>Ga0255057_10000378_pt1 | contig 25241 bp, 20 predicted proteins | sample Cases_109_6_MG_FD_189022 | JGI IMG/M metagenome (GOLD analysis project Ga0255057, IMG submission 189022) | Seawater microbial communities from Amundsen Gulf, Northwest Territories, Canada - Cases_109_6 | ecosystem: Environmental > Aquatic > Marine > Gulf | place: Canada: Northwest Territories... | reverse complement strand
CGATATCCTTAGGACGATTCGAATTCCTCTGTTAAGCAGCATAGTAATGGGGGCGCTTCTTTACTTCATCAGGCGTGCTTTGCTGGTGGAGTTCCACATCTGGCCGCGGCTCCTGACAGCCATTCCAGCGGCCGTTGTGGCTTACTTGACGATCGCGTGCCTCGCGAGCCGAAGCCTATCGCCGCTGTACGACCTTCCTCGTCTGTTCGTATCAGTTTTCCGCACTCGGGAACCGTCGGAATGAAGAGCCGCTGGCGTTCGTCGGCGAGTTCCATGAGCGACGTTGAGCGACGTTGGGGCAACAGGTCTGGAACTTGCGCGGTGGACAGGGCCGTGTGAAATGACTCACATCGTGGATATGGTCTTCGGACAGCCCATTACCTTTCCAATACCGGAGAGCATGCGCGACGTTTGCTGTGTCGCACCGGTGACCTGTACCAACACGAGCGCATCGAGGTCACCAAGCACATGATCCGTCAGATGCGGGACCGCGCAGCCGATGCCGAAGCCAACTATCTCGTATTGCTCTTGCCGACCAAGGAATACGTCTTCTGGCCCCAGATCAAGCGCCCCCTAGATCACGCCCGGCTGGAGATGCTCGTGGCGACAGAGGACAGGCTGCGCGCGGAACTACAACATTTCCTGCAAGCTGAGGACATCCGCTACGTTGATCCTTCGCCCGCGTTACGGACGTCTGTCGAGCAGCCCTATTTTCCCAACGGAGACGGACACCCGAATCAGCGGGGGCACGAAATCATCGCTCGGGAGTTGCTGAGCGACTTCGGGAAGCGGTGACCGCGGAACTTGGACTCAGCCGTCTTCCGATCCGGACAACGAGAGCTTCTCGGAGCGATCATCACCTACACATCGGTTGTACACGATGGCCCACGGCCCCTGCTGGAGGCATCTGAAGAGCGTTCGATGCTCACAAAGATAGTTGCTACGGAGAGGGAATCTCGCTCGAGCAACTAGCCATCAGGCAGCTGGCAATCTGGCTTACGCTGGAAATGTTTCGACGGCAGTACGGCTTCGATCGAGTATGAGGAGAAATGGAGATCGGATTCCTTGTCAATGAGTTTCCGGCCCTGTCGGAGACCTTCATTCTCAACCAGATTACTGGATTGATCGAGCGCGGCCACGCCGTTCATATCTTTGCGGCGTCACGGGGTCGCGACCCGGCCCGGCATCCCGATGTCGATCGCTTCGAACTGCTCGGCAAGACCCGATATTTTCACCAGGCGCCAGGCCCGGGGAGCCGCCGTCGCGCCGCCGCCTTCGTATTTTCGGCCAGCCTTCGATCGCCGGGAACTGCGCTCCGCTCCCTGAATGTCCTGCGCTTCGGAGCCTCCTCCTTGGAGCTGCTGCGAGCAGCGCTGACCTGCAGGAACTCGCCCGACCTAGACATCCTCCACTGTCACTTCGGGCCCATTGGCGTTCTCGGCTGCCACCTCCGGGAGGTGGGAATGGTGCGCGCTCCCATTGTCACCACGTTTTACGGGTACGACTTCCGGCAGGCCCAGTCGAAGGACCCCGACGTGTACCGATCGCTGCGAGAGAACAGCGAAGGGTTCATTGCCATTTCGACTGGCGCCCGTCGGCAACTGGAGAACCTGGGCTTCGCGGCGGAACGGATCTACGACCACCCCATCGGGATAGAGTTCAAGAAGTACCCCTTTCGCTGGGAGAAAGCTTCGCCGCCCGAACGGAACACAATTGAGATTCTGACGGTTGGGCGGCTCGTCTGGGAGAAGGGATACGAATACGCGCTAGAGGCCCTCGAGCGGCTGCGGAGCAACCGTCCCCAATCGAAGTGGAAGTACAGAATCATCGGAGATGGTCCCTTGCTCCAGGCGCTGAAGGGTCAAACTATTCGACTCGGCTTGCGGGACCACGTTGAGTTTTGCGGTGCACAGCCGGCTGACTTCGTGCGAGCCGCCTTAGCACGTGCTCACGTCTTTATGCTTCCAAGCGTCGCCGAGGTCTTGCCGGTTGCCGTGATGGAAGCGGCGGCGAGCGGACTGCCGATCATCGCCAGCGATGTCGGCAGTGTGGCGGATATCGTGCAAGACGGAATCTCGGGCGAGCTGGTCCCTCCCGGCGACGTCGAGGCGCTGACAGATCAGCTCGACCAACTGCTGCGTTCTCCCGAGCGCTGGGAGGGTATGGGTCGGGCGGGAAGAGATTGGGTCGCCAAACGTTTCGATATCGACGTGCTCAACGACCGGCTGGTCGAAACCTACCGTCTTGTTCGCCGGGCTTCCCACCTTACTGACAGCGGCGAGATCGGCGCTCCACATTGACCTGCGGCACGGCGCCACACCCAGACTCGGTCGGGCGATCAGGTGCGCTGGCTGCCTAGCACGGGATCTGGTAGCCAAGGGATTCCATAGCCTGGCCGCAGATCCTACGGAACGTGCGCTTCTCGTCGTCGCTCCACCGCGTCCAGCCGGCCTCGCGTAGCTCGAGTGTATCTTTCACATTAGCCCTCGCCTGGGTCGTCTGGTCCAGGGGGTGGATGAGAGTCGACTTGGCGAACTTTGCCGGTCCGGGGTGCTGGCGCAGACCGAGGAAGGTGTGGACGCGGGTGAAGAATGCATCCGGGTCGGAGACCAGGCATTCGTGCCGCAGCTCCAGCGCTCGATTGGTCTGGGCCACCCAGCCGTAGGTGTCGATGCTATCGGCCCATGTCTGGCACTGCTTGGCGAAGTCCATGCTCTTGAACCCTTTGAAACGTGTGCGCGAGTGCACGACATCCAAGCCGTTGCGAACGATCCAAAGGAACTGCGCCTGCGGATACATCGCCAGCAACCCTTGAGAGCTCTGATCGTCAGGGAAGGTCTTGGCGCACCAGTGCGAGATCATGCGCAAGCGCAGCGGAGATTTGCGGTACTTGACGAGCCGTTCGACATTGGCTCGGCAGCGCATATACAGCCCGCCGTCGGGCCCGAAGGTGGTTTCGAACGCCAAACGCCGCAGCATCCGTAGGTATCGGCGGTCGGACAGGCGGTTCGTCGCGCGGAGATATGCCCCGTCCGTACCATCGGCCTTGAAGTCTTGGGCGAGCCGACCGTAATCTCTGATTAATGGCGCTTCGCCCCATGCTGCCAGACGTTCGGGTGCGCACCGAGCGCCTCGCGGGCTGCCGCCTCACGCCGGTCCGCGTGATCCTGGCTTTGCTCGGCAACACATTCATCCAACGCATTCTCCCACGCGTCTGGGCCCGGCATAGATTCCCACAAGGAGCCGGGTCAAGATCGCTTACCTTGGAAATCTAGCGCCGAAAACGATAGACGATGGCTGTGCCAAATGACCCGTAGCCGTCCTCCACGACGGCTACGGGATCGGGATCGACCGCCGCCAACAGTCTGCTGAGCATTGGACCCAATTGCCGCTCGTCTCGATCAAACACCAGCAAGTAATCGTACGATCGACCTATCTCTCGGCCGCTATTGTTGTCTAGGAGATGGGTCGAGCAGCCGCTGTACCAGGTCACCTGCGCTTCAAGCGAGGTCAAAACCGAACAGGGTCCGCTGACATCGGCTTCGATGACCTGGGCGGCAGTGGCGACCACACGAAATTTCCTGGCCACGCGGGCCCGCTCGGCCAACGACGCCTTCGTGGAGAGAATGAACACGGCTGCGGCGACGCCAAACAGAGCCGCTTTGGCGGTTACACGGAAAAGAGGTGGTAGCCCACCAACGATATTGCCGACGAGGACCGCGCCCGACAGTGTAAGGAGCCACATGGGATAGAAGACGAATCGGTTCTCTCCATGAGCGAACCAACCGATGATGATAATGATCCCGAGCGCCACGCTCCCGGCGAATAGATGAAACCGGGTGAAGCTGTCCAGAGCCAGGGCCCGGAGCCTTAAGACCAAGGCACCGGCGGCCGCCCCGACACCGACGGCCGCCAGCGCTCCCCCGAACCAGCCGAGCAACCCGTCAGCAGACTCACGCAGATAGAAAAGAAGACCCTCGCCTGGGAACTCGCGGCCGGCCACTCGGCCGGTGAACGTTACGATGCCCCAAGGCGAGCCGACCTCGCGAATCGAGTTCACGAGATGCGGCACCAGCAAGAGCACTCCGATACCGATGAGTCCGCCAGTCAAGCGGCGATGTTGCCAAAGCGTTGCGCGCCACATCATGCCAGCCGCCAGCAGCAAGAGCATCGCCGGCAACGCTGACCCATAGCGGAAGTAGTGGGCGGACACCAAGAGTGGCGCTGCTGCCAACAGTCGTGACGACGGAGGTGGCGACTCTTGAAGCTCAACCCACAAGACCAGCGTCACCGCCAGCAGGAGAACCGCGGCGGGAACGTCGGTGAGAAACGAAGCGGCCGCCAGCTGCGCCGGCCCTCCGCTCGCCAAGGCAGCGGCAGCCAGGAGTCCCGCAAGAGGACCACCCACGGTGCGACCTAACTTCCAAATCACGAGAATGCCAGCCAGGGCAAAGAACAGGCCGATCAAGCGAAACGCGGCTTCCGACTCGGTAAAGGCCGCGGCGATCGTGCCGATCAGCGGGAGGGCCGGCGCGCGATGCAGGTAAGCGCCCGTCGTCGGCGTGCCTTTCAGCCATCCACGGGACATAACGGCGTACACCGATTCGTCCCAGCCGAGCGGGGCGTCGATCGCGATGATCCAGACCACGGCCATGCCGAAGGAGACGACGATCGCGCTGATGGCGCACTTTTCGGCGACCGAAGTGGTGCTAGCGTTCCAGGTAGCTGCCTTGGGGAGCCATACCTTGAGGCTCTCGAGATGACGCGCCACCATATCCCCGAGTAGCCACACAAGCGGAACGCACGCGAAGCCGAGAAGGACCACCGCGAGTCGGAGCTCACTCCAAGCTGGTGTCCCCCGGGGGAAAGGACCGATGGCGCCAGTGGCCACGATCGTCGCGCCCGCGGCCCCCGCCAAGGCTGTAGTCAACCATCGAATGAGACGTCTCGTGTCTTCCGGATTGAGCGCGATTTGGCACCGCTTCGCCATGTCGAACAGGAGGAATCCCCCAGCCGTAAGCGAGGCGAGGCCCGCAGACAGAAGCCAGGGATCGCGGATACCGTGTCCCCGAATGAGAGCTTGAGCTGCGGAAAGGCCGAAGAGCGCAAGAAAGGAAAGCCCTACACCTAGCAGGCAGCCCGTCGTTGCTAGCCCGAATCGCGCGCGCCTCAGGGGCATAGGTCCTTGCCTACTGCTGATCGACCTCTTCGATGATGACAGCTAGCACCCGGGCGGGTACGGTCGGAGAGAAACGACTTGCCGACGAGACACATTACTTGGGTTCGACGGGTGACGCTGGTGTTTTTGCCAGAGCAAAACAAGCAGAAGCGTCGGGCCGAGACGAGACGCTGACCGCCTAGCACGGGATCCGGTAGCCAAGGGATTCCATGGCCTGGCTGCAGATCCTACGGAACGTGTGCCTCTCGTCCTCGCTCCACTGCTCCCAGCCCGCCTCGCGTTGCTCGAACGCCTTCTTCACATCTGTCCGTGCCTTGGTTTTCTGGTCCAGCGGGTGGATGAGAGTGGACTTTGCGAACTTCGCCGGTCCGAGGTGCCGCCCCAGACCGAGGAAGTCGTGGACGCCGGTGAAGAACGCGTCCGCGTCCGAGACGAGGTCTTCGTGCCGCAGTTCGAGCGCCCGGTCGGTGTGGCTCACCCAGCTGTAGGTCTCGATGCTGTTGGCCCAAGTCCGGCACTGACTGGCAAAGTCGCTGCTCTTGAATCCTCTGAAGCGCGTGCGCGAGTGCACTACGTGCAAGCCGTTTCGAACGATCAAAAGGAACCTCGCCTCGGGGTACATGGCCAGCAGTCCTTCGGAGCTTTGCTCGTCGGGAAAGGTCTTCGCGCACCAGTGCGAGATCACGCTCGGGCGCAGGGGCCACTTCCGGTACTTTACCAACCGCTCAGCATTTGCGCGGGAGCGCGTGTACAGGCCGCCGTCGACCCCGAACGTGGTTTCGAACGCCAACCGGCGCAGCCTCGCTAGGTATAGACGTTCCGAGAGGCGACTCGTAGTGCGCAGGTACTCGCCGTCCGAGTCATCCGCGGTGAACTCCCGAGCGAGCCGGCCGCAGTCTCTGATCAGCGGAGCCTCGCCCCAGGCCGCCAAGAGGTTGGGATGCGCCCCAAGGGCCTCCAGCAGCACGGTAGTGCCGGACCGGCCGGTACCGATGACAAAGATCGGGTGGTGGTAGTACCGCCAGTTCATCACCCGGTGCAATGGGTACATGATCCTCTACAGGATTGCTCCGCCGGAATCCGTTGTGCTCTCTTCGCGGGCAGTAACCGCGGTCAGCAGCAGGCGTTGTTGCTGGATCCGTTGCTTGTAGGTGTTCTGTCGGGCCAGCGCTTCACGTCTTTCGGCCAGGCTACGGCCCGGCTCCCCGATGCACTCATCGAGCGCCTTTACCCATGCATCGGCCCCGCTCACCACCGTGATGAGGCCGCTCGCATCGGTCTCGAATCGCGTGAAGGGCGTCGAGCACACCGGCGTACCGCTGATCATGTATTCGTAGAACTTCAGCGGCAGCCCGCTGGCTCGTGAAGTTTCCTCGTCCAGCCGATACGGCAACATCAGCACGTCGGCGCCCTCGATGTAACCTGGAAGCTGCTCCACGCTGCGCCCGCCCAGCCAGTGCATGTTGGGCATCTCCTTCGCCCGCCCGATAAGCGAATGCTCATTTGGACGAATGCGCAGTGGACCGACAAAAACGAGGTTCAAAGCCGGACGACGTCTCGCGATCTCGACCAGCAACTCGGTGTCGAGTTTCTTGGTATCATACGCACCGGTGAAAACCGCGCGCGGGGAGGCGATGCGCTCGAATTCCTCTGGGCGGTCACGCCGGTGCTGGTCCCACCACCGCTCGTCCACCGCGTGGGGCACGTGGTATGTGTGGGCGTTGTATTCGGCCAATCTCTGTCGCTGCAGTTGGGACGTCGTCCATACCTGATCCACCCGTTGGCAACACACGGCTTCCTCCGCCAGCGCTGCTTCCGAGGCGAGGCCGTAACCGAACAAATCGTGGCAGTAATAGACGCTCGTCGCGTCCAAAAAGGCCGGGAGCAAATCGTGTCTCACCGCCTGCTGCATGAAGACTACCAGCGTTGGCTGGAAGCCGAGCTGCTTCATGTACCCATGGACGCGTCTGAGCAAAACTGGCCGATGCACGGCTCGCATGGCGTTTCCAAACGCTCCCCCGCCGTGCATGGTTGGCAGGGCGGGTGGTGCCGCACCGACCCATAATCGCTTGTGCTGCTGTTGGAGGTGCCCGCGAATAGAGCGGCCCAGCTGCCCGGGCCGCTGCCAATCCTCGATCGGGAACGGGGGCTGCTCGACCCAAAGCACGCGGTTGCCGCTCTTTGCCCAGGCCAACGGCATCTTGTGCGCTATACGCTTCGGTGCGTCCCAATACTGCTCCGTGAACACCAGAATATCGTCGTTGTGAAGGTGCGTCATAGGATTTGGGATGGTACCTAGCCCAGCTGATCGATACGCGCCCGATAAGAAGCTTGACGGGATATCTCGGCACAAACCACGCCATGCGTCAATGTTGACCTGGGTGCGCTTACCGAGCTAGTCGCTTGCCCCAAAACGAATGTTGTCTGTCGCGCCCGCGCAACAGATATGTCTTCATGCGTATGCTCAACAGCGAGCGAGACACCTGACGTCCCGCGACGCCAACTATGATGGCGCGTGCGCGGGCTTGCCAGGCATGCCCAAGGTGTGGGCACCAACCTTGCTCCTGCGGCGTATGACGCGGAGAATCCGTCCTCTGAGAAGCAGCTGATCCTAAACAACGTGTTTACCTGTAGGAGTAGCCTTTTGCAGTCATGAGAATACTGGTTACCGGAGGCACCGGGTTCACGGGAGCCGCTCTTACGAGCGAGCTTCTCTCGAAAGGGCACGAGGTAGTTGCTCTGGACAACAAGCTCGGCATAAGGGAGTCCGAGCTTCGCGAGTCGGGCGCGGAGCTCGTCGTCGGCTCCGTAACGGATTCCGAGGTCGTAGCTCGTTGCATGGAAGGTGTCCAGGCAGTGTTTCACCTCGCTGCGGCCTTCCGTGAGCTCGACGTGCCCGAGAGTCACTACGACGACGTGAACGTCGATGGCACCCGCATCGTGCTAGAATCTGCTGCCCGACATCGCGTATCCAGGTTCGTCTACTGCAGCACGTGTGGCGTCCACGGTGACGTGGAGCACCCACCGGCTGGCGAGGACGCTCCGATCAAGCCCGCAGACTACTATCAGCGCACAAAATACGAGGCCGAGCCGCTCGTCTCCGCCTATCACGGGCGTGACGGCATGGAGACGGTCATACTGCGGCCGGCCGCGATCTACGGACCGGGGGATCCCGAGCGCTTCCTGATGCTGTTCAAGTGGGCTACCAAGGGTTGGTTCCCGATGTTCGGCGACGGCCGGACTTTGTACCATCCTCTGTACATCGACAACCTGGTCGACGCCCTCCTGCTCTGTCTCGAGCCCGGAAGAGCCACGGGACGTGCGTACCTGATCGCCGATGAGGAGTACTGGACGATCTGGGAGCTCGTGCGGAAGGTAGGGGAGGCGCTGGACGTCGATCTCAAGGTGCGGCACCTGCCGATCACGCCGTTGATCGTAGCCGGCCACCTCACCGAGAAGGTCTGCCGCCCGCTCGGCATCGCTCCGCCGATCTTTCCCAGGCGAGTCGACTGGTACCGGCAGAACCGCGCTTTCGACATCTCCAGGGCCAAGGAGGAGCTCGGCTACGCTCCGCGAGTCGGCATCGACGAAGGTCTCCGAAAGACCGGTGAGTGGTATCGCCTGACCGGCTACCTCTCCTGATTCCAATGAAGCGGGCTTCCTGACCATGTGCGGGATTGCCGGGATCGTGTCCGCGGATCCTTCCATCAGGGGGCTCATCCCCGAGATGGTGGCACTGCTGGAGCACAGGGGACCCGACGAGCAGGGCACCGTGGACCTCGGGGGGGCGGCTCTGGGGAGTACCCGCCTGAGCATCCAGGACCCTGGCAACGGCCATCAACCGATGACCACCGAAGACGGTTCGGTCGCCGTCGTGTTCAACGGTGAGATCTACAACTACCCGACGCTGCGTGGCCGCCTCGAGGCCGATGGAGTGCGCTTCCGGACCCGGTGCGACACGGAGGTGCTGCTCCATCTTTATCAGAAGCACGGCGAAGGTTTTGTCCGGCACCTCGACGGAATGTTCGCCGTCGGAGTATGGGATGCGTCGCGAAGCCGGTTGATGCTGGTACGAGATCACCTGGGACAGAAACCCCTCTTCTTCTTCCAGACTGACGGATCCTTCCTATTCGCATCCGAGTTGAAGGCGATCCTCGCAACCGGGCTGCCGGAGCGGAGCGTCGATCTGGAAGCGCTCTACCACTACATCTCGCTGCGTTTCATTCCCGATCAGATGACGCTGTTCGACGGGCTCTCGAAGGTGCCTGCGGCGCACTACCTGATCTACGAGAACGGCAGAGCCCATCTGGAGCGCTACTGGACGCTTTCCGGTCAGAACAAGCTCGCAGGATCGGAACGCGAGATCGTTGACGAGCTCGACGAGCGGTTGGCAGCCACGGTTCGGGAACATCTCTTGAGCGATGTCCCGGTCGGGTGCTTCCTCAGCGGGGGCATTGATACGAGCCTCGTAACCGCTCTGGCGACACAGCAGGGGGAGATTCCGCCGCCCACCTTTGCGATCGGCGTCATGGAGGAGGACTTCAACGAGCTCCCGTTCGCTCGGATGGTCGCCGACAGGTACGGCACCCGGCACTACGAGGAGGTGGCGGAGCCGGATCTCATCAAGCTGCTCCCGAACATGGTCTGGCACCTGGAGGAACCCGCCGATCCGTTTGGCGTGGGTGTGTATCTGGCGTCGCGATTGGCCTCCAAACACGTAAAGGTCGTGCTGAGCGGGGATGGCGGAGACGAGCTGTTCGGCGGCTACGATCGGTACTACGGCCAGCAATTGGCGAGCCTCTACCGCCTGATCCCCAACGTGTTGAGAGAGTCCGTGTTGAAGCGCATCCTGGCGGCCATTCCGGAGAGCTTCGCCTACAAGAGCATGGCGCAGAAGCTAAGCTGGATTCAGGCCATGGCGCGATTCGAGGACGGAGAGCGGTACGCCGAGAGCATGAGCTTCCTCCGGTTCACGGAGCGCTCGAAGGATCGTCTATTCACGGATGGGGCGAAACCGCAGCTCAACGGGGGCGGCTCTACCGAGAAGATCCTGGCCCATTTCGACGCCTATGATGTCGACGATCTCGTGGACCGGATGCTCTACACGGACCTTATGACCAGGATGCCGGATCATCTGCTTCCGATCGTCGACAGGATGTCCATGGCCCATGGCGTCGAAGTCAGGGCGCCGATCCTGGAGCACAGGATGGTCGAGTTCGGGATGCGCATCCCGGGGCGACTGAAGGTGAGACGCGGCAGCCTGAAGCACGTCCTACGCACGGTGGCCGCAAGACATCTGGATCGTGAGATCGTCCAACGCCCGAAAGTGGGCTTCGGCTTTCCGCTCGCTCACTGGATGCGTGGGAAGCTCCGGCCCTTGTTGGAGCGCGTCATCGCGGAATCCCGATTCGTGGAGGCCGGCGTCTTCAACCGATCGTACATGTCGGAGCTGCTTTCGGAACACGTGGAAGGGCGGATCGACCACAATTACCGGCTTTGGCTGCTGCTGAACCTGGAGGTGTGGTACCGACTTCATATCGATGGTTCAGAGACGGATGAGGTGCTGAGCTGGTTGGTCATGGGAGAGAACGGTTCGACGAACCTGGCGAAGGCTACGACCGGCTGAGGCGTGTCCGAGCCTGCGGGGAGTCTTGCTTCGGGTCGAGAGACGCCGGACGTCGCGTCCTCCTCCCCTGACTATGCGCGCCGGTTCTCGGGGCCGATTGGAGCTTGGTTCCTCGAGAGACAGGCGGCCCTGACTTTCGAAGCGCTCAGCTTGGATTCCAACGCGAGAATTCTCGACGTGGGTGGTGGGCATGCGCAGCTCGCTCCGACGTTGCTGCAGGCCGGCATGGATGTCGTAGTCTACGGGAGCCCAGAAGCCAGTACGGAGCGGATTCTGCCATGGCGCGGAAACCCCCGTTGCGACCTCGTAGCAGGCGATCTCGTGCGTCTTCCGTTTGCGGATCGGAGTTTCGACGCGGCCATATGCTTCCGAATTCTGCCGCACCTGTCGAACTGGAGAAAGCTGATACACGAGCTCTGCCGGGTCTCGGCCGGGGCCGTCGTTCTGGAATATCCGTCCAGGCGCAGCTTGAACATCGCGTCGCGGCTTCTCTTTCGTTTCAAGCGGCGGATCGAGTCGGATACACGAGAGTACAGGCTGTTCTCGGCGTCGGAGATCCGCAAACCGATAGAAGCGTCGGGCTTCACCTTCACGGCGGAGTATCCGCAGTTCCTTTTCCCGATGGTTTTCCACCGGATGCATGGGTCACCGCTCTCGGCACGTCTCCTCGAGGCGCCGTGTCGGGCGCTCCGCTTGACTCGTCTTCTCGGATCACCGGTGATCGCCAGGGCCGAGCGACGCCAGGCCTGACGTTTGCAGATGCTCAGTCGTCCTGATCTCCACCTGAGGGACATATGAAGTTTTTGGGGCTCCATGACGGACAGACGAGCGGCGCCGCTATCGTCGAGGACGGCCGGATTCTGGCCGCCGTCAACGAAGAGCGCCTCGTTCGTCTGAAGCAGGCGCGCGGCTTCCCGTGGAAGTCGATCGAGGAGGTGATGCGCCTTACCGGTACGAGCCCCGAAGATCTCGCAGGAATAGGGGTGGCGCAGAAGAACATGTCGTTCTACCCGGAGGTCACGAGCTGGAAGGGCTGGTTCGAAGAGAGAGGCACGGCTGACGATCTCCACTCGCAGTTCTTCCGCACCGCGTCCCGTTACGCTGGCCTGGCCGGCCGGATCCCCTTTCTGAAACGTCTCTACTACGCCGTTCGGATACCGCACTACGCTCGTCGGCGGGCTCGAATCAGGCGGATCCTGGCCGACACGTACGGACTTGGCGCGCCCGTCGTCTTCTTCCATCATCACGAGGCTCATGCGGCTGGGGCGTACTATGCCAGCGGCTTTGAAGACTCCCTCGTCGTCACGATGGACGGAGGAGGGGACGGACACTCCTCCCACGTCTACGAGGTCCGCGACGGGGCGTGGAAGCGCCTTGCGACGGTGAGCTCTTACGACTCGCTCGGTAACTACTACGCTTACGTTACCGCCCTCTGCGGCTATAAGGCGAAGAAGCACGAGGGCAAGATCACGGGCCTGGCCGCGCACGGCGAGCCGAGGTTCCGGGATCTGTTCGATCGGCTGATCAGTTACGATGGCGGACGTACCGTGAACCGAGGCAACGTCTTATTTGACGGGGCCTTGGAGAGACTCAAGACCGAGCTCCCGGAGGGGTGGGAGAAGCAGGATCTCGCGGCCACGGTCCAGGGAGTCGCGGAGGACGTGTCACGGCAGCATGTTTCCTACTGGCAGGCACGAACCGGGCTCAAAGACATTGCGCTGGCCGGGGGGATATTCGCCAACGTGCGGGTCAACCAGGAGGTTCACGAGATTCCGGAGGTCGAGCGTGTGTTCGTCTTCCCCGGCATGACCGACGAAGGACTTTCGGTGGGTGCCGCGTATCTGATGGAACGCGATGCCCGACCTTCCGTGCGGTCACCGATCAGGCGCGTTCCAGATGTCTTCTTGGGCCCTCGGTTCGAGGACTCCAAGATGGAAGAGGCACTGAAGTCGACGGGCGTCGATTTCGATCGACCGAGCGACCTCGAGGCGGTTATCGCCGAGAAGCTGGCGGAGGGAAACGTCGTCGCTCGAGTTGCGGGCCGCATGGAGTTCGGGCCGCGAGCGCTTGGTCACCGATCGATCCTATATCAGGCCACCGACCCGAGTGTTCAGGATTGGCTGAACGACCTGCTGCATCGTACGGAGTTCATGCCCTTCGCACCCTCTGTTCAGCTGGAATATGCCGCCGATTGCTTCAAGAACACCTCGGGAGCTCTCGACACGGCGCGCTTCATGACCATCACGTTTGATTGCACGGATTGGTTCTGGGAGGAATGCCCCGGGGTCGTGCATGTGGACGGCACGGCGCGGCCGCAGATTATCGATCGTGCGGAGAGCCCGGCCTACTGGACCATCATCGATGAATACCGGCGCAGAACAGGCCTCCCCGCCATCATCAACACATCCTTCAACATGCACGAGGAGCCCATCGTCTGCAGTCCGGAAGACGCCGTCCGCGCGTTCCTGAAGAGCCGGCTCGACTACCTGGCTCTGGGTCCTTTTCTGGCGGTTGGTCCGGTCGGGACCGCCGAGATCAGGCGGCGATACGCTCAACAAGTCCGCGGTTCGCCCCTGCAGATGGCGGCGATCGAGGAGCCGGCGCTCGCGGCGCTCGAAGAGAGTCCCGAATCCGGCGATTAGACTAGATCGTCGCCGCTCTGCCCAGCTTCTCCTGAAGCCGCGCGTAGAACCGGCCCAGCTTTCGATGGAAGGCCTCGCGGCTGTACTCGTCTCGAACCCTCTCCCTGGCCTCGGCAGCTATCTCCGATCGCCGGTTCTCATCGGAAAACACCGACAGCAGGCCCTCCGCCAGCCCTTCAGGCGTGGGCTCGGCCAGGAAGGCGATTCCATCGTCCAGCACCTGGGTGTGCGTGGGCAGTCTCGTTGCCAGGACGGGCGTACCGGAATCCAAGTAGGAGTAGATCTTCATGGGAGTGTTGATGCCCGAAACTCGCGGCGACGCCAGGACATCCGCCTGAACGAGGTAGCCCTTGAGAAGCGCGTGTGGCTTCGGTCCCACGAAGTGGGTCCGCTGACCAATCCCGAGCTGTCGAGCTCGCTTCGTGTAATGCCGTATGTGGTCCGAGCGGCCTCCGATCACAACCAGGTGGACCTCTGGTAGCTGGTTGACGACCTGTCCAAACCCGGACAAGAGAAGGTCGATGCCCTGGTAGGTCTCGAGATTCCCCACATACAGGACGATGGGGCCTGAGAATCCCAGCTCTCCTCGCAAGTCTTCGGTGGGGGGCGTGCCTTTCGGAAGCGTGCTCATGTCCTCCAGACGCTCCACGAGCGTGCCCGGCGCGGCCGCGAGGGCCTTTTCTTCCAGGAGCCTGCAGACAGCGAGCACGGCGAAGCTGTCGCGAATCGCCAGCCTCTCCAGCCAGATCATGGTCGGACGAAATGCCTTGAGCAGGGGCCACTTCTCAACCGCTTGAAGGGCCAGCGCGCTGTCCATGTCATACACGTAGGGCGTACCGCGCAGCCTCTTCACGATCATCGCCAGGAAGGCCGCCTCCTCCATGGCGTGGATGAGATCGAAATCCATCTGACGCACGAGCCTCAGACACTTCGCGCTCAGCACCGCGTCGCAGAGGAGCTTCTTGAACGACAGCCCCGGGGGGACAGTCGCCACGCCCCGTATCCTAGGAATGCGGTGCACGTGGCAGTTCGGGATTTGCACCTCCTGCCCGATGTGGTATGTGAGGACGTGCAGCTCGTGACCAAGCTCGGACAGGGACTCGAGCACGGCGCGCACGGCGATCGGTGTGCCCCGCTCCTCAAAGAACGGGTGAGGCGCGATGATGAGGATTCTCACGGAGAGGCGGCGGCTGTCGGCCCGGCCGAATCAGTTCGCGCCATCAGCCGAATCCTCCGGGGATTCCAGCAGAGACGCCACGCCCGGCACGCTTCGCAGGTGGTCGTAAAGCGTCTCGGCCACCCAGGCGTTGCCGGCTGCGGAGTAGTGACCATCCCCGGGGATGAAGAATCCGATGGCCTCATCCCAGGGGACCTGGCGAAGTGCCGGCGTGAGATCGATGAAGTTGTAGCCGAGGCTGTCCATGACTGCCCCTACCCACGGTCGCCATGTCTCACATGCTTCGCAGGAGTCCGCCCACGGCAATGTCTCATCGAATTCCTGTTCGAGCGGCAGGTAGACAAAGACGGCAACGCTGTTCTTTTCCTCGTTCAGTTGCTGTACCTGGCGAAATACCTGTTTCGTCAGCGGAGCGATTCTCTCGCGCTCCAGTTCCATTCGCTCTGACCTCGAGGCAGGCTGCGAGGAGATCGTCCCGGTGATACGACGGGCAATCCGGCTGCCTAATTCGAGGGACCTGACATGTTGCGACATCCAGGTGGAGAAGCGCGTCAGCTTGGGTAAGGCGCGAGGAACCGGTACTCCCTCGACGACCAGGGTGTCATCCTCGAGCTTGAAATACGGCTTGGCGTACCCGTGGTGGTCTCTCTTTCCCACGCGAGTGAAGTCCGCGCTGATAAACGTGAAAAGATGGATGTCGTAGTCGAGAGGCGCGGTGTCGCGGACGTAACGCAGATAGGCCTGGTCGATCCCATACCCGCTCAGACCGAAGTTCACGGTCTCGAGGCGCTGATCTTGCCGGGTCAGCAGCTGGCACCACGCTTCATCGTCGCCAACCTGTTCGCCGAAGGCGAACGAGTCTCCGGAGCAGAGGATGCGGATTCGGCCGGCCGGGATCCGGTCGGCGATCTCGGACCGTCCACGGAAACCTTGAGAGTTCGTGTGCAGCCCGGATCCGTTCCAGAGCTGAGGCCGGGACAGGGAAGTATCCGTCACCCAGCCGAGCAGCGGATCGTAATGACGGATGGTGGAGCCCGAAGATCGCTGCGTCCATTCGCGCAGCGCGAGTAACGTGCTGCTGCATCCCTCTACGAGGAGGAACACCGACACCGTGATGGTCATGAACAACGCGGCGCGCTTCACGGGCGCCACGACGGACCCGACCGGCTTCCGCCCGGGCCTGGTGTGGGCTGGCGGCTCCTTCGGCTCAGCGGGCGTCGGAGAATTCATCGCTTACGTCAAGGCCTCCTGGACAAGCCGCCCGAGGACGATCTCTAGATCGCTACGATCGGTGAGGGTATGCTCCAGAATGTCTTCCGTCCCAGCTTTCGGCGGCCGTCGGCCTGACAAGACTACCGATCGTCTCGGAGCATGCGCCAGTCGGATCTTCGTCGTGCGGCGATGTCCGGCGACCTGAAGATGTCGGATTCAGCCAGAGCCGCAGCCATGCGTGGACCTTTCCTGGTGGATGCTCACGTACACTTTCATCGCTGCTTCGAGGAGCGGATGTTCCTGGAACTCGCTGTCCGCAAGTTCTGTGCGGCCGCGAGCGACCTGGAGATGGCTCCGGAGCTTACCGGAATCCTGCTGCTCGCGGAATCCGCGGGAGTCAATTGGTTTTCGGAAGTAGGAGCCTCGATCGACTCCGAGTTTGCCGACGGTTGGGAGGTCACGGGGACAGAGGAATCGTTCAGTGTGTTTCTGACCCGCGGAGACCGGAGCCTCCTTCTGGTCGCGGGCTATCAAGTCAAGACGAGGGAGCGAATCGAGGTGCTGGCCCTCGGCACGGAGTCCAGGGTCGCCGACGAACTGCCTTTCCTCGAGACTGTCCGGGAAGTGTTCAGAGTCGGCGCGACGCCTGTGGTGCCGTGGGGCTTCGGCAAGTGGTTGCCCCCTCGGGGGGCCATCGTCCGCCAGGCGGTTGCTTCGGACGAATGCCGGGGACTCTTCATGGGGGACATCCATGGGCGGCCAAGACTGTCGCGTCGGCCGTCGCTCTTTCGTCTGGCGGAAGGGAGGGGCCTGCCCGTCCTTTCCGGAAGTGATCCTCTTGCCTTTCCGGCCGACGTCGCACGCGTCGGGAGCTATGGCTCTGTGGTGGAGGGGCGCATCGATCCACTAAGACCCATGGAGAGTCTGCGGTTGGCTTGGAGTCAGAGTCGGGCCGGTTTCAGCACCTTCGGCACGCGGCAAACGATCGTGCCTTTCCTCGCACGTCAGGTTCGTTTGCGAACTTGGGGACGCCTCACATGATCCGTCGAGATCCGGAGTCCGCGGCTGGAGCCCAGCATGATTTGGTGGTTGTGGGGGGGGGCATCTACGGCGCGTTTGTGGCGCTGGAGGCCGCGCGAAGCGGATATCGACCGCTTCTACTGGAGCGCTCCGACTTCGGTGGTCGAACAACGTGGAACAACCTGCGTATCGTGCACGGCGGGTTGAGGTACCTGCAGATGTTCGATTTGCGGCGTTTTCGCGAATCGGTACGGGAACGTCGATGGTTTCTCGCCCACTTCGCGGACCTCGTGCACCCTTTGCCCTGCCTGATGCCGCTCTACGGTCGAGGGCTGCGCCGTCCCACGGTCCTCAGGCTTGCCCTGTTGCTGAACGACGTCCTCTCGTTCGACCGCAACAGGGGAATGGGGGAGGACCGGAAGGTCCCGCCGGGGAGTGTCTTGAACACAAGGGATACGATCCGCCTCTTCCCAGAGGTCAAAAGGGAGGGATTGAGAGGGGGTGCGCGATGGTCCGACGGCGAGATGTCGAGCCCACAGCGCGTCCTCATGGAGACTCTTCACTGGGCGTGTGCGACGGGGGCGATCTGCCTGAACTACGTCGAGGCGTCCGACCTTCTCGTACACGACGGGAGCGTCATCGGAGTGCGGGCCGTCGACCGATCAACGGGCCGTTCGTTCGAGTTTTCCGCCCCGGTGGTGGTGAACAGCGCAGGACCATGGTCGCGCATCGTCGCCCGAGACTTCGATCGCGACGTTCCCGATCTTTTCAGGCCGACGGTGGCCTTCAACCTCCTGTTGGACCGACCCCCCCTTGCCGAGGTCACCGTAGCCGTCGCGGCCAGCCACGGAGACGGCACGTACTTCCTTCGTCCGTGGGGGGACAGGATCTTCGCGGGAACCTATCACACCATGGCAAGTCCGCGTGCGGCGCTCGAGCTAGGCACGGAAACACCCGAGCCCTCGAGGGAGGAGATCGAGCGCTTCCTGAGCGAGCTGATGCATGCCGTGCCGGCGCTCGAAGTCGGGCTGGACGACGTCGTCCGCGTTTACGCCGGGTTCGTCCCGAGCACGAGGAGTGGAAAGCTCGCACGAGGTGAAGTGCTCTACGACCACGGATCGGCTGGAGGGCCCAAGGGACTGTTCAGCCTGGCGGGCGCCAAGTTCACCACGGCCCGACTGGGGGCGGAAAGACTACTCTCCCTGGCCTACGGCGCCGGCCGGAAGATGCCTCGCGCCCCGTCGGGGGAAGGACGCCCGCCTCCCACGCCGGAACTGAACACTCAGGAGTTCGGAGATCTACTGGAGCACGACCCCGCCGCCGCCGCGGCCTACGTGCGGCGGATCGCGGAGGAGGAATCGATCCTGCACGTCGAAGACCTGCTTCTTCGGCGAACGGACTGGGGTGCGGATCCGCGCCAAATGGCTGCGCTCTCGCCTTTGGTAGGCCCGCTCATCGATTCACACCTGCCTTCTTCCTCGGGGCCGCAGCGATCATACGACGCTCCCTGACTCTCCGACGCGTCGGCGCAAGCGCTGGATGATCGCGCGCCACGGCACGAAGACGGAGTAGCACGCCAGGAACCCGAAGAAGGTCGCGCGCATCATCACGTGAATGCCCATGTGAAGCGCCACGCCCAGCGGCACGTACACGAGAGCCAGGGCGGGGAAGACGAGAACGAGAAAGAACGAGCCTTCCCACAACAGCGTGAACCACGAGAGGACGACGGTCAGCCAGTGTTGATCCGCCAGCCACAGCGCGATGTCAATGTCCAACCTCAGGCCGTCACGGATGACGTAATACTTCAGCGTGTGCCCGTTCGCCCAGGCCAGCCCTGCAGGGCGGAGCTTCAGGTAGGCGGCCGACAGGTAGGCGAGGGCGATGACCCAGCGAATCAGCAGCAGCGGCCATCGCGCGAACTCGCTCTCGGCGTCGAGGATCTCATCGGAAACCGAGCGTCTCACGCGCGGGCCTTCACGCCATCGTCGGAGGATGCTGTCGAGCGACAACAGGCGACCGGAGGGCCCCAGAGCCAGCGCGACCAGGGCGATCATCACCAGCCCTTCCCCGTGATGGTAATCCCCGAAGGAATACAGATAGCCCTGCATGAAGAGGTTGCCGATCGCGAAGAATCCCAGCGTGGCGTTCGTGAGGAGCCCGACCAGAGCGAGGCACCCCAGGGCGACGGTCGCCCAGAAGACGATGAGCAGCGCCTCCTCGGAAGGCCGGACAGGACCGCTCAGAGGGGCGACGAGCAGACGCACGACCGCCAATGGGTCGTACAGGGCGTCGGGCAAGCGCGCCTGCCTCGATAGAAGACCCGGAAAATCGTGCCGCCAGAGGAAGTGCAGCTGGTATCCGACGATGATGATCCGGACAACCGCGATGTCGAGAAGGGGGGCGGGTCTGAACCAGTAGTTCTTCCAGCCGTCGACCAACCGACGCGTCATGGCGCGGTCGACCCGCTCACGAGATCGTCGAGCCATACGGTCCGTATGACTTCCGCTGCGCCTTCCTCGACACCCTCCGCGCTCAGAATGAGAGGATGATTCTCGAGGCGAAAACCGGAGACCGGCGTGCCGTCGCGGGACTCGTAGAGGGCGGCCATCGCGCGTAGGTCGGCCGAATCAACCGGATCGAGGGCGTGCACGAGCCTCCTTTGCCAGATCCAGAAGTTGGTGCCGAGCGTCTCCGGCGTGATGTGAACCTCGGACGAGTCCTCCAGGATTCCGAACACGCGGTGGCGCGGGATGGCATCCCCGGGGAAATGAACCTTTCGATACATCGGGTAGCTGAGGAACGGCCACCGGTCGGGGTCGGGCTTCAAGGGCCCGCGGATGCGGGTGCCGGCCATCGCCTGAAGCCCGATGACGAACGCGATGAAGGCAGAGATTGCTATGCCTTGCAGGGTTCGCACTGTCACTACTGGCCGTCAGTAAGTCGGCAGGTAAGTTCCGATTTCCCACTCCGTGACCTGGGCGATATACTCGCCCCACTCTTCCCGCTTCGCCGCGACGAAATGGTTCAGGATGTGGTCGCCGAGGGCTGCCGCGATAACCTCGTCCCTGGCCAGCTCGTCGATGGCCTCCTTCAGGTTGGCCGGCAGAGATTCCATCTGGTACTTCCGGCGTTCCTCCTCGCTCAGCTTCCACACGTTCGTGTCTACCGGCGGACCGGGATCGATGCTGTTCCGTATCCCGTCGAGCCCGGCCGCCAGCTGGACGGCAAGCGCGAGGTACGGGTTGCAGGACGGGTCCGGCATCCGGAACTCGACTCGGGTGCCCGACCCTCGGCGCTCCGGCACCCGGATGAGCGGCGATCGGTTGCGGCGCGACCACGCGACGTTCACCGGGGCCTCGTAGCCGGGAACGAGCCGCTTGTAGCTATTCACCAGCGGGTTCGTGATGGCCGCGATCGCGCGCGCGTGCTTTTTGAGCCCTCCGATGTAGTGACGCATCGTAGCTGAGATCTGATACTCCCCGTCAGAATCGAAGAAGGCGTTCTCGTTCGCCTTGAACAGGGACTGATGCGTGTGCATCCCCGAGCCGTTCTGACCGAAGATCGGCTTGGGCATGAAGGTGGCATGTAGATCGTGCGCCATGGCCGCGTTCCGGACGATGAAGCGGAACGTGGCCAGGTTGTCCGCCGTCGTCAGTGCGTCGGCATACTTGAAGTCGATCTCGTGCTGCCCCGGTGCCACCTCGTGGTGTCCCGCCTCGACCTCGAAGCCCATCGCCTCCAAGTCGTTAATGATCATCCGCCTCGTCTTTTCGCCCAAGTCGACGGGCGTGAGGTCGAAGTAGCCTCCATGGTCGTGCGTGATCGTCGTCGGCTCACCGTTGCCGTTCTTCTGGAAGAGGAAGAACTCGGCCTCGACACCGGCCATCATCTCGTAACCGAGCGTGGCGGCCTCGCTCGCGACGCGCTTGAGGGCGAGCCTCGGATCTCCCTCGAACGGGCGATCGTCCGGGTGGTTAATGTCGCAGATCAGCCGCGCGATGCGCGCTTCCGGATTGCCCCACGGAAAGACCCGGAACGTCTTCAGGTCCGGCTTGAGGAGCATGTCGCTCTCCTCGATGCGGACGAACCCCTCGATCGAGGACCCGTCGAAGAGGATCTCCCCGTCGAATGCCTTCTGGAACTGACTCGCCGGCACCTCCACGTTCTTGGTCTGGCCCAGGATGTCGGTGAACGTAAGTCGCAGGAAGCGGACGTTCAGTGCCCGGCAGAGTTCGAGGACGCCGGCCGGTTCGGGGTCGGACCCCAGATCCTGGCCGTAACGGGAGAAGCGGGTCTCCTCAGCGTGCTCCGCAGGGGCTTCGAACATCGTTTCGGGTGACATCGGCGCGTCTCCTCTTTTTTTTTTCGCGAGAGCGGGACTGTCTCGGTCGCGCCCGCCGGCGCAGCGGTAAGGCCAACGATACGCAGGATGCGTGCGAACATCAAGCAATGGTAAGTGCAAACAGCCATATGTATTACTAACGCGTTAATCGACGTCTAATAGGATTGTTAACAGTCTGTATTTAGCGACGTGTGGGCTCTTGTGTCTCCCGCGCCGCCTCGTGGCGCCACAAAGCGTGCGTGCGCTAGCTTTGGTCCGAGGAGAGGACATGAAGGCACGGTGCCCGATTGTCCCTACAAACACCGAACCCGCAAGCTTCGAGACTCCGCTGACGGACCAGACGCCCACCAAAGAAGAGCCAAGAGGGCTCGTTCCGCTCTGGCTCCGACCTTTTCGTCGGGGTGGATCGCTGCGCTCCCAGCTACTCACTGGACTTGCCGCCCTACTTGCCATCGCTCTCGTCGCGCTGGCAGTGGTAATACTGCTCTGGCTTCCGCTCGGGTTCTCCGCCGATAGCCTGGCTGTCGGATTGCTCCTGCTCATCGCGATCGACATCGGCGTCCTTCTGCTCTTCGGCGATTACGTGCTCAAGCGGCTCGTGCTGAAACCGATCGACCGCATGGTCGAGGGATCCGGGAAGATCGCGGCGGGTGACGACGGCCTGCGGCTTGACACCGATGGGGCCGCGGAGCTGCGCAGCCTTTCCGAGAGCGTGAACGACATGGCCGACCGGCTGATCCGCAACCAGCGGCGCCTGACCGCCAATATCAGGTCACTCGAGGAGACGAATCGTCAATTGATGGAGGCGCACGCCGAGCTCATCCGCTCGGAGAAGATGGCTTCGGTCGGACGTCTGGGGGCTGGGATCGCGCACGAGATCGGCAATCCGCTCGGCGCGATTCTGGGGTATGTGGAGGTCGCCAAACGGCGGGATCCTGGTGGAGCCGGTGCCGAGTGGATCGAGGGCGTGCGGGAGGAATCGAAGCGAATCGACCGCATCGTCCGCGGGCTCCTGGATTACGCGCGCCCGAAAGCCGCCGCTGTCAAACCGGTGGCGGTGAATGACGTCGTGCGCGGCACGCTGGATCTGATCGAGACCCAGGGCCGTCTGAAGGGCATCGAGGTGCAGGTGGAGCTCTCGGAGGAGGTCCCCGAGGTTCTGGCGGATCGCCATCAGCTGGAGCAAGTCCTCGTTAACCTGCTTCTCAACGCTGCCGACTCGATTCGAGACGCCGGCGTAGACGGCGTGATATCCGTGCGAACCTCACGGGCCCGCCAACTAACGAGCGCACCATTGATCCGGCCGCGTCGCCGAGACGATCCGCAGGGCGTAGACTATTCCCATCTGAGGCGGCTGAAAGAGCCGCCGGAGGTCTTTCGGCCGCCACCGCTGGAGGTGGGGGCGCTGATCGCGAGGATCGAGATCCAGGACGATGGCGGCGGCCTCCGGGAAGAGGAGGCGCAGCGGATCTTCGATCCGTTCTATACGACCAAGGAGCCCGGACAGGGGATAGGTTTGGGCTTGGCCGTCTCAGCCCGGCTCATCGACGGCATGCACGGGCAGATCGAGGCGTCTGGACGGGCCGAGGGAGGGGCGGTCTTTGCGATCTCGCTTCCGGCCATTGAAACAGAGCGGATGGAATCCGAGGAGGCAGGTGGATGAAGGTTCTCGTCATCGATGACGAGGCGGGTGTTCGTCGGACCGTTTCTTTGATCCTCGAGGATGCCGGCTACGACGTGAGCGCGGCGTCGGATGGAAGGGAAGGCCTCTCCAAGGCACTCGATGACGGAGCCGACATCGTCCTTTGCGATGTCCGAATGCCGCACGTGGATGGCCTCGAGTTCGTAGAGCGCTACCGCGGCGAGGGTGGCCGCGGACTGGTCATCGTGATGACCGCCTACGGCGGTATGGAGCTGGCGATCGATGCCATGAAGCGCGGGGCGTACGACTACCTGCCCAAGCCGTTCGATGGGGATCAGGTGCTTCTGACGATCCGCAAAGCGGAGGAGCGCGAGAAGCTCTGGCGCGAGGTCGTCCGCCTTCGCCACGAGGTGGCAGCGGAAAAGAAATACCCGGACATCGTGGGCACGAGCTCCTCCATGGTCGCGGCCATCGAGCTCGCGGGCAAAGTGGCACCGCATCCATCCACGGTTTTGATCACGGGCGAGAGCGGGACCGGAAAGGAGCTGTTCGCGAGGCTCATCCACTCCTCCTCACCGCGCAGCCGCGCGCCCTTCATCCCCGTTAACTGCGGGGCGATACCGGAGAACCTCCTCGAGTCCGAGCTGTTCGGCCACAAGAGGGGCTCGTTCACGGGAGCGGACTCGGATCGGGTCGGACTGTTCGAGGAGGCGAGCGGCGGAACGCTCTTCCTGGACGAGATCGGAGAGCTACCGCCGCAGCTACAGGTGAAGCTCCTGCGCGCCCTACAGGAGGGCGAGATTCGCCGCGTGGGAGAGTCGACCTCGAGAGATGTGGATGTCCGGGTAGTCGCGGCCACGGCCCGTGATCTCGAGAGCGAGGTCAAGGACGGGGGCTTCCGATCCGACCTCTTCTACCGAATCAACGTGCTCAACATCCACCTTTCGCCACTCCGTCATCGGACGGAAGACATTCCAGCGCTCGTCCGCCATTTCATCTCGCATTACAACGACGCCCTCGGGCTCCAGATCACTGCCTTCGCGCCGCAAACCATGAAGGCGATGCTCGCCTATCCCTGGCCGGGCAACGTTCGTGAAGTGCAGAACGTGGTAGAGCGGGCGATGGTGCTGGCGGAAAACGAGCAGATCGAGCTCGAGCAGCTTCCCCCCAACGTTCGTAACCCGCAGGCGGATTCGCTTCCGATTCTGGAGAGCCTCGCCGCTGATGAGCTCTCGATCAAGAAGCACTCTGCCCAGATGGAGCGGCGGCTCATGAAGCGAGCGCTCGAACTCACGGACGGCAACCGAACGCGTGCCGCCGAGCACCTGGAGCTCAGCTACCGAGCGCTGCTGTACAAGATCCGGGACTACGGTTTGGAGTGAGAGCGGGATCGACCGGGTCGCCTCGTCAAGCGCGTCGCTCCGGCGCAGACGGCCTGTTCCGCCAGCTGCAACGCTCTCACCGGCAGCGGGAAACTCGCGGGCTCGAGAGTCGGTACCTTGACGGAGAGGAGGCCGGCCAGATTCGCGGGGGCGATGTCCGTGAGGTGCTGGTCGCCGACGAGAGCGATGCGGTCTCGGCTCGTGACGCCCGTTTTCTCGATTGCGAACTCGACGAGCCTCTGGTCCGGCTTCCGGACGGCTGCCGCTTCGCGCCTCACGCCACCCGTCCAAGATTCCTCCCCGTCCTGGAAGATGCGGAATGTCAGGTTGCGGCCCGCTTGATAGCCCTTGACGAACGGTATGCCCGGCAGACAGGCGCTCAGCGCGCGAAGGCGTGGGGAGCGAGCGTTGGACAGCACGACGTTCTGGAGCTCCACGATCTGAAGCAGCTGCCTCACGGTGGCGTGGACTCCGGGGTGGATCTCGCTTGCCCCGTGCGCCGTCAGCGTGCCATCCAGGTCCCAGATGATGCCCTCGATCTGATTCTCTCTCAGGAACTTCGGGGTTATGGCCTCGACGCCAGGAAGCTCTTCCATGGGCTCGAGCGCGGTCAGCAGCTGTGGAAGCTGGCCTGCAGCGTGCAGAACAGTGCGCACCCAGTCGAGCCTTGGAGGTGTCACTGGTTTCCGATGTGGTTCATACGATCCTGATTCTCAGACTGAAGGGCCCTCTTTTCGGGCGCGCGAACGCGTAGCGGAATGCCGATTCGGAGTCTGGTAAAGGTTTCCCTTGCGATCGGCGTCTGCTGGATAATAGCTGTGGTCGGCACCGACTCGATGCAGGCTGCAGCGAACCTGCCGCATTCGGCCTGGGCAGAGCATCCGTACTTCGTGTCGAGCCACTTTTGGCTGCTCTATGTTTGGGCTCCCGTCCTCGCGCTCGGTTCGTTCCTTCTCGTCCTCTCGCCGGGTATGGCATTGTTGTGCGCGCTCGGAGGCGATTCCGATCAGGACCGTTGG
>Ga0255057_10000377_pt1 | contig 25263 bp, 17 predicted proteins | sample Cases_109_6_MG_FD_189022 | JGI IMG/M metagenome (GOLD analysis project Ga0255057, IMG submission 189022) | Seawater microbial communities from Amundsen Gulf, Northwest Territories, Canada - Cases_109_6 | ecosystem: Environmental > Aquatic > Marine > Gulf | place: Canada: Northwest Territories... | reverse complement strand
ACGGTCCAGGTAGTCATGGCCCGTGACGAAGTAGACGGTGCGTCCTGGGACTCGCTTTCCGACCTGTCCTACGAGAGCAGTGTCCGCGTGGAAGGTACCGTCCGGCAGGACGACCGGGCACCGAGCGGTTTCGAGATCACCGCGAGCGCCGTGGAGCTTATCGGCCCTTCGAACGAGTATCCGATCCAGCCGAAGGAGCACGGAGTAGACTTCCTGCTTAACAAACGGCACCTGTGGCTCCGACACGGTCGCCAGACGGCGATCATGCGCGTCCGGGACGAGGTCGTGAAGGCGATTCGTGACTTCTTCTATGAGCGCGACTTCGTTCTCGTAGACTCTCCGATCCTTACCGGGGCGATCGGGGAATCGGCCGATGCCCTGTTCAGCACGGAGTACTTCGATCTGGGCACCGCATACCTCGCTCAGACCGGACAGCTGTACGTCGAAGCGGCTGCTGCTGCGTTGGGAAAGGTCTATTGCTTCGGGCCCACCTTCCGCGCGGAGAAGTCGAAGACCAGACGCCACCTTACCGAGTTCTGGATGGTCGAGCCCGAGGTCGCCTGGCTGGATTCCGAGGGCAACATGCGGCTGCAGGAAGACTTCATCTCCTACATCGTCAGCCGGGTGCTGGATCGGCGCAGAGACGAGCTCGAGCAACTGGAGCGTGACGTCGCTCGCCTCGAGGCGATCACGCCGCCGTTCGACAGGATCAGTTACACCGACGCCGTGTCGGTGCTCAAGGAACGAGGCAGTGCCATCGAGTGGGGCGCCGATCTCGGAGCCGAGGACGAGACCGTGCTCACGGACGGACGAGACAAGCCCCTGTTCGTGTACGACTATCCGCGCGAGGCCAAGGCGTTCTACATGAAGGAGAACCCCGACGATCCCCGGACCGTGAAATGCAACGACCTGTTGGCCCCAGAGGGGTATGGCGAGATCATCGGAGGAAGTCAGCGAGAGGATGATTATGACCGTCTGCTGGCCCGAATCCGTGAAGAAGGTCTTCCCGAAAAGGTCTACGACTGGTACCTGGATCTGCGTCGGTACGGGACTTTTCCGCACAGTGGGTTTGGACTCGGTCTCGAGCGAACGGTCGGCTGGATCTGCGGGGTCCCGCACCTCAGGGAAACGATCGCCTTCCCGCGTCTGATGAACCGACTCACGCCGTGACCCGACGGCTCGTCCGGGCCTCAGCAGCCTGTCAGTGAAACGAACCCGCACCGATGTGCGTAAGGAAAAGGCGAGAGGAGGCAACATGGAACTGATCGCAGCTCTGATGCTCGCGGCCGCCGGGGCCGGAATGGGCGTGAGCTATGTGAAGGTGAGAGAATTCGTCAGGACCAGGCTGCGCTTCGTGGACGCGGCGCAGAAGCCTGCAGCGCCCTGGATCGCCGGGATAGCCGGGGTGATCGTCGCCGCTCCGGTGGTGGCGTTGCTGCCTGTCCTGGGGTCGGTCACGGCCGTGGTCTACGGTGTGGTAGTGGGTGTCGGCGTGCGAAGCGGTCAGAAGCAGGTAAAACAGCTCACGGGCGGCTGATCCCAGCCGCCTTCACGCGTTTCCACAGCTCGTCCAGCTCCTGAAGGCTCGCATTCCGTGGGTCGAGGCCTTCGCGGTGGGCCAGTTCCAGCACACCTCGAAACCTGCCGGCGAACTTAGCAGCGGAGCGCTCGAGGGCCGTTGTCGGGTGAACGCCCGCGAGTCGGGCGACGTTCACAGCGGCGAACAGGATGTCGCCAAGCTCGTCCTCCACGCGCGGATCCACCTCATGCACCCGGTCCGTCACCGGCTCTGCTGATACCTCGAGCGATCCCCTCAGCTCGCGCAGCTCCTCGTCCAGCTTCTCGAGGGCGCCCCACACGTTCGGCCAGTCGAAGTTGAGGCCCGCGGCGCGGTCCTGCATGCGCAGAGCTCGGCTCAGGGGCTCCAGTCCGGCGGGGAGGCCATCGAACGGATCGGACGGTTGCCCGGACTCTTCGCCATCCCCTCCGGCCGCACGATCCCTTTGCGCCGCCTTCATTTGCTCCCAGTCCGGGGCCTCCTCCGCGTCGCCGTATACATGCGGATGGCGCTCCCGCATCTTGTCCTCCAGGCCGGCTACGACGGACGATGCGTCGAACGTGCCGCGCTCCTCGCCCAGCACGACCTGGAAGGCGACGTTAAGCAGAAGATCTCCGAGCTCGCGGCTGAGCTCACGGTCCCGGCCCGAGAGAATTGCATCGGCGACTTCGTGAGCTTCTTCCAGGAGGTAGGGTCGGAGACTGTCAGGCGTCTGGCGCGCGTCCCACTCGCAGTGATCGCGCAGGTGCCTGACGAGGGCGAGGCTCCGCCCGAGGGTCGCGTCTCCGGGACGGGCGCGTTCCATGTGTTCCGCCTCGGCCCCGCTGGGGCCCGGAATCCGTTGCTCAGGGGACATAGGCCAGATATACTATGCCGGCCTTGAAAAACGTGCCAATTGAAGTGACCGAGCGCGCATGGATGGAAGTGGATCTGGGCGCGTTGCGCAGGAATAGCCGGGTCCTCTCGGAGCGTGTTGGCGCCGGGTGCAGTCTCCTTCCCGTGGTAAAGGCCGACGCCTACGGTGTCGGGATGGAGCGCGCCGTGCGCGCCCTGCGCTCGACCGAGCCCTGGGGCTTCGGGGTGGCGACGACTCAGGAGGGGCGAGCCCTTCGCCGCCTCGGTTGGGAGGGGCCGGTGATCGTTTTCGCGCCGACGCTTCCCGCGGACGCCGAGAGCCTCAGGATGGAGCGCCTCGAGCCGGTGGTCTCCGGCATCGAGGCGCTGCTTGGTTGTGCGGCGTGGGATGGTGGAGAGGTCCTGCTGGTTCACCTCGAGGTCGACACGGGTATGGGGCGCCTGGGGCTCGCTTGGGATTCAGCCACGGAGTGGTCGCACGAGCTGGCCGACGCATTGACCGGTGGGACTATGAGACTGGTAGGTACGCTGACCCACTTTCATTCGGCTGACCTGCCCGACGACTCGACGGACACGCAGTGGAGCCGTTTCCAGCAGGCGCTGAATGCCATGCGGTCCGCCGGAGTGGAGCCGGGGTTGGTTCACGCGGCCAACAGCGCGGCCGCGATGCTCCACGGTGGGACCACGGCCGATCTGGTGCGACCGGGCATCTACCTGTACGGTGGAGGGTCCTGGGAGCCCCGGGCCGCTCCCGTGGTGAGCGTCAGGGCCCGGGTCCTGGCGGTCCGGGACGTCGCTGCGGGCACGACGGTGAGCTATGGGGCTACGTGGACGGCTCCGGCTCCAGCGCGGCTGGCCACTCTCAGTATCGGGTATGGTGACGGTCTGCGGCGTGAGCTGTCGAATAGGGGTCGGGCGTTGGTCCGCGGCCGGGAGGCACCGATTCGTGGTGTCGTGTGTATGGACACGACCGTCGTCGACATTAGCGGCAGAGATGACGTTCGACCCGGTGACGTGGCGACGCTGCTCGGGGCCGACGCGAACGAGATGATCGGACTCGCCGAGATGGCCCGGTTGTGCGATACGATCGATTACGAGATCCTGACCGGTTGGGACGACAGGCTGCCCCGGCTCGAACTGGATCACGAAGGAATGGACATCGACGGCGACCTCGTCGCCGAGGCCCTCGAAACGATACGAGATGGCATCTGATACCAAGCTGCAGGAATTGAGGGCACAGGCGCTTCGCGCCATGGAGAGCGCGTACGCGCCCTACTCCGGATTTCGAGTCGGCGCGGCCGTAGAGTCGGTCGAGGGCAGGATCTACGTCGGGTGCAACGTGGAGAACGCCTCGTTCTCGGCCACCATGTGCGCAGAGCGCGTTGCAATCGGGGCCGCCGTGGCCGCGGGCAGCCGAGAACTACGTCGCGTGTTCATCTGCGCGACGTCACCCGCCCCGGTGCCTCCGTGTGGTGTGTGCCGGCAGACGCTGGCGGAATTCGGCCCGGACCTCGAGGTCGTGAGCGAGAGCGAGAACGGCCGTCGTGCCACATGGCGGCTGTCGGATCTGCTCCCGGAGCAATTCCGACTGGAAGATCACACGGTCGGGGACGTGAACCCGTCGGACTCGGACGAGGAGAGCGTTTCTTGATCCGACAGAGGTGGGCGATCTTCCCGGTCATGGTCGCCGTAGTGGCGCCCGTGGCCTGTACCGAAGACCCCATCCTGGCGGTCGACTCCGAATCGGCCCCCGGTGTATCCACGCCGACGATTGAGGTCGTTCTGGAGGCCGGCGAACTACCATCCTGGCGGGACACCACCTACTGGGGCTTCACCCTGCCGAGCTCGGCGGCGTTCAGGCTGTCCTCGGATCGAGAGGACCTGCAGGCGAGGCCACTGGGCCGCTTCAGTGCGATCCCGGACTCCGTGTTCGTGGACACCGCTCGCGTCGCGATCGACAGTTTCACGTCTGCAGCGATTCGAGTGTCGCTGGATACCCTTCTGTCGCTGATTCCGGACGGCGGCGTAGAGCTCGCCGCCTGGTCGCTGTCAAGGAGCTTCAAGGCGGACGAGGCGACCTGGCTGGTCTCCCGGGAGGGGGAGCCCTGGTCGACGCCGGGCGGCGACCTCGAGACCCTCCTGGGGGCCGATTCGTTGAGCTTCGACGTGGATTCGCTCGCGGACCTTCCAGACAGCGTCCTCGTGCGGCTCGACGGCAACGTCGATTCATTGCTGACCGCCTGGCGGGAGACGGAGGGGGAGAAAGGATTCGCGCTCGTACTTACAGGACCGGGAGGCGAAATACGGGTCAACACGGTCTCACTGGTGGCGGAAGCGGTTCCGGAAGGAATCGACACCGTGGTGACGGTGATTCGCGGCGCGATCCCGAGCACTTTCATCTTCGATCCGCTGACGCCGGAGCCAACGACCCGCCTGCGGCTGGCGGGCCTGCCTTCGGCTCGCTACTACCTGGATTTCGAGCTTCCCGACAGCCTCGGCATCATCCCGCTTCGCGGCGCGACGATCAACCGAGCCGCGCTGGAGTTTCGTCCGACCGCGGCGCCGACTGACCCATTTGCGCTGGACGCCAACATCGCGGCGCAGGCCGTGAGGCTCCTCGCGGATCCGTTCGTGTTCGGCGAGAAGACGCCGATCGGTGCTACCCTTGGTGACGTGGAGTCTCTGAGGCCGGACTCGCTGTCCTCGGGCAGCGTGATGCAGTACGACATCACGTCGCTGATCCGCGTGTGGACACAGGCACCGGCGGATTCCCCTCTCTTCCTGCGGGTGGGCATCATCCCCTTGCCGGAGAGTCGCCAGTTTGGGTTCTGGGAGTTCTTTTCCGACGAGGACGCGCCGGGTCTGCGGCCGGTCGTGCGTCTGCTGTTCACCCCCAACCCTTCCTTCCTGCTCCCGTGACGGCGCGAGGCGGTGGTCGGGTTCGGTCCTGGTGGTGTCTCAGGATCCCGGCGTCCGCGCTGGTATTGGTCCTTGCTCCGGGAATCCTCGCCGCACAGACGCCGGTGACCAGCCTCGGACTGGGCTATCCGGTGCCGCCACTGGACGCACGTGCGGCGGCCCTCGGTGGCACGGGCATGGGGCTGTTCGGCGGGTCCTTCTCGTCGCGCAATCCGGCGGACCTCACGATGTTCACAAATCCCGCGGTTGGGGGCACGCTGGCGCCCGAGGCGGTGAGTCTGAAGACGATCGACGGGGCTCAGTCGCTCGGGCGGAGCCGATTGGCCGTGGTACAGGGGGTGCTGCCTTACCAACAGTGGCGGTTCGGGGTCAACGTAAACTCCGAGCTCGATCAGGACTGGGACGTGATCCTGACGGACACGCTGGAAACGGGCTTCGGTGATTATCCGTTCGTGGAGAGCCGGCAGATCGACGGTGGCGTCAGCACGGTCGGCTTGAGCGTGGCCTATCGCAGGGGTCCGCTCGGCCTGGGCGTAGAGGGAAGCGCCCTGACGGGCAACCGGAGGCAAGTGTTCCGTCGCACGTTTGAGCCGGCCATCGGCGATCCTACGAACCAGATCGGAGGCGCGTTCGGCGATTCACGGTGGGCGTTCAGCGGCTGGCGGTTCCGGGGCGGCGTGATGGGCGAGATCGGGCGGCGGGCGATCGTCTCGGCGACGGTCACCGCCTATACACAACTCTCGGCTGAAAAGGATACGTTCGGCATCGCCCTGGGAACGCAGAAGTTCGATATGCCCTTCGAGGTGGCGGGTGGAGGCAGCGTCGTGCTGACGCGAACGCTCATGCTAGCGGTCGCCGGGGGTTGGAAGGGCTGGTCGGCGACGGACTTCAGGGTATTCAATACCGAGTCCGCCGACGTGATCTGGCTTGGTGGTGGCATCGAGTACGTCGGAGTCAACTGGGGAAGCATGCCCATCCCGCTTCGGATCGGCTACCGGTACACTGATCTCCCGTTTTATGATGGCGACTTCGAACAACTGACCGAGCAGGCGTTTACGTTCGGATTGGGCGCGCGGCTGGCAGGCGGTCGGGCGATGCTGGACCTCGGGTTTGAGATCGGGAGCAGGGGGGACCTCCCGAAGACGGGGACGGAAGAGAGCTTTCAGCGCTTGTCGCTGTCCCTGGGCATCAACTCGATGTAGGAAGATGGACTGCGGTGCACAGCGTGGCCATCGTCACGCCGCTCGGGTGGAGCGCACCGCCTCCAGGACCTCCCTTTCCAATAGATCGGGATGCGTGACCGGCCAGCCGTGTCCACGCTGGACTCTGCGCACCACGACCTCCCGATTCGACCCGGCGAAGAAGCTCTCGGTCTCTCCCGGCAGGTACAGGCGGTCGAACTCGGCGAGTACGATGTGCGCTGCAGGCGCCGTCGGCCGGAACGAGTGCGCGAGGCAGTGCAGGGTCTCGGAAACGGTGGGAAACAGGCTGGCCGGACGCAGCACGGCTGCTCCGAGATAGTCCCGCATGATGTTCCAGGCCCAGCCCGCGCCCCGGCTTCCCTCGAGGCCCAGGTACTCGCGCAGCTGAAGGCGTACCGCACGCCCCACCTTCGTGCCCCAGCCGACCGTGAGAGGGATCAGGGGCGATAGGGCGATCGCGGGTGCGGATCCGAGGAGAGCCAGGAACCCGCCGTAGGAGTGTCCGACCCGGAACGCAGCCGGGGCAAACCGATCAGCCATCGCTTCGGCGAGCTCTCGATAGTGCTCGATCCCGGCCGGAAGATCCGTGTGCGTCCGGAACGAGAGATCCGGCACGAATACGGTAAAGTGACGCCCCAGTCGCGCCATGCCCTCGCGATAGTAGCCGGGGTGTACCCCCAGGCCGGGCAGGAAGAGGATCGGCTCACCGTCGCCGTGGACTTCGACCGGGACCTGGAGTCCGTCGAATCGGAAATGTTCGCTTCTCAGCACCATGCCCGATCCTACGAGAGGGGGCCGGGTCGGGCAATCGGCGCGAGTAGTGCACGGTCGCCGACGTGGGGCGTCGATGGTGGCCGGTCTCGTCGCTGCCCGGTACGTTCAGGCCGTTGAAATCCAGTTGATCAAGGACTCCAGTTTGTGGCAAGGCGAGCAACCGTGAACGAAGTGACAGGCCTGATACCTCTCAGGCGAAAAGGAGAAGGCCCGGTCGGGAGGGCGCCGCCGGTCCCCGTGACTCGGCGTGCATTCATCGAGACCTACGGCTGTCAGATGAACATCGCCGACTCCGAGCTCATGGCGGGAGCCCTGGCCAGGTGCGGGTACGTGACGGTCGGCGATCCGGCCCAGGCCGACGTCATCGTGATCAACACTTGCGCAATTCGGGAGCACGCCGAGACGAGGGTACTGGGGAGAATCGGGCAGCTCCAGGTATACCGTCGGGATCATCCCGAGCTCGTTCTCGCCGTTACCGGGTGCATGGCGCAGCGTTTGGGCGACAATTTGCTCAAAAATACATCTGGCGTGGACATCGTGGCGGGCCCGGACTCTTACCGACAGCTGGGAGACCTGGTCGACGAGTTGAGATTCGGTACCGTGCCCCGGGGACAGGCCCTGCTCGAGCTGGACGAGACTGAAGGGTATGAGGGCGTCGAGGCGATCCGCCGCGAGGGAGTGACCGCCTGGGTAACCGTGCAGCGAGGGTGCGACCACCGATGCACATTCTGCATCGTGCCCTACGTGAGGGGAGGCGAGAAGAACCGCGAGCCCGAGGCGATCCTCGCCGAGGTGAGAGCGGCGGTAGATGCCGGGTACTCCGAAGTCTCGCTTCTCGGCCAGACCGTGAACTCGTATCGGTCCGGGGAGTGGGACTTTGCGCTCCTCCTGCGCTCGGTGGCGCGCGTGGAAGGTGTCCGGCGTGTCCGCTTCACGTCGCCCCACCCCAACGACGTGACCGATGAAATGATCCGGGTGATGGCGGAGGAACCCGCCGTGTGTCCTCAGCTACATCTCCCGGTGCAATCCGGATCCGACAGGGTGCTCAAGCGCATGGTCCGGCGGTATACAGCCCGTGCATTCCTCGATACCGTGGAGCGAGTCAGGGATACCGTACCCGGCGTGGCTCTGAGCACGGATGTGATCGTCGGCTTTCCCGGTGAGACCGAGGTAGACTTCGAGCAGACTCTCGCGGTGATTCGGCATGTCCGTTTCGACGACGCCTTCCTGTACCGGTATTCCCTGCGCGCCGGGACTCCGGCGACGCGCTTGCCAGAGAGTGATTTCATCGACGAAGACACGTCGGGTCGGCGGCTGCAGGAGGTCATATCTGTGCATCGCGGCATCCAGCGTGAAATCAACGAGTCGGAAGTGGGCTCGATACACGAGGTGTTGGTCGAGCGACCCGCCCGTTCGGAGGGCGACCTCATGGGACGGACCGCTACGGGCAAAGTCGTCGCGTTCGCCGGTCCGCCGGAGTGGAAGAACAGCTACCATCGAGTGCGACTCACGTCGACCAGCGGACCGACCTTCCGCGGGGAGGTAGTAACGTGAAACCTCTGAGCGTCCGTATCTTCCTGGTCGCTGCATCCGCCGCCGCGGCGGCCCTCTTCGCCGTGCAGAACGGAGGGGTGCGCGTACCGCTGTACCTGGGGGTGCTCACGATCCGCTCGGTCTCCCTGCCGGTCGTCGTCTTCGCGGCAGTCCTGCTGGGGATGCTCCTCGTCTTTCTGGCGGGCCTGCGGGCCGACCTCCGAACGCGTCGGATGTTGCGGCGCTACCGTGAGGCGCTGGGCGGCTCGCACGAGGAGATCTGAGCCGCGCACCAGGCGCAAGCCCCCGCCGCGTCCCGCCTCTCGCCATCCTGGCTGCCTTCCTGGCCGTCGGGATCACCCTCGGCCTTCGATTTCCCCTGGCGATCTCTGGCGGGGGGACCGGGTTTCTGTGGCCCGTTTTCCTGGGGGTCTTGGCGCTGCCGCTTCTGGCCCGCGGATCCCGATCGCGACCGGATGAGCGCAGACAATTCTCCATTTGGCTGATCTGCGGCCTCACGATCGCGGCCGGAGTGCTGCTTGGCTCATCAGCCTCCATGCGAACAGCCTCCTCGTGTGCGCACGACCTCGAGACGGGGGATGCCCTCGTCGTGGACGGTCTGGTGAGAGAGAGGTCGGTGCCCGGCGGTCCCGCCCGTCTGACGCTCGTGGGAGCGAGTGTCACAGACGTCTTCGAGGCTCGCCGTTGTAGGGTGGGACGCCTCGTGGTTCGCACGGATTCGGTACCGAGGATCCTCGCAGCCGGGGACGCTATCAGCGTACGAGGGGAGTGGGTGCGGCTCGGACGTCCGTCGCCGTGGCCCCGACGCCCGGGACGCACGGGGATTGTCGTGGGTCGGGTGGTGGACTCCGGTCGCGCGTCCAGTTCGTCAATCTCAAGCGAGGAAGGGCCGGCAGTGCGAGTTCTGAGCGGCGCGCGCGCCAGGGCGTCGAATCGCCTTCGCCGCCTCCTGCCTCCGGATGTCAGCGCTGTGGGGCGCGCGCTGATTCTCGCCGAGCGCGACGACATCCCGGGCTCGCTTCGCTCGAGGTTTGCGGAGGCCGGACTGGCGCACCTTCTGGCGATCTCGGGACTCCACGTCGGACTGATCGGCGTCACGGTGGCCATGCTGCTCGGACTCCTCATGCAACCGGGGCGGGCGGCCATCTGCTCGGCGGTGGTCGTAGCCCTCTATGTCGCCACCATCGGGGCTCCCGCCTCTGCTGTGCGAGCGGCGCTCCTGCTCGCAGGATGGGCAGCCGCTCGGGCACGGGGGCGCCCCGCCCGCTCCTGGGACCTCCTGGGGGCGGCCGCGCTTCTCGCGCTGGTGGCGGATCCACTGGTGCTCGGCGAAGCGGGATTCCAGCTATCGTTCGCGGGATTCATCGGACTTGGAGCCGGCGTGACGGTGGCCCGAAATCTCGGCGACGCGGGCGGCTCTGCTCCGGGGATGCTCCGTCGGCGAATACGCCGCCTGCCGAGGAAGATCAGGCGCCGACTCTCATTGATGGGGATGGCCGCGGCAGCCGGGACGGGAGCCTTCCTGGCCACCGCGCCCATCTCAGCAACGCATTTCCAGCACGTCGCCCCGTCTGCTCTCTTTTCACACTTCGCCGGTGCTCCCCTCGTGGGTGCCGCAATCGGCGCCCTGGCGATGACCCTCCTCCTGCCGCCGCCGCTGGACGGTGTGAGTGCGGAGGCTGCTGCGAGCGTGATCCGACTATTGACGATGGTCGCCGGCGCGATCTCGGACATTCCCGGCTCCCACTTCATCGTGCGGCCACCCTCGACCGTGGGCTGGATAGCGATCCTCCTCGCCCTGATCGGATTGTGGCGCTTTCTGAAGTGGGGTCGCCCGGCCTCGTCCCTGGTGCCACTCGGGGCGGCCGCAGCTCTCGTCCTCGCCGCACCTGCCCTATCGATTCGGCTTGCTGACGGACGAAGCATCCTGTGCACGCTCGACGTCGGACAGGGCGATGCAGCAATTCTGAGGACGGGTGCGGGACGGTGGATCCTGTTCGACGCCGGACCCCGGTTCGGGAGCAGGGATGCCGGGCGCGACGTGGTCCTTCCGATGCTCCGGCGCTACGGCGCTTCCAGGATCGACCTGTTCGTGCTGTCCCATCCGGACCTCGATCACGTTGGCGGCTTCGAGGCGATTCACGAGGCGGTTCCCGTGTTTCGCGTCCTCGACTCCGGTCACCCGATCCCCAAGCCGGGGTATGCGAGATTCCTGGCTCGCACGGAGGAGGACGGGATCCTGTGGCTCGCCGCGAAGAGGGGAGACCGGGTGACCCTAGATGACGTAGCGATCACGGTCCTCGGCCCAGCACCGGCGACTGAGAGCATCACTGGAGCGGCGAACGAGACGAGTCTCCAGCTCCGGGTGTCGATCGGCCGTGGGTTTACCTACGTGAACACCGGTGACGCGACGAAGGACGACGAACGGGCCCTTCTCTCGGTGTGGCCCGTAGATTCGCTGCGAGCTGATCTGCTGAAAGTGGGACATCATGGCAGCCGTACGGCGACCGGCGACGACTGGCTGAGAGCTGTCGACCCAGCCGTCGCCGTGATCTCCTCCGGGCGTGGCAACGCCTACGGTCATCCGCATATCTCCGTTCTCGATCGGCTGGAGGCGGCATCCGTTCCCCGCGTGTGGCGCACCGATCGCGAGGGAACCCTCTGCCTGGAGGTGGACCGCGAAAAGGGGTGGCGCGTTCGTGGAGAACGTGGTTGGCGCGAACCCTCGACCGTGGCACGCGTCTTGACGTCACAAAGGGGTGATAAATAGCGTATCGTATGCTCTACCCATGGAGGCAGGCATGGATCGATACGTCGTCACACTCGGCCGCTTCATCATCGAGTCCGAGCGCCAGTCCCCCGGGGCGACGGGCGCCCTTTCCAACATCCTGTACGATCTCACCCTCGCTGCCAAGCTGATCCACCGGGAGGTCAGCAAGGCGGGGCTCGTCGATATCCTCGGCATGACGGGCGCGGAAAACGTGCATGGGGAGGAGGTGCGTAAGCTCGACGAGTACGCTCATGACGTCATGTTCAACGCGATGGACCACAACGGCCAGCTCTGCGTGATGGCCTCTGAGGAGGAAGAGGGGCTGATCCAGATCCCGGCCAAGTTTCCGACGGGCGACTACGTGCTCCTGTTCGATCCGCTCGACGGCAGCTCCAACATCGACGCCAACATCTCCATAGGCACGATCTTCTCGATCCACCGTCGCATCACCGAAGGCCGGGACGGGACGCTCGAGGACTGCCTGCAGCCCGGTCATCGGCAGGTGGCAGCCGGGTACGTGATGTATGGCTCCTCCACGGTTATGGTCTACACGACCGGTCAGGGCGTGGCCGGGTTCACGCTCGATCCGTCGATCGGGGAGTTTCTGCTCTCGCATCGGGAGATCCGGATCCCCGAGCCGGGGATGAAGATCTACAGCAGCAACGAGGGCAACTACGCGCGGTGGAGCGAGGGGCAGAAGGCGCTCGTGGACCACTTCCGGGGCGACGACGGCAACGGCGGCGACTTTTCCCACCGGTATGTAGGATCCCTGGTGGCGGACTTCCACCGCACCCTGCTGTATGGCGGAATCTTCATGTATCCGGCCGATCGCAAGAGCCCGCGCGGCAAGCTTCGCCTGCTGTACGAGGCCGCGCCGCTCGCGATGATCTGCGAGCAGGCTGGGGGGAGGGCCACCGACGGCGTGCGGGACATCTCATCGATCCAGCCCACGGCGCTGCACGAGCGCACTCCGCTCTACATGGGAAACCGGGCCTGGGTGGATCTCGCCGCCGAGTACCTCTCTCTGGAGAAGGAGGCGTCGACCGCCGGTTGACCGGCCCGTATGGCCAGTACCACGAAGAAGCCCCCGCTCTCTTCGAGAACGGGGGCTTCTTCATCGGGGTCCCGGATCTTGCCGGGACGCGGTTTAGCTAGAATACGTAGCGCAGGCCGAGCTGGAACGCGCTGCGCGACGCGTTGGTGAAGATCTCGAAATCATCGACCTTGCCGTCGCCGTTCGAGTCGGTCGTCGAGCCTTCATAGCTGAAGATCATCCGGCCCGTAGCGACGTCGCCCTCGCGCCCCCGGTACCGGATGACGGTCACGCCGCGATCGATGTCCGAGGTCCGGTAGACCTTGTTCCGGAACACGTTGAACCAGTCGAAGATGAAGTCGAAGTGCCCCGGCCCGAGAGAGCCGAACCGCAGCACACCGCGGAGGTCGAACCGGTTCGTCCACGGGTTGCGGCAGCTGTTTCGCTTCATCAGCGAGCCCTTCTGCGAGCTCAGGCACTCGTTGTCGTCGATCAGCTGTTGGAAGTTCGCGGCTTCGCTTGCGCCGTCCCTCCACAGGTACTCATTGGCGTTAGTGGGGATGTAGATGAGGTCGTTGTCCCGGCTGATCCCCTGCCCGCGGTATCCGTCTCCGTTCAAGTCGCCGCGCGCGATGTACGAGTACGCGTTCCCCGACTGTCCGAAGAACTGGGGCGTGACCTCGAGCTGGATGTTGCGACCCAGGTCCGCCAGGAAGGTGGCCGACAGCACGAACCGGTGCGGGCGCTCGAACGAGGAGTTGGTGAGCTCGGGATCGTTTGGGTTGCCCCGGATCGAGTTTCGGCCGTAGTTGGAGGTCGCCTGGCTGGAGAACAAGCCCTGCGTGTCGTCCACGTCCGAGAACGTGTAGCCGGCCCTCAGCCCCAGCCAATCGCTCATCTGGCGGTTCACCTCGAACGTCAGGACGAGCGCCCGGTTGTCGTTCTTGTTCTTCACCCGGACGACCTGGGCAAACTCCTCGCTCACGCGCTGCGGAGCGAACGCGTCGTCCCGCGTGCTCGCCGTCGGCGTGCCGAACAGGGGCCGGTCGCCCTGTGTCGGATCGGTCCCGATCTGCTCGGACGGGATGTTGATGTCCTCGAAGAAGAGCTGCTGCACGGCCTTCGTGTACAGCACCTCGGCCGTGACGACGAAGCCCTTCGGCAGCACCTGATCGACCCCGAGGTTGAACTTACCCTCGAGCGGCATGCGGGTGTTGGGGTCCCAGATGTTGACCACGGGCGTACCTGCGTCAGCGGCCGTCGTGCCATCCGTGCATTGTTGCGGGGAGCTGCCGGGATAGTTCGACCGGTTGAACGCCGGAGCGTTCGCGGTGTCGCAGAACAGCTTCACCTGCTGGCCGCCGGTGTTGGTGTAGATGTTCGAAAGCCATACGTACGGGGGGCGGCCCGCGAACAGACCGGCGCCTCCGCGCACCTGGGTCATCCTGGCTGCGTTCGACTGCCAGTTAAATCCGACGCGGGGCTGCCACAGGATGTTGCCCGACGGCGTTTCCGCCGTGCTGACCCCGAACTCCTGCTCGAACAGCGGGTTCGCCACGGGGTTGTCGGCCATGATCGGGATATCCACCCGGAGGCCGAGCTGCAGGGTCCAGTTCTGGTTGATCGCCCACTCGTCCTGGGCGTAGAAGCCGGGCTGCCACACACCGAACTTGGCCGCCGCATCGGTCACCGCCGGATTGAGCGTGTTGACCTCGTACGCTCCGACTACCCCGTTCTCGAGGTCAGCGAGGTTGTCGTACTGGTAGACGCCGATCGAGGCGGGGAAGAACACGTTATCGAACTTGAAATACTCGACGTTGGCGCCGAACGTCATCCGGTGGGCGCCGAACGACCGGGAGAGGTTGTCGGTGAGCTGGACGAAGTCCTGGTCCAGCGCGTTGGCCTGCGAGAACTCCTCCGCCCCGATCACCAGGGTGGAGTTACCGAGGTCAGGATCGCTGGTGTCGACCTCGATCTGCGCGTAGTCCACGAGCGGGTTGCGGAGGTCGCGGACGATCCCCCAGTTGAACAGGAGCTCGTTGCTCCAGGCCCCGCCGATCGTCGAGAACAGCTGCGCGACCAGCGTGTTCGTCGTGTTCGTGAAGTCCTGACCTGTCGATGTGTAACCATAGCCGAAGGAGCCACGTCCGGGCGCCCGGTCGGCCCGGTTCCTGGCGTAGTTGTCCCGAACCACGAGCCGATGGTTGTCCCCGAGCTGGAAGTCGAGCCGCGCGAACAGATTGGTGCGTGGGTTCGCCAGCGTGACGTTGGCGGTCGTGCCGACTTCATCCTCCGAGACGCCGTACGTATTGCCCATGATGTCGATCAGGCGCTGCGCCGAGTCCGGGTGGATGCCGCGGTCGATCGCGCCCGGCTGAGTCGGCGATCCGCCCGGCTCGAAGCCCAGACCCGGCGGGGGGCCATCGAACTTCTGGAACTCACCGCCCACGAAGTAGTGAATCTTGTCTCTCTGGATCGGGCCGCCGAGCGTGAAACCGAATTGCGAGTTGTTGAACTCGCTCTTCGGGATCGTCTCGTCGCTAACCGTCAGACCCGACTGGAATCCCTCGTTGGTGTGGAACCCGAACACCGATCCCGACGTCTGGTTGGTGCCCGACTTGGTGATCGCATTCATCAGGCCGCCGCTGAAGCCCGAGTAGCGGACATCGTACGGAGCGGTCAGGACCTGGAACTCCTTGACCACCTCGAGCGAGACCGACTTCGCGTTGACCTGCCCGCCAGGGATGCCGCTGTCGGCGAGCCCGAACACGTCGTTGTTGACCGCGCCGTCGATCTGGATGTTGTTGTACCGGTTGTTCTGACCGGCTATGCTCGGCCCGCCCGACGTGATCGAGACCCGCGAGTCGAGCAGCGCGAAGTTGGTGATATCGCGGCTGATCGTCGGCTGGTTGTCGATCTCCACGGACCCGATCGTGGTGGAGGTTCCCATCCGGGTCGGGCTGAGCAGCGGATTCGACTCCGCTACCACCACGAGCGCGTCCAGCTCCACGGCGGATTCCGTGAGGATGAAGCTGGCACCCTCCGTCCGGCCAAGCGTGAGGATGAGCCCCGTCCTCTGCTCGATACGGTAGCCGATCAGGGATACGTCGACCGTGTAGGGACCACCGGGCAGGACGTGGCCCACGAAGTAGCGTCCCGCCTCGTTGGTGATCGTCGTGGACGACGTTCCCAGTTCGGTGTTGGTGACCGTCACTTGCGCTCCGACCAGTGCCTGGCCCGCCTGGTCCAGAACGGATCCGCCAAGGGCCGACGTGGTCACGCCCTGCGCGTCGGCCGTAGTGGCGAACGCGAGCAGGCCGACGGCCACGATGGCCAGCTTCCGGACAAACAACCGAAATTTCATGAACGACTCCTCGTTGGTGGGTAGGTTAGGAGTGCGATCGGGCATATGGCTCTTGCCGGGCGTTGAGCGGAGTATAGGGGATGCGGGAAGGCCCGGCACTTTCCACAAGGGAACGAGCTTGCAACGACGCATGCCGATGTAGCACACGTCCAGGGACATGACCGAACAGGGAGAACTCTGTCTCGACGCGGACATGCAGTATCTGCTTCTTGAAGTTCCGCAAACGAAAGAGCGTGTCAAATCAATACCAGTATCCCGGGGCCTCCGCAAGGGTGCAACGATCCGTTCTGGTTTGCTTTAGCCAGGGTCGCGCGTGGACGTCAGTCACTCCGCGAGGTTGCCGATCGCTCCCTCCACCTCCGAAATCAGCGCCTGCTTCTCTCCCCACGGCAGGAACGCGCTGCGGAACCCGTTCAGAACGATGTCGACGAGCTCGGCTCGCGTGAACCCGAGGTGGGCGGCCGCGCGCACGTACTCTTCGGTCATCGTGGTGCCGCTCATCAGGCGGTTGTCCGTGTGCAGGCTGACCAGGAGGCCGTCGTCGAAGTATCCGCGCACCGGGTGCGACTCGAAGCTCTCGACCGCGTGCGTCTGGACGTTGCTCGTCAGGCAGACCTCGATCGGGATCCGGTGGTCGTTGACGTATCTCCGCAGGTCCGGGTCTTCGAACAGCCGCGTCCCGTGGCCGATCCGATGGGCGCCACAGCCGTGCAGCGCCTCCGCGATCGACTCCGCGCCCGCGGCCTCTCCGGCGTGGATCGTGATATTCAGATTGGCTTCGCGGGCGATTCGAAACGCCTCGGCGTGCCGGGTTGCCGGATTCCCGGCTTCGCCACCCGCCAGGTCGAACGCCACCACGCCGCGGTCCTTGAAGGCCACCGCGAGCTCGGCCAGGCGGACCGACGTTTCGGGAGGCAGGTTGCGAATGCCGCAGATGATGAGACCGGCCTGTACACCCAGCTCGGCCTCTGCCTGCCGGACCCCGCGAAGCGGGGCCTCGACGGCCTCCTCGAGCGTCAGATCTCCCTGCTGGTGCAGGATCGGCGAATAGCGGATTTCCAGGTAGCGCACGTTCTCCGCAGCCGCGTCCTCGCACAGCTCGCGCGCCGTGCGTTCCAGAGAATCCGCGGTCTGCATCACCGACAGCGTCAGGTCGAAACGCTTCAGGTAATCCACCAGGTCACGACCGTCCTGTACGTACATATAGTCGTACAGGGAGTGTTCGTCGTCGTACGGAAGTGAGACGCCTGCGTCTGCCGCCAGTTCCATGATCGTCGACGGTCGGAGTGATCCGTCCAGGTGCAGGTGCAGCTCCGCCTTCGGTATCGCGTGCAGGCGCTCCCGCAGCTCGCTCCTCTGTGAATCGTCCATCAGGCTGCTCCTTCCGCTGCGGACCGCGCTTCCTCCAGCGCCGCGTGGGCCGCGGCTAGCCTCGCCACCGGAACGCGGAACGGCGAGCAGGACACGTAGTCCATCCCGAGCCCGTGGCAGAACACCACCGAGTCCGGATCTCCGCCATGTTCTCCGCAGATTCCCACTTTAAGCTCCGGGTGTCGCTCGCGCCCCTCGCTCACGGCCAGCCGCATCAGACGTCCGACTCCCTCCGTGTCGATCGACTGGAACGGGTCGCGCTCGTATACGCCCGCCTCCACGTACAGGGGCAGGAAGTTGCCGGCGTCATCGCGCGAGAGTCCGAGCGTCGTCTGCGTGAGGTCGTTCGTCCCGAATGAGAAGAACTCCGCCTTGTCCGCGATGTCGCCCGCAGTAAGGCAGGCCCGTGGCAGCTCGATCATCGTGCCGACGAGGTAGTCCACCTCGCGGTCCTGCTCCGCGAACACTTCCCGCGCCGTGGCATCGATAACGGCGCGCTGGTTCGTGAACTCGTCCACGTGCCCCACGAGCGGCACCATGATCTCCGGCAGGACCTCCATTCCTTCCGCTGCCACTTCGAGCGCGGCTTCGATAATCGCCCGTGCCTGCATGGCGGTGATCTCGGGGTGAGAGTAACCGAGCCGGCAGCCGCGGTGACCCAGCATGGGGTTGGACTCGTGAAGCCGGGCGACGGCTCCCTCTATGTCTGCCACCGTACGACCGAGACCCGCCGCCAGGCGGCTCGCATCCTCGGCCTCCGTCGGCAGGAACTCGTGCAGCGGCGGATCGAGCAGCCGGATCGTCACCGGCAGGCCGTCCATGGCGCGGAAGATCCCTGCGAAGTCCGAGCGCTGCATGGGGAGCAGCTTGGCAAGGGCGGCCGACCGCCCGGCCTCGTCGTCCGCCAGGATCATCTCCCGTACGGTGTCGATGCGCTCTTCGCCGAAGAACATGTGCTCCGTGCGGCACAGCCCGATGCCCTCCGCCCCGAACTTCCGGGCCGCGGCAGCGTCGGCCGGATTATCCGCGTTGGTGCGCACGCGAAGCCTGCGAAACCCGTCCGCCCATCCCATGAGAGTGTGAAAGTCCTCGCCCGGCTCGGGCTTCACGGTCGGAATCTGCCCTTCGATGATCTCTCCCGAGGCCCCGTCGACCGTGATCCAATCGCCGCGTTTCACGATCTTGCCGCGCGCCCGGATCTCGCCCGCCTGTTCGTCAATCTCGAGCTCCCGCGTGCCGACGACGCAGCACGTGCCCATGCCCCGGGCGACGACAGCGGCGTGGCTCGACTTGCCGCCTCTTGCGGTCACGATCGCCACCGCGGCCACCATTCCCTCGAAGTCGTCGGGAGAGGTCTCCTGCCGGACGAGGATCACGGGATTGCCGTCGGCCGCTTCCTCCACGGCTTCCTTCGCCGTGAGGACGATGCGCCCGCTCGCTGCGCCCGGAGATGCCGGGTTGCCCACGGCCAGGGGCGTGAAGTCGATCGACGGGTCGACCATGGGGTGAAGCACCTGCTCCAGGCGCTCTGGCTCCACACGCATCACTGCCTGCTCCCGGGTGATGAGGCCCTCGTTCGCCATGTCGACCGCGATGCGGACCGCTGCGCGTGCGGTTCGCTTTCCGGTCCTCGTCTGCAGCAGATAGAGAGTGCCCATCTCGACGGTGAACTCGAGGTCCTGCATCTCCTGGTAGTGCGTCTCCAGACTGTGCGCCGTTTCGAGCAGCTGAGCGTAGGGCTCGGGCAGGTACTCCTGCATTTGCTCGATTGAGAGCGGGTGCCGGGTTCCGGCCACGACGTCCTCTCCCTGGGCGTTGATCAGGAACTCTCCGAACAGCTTGGGCTCACCGTCCGCCGCGTTGCGGGTGAACGCCACGCCCGTCCCGCAGTCCTGTCCCCTGTTGCCGTATACCATCGTCTGGACGTTCACGGCGGTCCCGAGGTCGTGCGGAATCCGGTACGTCTTCCGGTATGCCTGGGCGCGCGGGGTGCGCCAGCTCCGGAAGACGGCCTCGATCGCCCCCCACAGCTGGTCCTCCGGCTTCTCGGGGAACGGGGCATTGGACTCCGTCTCGATCAACTCCTTGTAGCGGCGCACGACGCTGCGCAGGGCGTCGGCGTCCAGCTCGTTGTCCGTCTCCACACCTGCCTGTCGCTTCGTGTCCGACAGGATGGCCTCGAACGAGTCGTGTCCGACCTCGAGCACGACGTCCGAGTACATCTGCAGGAACCGCCGGTAGCTGTCGTGCGCGAAGCACTCGTTCCCCGAGATGCGAGCCAGCGCGTCCACCGTCCGGTCGTTGAGCCCCAGGTTCAGGATCGTGTCCATCATCCCGGGCATCGAGACGGCACCGCCGGAGCGCACGGATACAAGGAGCGGGTCGTCCGCGCCTCCGAACTCCTTCTGAGTGAGGCGCTGGAGACGCTTGATCGCGTCGGTGACCTGCTGCTCCACACCATCCGGGAGGTCGTGGGCGATCAGGTGATGCCGGCACACCTCAGTCGTGATGGTGAACCCGGGCGGCACGCGGACGCCCAGTCGCGTCATCTCGGCCAGGTTCGCGCCCTTGCCGCCGAGGAGGCTCTGCATCCCCCGGTCGCCGTCGGTCTGGCCCTTGGAAAAGAAGTAGACGTGTTTCATAAATATCGTCTCTTAGCAGGTTGCTGAAGAACCCTGTCAGAACGCGAGGGTGGTGCCAAAATCAGCGTACGCGACTTCCAGCGATGGCTCCGTTCTCCAGGTCCACGAGCGGAGCGGGGTAGTCGCCGGTCCAGCAAGCATCGCAGAACGGCCCGTGCTCCTCGACCATCGCGCGCATGCCCTCGAGAGACAGGTAACCCAGCGACTCGACCTCGAGGTGCTGGCGGATTTCCTCGACGGTGTGGGTCGCGCCGATGAGCTCGTCCCGCGTGGGCATGTCGATGCCGTAGTAGCACGGCGCTATGATCGGCGGCGAGGCCACGCGGAAGTGGATCTCCCTGGCACCCGCTTCCTTCAGAAGAGTCACCAGGCCGCGGCTCGTGGTACCGCGCACCAGCGAGTCGTCGATAACGACCACTCGGCGATCCTCTATGAGCTCGGTTACCGGGTTGTACTTGACCCGGACCCGGAAGTCGCGCCCCTCCTGGACCGGATGGATGAACGTGCGCCCGACGTAGTGATTTCGGATCAGCGCCAGCTCGTATGGGAGCCCTGACTCTTCGGCGTAGCCGAGGGCTGCCGAGTTGGACGAATCCGGCACCGCGAACACGCAGTCGGCGTCGACCGGGTGTTCACGAGCCAGCTGCCGGCCGAACGCCCGGCGGGCCCGGTCCACGGTGCAGCCCCAGATGCGGGAGTCCGGGCGCGCGAAATACACGAGCTCGAACAGGCACGGGGAGTGGGGCGCGGGCTCCAGCGGACGCAGCTTCTGGATCTTGCCGTCCTCGATCCTGAGGACTTCACCGGGCAGCACGTCCCGCTCGTACTCGGCCCCGACGATGTCCAGCGCACAAGTCTCGGACGCCACGACTACGGCGTCTCCGAGTCGGCCGAGGACCAGCGGCCGGAAGCCCCGCGCGTCGCGTGCCACGTAGAGAGTGCGGCCGACACTCAGAAGCAGCGAGAATGCTCCGACCAGCTGAGAGAGCGCGTCGTCCACCTGGTGGTCCGGAAGCTCGCGCCTCGATCGGGCGATCAGGTGGATCACGACTTCCGAGTCGCTCTCCGTCTGGAAGATGGCTCCTTCGCCCGAGAGGCGATCGCGGAGCTCGACCCCATTTGTCAGGTTTCCGTTGTGCGCCAGGGCCATGCTTCCGTGGCGGTAGTTGACCAGCACCGGCTGGGCATTACGCAGGCTCGAGCTTCCGGCCGTCGAATAGCGTACGTGGCCAAGCGCCATGTCGCCGGGGAGGTCTGCCAGTATGGAATCGTCGAAGGCCTCGCTCACGTGGCCCATGCCCTTGTGCGAGCGGGCGGATCCGTCCGAGTCGATTGCCACGATGCCGGCGGACTCCTGCCCCCGGTGCTGCAGAGAGTAGAGGCCGAGAAATACGAGATCGGCCGCTTTCTCGATTCCGCTGATGGCAAAGATGCCGCACTCGTCCCGCACCCTGTCGTCGTCCCGCCACGTGGGGAGGGTCCTGCGAGCCCGTTCCGACATCAGAACTCTGGAAGCGGATGAGAGGTGATGCGCTCGTATGCTTCTCGATACCTCGCCGTCGTCGCCGATACTACGGCCTCGGGAATATCCGGCGCCGGCGGTTCCCGGTTCCACTCGCCGGCCTGGACCTGCTCTTCGAGGTAGTCGCGCACCGGCTGCTTGTCGAGAGACGGAGGCGTGTGCCCCGGCTCGTATTCACTTTCCGGCCAGAAGCGCGACGAATCGGGCGTCAGCGCCTCGTCGATCAGGAGCAACTCACCCATGGGCGAAGTGCCGAACTCGAACTTGGTGTCCGCGATGATGATCCCGTTCCGGCGAGCGTGGTCCCTCGCGTACCGATACAGCTCGAGGCTCCTTTCCTTCAGGAACTCGGCGACCTTGCTGCCGACGATTCTCTTGACCTGACCCAACGTGATGTTCTCGTCGTGACCTTCCTCGGCCTTGGTGGCGGGCGAGAAGATCGGTTCGTCCAGCTGTTGCGCCTCGACCAGGCCCTCGGGCAGGGGTTCGCCGGCCAGCGTTCCTGTGGCTCGGTACTCCTTCCATGCCGAGCCCGTGATGAAGCCGCGGACCACGCACTCGACAGGGAAGGGGTCGGCACGCAGTACGAGCATCCCCCGGCCTGCCCACCGGTCCCGGGTGTCTGCCAATCGGGGCTCGATCTCTATGATCCGGTCCGGGTCAGCGCTCGCGCAGTGGTTCTGGACGATGTGGTTCGTTCGATCGAACCAGTAGTGGGACAACTGGGTGAGGACGGATCCCTTGTCGGGGATCGGCTGCGGGATCACGCAGTCGAACGCGCTGATGCGGTCGCTCGCCACGAGTAGGAGATGGTCGCCCAGGTCGAATATCTCCCTGACCTTTCCCTCTCGGAGGAGCGGAAACGGGAGATCGGATCGCTTCACGGTCGACATTGGCTTCCTTCGTCCATTCTCTCGATCGTCCAGGGGGATCTCAAACGCGTAGCTCCGCCGGTCCCAGGTTCTCGCCACCGCCACCTTCCAGGGCCGGCTCGACCCGATCCCTCAGAAAGCGCTCTACCTGTCCGGGGGCGCGACCCACGAGGGCCTCCGGGTCGGCCAGTTCCTGGAGCTCATCCATCGACAGGCCGATGGCCTCGTCAGCTTCCACCCGCCGGAAGAAGTCGTTGTCGTGTGCGCCTTCGTCGAGGCGTGCCCTGGCGTCCATCGCGTGGCGCCTGAGCCGCTCGTGCAGGTCTTGCCGGTCTCGGCCCCTCTCGACCCCCGCAATGAGAATCCGCTCCACGACGAGGAACGGCAGAGCGTGGTCGAGTCGCGTCCGGATCACCGCCTCGTGCACCACGAGCCCGGAAGCCACGTTGCTTACGAGCTGCAGGATTGCGTCCGCCGACAGGAACGCCTCGGGAATGGCGATCCGACGGTTAGCGGAGTCGTCGAGAGTGCGCTCGAACCCCTGCACGGCGGCCGTCCATGCCGCGTCGAGCTGCAGCGTGCACAGGTGCCGGGCGAGGGAGCAAATGCGCTCCGAGCGCATCGGGTTCCTCTTGTAGGGCATCGCGGAGGAGCCGATCTGGCGGCTTCCGAACGGTTCCTCGATCTCGCCGTAGCTCTGCAGGAGCCGTACGTCCTGTCCGAACCGGCTGGTACTGGCGCCAATCCCCGCGAGCGTCGAGAGCACTCGATGATCCACCTTGCGTGGATACGTCTGCCCCACGACGTCGTACGTGCCCGGGAAGCCGAAATTCGCCGCCAGGCGGGCGTTGAGCTCGTCTACCTTCTCGTCGTTGCCGCCGAGCAGCTGCAGGAAGCTGTCTTCCGTGCCGGTCGTCCCACGGGCGCCACGGAACCGGAGCTCGTCGAGCACCAGGTCCACCTGCTCGAGATCAGTAAGCAGGTCCTGCAGCCACAGGGAGGCGCGCTTGCCCACCGTGGTGGGCTGGGCCGGCTGCCAGTGGGTGTAGCCGAGCGTGGGAAGCGCACGGTACCTGTGCGCGAATTCCGACAGGGCCGCGATCGAAGCGAGGAGGCGGGCCCGCACGATCAGCAGGCCGTCACGGAGCTGGATGAGCCCCGCGTTGTCCGTCACGAAGCAGCTGGTGGCGCCAAGGTGGATATAGGGACGCGCCTGTGGAGCTCGCTCGCCGAAGTGGTGGATGTGCGCCATCACGTCGTGCCGCAATTCCGATTCCAGTTCCGCGACCCGGGCGAGGTCGATGTCGTCGCGAGTCGCCCGCATGGCTGCGATCGCCGCTTCCGGGATCTCGACGCCCAGGTCCCGCTCCGTCTGGGCCAGGGCGATCCACAGGTCCCGCCACGTGAGTGCCTGCCGAGTCGGCGAGAAAACATCGGCCATCTCCGCTGACGCGTAGCGTTCGATCAGCGGATGCGGATAGCTGCTCTGTATGGCTGACAATTTACTGTACGTAGAAGGTGGTTATGTAGATATTCCCGTCCCGGTACAGGCTCACCCGGATGCTACTACGTCCGGAGTAATACTGGAAGAGGTCGGCAACGTCTTCGGCCGACTCCACCCTCCGGCGGTTGACCTCGACGATCACGTCTCCCTCCCGCATGCCCGTAGATGCCGCGTTTCGCTCCGATATCCGGGAGATCATGGCCCCCCCGTCGACATGCAGGCGGCGCTCGACCGCAATCTGGGGATCGACCGTGATGAGCTCGAGACCGCTCAGCACCTGCAGTCGCTCCGCGGATTCCGACGGCAGTTCCTCGACCCTCAACCGGACGATCTGATCCCGCCCGTTTCGCTGGTAGCGAACGTCCACGTCTGAGCCGACGCCGGCGTCCACGAGGCCCACTTCCCAGTCGAGAAGACTCGCGATCGGACGACCGCCGATGGCCACGAGGACGTCACCCGGTTCCAGGCCAGCATCTTCGGCCGAGGAACCCGGAGCCACGCGGCGGACGAGCGTTTCCGAGAACAGGAGGGTGTCGGATTCCACGGCCATCGGATCCACGCCGACGAACGGGTGACGGATGCGGCCGAACTCTCGAAGCTCGCTGACTATGCGGAGCGCACGGTCGATGGGGATCGCGAAGCCGAGCCCCTCGGAACCGCCCGAGCGCGAGAAGATGGACGAGTTGACTCCGATCACCCTCCCATCCGCGTTCACCAGCGGACCTCCCGAATTGCCCGGATTGATCGAGGCGTCGGTCTGTACCATGTCGGCAAGGAGCGTCTGCCGCTCGTCGGCCGACCGAATGTCCCTCCCGACCCCGGAGATCACTCCGGCCGTGACCGTCGCCTCGGCGTTGGCCAGCAGGTAGCCGAACGGATTGCCGATCGCGATGGCCGGCTCGCCGACCATCAGGTCCGACGAGGTGCCCAGCGGGGCCGGCGGTACCCGGCCTGCTTCGATTCGAAGCACGGCGATGTCCGTGAGCTCGTCGGCGCCGACCACGGTCGCGGGGTGGACGCGGCCCTCCGCGTCGGTCACGACGATCGATTCCGCTCCCCGCACCACGTGCTCGTTCGTCACGAGAAAACCGTCCTCGTTGATCGCGAACCCCGACCCATAGGAACGCCGCAGCTGGGACCGCGGGGCCCTGCGGCTGAAGAAGTCCTCGAAGAGGCTGGTGCGTCCGGATCGAGCGATCCGCAGAATGCTGATACTGACGACCGACGGCGCCACGCGGTTCGCCGCCTGTACGATAGGCGTCAGGCGGCGACTGCCGGTCGATTCCTGGACCCGGCCTGCTGCGGCAGGCTCGGCACGCAGGG
>Ga0255057_10000376_pt1 | contig 25264 bp, 20 predicted proteins | sample Cases_109_6_MG_FD_189022 | JGI IMG/M metagenome (GOLD analysis project Ga0255057, IMG submission 189022) | Seawater microbial communities from Amundsen Gulf, Northwest Territories, Canada - Cases_109_6 | ecosystem: Environmental > Aquatic > Marine > Gulf | place: Canada: Northwest Territories... | reverse complement strand
GGCCACTGGTGATAGACGTCCGAGGCTACGACGCCTACCGCGAGAGGCACGTCGATGGCGCCATCAATATTCCGCTCGATGAGCTCTCCAGTCGTGTGTCGGAACTCCCATTGGATCGCTCCACTCCACTCCTCACCGTCTGTGACCGAGGCAATATCTCGCTCCCCGGCGTTCTGTTACTGGCGACCCTGGGCTACCAGAATGCTCGAAGCGTCAACGGTGGGACCATCGCCTGGCAGCAGATGGGCTACGCCACCGAGTCGGCCTGACCAATCCGGTGTCGAACCGGCTGAGAGCGAGGAACCAATACGCGCTGCAGCGCGACGACTTCGGGTCGGGCCAGATCTAGCCAGAATCGACGCGGAACTTCACCGGGTCGATCTCGCACCCATGGGTTCCGGTCGTTACATTTGTTCGCATGAGTAACAAAGAAGCCGCCGAGGCGGCATTCAGCGCCGTCGAGGACGAGCTTCGCCAGACGTCCCATTGGATGTACGACAATCCCGAGGTGCAGTATCAGGAGTTCGAATCGTCGCGCCGCCTGAGCGAGCTGTTGGCAAACCAGGGCTTCGAGGTGGCGTACCCCACCCACGGGCTCGAAACCGCGTTTGAGGCGACAGTCGGCACCAGCGGACCGCGGGTCGTCATCTGTTGCGAGTACGACGCACTGCCCAAAGTGGGCCATGCCTGCGGCCACAACATCATCGCCACCGCGGCCGTCGGCGCCGGAGTGGCTCTGGCAGGCATTGTCGAGGATCTCGGCATTCGCGTCACCGTTCTCGGAACCCCGGCAGAGGAAGGCGGCGGCGGCAAGGTCGATCTGATCAACGCCGGCGCCTTTGAAGATGCGGCCGCCTCGATGATGATCCACCCCGGCCCAGATGATCAGTTGGATCCGTCGTTTCAGGCCAACAGCAACCTATCGGTCGAGTATTTCGGCAAGGACTCTCACGCGGCTTTCGCCCCCTGGGACGGCATCAATGCGCTGGATGCCTTTGTCAACGCCTACATGAATGTGTCCACACTGCGTCAGTCGTTGCGTCCGGGAGACGTAGTTCATTGCATGGTCGATCACGGAGGTGACGCTTCGAACATCATCGCCTCCTACACCAAGTCGACATGGGGAATCCGGTCCATCAGCCCGAACCGACTCGAAGCGCTGGTTCCCAAAGTGATGGCATGTTTCGAAGCGGCGGCGCTGTCCACCGGCTGTCGGCTCGAAACCTCGTCCGTGGGCCACCCCTATTTGAACATGGTCAACAACCCCATCATGACCTCGTTGTTCGCCGGCAACTCGGAGGGCTTGGGGCGACCGATGCCGACCGAGGAGGAGACGGGCGCCGATGGAGGCTCCTCGGATATGGGCAACGTGAGCCAGGTGGTTCCTGCGATTCATCCGATGATCGCCATCGACTCCGGAGATGCCGTCAACCATCAGCCCGAATTCGCCGCCGCCACGATCACACCGAGCGGAGAGCAGGCGATCCGAGACGGTGCCCTCGGCATGGCGTACACAATCATCGACATGGCCGAGCAAGACGTTTGGGATCGGCTCTGATCTAACGCGTCGCCGAGCACGCGTGCACGGTTGTATTAGCTTGTTTTCAGGGCGCTAACACGCTCACCAGAGGGCCACCTCCCTCCCACAGTTAAGCGCCGGGCCTCACTATCTTCGGCTCATGCCGGAACGTGGCGGAGACGCCGTCCGTGCTGTCGGTCGCGGCCGCTCCGGGGCTCCCGCACCGCCAGAGCGGAGTATCGCGGTCCTCCTCATATTCGTGCTCATCGCCGGGGTCGTGACGCTCTTGGTGGGTACCAGGACGGAGGGAGATTCTGCGGCGACCACCACGCTGGAGCCCTCGTTGGGAACGCTCCCTTCATCGACCACCATGCTGGACCGCACGCCCGTCGTCACCGCCACGATGCCGTCTGCCGCGCTGGTTCGTTCGCTGTCGGCGACCACCATCTCGGACGAGGCCGAGCTTGCGGAGTTCGTCCCGGAGTGGCCAGGCGCGTTGCACATGACGGTCGCCCGGCTCGAAGGTGGATGGGGGATAGTGGAATGGACGGCCGATGGCGGCGAACCACGCTGGCTCACACTCACTGACAAGCTTCAGGAGGGGCGCCTCGACGCCGGTGTCCGCTGGATAGCAGCCCTCAACGAAGCCTCGCTTCGCGAGGGAAACGAGGCCGATCCGAGCGAGATCTTGCAAGGCATCATCGGGTACGCATGGCATCAGACGGACCCGGGCCGCATTGCCTGGCTGTCCCGCGGCGCCGACCACACCGTCACGCTTCGCCAGGGCACGGCGATGGAGGATGGCGTCGACTTCCGCCAGGTCGGCGACCTCGCATGGTTGGCGGTCCCGGTCGGCGGTGCCCTGAACCTGGCAGCCTTCGGCGACTGGGGTTTCCTGGTCGAACGCTGGACGATTGATGACGATGGTATTGGGGTCGAGGTCTTCACCCTCGACCCCAATGGGTTGGTTCGCCAGGAAGGTGGGTGCCGATTGCGGGACCGATTCGCGACATGCTCAGGGTTCTGGCCCGCTGGTTAGCAGCACCATCCGGAAGCTCTCTGGAGACCTGATCGGCTCGGATTCCGGCCAGACCTAAACCGGAAGGGCGGGACAGCCTCGATCACACGCAGACGCTCCACCCGGAGAAGGCTCACACAGGCTCACACGGAGTTATTACCTCTGCAGGGCCGTCTCGAAGACAGTCCCCACCAACGGCTCCAAAGGCGACCGCGATACTTGAGCTCGCATCTCTTGCAAGCGATGGTGGTTTCCGACCCGTGCTCGTACGTGTGGGTCACATAGGCCGCTGAATGTCCGACGGCGGTGAACTCCTCGATCAAGCGCTTCCATCGTTCCTGAGCGCTTTCCTTACCCATTCCAGGAACCCTACGTCTCAGAAGGTTGTCCGACACACCCTGAGGTGCTGAGAACGGTGTCTGAGGCTGTCCGAACCTCTGCAAAGAGAAATGAATTGTCACCCGAGTCAAGTGCTCGTTCGTCTTACTAGGTGTGCAGAAGATCGGGCTCCAAAATTAATGGTTCCCGCGACAGTCAACGGAGGGTAAGAATGCGTACCGTCTGGGCCGTTGCTTTGGGAATGGTGCTTCTGCTGACGGCTTGCGGTGACGACGCCGCTGACTCGGAGCGAATTTGTGAGATCAGTGACGAGTTCGCCGCCATGAGTACCGATATCAGGAGGGTCTTTGACCTCGCCCCGGATAACGCTCGGGACGTGGTGCGCGAGGCGAGGCTTCTCCTGGACGAAGCGGTGAACGTCGCTCCCGACGAGATTCGCGACTCGGCCGAGATTATCGCTGATGCGTTGACCCTGCTTTTCGACATTCTTGATGAGGCCGATTTTGATGTGGCACTGGTCGACCCGGCCGAGATGGATGCAGTCCTCGATGTGGTCGATTCGGGACATGACCTCGTCGACGCCTTGTACGAGTGGATCGAGGCCAACTGCTCCACATAGGCGCTACCGGCCGAACAGGCTGCCGAATCGAGCGCGGCTGAGGGGTGTCCGAGGCTGTCGGACCATCTGCGGCGGTGCCAGGAAATCGTGACGCCGCTCGGCCGCTGAACCGGGACGACGTGGTTGCGCGTCTGGTGGCAGAAAACCGGGCTGATTCACCATTCGACCGTTGCGGATTCCGTTCAGGTGACCGCTACTTCAGGGGCGACGATTCCTACGGGGCCTCGAGTTCTTCCCAGTTGGCGGCTCCGGGAGGGGCGGCTGCGTCGATCACGATGATCGCTCCCGTCAAACTGCCAAGCACAGGCACGAAGTCGCCCGTAGACCAGATGCCGGCAGCGACCGCCACCGACGACCGGCCATGTCCCGTAGAGCCCCATTCGACATACGACACGATCGCACTCGCGTCACCAAAGGAGTTCGACGAATACAGCCCCACTTCGCCCCCGTCAGGGTCGAACGACCCCACCGCGCCATTGGCGCCCACGCCCGGAGCGTCAATGGTGGCACCCACGCCGATCCAGTAGATGTCGCCAGCGGGGATTGTGACATCCGGGAGCGCGAAGTAGTTGGGCCGCTGGCACAAGTAATGACCGGCGAGGTTCCACGGCGTATTTCCGGTGTTTTGCAGGAGGACCCAGCCTTCCTGGAACGAGGTGTCGAGACCGACCTGGATGATCTGAAGCCCACCTGTACTCGCCGCAACCGCCGTGGTGGGCGCGGCCGTGGTCGCTGGAGCCTGAGTAGTGGCCGTCGTCGCCGCTGCAGCTTGGGTAGTGGCAGGGGCGCTGGTGGTGGCAGGCGCTGTTGCCGCGACCGTGGTCGAAGCGGTGTCGTCAGCACAAGCAGAAGCCACGAGGACGCCAACTAACAAGACTTGCAGAACCAACCGCGGACGCATCGCAACTCCCTTGCGCCGAGAATCGGAAACTATACCCTGCACCTCAGAGGGTCGGACAGCCTCGGACACCCCCAGACGCTCCTAAGCGTAGGATCGGGAGTGGAGGGGGCTTCCGGCGATGGAGGGGGGTCCCATGTGAAGCGTTCGATGCTGGCGCTGATTCTGGCGTTCGTTGTGGTTGCTGCTGCGTGCGGTGGGGGTGACACCGACGGCGGCGCAGGTTCTGAGAGACCCGCGTCGGTGGGTGCCACCGGTGGCGAGGCGAACACTGAGAACGCGACATCCGAAGAATCATCGTCGGGTAACGAAACGTCCGAGGAATCGCCCTCGGACGAAGCCACAAATGAGGAAACACCATCGGTCGTAGTCGTGACCGGTTCGTGCGAGAAGATCACCGACGACACCCCCAGTTCGATTCCGTGCGTTCAAGAAGGTGTGGCGATGGCAGGAACCGCCGCATTTGTTCAGTTGGTCAGCGATGAGCTTGTCGTCATCTGCTGGCCGCTGTGTGGCGAGCCCGGCGACTGGCCGTTCCACCAGTATCTGGTGGAACTATGGGTCGATGATGATCGAGCCATCTTGTGTGATGACGACCCGGCCCGGCCATGCCAGCTGACAGATATGCAGACCTTCGAGCTGCTGTCCCCAGATACCGGGATCGCAATCCCAAACAGAGCGATCGCTGACGGCGGCATCGGCCTCAAACTGACGGGACCATGGGGCTTCGACGTAGAGACCGGAGGACTCGAAATTGGCGACACACCTATTACTCAGATCTTCTTTCAGTGGTGGCACGGCGAGGAGCCAACCGAGTCGGAGATCGCGATACTCCCGACCGATACCGACGACATGATTCCTGATCCACCCACTCAGATATGGGTGGTCGAAACGACCGGAGAGCAACTCTTCAGAATCACCATTGACGGGATCCAGCGCGGGTCATCGGGAATGCTGGCACCAGGCATCACCTGGGTCGATTGATGAGATCGCACACTTCGACCGAACTGGCTCTTCAGTGCCCGGGGCAGGACTTGAACCTGCACGCCCCGCGAGGGGGCAGCGGATTTTAAGTCCGCCGCGTCTGCCAGTTTCGCCACCCGGGCTGGATGCCGAGGATATCGCCGTGTAAACAGCGACTGCACACCGCGTGGACCGTTCTACCCGGCGGCCGCCCAGTCGGACACCATTCGATCGAGGGTTCCGAGCGGCACGATGCCCGAACTGAGCACCGTGTCGTGGAACGCCTTGATGTCGAATCCGTCTCCCAGCGAGGCCTCAGCCTCGCGCCGCATGCGCTGGATTTCGAGGCGGCCCAGCATGTACGACAACGCCTGGCCCGGCATGCCGATGTAGCGGTCTACTTCTTCCTCGCACGAGAAGACCGTGTTGGGAGAGTTGTCCACCATGTACTCGATCGCCTTTTGGCGACTCCATCCCATGGCATGAAGGCCGGTGTCGACCACCAGCCGGCTGGCCCGGGTCGAGTCGGCCGACAGCATGCCGATTCGGTCGAGTTGCGAGCCGTACATTCCCATTTCGTCGGCAAGGCGCTCGGTGTAAAGCCCCCAGCCTTCGCCGTAGGCCGAGATGAATGCTTGCTTGCGGAATTCGGGCACGTCTTCGAGTTCGCCGGCAATTGCCAGCTGCAGGTGGTGGCCCGGAATGCCCTCGTGGAAGGAAAACGATTCGATCTCGTAGGTGCCCCACGCTGTTGGATCCGAGGTGTTTACGAAGAACATCCCCGGTCGGGAGCCGTCCGTAGCCGGGCGGAAGTAGAACCCCAGTGGACCGCTCGGTGTCTCCTTCACCAAACAATCTGCTTGTGGCAGCCGACCAAACCAGTCGACCATCGCTTCCTTGGCTTTGGCGAGGGCCCGCTCGCAAGCAGCCACGATGGATGGACCGTCGGAGAAGTGGAGGTCGGGATCGTCCCGCAGCCGGGAGTAGATCTCCGTCAGATCGCTCGTACCCAGCATTTCGCCACCCAACTCGCGGTACTCCTCGTCGAGCTTGGCGATCTGATCGAGTCCGACCTGGTGGACCTCGGCCGGATCGATGTCGAGCGTGGTGTACCGGTAGATCGTTCGGGCGTAGAGATCCGGACCGTCGGGCAAGTAGTCGAGGCCCGGGTTCTCTTGGCTTCGTCCGGCGGGAATCAGCTCGGAGGTGACGTAGTCGCGCCACCGCTGCATTGCCGGGCGTAGATGATCTCTAGCTACGTCGACCATGCGGTCGCGCCACTCGGCCTCGCCATCCCAGCCTTCGGGTGAGCGGAGCGCCAACAACGGATCCTTGTCAAACGGCGCCGCCAGGTAACCATCGATCTGTTCTACAGCCTTGGATGCGGTAGAGGCCATCGGGGCGCGCCCGGCGGTGAGTCCGGTCTTCAGTCGTTCGATTGCATCGTCGAACTGCTTGGCAACACCCTTGTACTTCTCCACCATGGCGGTGGCGTGCTCCGGAGCGACCAGTGGCAGCTGCGGGATGAGCACTGGAAGCATCGCCTGGAAGCCCATGGCGTGGTTGGCGGCCATCTCTCCGAACCGCCCCTCCGACATGCGGGCCTTGCTGGAGGCTTCGAAGACCAAAACCTCGCGGGTGATGCGCTCGTCGACAGACAGGGCGGCAGGGTCGACGGCCTCGGCCCGTGCGGCAAAGTCGTGCATTCGGCCGATGAACGCGTTCTCGGCTTCGAGTGATACGTCCTCGTGGCGCTCGTCGTGATCGTGTATCCCGAGCATGAGGGCGCCCGTCGGCCCCACCTCCAGCGAGTAAGCCCAGAATTCGTCGGCCAGCGCGGCGAGAGCCTCGTTCACCTTGTTTTGTCTTTCCTTGGGTGGCGTGATGGTACGTCCTCGGGCGGCGGCTTTCGGCCGATGATCGGCCCCAGGGGCACATCCGAATTCGGCTCAGTAATCTGGGCTGGCTAGTGAGGGAGGACTCTGCATGACACACGGTCTCTTTGAGTGGGTCGACGTATCGGTCCCGAATCCGGACGCGGCTGCAGAGTTCTACACGCGTCTTTTTGGTTGGACAGTCGAGACCCCAGCCGACACCGGCTACAGCATTTTTCGCAAAGACGGGAAACTGGCCGCCGGGATGGCGGCGATGCCGCCCGGATCCGAACGCCCCGGCACCTGGAATTCGTACGTGACCGTCGATTCGGTGGTGGCGATCTCGGAGCGAGCGTCCCAATTGGGGGCGACGATTCTGGTGCCACCAGGTCCCGTCGGCGATGCCGGGCAGATGACCTACTTGCAGGACCCACAGGGGGCGCTGCTCGGATTCTGGCAGCCGGGCACGCATCGCGGTGCCGAGGCTTACAACCAACCGGGGTTTCTCACATGGAACGGGCTGGGCACGCGAGATGTAGTCGGATCGAAGGCTTTCTATTCGGCGTTGATGCCGGAGTGGACCTTCGAGGGCGATGGCGAGGACTCCGGGTTCACGATGATCAAGTTGGGCGACCGCGACAATGCCGGGCTCGGTGCGCTGACCGACAATTCTCCGCCGGACACTCCGTCCCACTGGAGGGTCTGGTTCGTTGTGGACGACGCTCGAGCAAGTCTTGACGTAGTCGAAGAAGCCGGCGGTGTCGGATTCGGACCTGTGGTCGACTCCTCATTCGGACCGCTTGTCAGAGTGGCCGACCCGTCTGGAGCGTCCTTCATGATCATCGGCCCCATGACGGTCTAGCGAGGAGATATTGGGCTAGCGCTCCAAGGCAGCCGTGAAGTCATCGAGTGCTGCCGGATCAGCCAGCGCATCCCGATTGGTGATCGGGTCGCCGTTGATCACAGCCTGCACCGCTTTTTCCACCTTCTTGCCGCTCACGGTGTACGGGACGGCGCCGACGGCGGCTATATGGGCGGGAACATGTCGGGGCGATGTCTCATGGCGTATCCGCTTTCGGATAGCCGCCTCGAGGTCGCCGTCCAGGGTGTAATCGGCGGCGAGCACGACGAACAGCACCACCTCGACGTCGCCGTTGGTGTTACGCCCGACGACGATCGAGTCCTCGATCTCCGGCATGGTTTCGATAATCCGGTAGATCTCCGCAGTGCCGATCCGGACACCGCCGGGGTTGAGCGTCGTGTCGCTTCGGCCATAGATGATCACGCCGCCTTCGGGCCGAATCTCGATGAAATCTCCGTGCGTCCACACCCCGGGGTTCTCATCAAAATACGCCCGGCGGTACCGATCTCCCCCGGGGTCCTTCCAGAATGAGACCGGCATCGACGGGAACGGAGCGGTGCACACCAGCTCACCTTTGTGCCCGAGCCGGTGCGATCCCGACTCGTCCCATGATTCGACGGCCATGCCCAGCGCCCGGCCCTGGAGTTCGCCGCGACGCACCGGGAGTATCGGAACGCCCAGGGCAAAGCAACCGACGATGTCGGTGCCGCCGCTGATAGACGCCAGTTGGATGTCGGCGGCGACGTTCTGGTAGACCCAGTCGAATTGCTCGGGATTGAGAGGCGCCCCGGTCGACCCAAGCCATCCGACCGACGACAGGTCGGCTTCGGTTCTGGGGATGAGCCCGGCATTGGCGTTGGTAGCGAGGAACTTGGGGCTGGTTCCAAAATGGGTGACGCCGGTGTCGGCGGCCATACGCCACAGCGTCCCCAGGTCTGGGTGCGCCGGGCTTCCGTCGTACAAGACCGCGGTCGCTTCGGCAGCGAGGGTGCTGACCAACCAATTCCACATCATCCAGCCGCAGGTGGTGAACCAGAAGACGCGGTCGTCACGTCGAATGTCGGAGTGAAGTCGGTGCTCGCTCAGGTGCTTGAGGAGCACTCCGCCGGCCCCGTGGACGATGCTCTTCGGTGGTCCGGTGGTGCCCGAGGAGTAGAGGATGAAGGCCGGGTGGTCAAAGGGGAGTTGAGCGAAGGTGGGTAGATCAGGTCCGGTGGCGGTAAATTCCTCCCACGGCAGCGACCGGGTGTTGCCCGTCTCAACTCCGGCGCCGATCTGGTTGATGGTCACGACGGTCCCGAGGTTGGGGATGGCGTCGACAGCGGCGCGGACCGTTTCTCCAACGAGGTGGACCGAGCCGTTGTAACGATATCCGTCGACCGTGATGAGCACCGTTGGTTCGATCTGGCCGAACCGGTCGATCACCCCGGTTGGGCCGAAGTCGGGTGAACACGACGACCAAACCGCCCCGCTGGCGGTGGTGGCCAGCATCGCGACGAGAGCTTCGAGACCGTTCGGAACAAGTGCGGCGACGCGATCGCCGGGTCCGACGCCGACGGATAGCAGCCCTGCCTGGGCGCGAGCGACCAGACCGTTGAGTTCGGTCCAGGTGGTGTCGTTTCGCATCCCCGATTCGTCGACGGTGATGACCGCGACGCCGTCGTCACCACGGCGCAGCAGGTTCTCGGCGAAGTTGAGTCGTGCCCCGGGGAACCACTCGGTACCCGGCATCGCCTCGACTCCGACGGCTCGGTCGGATGGGACTGAGGCGATGACGTTGCCGTCGTCCCATACTGCTTGCCAGAACGCCGCTCGGTCCTCGATCGACCATCGCCACAGTTCGTCGTAATCGTCGAATCCGTGGCGGTCCATGAACCGGGCCAGATGGGTGCTGCTTGCCCGTTCGGTTGATGGCTCCCACAGGATCGCTGCCACGACGCCCCTAACCCGCGATCCCGGCTGCTTCATCGAGCGCCCGGAAGTGTTCGAACACGACGGCCAGTTCCTCCTGCTGTACGGCCGGCAAGGCCTCCAATACCGATTGGGGAGCCGGGAGGTAGGTACCTGACGCTTCGGCAAGGATGCGTTGAGGATCCCCTGCCGGGTAGATGTGAGCCGCAACATTGCGGCGTCGCCCCCGATCTTCCGTTATCCAAGCTTCCGCCACCATTGGGGTGTCGGCCTCGACTGCGGCACGGAATCGTTGCTCCATCCTGGCGGTGACGTGCGGCTGGTAGCGCCACCGGTACAACGTCCACGCCATGGCCTCGTCGAAGATCGTCGCCACGATTCCACCGTGAGCGATAGACCCCAGACCCACGTGGTCGGTCGAGATTCGAAAATCCGACCTGACTCTGTCCGGTTGGGGAGCCGTGAACTGGAGCCGGAGGCCCTTCGGATGGTTCTGTCCGCAGGCAAAACAGTTCCATGAGGTCAGGTCCGGCAGCAGGTCGCTCATCGCCCCCGCACGCTACCCGGGTCCGGGTGGTGTCGTCGGGCCAAATGGCGGGTTCCTGGGAGGATTGGTGATGAGGCACGGGACAACTGCTGGAGTGGTCTCTGCTTTGGAATCCATGGCGGACGACCGCCGAACCGATCTGGTTAGGATCACCGCCGAAAGACCGAACCGTGTCCGGCACCTCGCTCGAGGGCCGGGCGTTTCTTTGGGAAAGGCACTAGGTATTAGGCATTAGGTATTAGACATTCTTCCTAACGCCTAGCCCCTAAGTCCTCATGATCATCGCTCGCAACCTGTCTGTCGAAGTAGGTATCCGCACGCTGGTGTCGGAGGCGTCGTTTGCGCTTCACGCAGGGGACAAGGTCGGCCTGGTGGGGCGCAACGGCGCCGGCAAGACCACTCTGCTGCGGACCCTCGCCGGTCTGCGTGATCCTTCGATGGGCACCACGGCGCGGTCCGGAGTTGTTGGCTACTTGTCGCAGGAGAGTGCCCTCCCGGAGCTGGACCATCCCGAAGCGACCGCCCTCGAGAGGGTGCTGGCGGCCCGCGACATCGGATCCATCCAGATCCGGATGGAGCACACCCGGCGGTCGATGGAACAGGCCGCAGGCGAGGAGCGAGATCGTCTCATCCTTCGCTTCGCTCGACTCGAGGCTGAATTCGAGACCAGGGGCGGGTATCGGGCCGAGGCCGAGGCTCGTAAGTTTGCGGCCTCGGTGGGCATCACCGACGACGAGATGGCGCAGCCGGTGCGAACGATGTCTGGCGGCCAGAGAAGAAGGGTCGAGCTCAGCAGGATTCTGTTTGCAGAGACCGACGTGCTGCTGCTCGACGAGCCGACCAACCATCTCGACCTCGACGCCAAGGCCTGGATGATGCAGTACCTGGCCGAATATTCCGGGGCTCTGCTGGTGATTTCGCACGACCTGCCGCTGCTGGACGAGTCGATCACGTCCGTGCTCTCTCTCGACGACGGTCGCCTGGAGCCCTACCGCGGCAACTACTCCTACTTCCTGGCGGAGCGAGATCGTCGCCGCGATCAGCGGATTCGCGAGCGTCGTCACCAAGAGGACAGGATCGATCGGCTCGAAGAGACCGCCCGTCGTTTCATGGGTACGACCGAGAAGATGTCGAAGCGAGCCAAGTCGATGCAGACCCGGGCAGACAAGATGAAGGAATATCTGGTCGAAGTGACCAAAGAGGGAAGGTCGGTCGGACTCCGATTTCCTCAACCGGAGCCTTCGGGGAAGATTCCGCTGGAAGGCAAGGGCCTCGCCATGGCGTTCGACGACAACGTTGTATTCGTAGACGTCGACGTCTACGTCGAACGGGGTGAATGCCTGGTCATCATGGGACTCAACGGGGCCGGCAAGACGACGTTGCTCAGGATCCTCGCCGGACTCATAACCGCCGATATTGGCGAGGTGGTACCGGGACACAAGTTGTCGATGGGGTACTACGCACAGGAGCACGAACAGATCACGCCGGGAGTGACTGTGTTCGAGCACATGAAATTGGTTTCTCGCGGAGAGACCGATCTGATGCTGAGGTCGCTCCTGGGGCACTTCCTCCTCGCCGACAAGGTGGAACAGGACGCGGGGACGCTATCGGGCGGTGAGAAGACGAAATTGGCGCTGGCAATGCTGGTGGTGGGCAGACACAATCTGCTCATGCTCGACGAGCCGACGAACAACCTCGATCCGCAGGCGAAGGAAGCGCTGCTGGAGGCATTACACACCTACACCGGCACGCTCATCGTGGTCAGCCACGACACCGAATTCGTCGAGGCTCTGACACCCGATCGTGCGGTTCTGATGCCGGACGGCAACTCCGTCTACTTCGACGAATCCCTGCTCGACCTGGTGGCTCTGGCTTAGGGGTCAGGAGTCCGGCATCGGCATTACCGCGAGCGGTGGAGCTTCGGATCAGGACGAGATGATTACGGGGGAGAGCGCTTCGCGCAGCGCATCGACGGTGGAGTGGACCAGCCGATAGTGAATCCACCGACCTCGCCGCTCTCGTTCGACGAGATCTGCTTCGAAGAGTGTTCTGAGATGATGGCTCACGGTGGGTTGCGAGATTTCCAACGGGACCACCAGGTCACAGGCGCAGACCTCGCCCCGGTCGGCGATGAGGCTGAGGAGCCTGAGTCGAACCGGGTCCGCCAGGGCCTTGAATCTGGCGGCCAACTCGTTGGCATCTGATCGCGGTAACGGGACCGTCAGCAGCGGGGTGCAGCACACCATTTCTTCCATGAGGAATACATTGACATACGTCGATATATGTGTCAACCTATGTATTGATAACTGTCGATATGGAGAGGAGGTGCCTCGTGAAGCGCTTCATCGTTCCCCGCGTAGCTCACTGTTCTGACGGCTGCATACCCGGGTCCTGGGCATGACCGGAAACGGCCCCGAGACTTCGACGAGTGCTCCCGGACGCGGGGGCACTGTCGCGTCAGACGGGGCGTCTCCGTCGGAGTCGCGTCATGGGAGAATCGGCGCCTTGGCGGCCTACCAACCCGGCTCTAGAGCCGCCCGGGTCGGGTTTTGGTCGTCAGACCGCCGCCGGACGCACGTCCTGTTATTGATTCCGGCGTGATCGCCACGATTGGATAATCGACCGGCAGCATCGAGGGCGAAGGGAACCCCATCGCCGTGTCGGAGTGATATTTGCTCAGGAGAGCGGCGACGACCCGGGAGCGCTCGTCAGGGTCATCGATGAATCTGGCATCTCCCCAGAACACCACGCTCTCCCAAGCCTCCCCTTCACGCAGGATCGTCACGTCGATGCAGGAGCGGGAATTTGCCCGGATCGCATCGACACGACGCCCGACCCCGGTCCTGAAATAGAGGTCACCGTCGACCATCACGTACGACATCGGAGTCACATACGGCTGTCCGTCGGATGCGTGCGCGATGTGAGCAACCCGCCCCTCACCGAGAATCCTCTCGCACTGTTCGGTGCTCAATTCGATCACGGCAGCAGTATCGCGCACGCCCGTGCGTCTGTCGGTGGAGGAGTCTGGAGTCTGCAAGCTGCAGGCTGCCTGCTCTCACACCATCGACTCTCCCAGGGCGGCGTGGGCGGCTGCCAACCGGGCGATCGGAACTCGGGGCGGAGAGCAGGACACGTAGTCGAGTCCCGCTCTGTGGAAGAAGCGGATGCTTTCGGGGTCACCTCCGTGCTCACCACAGACTCCGACTTCGAGATCGTTGCGGGCCGCCTTGCCCTCCCGGGTGGCCACCTCGACCAGTCGTCCGACGCCTGCCGCGTCGATGTGGGCAAAAGGATTGGCGTCGAGGACTCCATCGGCCACGTAGCGGTCGAGAAAGGCTCGCTCGGCATCGTCGCGGCTGATCCCGTATGTCATCTGGGTGAGGTCATTGGTCCCGAACGAGAAGAAGTCGGCGTACGGTGCCAGCTCCGCGGCCTGCAGTGCAGCGCGCGGAATCTCGATCATGGTGCCGATCGGAATCGCTACTCCTACGCCGCTGGCGTCGATCTCTTCCTGCACGACTTCGACCACAAGGGCGAGTTCGGCCTGGTGTGACACCAACGGGATCATGATCTCGAGTTTGGGGTCGCCTCCGGCGTCAAGCCGTCGCTGCACCGCTTCCATTGCGGCCCGGACCTGAGCCCGGTAGATCTCGGGTCGAATCACGCCGAGGCGTACTCCCCGTAGACCCATCATCGGATTGGTTTCTTCAAGCCGGGCCACGGCCTCGATGAGATGATCGAGCTCGGAGGTATCGCTTCCCTCAGCGCGATCGCGCCGCTCGAGTATCAGGTCGATTCGATCGGGCAGGAATTCATGGAGCGGCGGGTCGAGCAGTCGCACGATCACCGGGAGCCCGTCCATGGTCTCGAGCAGGTCCGTGAAGTCATCCGCCTGGATCCTGGCCAATTCCTCCAGAGCCTGGTCGGTGTCTTCCTCGAGGATGATCGAGCGCACCACCGGCAGCCGATCTCCCAGGAACATGTGCTCGGTACGCGCCAGACCGATGCCTTCAGCGCCCCAGCTCCTGGCCACGGCTGCCCCCTCGGCGTCGTCGGCGTTGGCCCGGATCCCGAGTCGGCGGACATCGTCGGCCCAATCGAGTAGAACTTCGAGTTCGGGTGATGGCTCCGGATCGACCAGGGGAAGCTCCCCGAGGAATACCCTGCCCGTGCCGCCATCGATGGTGATGATGTCGCCTTCTGACACCGTCACTTGCCCCACTGTGAATTGCCCCTGCGCCTCGTTGACGTCGAGAAGCGCCGCTCCGGTCACTGCCGCTTTGCCCATGCCGCGAGCGACGACCGCGGCGTGGCTGGTCTTGCCACCGTGGCTGGTCAGGATGCCTTCTGCGGCGGCCATTCCATGGATGTCGTCCGGATTGGTCTCCCATCGCACCAGGATGACGTCGGTTCCGGATTCCTTCATCTCGACCGCCCGGTCTGCCGAGAACACGACCTTGCCGGAGGCCGCGCCCGGGGAAGCATTGAGCCCGGTGGTGAGCGGTTCGACGGCGATTCCGTCGGCGATGCGCGGATGCAACATCGTTTCGACTGAGTTCGGGTCGACCCGGAGCAGCGCCGTGGCACGGTCGATTATCCACTCGTTGGCCATCTCGACCGCAATCCGAACCGCGGCCTGTGCGGTTCGCTTTCCGACGCGGGTTTGCAGGATCCACAGGTTCTCGCGCTCAATGGTGAATTCGATGTCGCACATGTCGGCGTAGTGCCTCTCGAGCGTCTGCATGACCTCGAGCAGCCGGGCATGGTGCTCCGGATGGCGCTCGGCGAGAGTGTCGAGGGGCAGGGTGTTGCGGATGCCGGCGACGACGTCTTCGCCCTGGGCGTTGGGAAGGTAATCGCCGTATGCGATTGCCTCTCCGGTGGCGGGGTCGCGGGTAAAGCACACGCCGGTGCCGCTGTCGTCCCCCAGATCGCCGAACACCATCATTTGCACGTTGCAGGCGGTTCCGAGGTCGTCGTCGATTCTGTGGATGCGCCGGTATTCGCGAGCCCGTCGGTTGGTCCATGATGAGAACACCGCGGTGACGGCGGCACGCAGCTGCTTGCCTGGTTCGTTCGGGATGTGGCCGCCGGCATCGGCGACGACCTGCTGGAAACGTCGGGTTACCTGCTCGAGATCGGCAGCCGTGAGACCGGCGTCATCGTCGACTCCGCGAGCCGCGCGGAACTCCGTGAGAATTCGTTCGAACTCCTGATCATCGGCTCGCAGCACCACCTTGCCATAGGTCTGTACGAAGCGCCGGTATGCATCCCAGGCAAAGTGCTCGTTCTCGGCCCACCGGGCGAGAGACCCGACGACGTCATCGTTGATGCCGAGGTTGAGCACGGTGTCCATCATTCCCGGCATCGAGAACTTTGCACCCGAACGCACCGACAGCAGAAGAGGTGGACCATCGGTCGCACCGAAGCTACGGGCCGTGGATGCTTCGAGACGCAGACCGGCTGCCCGGACCTCGTCCCACAGGACCTCGGGGACCTTGTCTTCTTTGAGATACCGCCGGCAGGCCTCTGTGCTGAGGGTGAACCCGGGGGGCACCGGTAAACCGATCGAGGTCATGGTTGCCAGGCCGGCACCCTTGCCTCCGAGGAGATCCCTGTCGGCTCCGTCCTCGGCCGAGAAGTCGAAGACATACATGGGGTGGCCTCCTCCAAGCGTTGTTCTGATCATGATCTTCTCTGGATGGCGCCTGTCATAGGGGCCGAATGTCCGTGCGTAGCGCCGCCTATCGCGGCTCGACGGCGGGCTTCATCGGGAAGGCGACGTGAACCGCGGTGCCGCGTCCGCTGGCCGAGTCGATGAACAGACTCCCCAGCGCTCGCTCGACCCGCTCGGCCATGTTGTCGAGTCCCAGTCCCTCCGATTCGACGTCGGTGTCGAAGCCGATGCCATCGTCCGAGATCGTGGCGCGGACCATTTCGCCTTCGCAAACGACGCGCACATCGACCGTGGTCGGCTTGCCGTGCCTCAGGGCATTGCTCACCGACTCCTTGATAACGGCAAAAAGATCATCGGCGATGGGGGGTTCGACGACATCCGGTGGACAATCGAAATCGAGGCCGACCGCGACCGAGTGGGGTGCGGCGAGTTCCTCGAGCAGTCGCGATAGCTCGCTGGAGAGTGACGGGCGTGCCCACACCGGAGGCCTGAGGTCGAATATGTAGCGTCGAAGCGACGAGATGGTCTCGTCGAGTTTGTCGATGGCGGTATCGAGCTGTTCTCGGACGGCAGTGGGGTGGTCGTCGATCTTGACCATGGAAGCCTGTAGCCCGAGTCCCACGGCGAAGAGATCTTGGATGATCGAATCGTGCAGGTCGCGGGCGATTCGTTCGCGGTCTTCGTGCAGCGCCGCTCGCCGCAATCGTTCCTGCATTCGCAGGGTCGACACTGCGGCTCCGGCAGTCACCGCCAAGAATTCGACGATGACCTCGTCGTCATCGGTGAAACCGCCATCCTTATCGGTGAGGTAGAGATTGCCGAAGATGCGTTCGCCGACCCGGACCGGGACCCCGATGAAGCTCATCATCGCGGGGTGCCCCTCGGGGAAACCAACCGCGTCCTCATGTTTCGAGATGTCGTCGATTCGAACTGTGGCATCCGTCCGGGTGATGGTGCCGAGCAAGCCTGTTGCCCGTGGAAGATGGCCGATATCTCTGGCCACACCGGGTTCGAAGCCGACATGCACAAAGTCCATGAGTGCCCCGTGCTCGCCGAGGACGCCGAGGGCGCCATATTTGGCTCCGGTGAGTTCCCTGCCGGTATCGACCGTCGAACGAAGGAGAGCCGACAGCTCCACCTGTGCTGCCACGCTGGCTGCTGCTTCGACGAGGTCGCGGATGAGACGCGGGGCGATGGTTGGCACGGTTTCGTCAGGTTACCGGTCTCTGTGGAGGCTCTAGAGGTCGCGCCGGCAGGCGCGGACTCGGTGGCCTGGGGTTGGGGCCCTGGGCCACACAGCGATGAGCCGTAGCACTGGGCGCCGCCTGTAGGGCGGCACAGCCATGCGGAGGCGTTCGAGGCCGGGGCAGGACTCGAACGGTGGAGCCATATGCGAAGAGCCATGGGATAGCGTGAGAGTGTCCGCCTATTCGCGGGCACTCTCAGCACGGTTGAGATTCGCAGCTTCTCGACCCCGTCGGTTTGGATTAGGTGGACGGTGGGGCCGCAGCCCCCCGGTAGACTTTGCTGCATGACCGACATCCTTCGCATCGAAGTCGTTGATGATCACGAGATCGTTCGTCAGGGGCTCAGAACGATGATCGAGGCCGAGGATGATCTGACGGTCGTAGGTGAAGCCGGGACTGTCGAGGAGGCGATCCGTCGGGTCGGATTCGATGGACCGGACATCGTGCTGATGGACGTGCGGCTTCCAGATGGAAGCGGAGTGGAGGCCTGTCGAGAGATCCGGGCCCGCTGGCCCGAGATCCACGTGCTCATGCTCACGTCGTTTGCCGACGACGAGGCGCTCTTCGCGTCGATCATGGCGGGCGCCTCCGGCTACGTCCTGAAGCAGATCAAAGGATCGGACCTGTTGGAGAGCATCCGTAAGGTCGGCGGGGGCGAATCGCTGCTCGACCCCGAAATGACCGATCGAGTCTTCCGCCGCATTCGGGGTGAAGAACCCGAAGATCCACTTCTGGCCAAGCTGTCGGCACAAGAACGCAAGATCCTTGAATACATCGCAGAGGGTCTGACGAACCGTCAGATCGCCGAAGAGATGTTCCTCGCCGAAAAGACGGTCAAGAACTATGTCTCGAACGTGCTCTCCAAACTGGAAATGAGCCGTCGCAGCGAGGCCGCCGCGTACGCGGCGCGCATTCAGGCCGAGAAGGAACACCGCTACCCGCCGGAGCAGTGGCCGTCATGAAGATCGCGGTGGGTGACTTTCTGGTGACTCGAGGGGGCCAAGAAGAGGAGTGCACATGAAGGTTCGCGATCTGATGACGACCGATCCACTGACGGTCTCGGCTGAGACGCTGCTCAAGGAGGCGGCGAGGACGATGGTTCGCAACAGGGTGAGCGGGTTGCCGGTGATGGGCGATGGGGCGCTGATCGGAATCGTCACCGAGGGCGATTTCCTCCGCCAGGAGGCGAACCGTGACCAGCCTTACCGATTCAGTTTGCTCGACGCTCTCTTTGGTGATGGCCCGACGGATCCGCCCGCAGCCGAATCGGTCGCCGAGGTGATGACCGAGAATGTCATAACGATCCGACCTGAGGCCACCATTGGGGAGGCGGCCCGCGTGATGGCCAACAAGCGAGTGAAGCGACTTCCGGTCATCGATGAGGATGGCACCCTGGTCGGCATCATCAGCCGGGCCGATGTCGTAAATGCCTTCACCAAGCCAGACGAGATCATCGAGGATGAGGTGCGCGAAGACATTGTTCGTCGACTGCTGTTTCTGGATCCCGAGGACGTCGGGGTGTCGGTTTCCGACGGCGTCGTGACCCTCGAAGGAGAGATGGAGAATCGAACAGAGGCCCATCTGCTCGAGGAACTGACCCGGCGGGTCGAAGGTGTTGTTCGGGTCGACGCCCAACTCACGTTCCTGGTCGACGATGAGAAGGCCGAGCGGCAATACCCGCTCAACAACTGAGCCGATCTCCCGGCGACGGTGATCTCAATCCACTGCCGCGTCGCGCCCACGATCAAGATCAGAGGCGACCGATTACACGATCCTCGACGGTATCGCCCCATGGACCTGCCGGCCTCTTTGTCACCGTCGGGCACCAGCCAACTGGGTTTTCGATACCGGTAGCATCGACGTTCGATGCTCATCTCTCGACAGACGCTTTCGGAATTAGACCAGGCGCTCCGTGCTGTTTCGGGTGGGATGCGAATAGTCTCGGTAGAGGTCGATCTAGATCCACTCGATCTGGTCCGCGCCGGATCGGAAGCCTTTGGCTGGGCCGGCTTCTTCGGATCGCCCGGAGGCAAGTCGGTCGGTGGTCTGGGCACTGCGACCACGTTCGCGGTTGGTGGTCCAACGAGGTTCGAGGCAATCGACTCCGGGATCAGGGAACTTCCGGGCGGGGTCAACCTGTTCATGGGATTCGGGTTCGACGAGGACGGCCCTGCCGGACTCGATTGGGAGGGCTTCCCAAGTGCGGTGGCGGTTCTTCCGGAGGTCAGTGTTGCTCGTGTCGGCGGACGGTCGTCGTTGACCGTCGCCGTCCGACCAGGATCGGACGGCCGTCTGCTGCTCAGCCTTCTTTCGGCGCTCCGTGCTCCTGGAATCGTTGTCGAGGAGCATGAGGTCGATCACACGGTGGAATCCCGTCCTATGCCCGATGACTGGCGCGACCTCGTGGCGGAGGCAGTCGCATCCATCGGCCTGGGAGCGTTCGAGAAGGTAGTTCTCGCCCGAACAGTGTTGGTCCGTACCCCTCATCCACTCCGGTCGTTCGATCTCGTATCCCAGTTGAGAGCCAGGTATCCAGGTTGTCGGATATTTGGGTGGCAGCAAGGTGACTCGACCTTCATGGGAGCAAGTCCTGAAGTACTCATTACAAAAGACGGGGAGCGGTTCCAACTCAGCCCCTTGGCAGGGTCGGGCCCGCGGGGCAGCGACGCCGACGACGACCGCAGACTCGGAGATGCCTTGTTGTCTTCGGTGAAGGATCGTCTGGAGCATTCGATCGTCGTGGAGGATGCGGTTCGTCGGCTGGAGCCGGTGGGGAAGGGCATCACGCATCCCTCCTATCCGGTGCTGCACCGCTTCGCCACCGTGCAACACCTCGCCACACCGATCACTGGGACCAGCGATCGCCGGGTCCTCGAGTTGGCCGCGGTGTTGCACCCCACGGCAGCCGTCGGAGGTTCGCCGCAGACCGAGGCCCTGGCGTTCATCGCCAAGCAGGAGGGCATCGACCGGGGTTGGTACTCCGGAGGCATCGGATGGATCGAACCTGATGGGGACGGCGAGCTCGCCGTCGCTCTGCGCTGTGCTCTCGTCCGCGGCGATCGGGCGATCATCTACGCCGGTAACGGGATCGTGGAGGGAAGCCTCCCCGACGAAGAACTGGTAGAGACGCGGCTCAAGCTGCGCCCGATGCTGGATCTGCTCACAGATCGATAGCTTGCAGTAGCAGTACCGGCTGTCGTCCCGCAGAAGGTAGAGGACGCGTTCCAGTTCGCTCGTCGGAACGCCGTCGAGTACCCAGTACCCAGTAGCCAGAAAGAGGGCAAGACTGGTTACTGGTTACTGGTTACTGGTTACTGGCTGGATCTACACATTCACCAGCGCGTCCCTCACCGCTTGCGCGATCTCGCGATGGATCTCTACGTTGGTGTAGCGGTTGGTCAGTACTTCGACCAGCCTTGGTCGGTCCGTTGGTGTGGCCACGGTTTCGGTCACGATCCTGGTGTCGTCGACGGTCACGGCGTCGATCCCGAACGAGGTGGCAATTCGGGAGAATGAGAGGCCGTGGGGTGTGCCGAAGTGGCGTTCAAAGTGCTCGTGGTCGGCCTGCGGCAGGAAGTGGAAGATTCCCCCGCCGTCGTTGTTGACGACGACGATCGTGAGCGGGATCGCAAGGCGGGAAGCAGTCGCCAAGGCGCCGATGTCGTGCAGCATCGATAGATCGCCGGCCAGGGCAGTCGTCGGTGTCCCGCCGGAGGCTGCTCCCAACGCGGTCGAGATGAATCCATCTATCCCGTTGGCGCCCCGGTTGGCCTGGATGGTGACCGGGCGTTCGGAGACCGGGAAGAACGAGTCAACGTCGCGGATCGGCATCGAGGATGCCGCCCACAGCATGGACCCGCTGGGTAGTCCGTCATGAATCGCTGCTGTGATTCCCGGTTCCGATGGACCGGCGGCAGAGTCGATCGCGGCTCGTGCTGCATCTGACGCTGCGACATCGGCGGCCTTCCATCGTTCCAGCCACTCGGTGGGAGCCGGTTTGGCCGAACCGAGCGGTCCGACCGCAGCGGCGACGCTGCTCCTCAGTATCAGACCGGCCGATGCCATCGGATCGGGCCAGCCGCTGGGGGAGATAATTGTTTGTGGGATGTCAGGGTGTTGCTCAAGCCAGGTGGTGAGCGCCTTGGATGTGGGCCGGGCTCCGATGCGTACGACGAATTCGGGAGTCGCTACCTCCAGCCAGTCTGCCGCCGCCAGGAGATCGCTGCCGACGACGGCGGCGGTGGGGTGGGTCCCCGACCTGAGACCCGAAATCGGATCGGACAGGATCGGCCAGCCGAGAGCGACGCCCATCTCGGCTACCGCCCGGCAGCTCGAACGATCGGCCTGGGGTCCGACCACGACGACGCCCCTACGGGCGTCAATCTGCGCGGTGAGCCTGGAGAGTGCCTCGGCGTCGGGGGCGACCGATGGCTGGGTTGCCTCCGTAATCCGTAGATCACCGGCGGGGTCGGCTCCAATGACGAGGGGTTCGCGGAATCGGATGTTGAGATGGACCGGTCCGGGCGAGATCCCCATCGACTCGGAGACGACGCGTCCGGCCAGGGAGGCTGTTCGGTCCGGGCCCGAATCGCCCGGGTCGGGGACGTCGAGGTCGTGTGCCCATCTGACGGCAGAGGCGAACAGGTGGCGTTGGTCGATCGTCTGCGAGGCTCCGATGTCGAACAACTCTGCTGGCCGGTCGGCGGTGAGGGCGATCAGTGGTGTTTGCGAGGCATCGGCCTCGGCAATCGCCGGATGGAGTTCGGTGGCGGCCGTCCCGGAGGTGGTGACCATCAACACAGGGCGGCCGGTCGTCTTGGCGATCCCCAGAGCGAAGAAGGCCGCAGACCGCTCGTCGTGGTGGGACCAGTCCTCGATGGGGGAGTCGGCGAGGGCGAGAGAGAGTGGCGCGTTGCGGGATCCGGGAGCGACACACGCGTGCTCCACCCCGGCCGCGGCGAAGGCTGCAACGAGGGTGCGGGCGAATACGGTGTTGCGATCGGTCACCGCCGCGACGCTAGTGCTCTGGCCGACGGCGTCGCCGGTTCGGCGCCGCTCTAGAGCTGAACGCCGACTGCGAGCAGCACGCCGACGATCACGTGAAGCCGGGCGTTTGCCTTCAGGGCCGCGATGAGCGACGGTCCATCGACCTTGGTGCTCACGTGTCGTATTGGCTGTAGAGCGAGAGGAAGAGCCAGCAGAGCGAGGAGCGTCCAAGTCCCGGTGGCGCCGACGGCGGCGAATACGGCTATCAGGACGAACGCGCCGATGATCAACGCCGAAAAGAGAGCTCGGGTGGCGGTTCGCCCGAGAACAACCGCCAAGGTGCGTTTCCCGGCAACCCGGTCGGTGTCGATGTCCCTTACGTTGTTCGCCACCAGGATCGCCGTGACCAGGAATCCAACCGGTATTGCCAGCAGCCAAGCGTCGAGTGGCGCGGTCGTATCGTGGACGTACCTGCTTCCCACCACGGCCACGGGGCCGAAGAATATGAACACGAAGAGTTCGCCGAGGGCCCGGTAGCCGTACGGCCATGGCCCCCCCGTATAGCCCAGCATCGCCAGGATGGATGCCACGCCGATCGCGATGATCAACCAAGACGAGATCCAAGCCAGATAGACACCGAGTACCGCTGCCACGCCGACGACGATCGCGGCTCCCTTCCAAACTTGTCGAGCTGTGAGCAGACCGGTGGCCACCGCCCGCGGCGGACCGATCCGGTCTGCGGTGTCGGTGCCGCGTTTGGCGTCTGATGCATCGTTGGCGAAGTTGGCGGCGAGGTTGATGAGAACGGCACCCGTCAGAGCGGCGGCGAACGCATCCCAGCGAAACACGTCATCAGCGGCAGCCAACCCGCTTCCCACCAGCACCGGGGCCACCGCAGCCAGAAGGGTCGCCGGTCGCGCCGCGACCAGCCAGGCCCTCACGGGAGTCGGGGGAACTCGTCGAAGCGAGGTTCCCGCTTCTCGTTGAAGGCGTCGCGGCCTTCCTGGGCCTCCTCCGACATGTAGAACAGGAGTGTGGCGTCACCGGCGAGTTGCTGCTGGCCGGCGAGCCCGTCAGACGCCGCGTTTATGGCGGCTTTCATCAAGCGAACCGCAAGAGGAGATTTCTGGAGAATCTCACGAGCCCACGCGACGGTCTCGTCCTCGAGGCCGGCCAGCGGCACAACCTTGTTGACCATGCCCATCTCGTAGGCCTCGGCCGCGCTGTATTGGCGGCACAGATACCAGATCTCGCGAGCCCGCTTGTCTCCGACCATTCGAGCCAGCAGGCCGGCACCGTATCCGCCATCGAAGGATCCGACCTTGGGTCCGGTCTGACCGAAGATCGCATTGTCGGCGGCAATCGTCAGATCGGCCACCAGATGGAGGATGTGCCCTCCGCCGATGGCGTAACCCGCAACCATGGCGATGATCGGCTTGGGGAGGCGACGCATCTGGATCTGGAGATCGAGCACGTTGAGTCGGGGCGTACCCTTCGGATCGACGTAGCCGGCGTCGCCGCGGATTTTCTGGTCTCCGCCCGAGCAGAAGGCCTTGTCGCCTTCGCCGGTGAGGATGATGACGCCGATGTTGGCGTCGTCACGCGCCTGCTCGAAGGCGTCACTGAGTTCGAACAGCGTCGTAGGCCGAAACGCATTGCGAACTTCGGGCCGATCGATAGTGATTTTGGCGATACCTGCGATCGTCTCGTACCGAATGTCGGTGTAGTCGCCGTGTGTTTCCCACTCGAAGGCCATGACCCTCCAATCAGACTCAGGCCGGGATGGTAGTTACGCCGCCGGAGGACACCTTGCGGCGGTAGCGTGACCGGATGGACTGGTTGGCCGCCTCAGCCGACGCGTACCCGGATGCACCAGCACTCATCACGGAGCAACGCACCGTGTCGTATCGCGAGTTGGATCAGGCGGCCGATGGAGTGGCATCGATCATTGCGGCCAGCGGGTCGTTCGGCTCCGATGCGGTGGCCTTTTGGGGTGAGCGGACCATTGAGACGGCTGCGGCCGTCTGGGGTATCCCGCGGGCCGGTGCCACCGCAATGGTGGTGGATCCGGGCAGCTCTCCATCCGTTGCAATGGATGCGACCAGGGCCGCCGGTGTGCGAGGCCTGTGGACCATCCCCGATGGCGGATTCGATCGGCTGGTTGATCGGGGGAGTGGCGGTCCGATGGCGCTGGTCCGACCCGAGGCGACATATATCGTCTCGACATCGGGTAGCGAGGGCCAACCTCGTGGGGTGGTGCTGACCGACGGCAACCTGGCTGCGGCCGTAGCCGGGTCGCGGGAGCGGCTTGGTAATACGCAGGACGATTCCTGGTTGTGCGTACTCCCACTCTTCCATGTGGGGGGATTGTCGATTCTGTGGAGACAGGCCGAGGCCGCTGCGCCGGTGTTGCTGCTCGACCACTTCGAGACCGAATCGGTCGCAGAGGCGCTCGGACGCGTCACTTTCGCCTCACTGGTGCCCGTGATGCTGTATCGCCTGGTACACACCAGTCGGCAGTGGACTGGTCTCACCGTTGTCCTCATCGGGGGCGCAGCTGCAGATGATCGACTGTTGTCCGCCGCCCGGGCGGCAGGCATCCCCGCCATTCCGACCTATGGGATGACCGAGACGTGCTCGCAGATCGCAACCCCGGCGCCGGGAGCAGCTCTGGACGGGTCGGTCGGCGTGGCGTTACCCGGTGTCGAGATCCGGGTTGTTGCCGGTGGCCAACCGGTGGTGGGCGCCGAAGGGCGTATCGAAGTGCAGGGACCGATGGTCAGTCCGGGCTACATCGGTGAGAC
>Ga0255057_10000375_pt1 | contig 25308 bp, 22 predicted proteins | sample Cases_109_6_MG_FD_189022 | JGI IMG/M metagenome (GOLD analysis project Ga0255057, IMG submission 189022) | Seawater microbial communities from Amundsen Gulf, Northwest Territories, Canada - Cases_109_6 | ecosystem: Environmental > Aquatic > Marine > Gulf | place: Canada: Northwest Territories... | reverse complement strand
TCGCCTTCTGGATTCTGACCTCGTGGCTCTCGTACACGCTGGCCCCGCTGCAACGGCACTTCGCTCTCCTCCGGGAACGGCGAACGCGGGTCGATCGACTGCGCGCGGTGGGGGCGTTGGCCGCTGGACTCTCGCACGAATTCGCGACACCACTCAACACCGCACAGCTCAAGCTGAGCCGACTGGCTCGAACCCACAAGCTCGACGACGATCCCGATTTCGAAACAGCCGTCTCCGCGTTGCAGCGCTGCGGCGAAGTCCTACGCCACATGGCGGGGAGCCAGTTGCGACCCGAAGGACTCGCTCTGGAGGCGATCGACGTGGCGAGCCTCGTCGAGAGGATCTGCACCAGTGTGGTTGAGGACCGCCCGAGCTGCCATGTCGAGTTCCATGCCTCAGGCAGGGGCGTACGACGAGCTCTGCTGCCCGACGTAGCGTTTTCGCAGGCGGTTCTGAATCTGCTCGACAACGCCATCGCGTCGGGCGGCGAAGAGCGAACGGTCGAGGTCAGCGTGGAGGCCGCAGCCGATGAGATCTCGTTGTCGGTCTGCGATCGGGGCACTGGCTGGCCAGATGTGGTTCGCAACCACCTCGGCGAGCCCTTCGTCACCACCAAGCCCAACGGAGTGGGCCTGGGGCTCTACTATGTACACACGCTCGCCGAGGCCGTGGGCGCCGAGCTGCACCTCGAAGATCGCGAGTCTGGCGGGGCGATCGCGCGAATCTCGATTCCCGCCGTTGCGACCCCGACGGACACAGTCGAGTGAGCGAAGATCGCCGCAGGCTATTGATCGTCGAGGATGACGCTCGTTTCGCGGAGACACTCGCAACCGAGTTTCGCGACCGGGGCTACCGGGTGGAGTGCGCGGAGGAGCTTTCCGAGTTGCATCAGCTGCGCTGCGGCGACTTCGACTACGCCATCGTCGACCTGCGGCTCCGGCGCGACAGCGGCCTCGACGCCGTGTCCTTCATCGCAGAGTCTTCCCCCGGTACCACGATTGTCGTGCTCACGGGCTACGGCAGTATCGCCACCGCGGTTCAGGCCACCAAGCTGGGAGCCGCGCACTATCTCACCAAGCCGGTGGACATCGATGACCTGGAAAGGTGCCTCGAGGGCGGCAAGCTCACGAACGCACAGGTCCCTTTGCCCGAGAGGTTTCAAAGCCTCGATCGACACGAGCGCGAGTACATCGAATACGTTCTCGCCCAATGCGGTGGAAACATCAGCCAGGCCGCGCGTCGCCTGGGCCTTCACCGACAGAGTCTTCAGCGCAAGCTGCGCAAGTACACCCCGCACTAGTGGGTCGAGTTGGTCTTGTGGGGAAGGGATTGAGGCCGCGCTCTCATATCGCCGCGCTGGCGCTGTGCTTTGCCGGTGGCTGCGGAGACGACTCGGCATCGCGTTCAACCACTGGCTGGGAATTCTCTCGAGAGGTCGCGGAGGCCTCCATCGAGCTCGGCGCGCGGGCAGGTCCCGTGAGCCAGCCGGTGAGCACCCGGTCGCAGCGAGCCCAGGCCTACTACGACCAGGGCGTGGCCTTCCTCTACGCGTACCAGTGGATCTTCGCACTGCGTTCCTTCCACGCTGCGCTGCGCGAAGAGCCCCGGCTCGCGATGGCCGAGCTGGGGCTGGCGAAGGCTTGGTACGGTGCCCAGGCCTACGACGAGGCTCGGGCCGCGCTGGCTCGCGCAGAGGCCCTGGCGCGGGAGGGCCATGTCAGCGAGAAGGAGCGCCTCTGGATCGAGGCGGCTCGACTCCAGCAGGAAGGCGCCTATCTCCAGGGCCTGCCGCGGGAGACGGCTCACGACGAGTACCGGCGTGCGCTCGACGCACTGATCGAGCTGGACCCGTCAGATGCCCACGCCTGGGTGTTGCGCGGAAACGCGGAGGAGTCGGCCATCTGGGGCCGCGGTCAGGGGGGCGGAGAGCAGTCGCTCGCCTTCTATCGGGCCGCGCTCGAGCGCAGCCCGACGCATCCCGCGGCACACCACTACCTGATCCACAGCTACGAGAACCTGGGCCGGCTCGAAGAGGCCGCGACGCATGGCGCGAAGCTGGTGGAGCTCGCCCCCGGTGCGCCGCATCCCATTCACATGTACGCACATGTGCTGCCGCGCCTGGGGCGCTGGGATGAGGCGCGGCGTTGGCTGCGGGTGTCGGAGCGACTCCACCGGGCGGCGATCGCGGAGGAAGGCCTGGCCGCGGCCGACGACTGGCATTTCTCGCACAACCTCCACGTGCTGGGCCTCGTGGAGATCGAGACAGGTGACGATGCCGCCGGGGCCGCTCGTCTGGAGGAGGCCTTCGAGATCGAGGGGCGCGGCGCCTTCGCCGGCTACCACCGCGCGCCGTGGATCGAGTACCTGCTCTGGAAGGGCCGCTTCGACGCGGCCCTGGCCGCTGCGCAGCAGACCGAGGCCCTGGGGGGCCCGCTCGAACGCGTGCTCGGCGCGGCGCTGGCCGGGGAGGCGTGGATCGCCCTGGGGAAGTTCGCCGCCGCCCGCGAGGCCTTGGCTCGGGCGCGCGCCGCGGCCGAGGCAATCGGAGTGCCGCAGCGCGGCAACCTCTTCGAGTTCGTGCTCCCCTTCGTGTCGGGACGCTACACCGCCGCGCTGGAGCGGCTGATCGAGCTCTGCGACGGCGATGCCGAACGCGCTTCGGTTGAGCTGCGCAAACATGCGCGCGGGATCGCCCGGGCACGCAGCATCGACGTGTGGGCAGGCGGTCGCCTGCGCCTCGAGACTGCGGCAGCGCACGCGAAGCGCTGCGGCCAGCTGGAGCTTGGCGAAGAGATCGCCGCCCAGGCGGCCTTCGGGAGCCGCGCGAGCTCGTCCAGCGGCTCGTAGTCCTGCGCGGCGGAGCAGCTTGCGAAGGGCGGTGCCAACCGGGCGGGTGGCGTCGGCCGGGCCTCTCCTGCGAGAATGGGCCGCTCAGCCCGCAGCGACGGAGGCCCTCCGGTGAAGAAGTCCAGCCTGAGTTCGGAGCAGCTCGAGTTCCAGCAGTACGCCCGTCGCTGGCTGGCCGAGAGCAAGCCGCCGCCGCCGCCGGTGCGGCTCCCGCAGAACCCCATCGAGGTGATGAGCGAGGAGCAGCGGGACTATCTCCAGGACTGGCAGCACAAGTGCTACGAGGCCGGCCTGGTGGGCGCCGACCTGCCCGAGGCCTACGGGGGCGGGGGACACGAGGGCTTTCAGCGCCTGGCGAACCAGGAGATGAACGCGGCCGGTACGCCCTTCCTGATCAACGTGATCGGCCTCAACATGGCCGTGCCCACCATCCTGGTGCACGGCAGCGAGGAGCAGAAGCGCCGATTCGTGCCGCCGGCGCTCTCCGGCGAGGAGATCTGGTGCCAGGGCTTCAGCGAGCCGGGCGCGGGCTCGGACATGGCCAACCAGCAGACCACGGCCGTGCGCAAGGGCGAGAGCTGGGTTGTGAACGGGCACAAGGTCTGGACCAGCCTGGGCCACTTCGCCAAGTGGATGATCCTGATCGCGCGAACCAGCCGCGATCACAAGTACGATGGTCTCACCTACTTCCTGTGTCCGATCGAGGGCGCGACCGGTGTCACGGTCCGGCCCCTGATCAAGCTGACCGGAGAGAGCGGCTTCAACGAGGTGCTCTTCGAAGACGTCGAGGTCCCCGACTCCATGCGCCTGGACGAGGTCGGCAAGGGCTGGACCGTCGCCATGACGACTCTCACCTACGAGCGCGGTGCGGCCGAGAGCGCCGGGGGTGGCGGGGGCAATGCGATCCACCCGGTGCAGCAGCTGATCCAGCTCTCCCGCGAGAGTACGCGCGATGGCGTGCGCGCTGCCGACGATCCGCTCACCCGCGATGCCATCGTGCAGCAGGCGATCTGGGCGGAGGCCATCGTGCAGAACGCTCGGCGCTCCCGGGTGCCGGCGCTCTGCGAGCAGCCCATGCGCATCCCTCTGCAGATGAAGGTGACGGTCACCGAGTTCACCCAGAGCAACTCGCGGCTCGGCGTCGACATCGCCGGGGCCCGCTCCACGCTCTACAAGCTCGACGAGTCCGCGCCGGACGCCGGCCACTGGCCGCTCTCGTACATGAACTCCTACGGCATGACCATCGCCGCGGGAACCAACGAAGTGCAGCGAAACATCCTGGGCGAGCGCGTTCTGGGCCTCGCCAAATCCAAGTGAGTCGGAAGCGATGAGCACCGCGACACCGCCCAAGGACTTCGGCTTCGGCCTGGACGAGGAGATGCTGCGCGACCTCGCGCGAAAGTTCCTGGATGAGAAGCTGCCCGTGGAGAGGCTGCGCACACTCGTGGCGGGCGACCACCAGGCCGTCTACGAGCAAGGCCAGCGCCCGGCCTGGGACGAGGGGTTGTGGAAAGAGATGGTCGAGCTGGGCTGGCCCGGCCTGGCCGTTCCCGAGCAGGCCGGGGGCGTCGGCTTCAAGACGGTCGGCATCGCAGCCCTGGTGGAAGAAGCCGGGCGGCATGCCCTGCCCTCGCCGCTGCTGGCCTCGCTGTGTGCGTCCTTCGTGCTGCGCGAGGCGGACGCGGCTGCCGCCAATCCCTGGCTCGCCCGCATCGCCCTGGGCGGCGCCACCTCGCTGGCCATCACCAACGCCCAGGGGAGCTGGGAGCCCGACGATTCCGGCGTCAGCGCTCGCGAAGACGGGGACGCCCTGCGCCTTTCCGGAGCGGCCCACTTCGTGCAGGACGCCCTCAAGGCCGGTGCCTTCGTGGTCTCCGCGCGGCGCGGCGGCGACCTGCTGCTCTGCGTGGTTCCCGCCGAAGCCGAAGGACTCCGCGTCGAGCAGGATCACATCCACGACCTGACCCGTGACCAGGCAACGCTCCACTTCAACGACGTGGCGGTGCCTGCACTGCACGTCGTGAGCCGTGACGCTGCCGACGTCCTGCGGCGGGCCTGGCCGGCGCTGCTGGTGACGGTGGCCGCGGACCTGTGTGGCAGCAGCGAGTGGCAGCTCCAGACCACCGTCGAGTACGCGCGCAACCGCGTGCAGTTCGACCACCCGCTGGGCTTCTTCCAGGCGGTGAAGCACCCGCTGGTCGACGCGATGCTGGCCATCGATCGTGCCCGCTCGCTGCTCTACCACGCGGCCTGCTGCATCGATCAGGGCGGCGACGATGCCGAGAGCGCCGCGCGCATGGCCAAGAGCGCCGCCTCGGATGCGGGTGCCTTCACCTCGAGCCGCTCGGTGCAGCTTCACGGTGGCATCGGCTTCACCTGGGAGTGCGATGTCCACCTCTACTTCAAGCGCAGCCTGCACAACCAGGCACTCTACGGCGACGGGATCCACCAGCGCCGCAAGCTCGCAGACGCCCTGATCGGCGAGCTGGAGCGCTAGCCGCGCGCGAGCTCGAGCGCGCTCGCGCGCTTCAGGGCGACGCGCAGGTGGGCGGACAAGCCGAGCACCAGCAGGAGCAGCGCGAGCACGAAGCGTGGGTCGCCGAGCTGGAAGAAAGGGTCCAGCGGGAAGGCGATGGTCTTCTCCATCGCGGCGGTCTTGAAGTCGTGGATGTCGAGGCCCGAGGCGTAGACCGCCTGCTCCATCAAGTCGCGACGGCTGCGGTAGCGAACCAGCCCTCCGGTAGACCACTGCTCGGCCCCCTCGATGCCCCAGAGGTCCATGGCGCCGGCCGCTGCCCAGCCCAGGAAGACCGGGTGCGCCGCACTCCGGAAGGCCTTGCCCAGGAAGGGGTCCGTGTACAGCCGCAGCACCTCTGCAGAGCTGGCGTCGGGCGGGGCGCCTGCCACGGCAAGCGGCGCCTCACGCATCTCGATGGCGTTCAGCATCACGAAGTCGTCGCCACTGTCGCTCTGCATGAACTGCTTCCAGATCGCCATTCGCTCGGGGTCGGCGCCTCTCTCCGCGAGTACCCCCAGGTAGCGATCGATCTCTGAGGGGGTGAGCGGCCCCCCGAAAGAGGTGTACCAGGCGAAGAAGGCCAGATAGAGCAGAGCCAGCAGCGTCCAGACCCGTCGCGGCGTAGCCATCGGGAACCTCCCCTGCTGGCCGAGGCCAGCGGCCCCGCATGCTACCGCGCGACGCGCAGCTGTAAGATCCGGTTCGACTCCGTGAACGAATCGGGAGGGGATGCACCTTGATCGAAGAGCTGATCGAGAGCCTCGGCTACTGGTTCGTCTACGCGGGTACGCTGCTCGAAGGCGAGGCGGTGCTCGTGCTCGGCGGCTTCGCTGCCCATCGGGGTTATCTGTGGCTTCCCGCCGTCGTCGCCACCGGCTTTCTGGGAGCCGTCACCTCCGACCAGCTCGTCTTTCACCTGGGCCGCCGCCGCGGTGTCGCCTGGCTCGAGGGGCGCAGCTGGGCACCGCGCGTCGAGCACTGCCGCCGCTTGAGCGAGCGCTACGGCACCCCACTCATCCTGGTGTTCCGCTTTCTGTACGGGCTGCGCATGGTGCTCCCCTTCGTGTGGGGGACGGGCAGCATTCCGGCGTTGCGCTTCCTCGTGCTCGACCTGGTCGGGGCCGGGGTGTGGGCCGTTGTGATAGGCGTCACAGGTTACGTCTTCGGTAATGCGGCGGAGGCTCTCTTGGGTGACGTCGAGCGCTACGAAGGCCTGCTGGCGCTCTTCATCGCCGCGTTGGGCCTCGTCCTCTGGCTGAACCATCGTCGCCGTCTGCGGCTCGGTGCCAACGGGGTTTCTCGTCGGGGCGAGGCCGACACCGGGGGTCGACGCGAGCAATCGGGGCCTGATAGGCTCCCGCCCGACGACGCATAGGCACAAGGAGGAAGACCGATGCGAAAGTTCCTTACGCTTCTCACTGCGCTGATCTTCATGACGATTCCGGCTTCGATGGCCCTCGCCCAGCCGGACGACCGGATGGAGGGTCGCGAGGGCGCCCGGGACGAAAAGCAGGATGCTCGGGACGATGGCCAGGACGGTCGTCAGGACGCCCGTGATGAGGGTCCCGGGGAGCGACAAGACGCTCGTGATGACGCTCGCGACGGAAAGCAGGATGGTCGCGATGATGCCCAGGACAGCCGGCAGGACGGCCGCTAGGCCCGTCGAGCGTTGAGGCGCGACTCGCGCCAGCGCTCGCCGTCCCGACGGCGCGGCTTTGGCCGCGCGCGTCGGGGCGCGGACGGCGCCCGCTAGGGCGTCACGATTGCGAACTCTCCGCTCGGCTGATCCAGCAGGCGGAAGAAGCTCAGCAGATCGAGCCGGCTGCCCTCCACCTGGAGGTCGTCCGAGAAGATCAGCTGGCGCAGCCCCGTGCTGCGCGTGATCAGGCCGAGCCACAGCTCGCGCGTGAGCCGCACCGTGACGTTGGCGTCCGGGCGCGGCTCCGTCCTTCGGTAGTTGAGCACCGAGTTCTCCAGCGTGAGCACGTAGGACTCATCCACGTCGGTGAAGACGAAGTTGAGGCTCATCTGCTTGCCCTCCGCCTTGGGGCCGTTGATGCGCGCGGCCAGGGCGTCGAAGAAGCGCGGGATCGGCAGGTGTCGCAGCAGGTCGATGGCCATGGCCGGGTCGAGAGCAGAGGCTGTGATGCCGCTGCGCAGCTCCAGCGCCGCCGTCAGGTAGACGTCGCGCCAGGGTCCGGATTCGGCGCGGTAGCCGAGCTGGTCGTAGGTCTGGGCCAGCAGCGTCTTGGCGTCGCTGTCGTCGGGCTGGGCGAAGACCAGGTGGTTCAGCACCGTGGCCGTCCAGCGGTACTCGCCGGCGTCGAAGCTGGCCCGGGCCTTGGCGAGCACGGCGTCGCGGCCGCCCATGAACTCGACGTACTTCTCCGCGGCCGCCACCGGAGGCAACGGGTCGAGGTTGGCCGGGTTGCCGTCGTACCAGCCGAAGTAGAGCTGGTAGACGGCCTTCGAGTTGTGGCTCAGCGTGCCGTAGTAGCCCCGGTCGGGAAAGAAGCTCGCCAGCGATTCGGGTAGCACGAGCGTCTCGGCGATCTCGCGTGGCGTCAGCCCGTCGTTCGCGAGGCGCAGCGTCTGGTCGTGAATGAACTTGTAGAGGTCCCGCTGCTTCTTCAGGTAGCCGATCACCCGCTCGTTGCCCCAACGGGGCCAGTGGTGGCTGGCGAAGAGCGTCTCCACATCGGGGAAGCGATGGATGACGTCGTCGATGTAGCCGCTCCAGTCCAGCGGGTTGCGCACCTTGGCGCCGCGCAGCGTGTAGAGGTTGTGCATGTTGTGCGACACGATCTCCGCGCCGCAGTAGACCTTCCAGTCCGGCAGATAGAAGGTGAGCTCGGCAGGGGCCTCGGAGTCCGGCGCGTAGGTGAAGACGAAGCGCACGCCGTCGATCAGCAGCTCCTGGGGCGTACGCTCGATCAGGTCGGTGGGCGGCAGGATCCCGAAGCGGCCCCGTGCAGGCGCCTTGCCCAGCCCGGAGCCCACGTGGCCCCGGGGGCCGCGCTCCAGGCCGAATCCGTACATGAAGCTGGCGCGCCGCCCCATCGCCACACCCGCCAGCACGTTCTCGCTCGTGGCCGCCTCGACCATGTGCAGGGGTGCAATGATCTTCACGCCGCGCTGCACGTCTTCCGGCGTCACCACTGCCTGCATGCCGCCGAAGTGGTCGATGTGGCTGTGCGTCAGGATCACGGCGCGGATCGGTGCGTCACCCAGGTGCTGGCGCGCCATGGCGAGCGCCGCGCTAGCCGTTTCCCGCGACGTGAGCGGGTCGACCAGGATCCAGCCCGTCTCGCCCACGATGATCGACATGTTGGCGAGGTCGTAGCCGCGCAGCTGGTACACCCGTTCGGACACCTGGAAGAGGCCGTGGATGTTGTTGAGCTGCGCCTGGCGCCACAGGCTCGGGTTCACGCTGTCGGGCGCGGCGCCCGTCTCGAAGCCGTAGTCGGTGGGCTGCCACACCACGCGGCCGTCCTCGGCGCGGATCACCAGCTCGGGCTCGCTGGCGACGAGGCCGCGCTTCGCGTCCTGGAAGTCCTCGTCGTCCTCGAAGTCGAGCACTTGGGCCATGCCGGCGTTGGCCTCGCGCGTGCGCTCACTGGGAGCCGTGTTGCCTTGGCCGCCGGCTTCGGATGCCCGGGTGTCGGGCCCGGGGCGCGAGCGATCGCCACAGCCCAGGGCGAGCAGCAGGGCCGCGGCAGCGGCGATTGTCGGGATGGCGCGCATGGGTCCAATCGCCTGAAGGCTCAGGCGCCGCGCTCCTCGAAGGGCGGGTGGAACTGCATCTCGTCCGTCTCCCAGTAGGTGCGCAGAGACTGGACCTTGCCCGCGCCGTTCACCCGGTACACGAAGACGCCATAGAGCTTCGTCACCATCCCGTTCGGGAACTGGATCATCAGCGTTCCCACATTGGCGCACTCGTCGCCGCAGGCGATCGAGCTCTGGATGCAGAACATCGGGCGCGCGTTCGCGATGTTCTTGTCCCAGAACTGCTCGATGGCGGCCTTGCCGTGGTGGCCCTCGCCGCTGGGGTCGATGATCGACTTGCCCACCGGGTCTTCGACGCTGGCGTCGTCGGCGAAGTTGTCGAGCCAGGCCTGCTTGTCGCCGCGGGCGACGGCATCCATGGAGCGCCATGCGGCCTGCCGGGCCGGGTGGGCGGAATCGGGCTGCGGGAGCTCGGGCACTTCAGATCACCTCCGATTCGCGCAGGCGCGCGATCTCGTCCCACTCGAGGCCGTGCTCGAGCAGGACCTCCTCGGTGTGCTGCCCCAGCTCCGGAGCGAGGGCGCCCGGGCTGGCCGGCGTGTCGCTGAGACGGATCGGGCAGCCGGGCATCGGGATCTCGCCCCACTCGGGGTGCTCCACCCGCTGCAGGTAGCCGTTCTCGAAGACGCTCTCGTCCTGCGCCACCTCGAGGTAGTCCCGTACGGTGGCGTAACGCAACTGTGCTTCCCCCAGCAGCTTCTCCCATTCCTCCGTCGAGCGTGTGCGGAAGATGCCCTTCAACAGCTCGAAGAGAGCGTGGCGATTCTCGGGCGCGAGGATCAGGCTGTTGAAGCGCTCGTCTTTCGAGAGCTCGGGGCGGCCGACGATCTCGAAGAAGAGGTCGCGCTGGTCTTCCGGCACCCCGACCAGCACGATGTGGCCGTTGGCGGTGGGCAGCAGGCCGTAGATGACGGGAATCAGCGCGTGGCCGCCGTCGGCGTGGCCCGGGTTGCGGCCGGTCAGGAAGCTGAAGGTGTACTCCGAAGCCTGAGCCCAGATCTGGCCTCCCAGCAGCGAGACCTCGACCTTCTGGCCTCGCCCGGTGCGCTCCCGCGCGAAGAGCGCGGCGAGGATGCCCGCGGCGAGATTCTGGGAGCCGGCGTGGTCGGCGATGGTGACGCCCACGGGGCCCATGTCTTCGGGCCCGCTCCCGGTGGAGCGGATCAGGCCGCCGGAGGCCTGGCCCGCGATGTCCGCCCCGCGGCGCCCCGCGTCGGCTCCCACGGGCCCGAAGGTGCTGCCCGAGCCGTACACGATGCGCGGGTTTCGCTCCGCGAGTGCCTCGTAGCCGATTCCCCAGCTCTCCATCGTGCCCGGGACGAAGTTGGAGACCACCACGTCGGCCCTGTCCAGCAGCTGCAGGAAGACCTCGCGGCCCGCGGCGACGCGCAGATCCAGGGTGATGCTGCGCTTGCCGCGGTTGCAGCCCACGAAGTAGGGCGGGCGGAAATCTTCGAGCGAGATGGGGATCCAGCGTGCCTGGTCGCCCAGGCCCGGAAGCTCCACCTTGATCACCTCGGCGCCGAGGTCTCGCAGCAGCTGGGCCGCCTGGGGCCCCTGCACCAGCAGCCCCAGGTCGAGTACCCGGATGCCTTCGAGAGCACCGCCCGGGCGAGGTGCGTCCATGTCGTGTCTCCCTCAGCTCCCCGAGCGCATTGTGCCTAGCCTTGGGCCCATACGTCCAGACGTTCCATCGTGTCCGCGTACTCCTGCACCATCTCCTCGATGACGCTGCGCACGGACTTCGTCTGGTTCAGCGAGCCCACGATCTGCCCCACGAAGTAGTTGATCAACTGCTGGGCACCGGGGGACTTGTGGGCGACGCGGGAGATACGCGCCTCGGCCTCGCTCGTGAGGCGCGGCTGGAGCGGCATGGGCAGCGGGTCGGGGTTAGCCGGGTCGTTCCAGGCCTCGGTCCAGGCGCTGCGCAGCTGCCGCGCTGGCTTGCCGGTCTTCGAGCGGCAGCGGATGGTGTCCCCGGAGCTGGCCTTCAGGAACTTCTCCTTCACCACGGGGTGCGTCTCGGCTTCCTCCGTCGTGAGCCAGACCGAGCCGGTCCACACGCCCTGGGCGCCCAGCGCCAGTGCTGCGGTCAGCTGGCGGCCGTTTCCGATGCCGCCGGCGGCGAGCACGGGCAGCGGCGCCACGGCGTCCACCACTTCCGGCACCAGTACCAGTGTCGAGATCTCGCCGGTGTGGCCGCCGGCCTCGTAGCCCTGGGCCACGATCAGGTCGACGCCAGCTTCGACATGGCGGCGCGCGTGCTCCACGGTGCCAGCCAGCGCCGCCACCTTCACACCCTTGGCGCGTCCCTGGTCGATCATCCAGGCGGGCGGCGGTCCCAATGCGCTTGCGATCAGGCTGATGCGATGCTGGAAGGCCAGCTCGATCACGTCGCGCTGCTGCTCGTAGCCCACCGCGAACGCGGGCCGGGGCTTCTCGCCGGGCGGAAGCGGCGGGACGTCGTAGCGCTCGAGGAGCTCGTCCAGGAAACGCCGGTGCTCGTCGGGAATCTTGGCGTCGAGATCCGACTCTCCCATGCCGCTCCCGTCGCTTCCGACGAAGCGCGTCGGCAGCAGCAGGTCCACCCCGTAGGGCTTGTCGCCGATCTCCTTCTCGATCCACTCGAGCTCCACGGCCAGGCCCTTGGCCGAGTGGCCGGCGACGCCGAGTACGCCGAGGCCGCCGGCCTTGGAGACGGCCGCCGCCACGTCGCGGCAGTGGGTGAAGGCGAAGATCGGGAACTCGAGGCCGAGCTCCTCGGCGAGCTGGGTATGCATGGGTTGCTCCTGTCTTTGGCTAGGAGGCCGCGGCGAGACCCTGCAGCTGCGCCGCCCGTTCGCGCAGCAGCTCAGGGCCTCCCAGCAGGTGGCGCGCGACGCCGATGCGCTTGAACCAGAAGTGCAGGTTCTGTTCGTCGGTCCAGCCGATGCCACCGTGCACCTGGGTGGACACGCTGGCGATCTCGCGACCGATCTCCGAGTTGTGGGCCAGCGTGTGGCAGGCCAGCAGCGGCGTTTCTTCGGGCAGGGCGTCGAAGCTGTGGGCGGCGTACCAGAGCAGCGATCGGGCCGGCTCCAGCTCGGCGACCATCTCGGCGCACATGTGCTTCACGGCCTGGAAGGAGCCGATCACGCGGTCGAACTGCTTGCGCTCGCCGGCGTAGGCCACCGCCTGCTCGATCATCGACTCGCAGGCCCCGAGGACGTCCGCCGCCAGCCCGACGCGGCCGGCGTCGAGCATGCGCGAGATGGCCTCGGGGACCGCCTCGAAGAGTGCTTCCGGCACGACGCCGTCGAGCACGACCTCGGCCGTGCAGCGCGTGGCATCGGTCGTCGCGAGCCTGGTGATCTCCACTCCGGCTGCCTGCGCGCCCACGACCGCCAGCGTGTCCTTGCCGATCGCCAGCAGCACGTGGTCGGCGCCGCAGGCGTCCAGCGCCATCAATGCCTTGCCCGAGAGCTTGCCGCCCGAGGCGACCACACCCGCGCCCTCGCGCATCGAGAAGGTCTCGGTGATGGCGACCCCAAAGACCTGCTCGCCGCTCGCGATGGGGCCCAGGAATGCCAGAGCAGCGTCCGTGCCCACTTCCCGCAGCGCTACCGGAGCCATCAGCGCCGTGGACAGGAAGGGCGCGGGCGTCGCCGCGTAGCCCAGCGCCTGGCACACCAGCACCGCATCCAGCAGCGAGAGGCCGCTGCCGCCCTGGCCTTCCGGCACCAGGATGCCAGTGGCGCCGAGCTCGGCCAGCTCCCGCCAGAGCACGCGGTCGTTGGGGCAGTCTTCATGACGCAGCTCGCGCACGCGGGTGATGGGCACCTTGTCTGCCAGGAAGCTGCGAATCGTGTCTTCCAGCAGACGCTGGTCGTCCGAGAGTCCGAAATCCATGTTGCTCCCCTAGGCCTTGGCCGGCTTGGGCTCGCGGGGAAGTCCGAGGCCCCGCTCCGAGATGATGTTCTTCTGGATCTGGGCCGTGCCTCCGCCAATGATCAGGCCCAGCGAGAAGAAGGAGTGGGCCTGCCAGTAGCCTCGCTCGCGCTCGTACTTGGAGTGGTCGTAGAGGCCGCCGAGCTCGCCCATCACGTCGATGGCCAGTGACGAGATCTCGAAGTTCAGTTGGCAGTTCTGCAGCTTCGTGATCAGGCCAGCCACACCGGGGGACTCTCCCTTCAGGCTGCAAGTGAGCATGCGCATGCCGTGGTGCTTCATGCTCAGGGCCCGGGCCTGGAGCCGCATCAGCCGGTCCCGGTAGACCGGGCTCGCCATGGCAGACACGCCGTTGCTCGTCTCGTTGCGCATCAGCCGCATCAGCCGCATCAAGGTGCCCTCGGCGTTCGAGTTCAGGCTGTTGCGTTCGTGCTTGAGCGTGGTGTTGGCGATCCGCCAGCCTTCGCCGCGTTTGCCCACCAGGTTGCCCTGGGGAACGCGCACGTCGCTGAAGAACACCTGGTTGAAGGAGTTGTCTCCGATGTCGCCGGACATCGTGCGCAGGGGCTGCACCTCGATCCCGGCGCTGTCCATCGGCGCCAGGATGTAGCTGATGCCCGCGTGCTTCTTGGCATCGGGCTCGGTGCGGACCAGCACGAAGATCATGTCCGACTTGTCCGCCGTGCTGGTCCAGACCTTCTGGCCGTTGATGACGAAGTCGTCCCCGTCCGTCTTGGCTGAAGTCTGCAGGCTGGCCAGGTCGCTGCCGGAGCCCGGCTCCGAGTAGCCCTGGCACCACATGACCTCGCCGCGCAGGGTCGGGCCGATCCAGCGCTTCTTCTGCTCCTCGGTGCCGTGCTCGAGCAGAGTGGGCACCAGCATCGACGGCCCCTGGGCATTCAGCCCGCGCGCCACACCGACGCGGTTGAACTCCTCGTCCATGATCACGGTCTCGAGCAGATCGGGCTCCGCGCCATAGCCGCCGTAGGCCGCGGGGATGGTGCGGGCCCAGTAGCCGTGCTCGATCTGCAGCCCCAGCCACTTCGCCAGCTCGTCGCGCTTGGCGTCGTAGAGGCTGACCATGGGGCGGGAATCCTTGTGCTTGGCGAGGAAGTCCCTCACCTCCTGGCGGAATGCCTCATATCGCTCTGCGTACTCGAGGTCCACGCGATCTCTCTCCTCTTTCTATGAACCCTGGCGGGTTCCGGGCAGGGGCGGGTCGACCGGGCCACCAGCGAAGCACTGAGCGATGGACATCCAGCGGGTGGCGACAGCGCCCTGCACTTCGAGGGCGGTGTCGGCCACGTTGCGGCCCTGGGTCACGACGTGGCTGAAGTCGATGGCGTCGCCTCGCACGAACTCCTCTTCGCTGGGCTCGCCCCACTCCCAGACCTCACCCGAGGGAGCCCGGAGCTGCACATAGGGCGGCGGCCCGGGCACCTCCTCGCCACGGTTGGCGAAGGTCCAGCCGAAGGTCTTCATGCCGATCACGGCGATGTTCTTGATGCGGTCGTTGTAGCGGCGGCGTACGCCCATGAGATCGTAGATCTCCTGACCATGAGCCCAGGTCTCCATGAAGCGCGCTGTGGTGAACATGCGCACGCCCATGTCGGGTCCGAACCAGGGCAGGCGCCGCTTTGGGTGGGACTCCCCCAGCTGGGTGGCCATCTCGCGGCAGGTCTCCTGCCAATGCTTCATCAGCTGGTCGGGCGCGATGTCGCCGAAGCGTTCGCGCGCGAGCTCCCGGTTCGTGCGGCCGTCGCGGATGGCCTTGAACAGGCCGGAGCGTTCCGGCGCGAAGACCTCTTCGCCCCGCAGGGCCAACAGCGATACCAGATCGAAGTAGTGCAGGTGGACGACGACGTCCCAGGGAGTCCAGCCCATGAAGCCGGTGCTGCGTTTCCAGTCTCCCGGCTCGAGGGTCTGGAGGAATTCGTGCAGCTCGTCGGACTCCGCGAGGAGGTCCTGACTCTCTTGCAGCATCTGGTTCTCCCTCTCGCTCAGACGGAGGCAGTGACGCGCCGCTGGAGGCTCGAGCCCAGAATCTCGGCGGCTTCGGTCACCATCTCCGCCAGGATTTCCGCTGCGGGTCGTTTCTTGCCGAGCATCCCGGATGTCTGGCCGGCCGCATTCATGAGCAGGTCGTGGCGGCCGGCCTCGCGGATCGAGTGCAGCAGGTCGCGGATCAGCGTCCCCTGGGCGCCCATGGGCAGCGCGGCCAGACCCTCCCTCTCCCAGGCCTCGATCAGCGGGTTGGAGATGTTGCGCATGGTCTTGCCGCTGTAGAGGCGTGTGACGATGGTGTCCTCGGCGGCCGCCTCGAGGATGCGCTGCTTCTGGAGGTCCGGCTGGTTGGCTTCTTCGGAGACCAGGAAGGCGGTGCCGCACCAACCTGCGACAGCACCCGTGGCAATGACCCCTGCGAGCGCGCGGCCGCTGGCGATTCCGCCCGCGGCGATCACCGGCGTGGGTGCGACGGCGTCCATCACCTGGGGAAGCAGCGCCAGTGTGCCGATGCGACCCGTGTGGCCGCCGGCCTCGGTGCCCTGGGCGACGACATAGTCCGCGCCGTCCTCTGCGACCTGCTTCGCCGCGCGCACGGTACCGACCAGCGACAGGATGGTGCTGCCATTCGCGCGCAGCTCGGCGGCGAAGGGGCCGGGGGTGCCCAGGCCAGACGCGAAGACCGGCACCTCCTCTTCGAGGATCACCTCCATCTGCGAGCCCGCCCAGCTCTTGCCCTCCTCGACCCAGGCCCCCATCTCCGTGGTGGCCGGCGGCGCCTTCTTCAGCTGGATGTCGAGCTCGGCGGCGATGCGTGCCACGGCGTCGACGTGCTCCTGTGGGAGCTTGCTGACCGCACGCCTCGCGGGCGGCGGGGCCGCGGGCCGCGGGAACAGGAAATTCGGCGAGAGCAGCAGGTCGACGCCGAAGGGCTTGTCGGTAAGCGAGCGGACCTTGCGGATCTCCTCGCGCAACACGTCGGGCGAGAAGGCGACACCACCCATCACGCCGAGTCCGCCGGCGTTCGACACCGCGGCGACGAGCTCTGCCGTTGCCACCGGTGCCCCAGTTCCGGCGACGGGGCCCATTCCGGCCAGCACCACCGGGTACTCGATCCCGACCCGATCGCAGAACTCGGTGCGCAGTGTCGGACGCGTCATCTACTCGTCCCGCTCCGTGGCCCAGGCAGGCTTTCGCTTGCCGAGGAAGGCCTTCATCCCTTCCGCGGCTTCCTGGCCGGCGAAGAGCTCAGCGGAGAGCTTCGCCGTCCACTGGAAGGCCTCCTTCTGCTCCATCGCGGGCACGCGCTGGACCAGGCTCTTGGCAAAGCCCAACGCCTTGGGGCCACCCTTGCGCAGGTCGGCCAGCACCTCGTCGACGGCTGCATCGAGCTGCGCGGCCGGAACCGCGCGGTTGATCAGGCCCAGCTCGGCGGCGCGGCTGGCCGGGAAGCGGTGGCCCCGCAGGAAGGCCTCCATGGCCTCGCCCTGGCGCATCTTGGGCAGGCACACCACGGAGATGATCGCGGGCGCGACGCCGAGACGGACCTCGGTGAAGCCGAACTTCACATCGTCGGCCGCGATCGAGATGTCGAGGGCTGCGGCAAGGCCGTTTCCGCCGCCTACCACGTGGCCGGCGATGCGTCCGACGACCGGGGTGGGCGAGGTCTGGATGGCTTCCAGCAGATCCTCGAAGCCGCCGGAGCCCGAGCCGGGGGCCGGAGCGCGTTGCGACGCGGCGGAGCGCTCTTTCAGGTTGGCGCCGGCGCAGAAGGTCGATCCCTCGTTGGTGACGACGAGCGCGCGCACGGCCGGGTCGGCGTTGGCGGCCGACACCGCCTCCAGCAGGCCTCGGACCAGTGCCGAGCCCAGAGCGTTTCGGTTCTCCACGTCCACGAGGGTCGCGGTCATCACGCCGCGCTCCGTGGCTACCCTGACCGGATCCATGCGTCCTCCTATGCTGGCTCGCGGTCGCTAGAAGCTCAGCTCTCTAGAACCCAAGCTGCTTGGCCAGATAGTGGAGCATGGTCTCGTCGGAGCCGCCGCCGATGCTGCCCAGGCGGTTGTCCACGTAGGCGCGTCCGGCCATGCTGTCCTTCATGTAGCCGTAGCCGCCGTGCAGCTGGATGCACTCGTCGGCAACGACGCGCGCGAGCCGGCCGCAGAAGAGCTTGGCCATGCTGATCTGCTGGGTGGCGTCGACGCCGTCCACGCGCTGCCGGACACAGGCGCGCACCAGCTCTTGCGCGGCGGTGAGCTGGGTCAGCATTTCCACCATCTTGAACTGTGTGTTCTGCATCTTCGAGAGTGGCTTGCCGAAGAGCACGCGCTCCTCGCACCAGCGACGCGTCTCCTCCCAGAGCTGAAAGCAGGCCGAAACCGAGTTGACGCAAGCGACCAGCCGCTCGTCCTGGAACTGCATCATCTGCTGCTGGAAGCCCCGACCGACCTCACCGATGGTGTTGGCCAGCGGAACCCGCATGTCCTCGAAGAAGAGCTGGCCGGTGTCCGAGCCCCAGTTCCCGATCTTGTCGAGCAGCTCGTAGCGGAAGCCCGGTGTGTCGGTGGGCACGATGATCTGCGAGAAGCCGCCGTAGCGCGCGTCCGGGTCCGTCACGGCCAGCAGGCACAACCAGTCGGCGGTGGCGGCGTTGGTGATGTAGATCTTCGAGCCGTTGATCACCCAGTCGTCGCCGTCGCGCACGGCTCGGGTCTTGATGCCGGCCACGTCGGATCCGGCGTCGGGCTCGGTCACGGCGATGGCGGACACCACCTGGCCGGCAATCGAGGGAACCAGGTAGCGCTGCTTCAGCTCCTCGCTACCGAACTGTGCCAGCGAGGGCGTCGCCATGTCGGTGTGCACGCTGATGCCCATGGTCACGCCCTGGTTGTCGGCGCGCGCCAGCTCCTCGTACATCAGCGCCGTGTAGGACCAGTCGAGCCCGGAGCCTCCGTAGGCTGGCTCGTAGCGCAGGCCGAGCATGCCGAGGTCGCCCATCTGCTTGAACAGGGACTTGTCGATCCGGCCCATTGCGTCGAACTCGCGCGCCCGCGGCCGCAGCTCCTCCTCCGTGAACTTGCGCACCGTCTCGCGGAAGAGCACGTGCTCGGGGCTGGAGTAGAGGTCGCTGGCCATCGGCAGTGCTCCTGTGGCGCCTAGCGCCCCCGGAAGACCGGGGGGCGCTTCTCGACAAAGGCCGCGATGCCTTCGCGCGTGTCCTTGCTGCGGAGGTTCACACTCTGTGACACCGCTTCGGCGTCGAGCGCCTCGGAGAGGCCCACGGAGAAGGCGTTGGAGAGCATCTTCTTGGTCATCTGAAGAGCGAGCGGCGGACCCGCGGCGAGGCGCCCGGCCCATTCGTCGACGCTGGCGTCGAGCTCGGCATCCGGGACGACGCGGTTCACGATTCCGATCTGCTCGGCGTCGCGCGCGGAAAGGAGGTCGCCGAAGAGCGCCAGCTCCTTGGCCTTGTGCATGCCCACGAGCCGAGGCAGCAGCCAGCTGCCGCCGAAGTCCACCGAGAGGCCTCGACGCGCGAAGATCTGCGAGAAGCGCGCGCTCTCGCCCGCCACGATCAGGTCGCAGCCGAGCGCCAGGTTCATGCCCGCGCCGACGGCATCTCCGTTCACCTTGGCGATGGTCGGCAGCGACGCTTCGTGGAGGGCGAGCGCGGCGGAGTTGACCGAATGCATGGCCTGCAGGGGATGTCCCCCCATCATGTCCTTGCTGATGTCGGCGCCGCTACAGAAGTTGCCCCCGGCGCCGGTGAGCACCAGCACTCGATCGCTCTCGGTCTGCGAGACCTCCTGGAAGAGGCGTCGCATCTCCTCCCACATATGAAAGGCGATGGCGTTCTTGCGTGCGGGCCGGTTCAAGGTCGCCGTGACCACGCCGTTGTCGCTGCGCTCGACGAGGATCTCGTCCAAAGGGGGGGGCCTCCGAAGGGCGGGAGCAGGGGTAATATGTATTGCTTTCTGTTACCTCAAATGTTACCCATCTGTCAATCCACTTCTCAGGCCCGGGAGCGCCATGCAACCCCCCCCTCTCCTTGCCCCTGCCCTGCGGTCCGGCCTCGACACCCGCTCGGAGGCCTTCTCGGAGAACCGCTCCGCCATGCTCGAGAAGCTGGGGGAGATCGACGAGCTGCTCGACGAGGCCGAGGCCGGCGGCGGCGCCTACCACCACGAGCGCCTCGCCAAGCGCGGCAAGCTGCCCGTGCGCGAGCGCATCGCCCTGGCCCTGGATCCGGACAGCCCCTTTCTGGAGATCAGCTCGCTCGCCGGTTACAACTCGGCCTACGCCATCGGCGGTGGCGCGGTGCTGGGAATCGGGGTGATCGCCGGCGTCGAGTGCGTGATCTTCGCCAACGATCCCACCGTGCTGGGCGGCGCGCTCACACCCTACGTCGGCAAGAAGTGGATGCGGGCGCTGCAGATCGCGCGCGACAACCGCATTCCCTACGTGAGCTTCGTCGAGTCTGCCGGAGCGGACCTGCGCATGCGCGGCGCGTCACGCGACCGCAAGAAGGACGGAGACGCTCCGGCGGGCGCCGCCAAGGTCGACCACTTCGCCGAGACCGGCCGCTTCTTCTACGAGATGACCGAGCTCTCGAAGCTCGAGATTCCCAGCGTCTGCGTGGTGTTCGGGTCTTCCACCGCCGGCGGGGCCTACCAGCCCGGCATGTCGGACTACAACATCGTGATCAAGAAGCAGTCGAAGATCTTCCTGGCCGGTCCGCCGCTGGTGAAGATGGCGACCGGCGAGGAGTCCGACGACGAGACACTGGGCGGCGCCCAGATGCACGCCGAGATCTCGGGGCTGGGCGAGTACCTGGCCGAGGACGAGCCCGACGCCCTGCGCCTGTGCCGGGAAGTGATGTCGCACCTGAACTGGCGCAAGGCTGGCCCTCCGCCGAGCCTGCGTGCCGATCCCCCCGTGCTCGACCCGGAAGACCTGCTCGGGCTCATGAGCCCCGATTTGCGCCGGTCCGTGGACGTGCGCGAGCTGGTCGGCCGCGTCGTCGACGGCTCGCGCTTCGAGGAGTTCAAGCCGCGCTACGGCAACACCCTGGTGTGCGGCTGGGCGTCGATCCACGGCTACCCGATCGGCATCGTGGGCAACAATGGCGTGCTCGATCCCGAGTCCGCCGAGAAGGCGGCCCACTTCATCCAGCTCTGCAACCAGATCGATACACCGCTGCTCTTCCTGCAAAACCTCACCGGCTTCGTGGTGGGCCGCGACTTCGAGCAGGCGGGCATCATCAAGAAGGGCTCGCAGATGATCAACGCGGTCACCAACTCAACGGTGCCGCACATGACCGTCATCTTCGGGAACTCCTACGGCGCCGGCACCTACGCCATGTCCGGCCGCGCCTTCAACAACCGCTTCACCTTCATCTGGCCCAGCGCCAAGATCGCCGTGATGGGCGGCAAGCAGATTGCGGGCGTGATGTCGATCGTGCGCCGGGGCCAGGCAGCGCGAAAGGGCGAGCCCTTCGACGAGGAGGCGGACGCGCAGATCGTCGCCGCCGTGGAGGCGGCCCAGGAACGGGGATCGGTGGCCCTGGAGGCCTCGGGCGCCATCAGCGACGACGGCATCATCGACCCGCGGGATACGCGCACGGTGCTGGGAATCTGCCTGTCGGTGGTGCGCAGCAAGCCCGTCGAGGGTGCCGAGGGATACGGGGTGTTCCGGCTGTGAGCTTCTCTACGCTGCTGGTTGCGAATCGGGGCGAGATCGCGCGACGCGTGATCCGCAGCGCCCACGACATGGGAATACGCTGCATCGCCGTCTACGTGGACGCCGACGCCGACGCGCCCTTCGTGCACGACGCCGACGAGGCCGTGCGGCTTCCCAGCTCCTACCTCGACGCCAAGGCGATCCTCGAGGCCGCTCGCGTGACCGGCGCCGGCGCGATCCATCCGGGCTACGGCTTCCTCTCCGAGAACGCCGGCTTCGCGGCGGACGTGGCGGGCGCCGGCATCGCCTGGGTAGGGCCCCCGCCCGAGGCCATCCTTCGCATGGGCGACAAGCTCGCTGCCAAGAAGCTGGCAGACGAGGCGAAGGTCCCGACGCTTCCGGGCAGCGAGGATCCGGGCGACGTCGGCGGCGTCGGCTTCCCGCTGCTGGTGAAGGCCGCGGCCGGCGGCGGTGGCAAGGGCATGCGAGTCGTCCAGGCTGCCGCGGATCTCGAGGAGGCGGTTGCCGCCGCGCGGCGCGAGGCCAAGGGCGGTTTCGGCGACGACCGCGTCTTCCTCGAGCGCTACCTCGCACGCGCCCGACACATCGAGATCCAGATCCTGGGAGACGCCCACGGCCAGGTCGTGCACCTGGGCGAGCGCGAGTGCTCGATCCAGCGGCGCCATCAGAAAATCCTCGAGGAGTCGCCCTCGCCGCGGGTCGACGCGGCGCTGCGCCAGAAGATGGGCGAGGCGGCGCTGCGTCTGGCGAATGCGCTCGACTACTGCTCCGCGGGGACGGTCGAGTTCCTGCTGGACGACGACAGCGGCGAGTTCTTCTTCCTGGAGGTCAATACGCGGCTGCAGGTGGAGCATCCCGTGACCGAGGCGGTGACGGGCATCGATCTGGTGCGCGAGCAGCTGCGCATCGCGGCCGGCGAGCCGCTGGGCTACGCGCAGGAAGACATCGACTTCACTGGCTCCGCCATCGAGGCTCGTCTGTATGCAGAGGACCCCGCCAACGACTTCCTGCCGGAGACCGGCACCCTGGTGGCTTTCGAGCCGGCGTCGACTCCCGAAGTGCGCTGGGACTCTGGGGTCGTCAGCGGCTCGGTGATCGGCACCGAGTTCGACCCGATGCTGGCCAAGGTGATCGCCCACGCGCCCACGCGCGCGGAGGCGGCGGGGCGGCTGGCGCTGGCCCTCGAGCGCCTGCACCTGGGCGGCGTCACCACCAACCGCGACTTCCTGGTGGCAACGCTGCGCACCCCCGAGTTCCTGGCCGGCGACACCACCACGGACTTCATCACTCGGGTCGAGCCGCCGCGGAGGCTCGAGCTTCCGGTAGACGAGCTCGAACGCGTTGCCCGGGTGGCCGCGCTCTGGATCCAGGCTGAGAACCGCGCCGCGGCGGGTGCTCTCGCGTCCACTCCCAGCGGCTGGCGCAATGCGCGTATGCCGGACCAGCTCGTGGTCTTCGAGCATCGTGGGGAGGAGCTCCGCGTCGGCTACCACACGCTGCGCGACGGCAGCTTCCGGCTGGGAGATGCGTTGGCGCGCATCCACGCCTGGGACGCTCGGGGCATCGACGTCGAGATCGACGGCCGGCGCGCGCGGGTTCAGGTCACTCGCTCCGGTGATCGCCTGGTGGTGCACGGCCCGCGCGGCGACGTCGAGCTGACGATCCAGCCGCGCTTCGTGATCCCGGGCTCCCAAGACGCCCACGGCGGCTTCGTGGCCCGCATGCCGGGCAAGGTGATCGACCTGCGCGTGAAGGTGGGTGACGTCGTGGCGGCGGGCCAGACGCTGCTGGTGCTCGAGGCCATGAAGATGGAGCACCCCATGAATGCCACCGAGGACGGCGTCGTGACCGAGGTGCGCGTGGCCCAGGGCGAGCAGGTGGAGAGCGGTGCGCTGCTTCTGGTGGTGGAGCCCGCCAACGATGAATGCGAAGGAGAGTCCTGATGGCCGACCCGATCCGCATCGCCAACTGCTCGGGCTTCTTCGGAGACCGCCTGTCGGCGGCGAAGGAGATGGTGGAAGGCGGGCCCATTCACGCTCTTACCGGAGACTGGCTGGCTGAGCTCACCATGCTGATCCTGGCGCGCACCCGCGCCAAGCGCCCCAACGGAGGTTTCGCACGCACCTTCGTGGCCCAGATGGAGCAGGTGATGGGGACCTGCCTCGACAAGGGCATCAAGGTGGTGTCGAACGCCGGCGGCCTGGACCCGCAAGGCTGTGCCGAGGCGATCGCCGAAGTCGCCCAGAAGCTGGGCCTCCACCCGACGGTTGCGTTCGTGCGCGGCGACGACCTGATGCCGCGCATGGACGAGCTGCTGGCCGGCGACCAGCTGCGCCACTTCGAGACCGGGGAGCCCATCAAGGAGGCGAGCTTCCTCACGGCCAACGCCTACTTCGGCTGCTGGGGCATCGTCGATGCGTTGAACCGGGGCGCCGACATCGTGGTGACCGGCCGCACCACCGACGCCGCGGTGGTCTGCGGCCCGGCGGCGTGGCACCACGGCTGGTCGCGCGACGACTGGGACGAGCTGGCGGGCGCGGTGGCGGCCGGTCATGTGATCGAGTGCGGCACCCAGGCCACCGGTGGCAACTACTCCTTCTTCACCGAAGTGCCGGGTATGAAGCGCACCGGCTTTCCCTGGGCGGAGGTGGCCGAGGACGGCTCGTGCGTGGTCGGCAAGCACGCTGGCACCGGGGGCGAGGTGTCCGTGGGCACCGTGACCTCGCAGCTTCTCTACGAGATCGGCGGGCCCGCGTACCTCGGCCCGGACGTGACGACGCGTTTCGACACGATCGAGCTGGAGCAGCAGGGCCCCGATCGCGTGCGCATGTACGGAACCCAGGGCGAGCCGCCGCCGCCGACGCTCAAGGTCTGCCTGAACCGGGCGGGTGGCTTCCGGAACGACATCAACGTGTGTCTCACCGGGCTCGACATCGAAGCCAAGGCCAAGCTCATCGAGGACGCCTTCTGGGAGGCCTGCCCCTTCGCGCCGGAGGACTTCGCTCAGGTGACGACCCGTCTCATGCGCACCGACAAGCCGGACCCCGAGTCCAACGAGCAGGCGGTGGCGATCCTGCGCATCAGCGCCAAGGACCCCGACGAGAAGAAGGTGGGACGTAGCTTCTCCAACGCCATGGGCGAGCTCGGCCTCGCCACCATTCCCGGCTTCTTCGGCGTGGGGGGTGGCCCGGCCGGAGGCAGGCCCTTTGGCGTCTACGAACCGGCTTGCATCCCTGCAGCCACGGTGCCCCAGGAAGTGGTGATCCTTGGCGGCGAGACCCGCGAGGTGTCCTCAGTGATTCCGAGCCAGGAGGTTCAGGTGCAGGGCAAGCCCGGGCCGTCGGCTGCTGCTCCCGCTGGCGCCACGACGCGTGCGCCGCTGGGTAGGGTCTACGGCAGCCGTTCCGGCGACAAGGGCGGCAACGCCAACCTCGGCGTCTTCGCGCGCAGCGACGAGGCCTGGGCCTGGCTCGACGAGAACCTGACCACCGAGCGCCTGCGCGAGCTGCTGCCCGAGGTGGCGAGCCTGCCCATCGACCGCCATCGCCTGCCGGCGATTCGCTCGCTCAACTTCTACATCCGCGGGCTCCTGGAGGAGGGAGTGGCCGCTTCGACGCGCCAGGACGGTCAGGCCAAGAGTCTGGGCGAGTGGCTGCGGGCGCGCGTGGTGGAGCTCCCGGAGGCGTTGCTGCCTTGAGCTCCGCATCGGCCCAGAGCCGGGAGCGCCTGAGCTTTCCCGGCGTGCGTGCGCCCCGGGCTCTGCTCCCGCCGGAGGCGGAGCGCAAGCTCACGGCCAGGCAGCGGGAGCTGCTCGACGAGTTGGAGAAGCTCGTCACCGCCGAGGGTCTGGCGGAGCTGACCATGGCGGAGATCGCCGCCGAGCTGAACTGCTCGCTGCGCACGCTCTACGGCATCGCGCCGAGCAAGGAGGAGCTGGTGCTGACGGTGGTCGACCGCCGCCTGCACCGCATCGGCCGCAAGGCGATCGGCTCGCTGGATGCCTCGCTCTCCCCGCTGGATGCGTTGCGCTCCTACCTCCAGGCAGTGAGTGAGGCGGTTCAGCCGGAGACCGTCGCCTTCTCGCGCGAGTTCTCCGCGGTGCCCGGAGCCCAGCGTCTGCTCGACGGCCACGAGCGCTACGTGATGGCCATGGCCCAGAACCTGCTGGACCGGGCCGTCGCGGCCAAGCAGATCGCGCCGGTGGACACGGCGGCCTTTGCGCACGTGTTGGGAGGGCTGGGTCGCGAGTTCTCGCGCCCGGAGGTGGCCGAGGTGGCCAAGCGCTCTCCCAAGGCGACCGCCGACGCCATCGCGCGCATCATCCTGCGCGGCCTCGAGCGCGGCTGAGAGCCTACGACTGCCGCTGCCTCGTGGCGAGGTGGCGTGATGCGCCAGGCACTCTGCCCCAGATGGCGAACACCGTGACGACGCAGAGGAGAACCGTCAGAGCAAGGCCGCCGAGTCCCAACGCTGGAACGGTTCTCGGAGGCGTCCCGATCGTCGACGCCGCCGGCTGATCGTTGGTA
>Ga0255057_10000373_pt1 | contig 25338 bp, 21 predicted proteins | sample Cases_109_6_MG_FD_189022 | JGI IMG/M metagenome (GOLD analysis project Ga0255057, IMG submission 189022) | Seawater microbial communities from Amundsen Gulf, Northwest Territories, Canada - Cases_109_6 | ecosystem: Environmental > Aquatic > Marine > Gulf | place: Canada: Northwest Territories... | reverse complement strand
TCCCACCAACCCGATCAGACAACACCCGCGTAATCGCAGCAGTCAACGTCGTCTTCCCATGATCAATATGACCCATCGTCCCCACATTCACATGCGGCTTCGTCCGCTCAAACTTCGCTTTGGCCATCGTTTGTATCTCCTAGTTCTCTTCTCTTAACCCTCAGACTTCACCACGACGATGCGCCACGATTTCCTCGGCGATCGACGCAGGAACGTCCTGATACGAATCAAATTGCATTGAGTAGTTGGCGCGGCCCTGGGTCTTGGAACGCAAGTCGGTGGCGTAGCCAAACATCTCCGACATTGGTACCTGGGCCTTGATGACCTGGCTGTTGCCCCGCTGGGTCATGCCTTCGACTTTGCCGCGGCGACCGTTGAGGTCGCCGATCACATCACCCATGTATTCCTCGGGTGTGGTGACCTCAACATTCATGATCGGCTCGAGTAGCTTGACGCCGGCCTTGCGGGCGGCCTCCTGAAGAACCATCGATCCGGCAATCTTGAAGGCCATCTCCGAAGAGTCGACGTCGTGGGACGACCCGTCGACGAGGATCGCACGAACATCTACCAACGGGTAGCCGGCGAGGATCCCCTGGTCGAGTGCTCCTTCGATACCAGTGTCGACCGACGGAATAAATTCACGGGGCACCGAACCGCCCTTGATCTTGTCAACGAACTCATACCCGCCGCCCGGGCCGGTGGGCTCGAGATGAATCATCACATCGGCGTATTGACCTCGTCCACCGGTTTGCTTGATGTGTTTGTAGCGAACCTTCTCGACACCCTTTCGGATGGTTTCCCGATAAGCAACCTGCGGGGTTCCAACCGACGCGTCCACGCGGAACTCGCGGAGGAGGCGGTCGACCAGGATCTCGAGGTGTAACTCCCCCATTCCCGAGATGATGGTCTGACCGGTTTCTTCATCGGCGCGGACCAGGAAGGTGGGATCCTCTTCAGACAGCTTGTGCAGCGAGGTGGACAACCTCTCTTCGTCAGTTCTGGTCTTGGGCTCGATTGCCACCGAAATCACCGGCGCAGGAAACTCCATCGACTCGAGCTGAATCGGGCTGGCGAGATCGGAGAGGGTGTCACCAGTGGTTGTGTTCTTGAACCCGATCCCGGCGATGATGTCACCGGCGAACACGTCGTCGATGTCCTCGCGTGAGTTGGCATGCATCCGAAGAATTCGGCCGACCCGCTCCTTCTTACCCGTGACGGTGTTGAGGATTGTGTCGCCCTTGGACATGTGTCCGGAGTAGACACGGAAATAGGTGAGTTTTCCGACGTGAGGGTCGGTCATGATTTTGAATGCGAGAGCGCTGAACGGCTCCATGTCATTGTGGGCGCGCTCGATTATGACTTCCTCATCACCTGGCTTGAAACCCTCGGTTGGGGGTAAGTCGGAGGGGCTGGGCAGATAGGCAACAATGGCGTCGAGCAGAAGCTGGACACCTTTGTTCTTGAATGCGGTGCCACAAAAGACCGGGGTGAAGTAACTGTTCAGAGTGCCGGCGCGAACACCCTGCTGAATCTGCTTCGAGGTGAGGTCGCCGCTCTCCAGATAGGCCTCGAGCAAATCCTCCGAGGTCTCGGCAACAGCCTCGAGAAGTGTCTCGCGATATTCGGCAGCCTTATCGGCGAGATCTGGCGGGATACTGTTGGTCTCCCAATGGGTGCCGTCGTCTCCCTGCCAGACATGGGCTTCCATCTCGACCAGGTCGACAACACCGACGAAATCTCCTTCGGAGCCGATGGGAAGTTGCATGACCAGAGGGTTGGCACCGAGACGCTCGACAATTGAATCGACATCAAAGTAGAAATCGGCGCCTGTGCGGTCGAGTTTGTTGATGAAACAGATCCGAGGTACCCGGTAGCGATCGGCCTGACGCCACACCGTCTCCGACTGAGGCTCAACACCGGCGACACCATCGAAAACGGCGACGGCGCCGTCAAGAACACGAAGGGAGCGCTCGACCTCAACGGTGAAGTCGACATGGCCGGGAGTATCGATGATGTTGATCGAGTGGTCATGCCAAAGACACGTCGTGGCGGCTGAGGTAATCGTGATGCCACGCTCTTGCTCCTGCTCCATCCAGTCCATGGTCGCGGAGCCTTCGTGGACCTCACCGATCTTGTAGTTGCGGCCGGTGTAGTAGAGAATTCGCTCAGTCAGAGTCGTTTTGCCCGCGTCGATATGGGCCATGATCCCGATATTTCGGGTACGGCTCAACGGGACTTCCCGCAGATGATGCAGCGCGTTGTCGTTACTCATTTCGTCTCTATTACTCCGTCAATACTCCGTCGCTATGCAGTTGTGTACGTCCCTCGTCCGATGGTTCGGGCTCGGAGTTTTCGGGCCCGCCTACGCCTGTCCACTTCGTGAACAGGTTGCAGATCACGCGGCGACTAGGTCGCCGTTATGAACTGCCCGGAACGTTCGGTAATTCTTTACTTGTTACTAGGACAGCAGTCTCACGCAGCGAAACTGCAAACGCCCTGCCGGCGACCTTCGGTCGCCCCTCGCAAAGCGCGTCACCATCTGTAGTGGGCAAAAGCCTTGTTGGATTCGGCCATCTTGTGGACATCTTCTTTACGTTTGATCGCGGCACCTGTGTAGTTGGAAGCATCAAGAATCTCGTTGGCGAGACGTAGTGACATCGTCGTCTCGCGACGCTTCCTGGCAAAACTGACCAACCAGCGGATTGCCAGGCTTGTCTGGCGACGCGGGGGAACCTCCACGGGAACCTGATATGAGCTTCCACCGACACGGCGGGCCCGAACCTCCACCTGAGGCCTGATGTTGTCGACGGCACGCTTGAGGACCACTGTTGGGTCCTGGCTGGTCCGTTGCTCGATGGTTTCGAGAGCGTCGTACACGATCGACCGGGCTAAATCCTTCTTGCCCTTGAGCAGAACCTTGTTGATCACCTGGCTGACGAGAAGCGAACGGAACACGGGGTCCGGTTCGATCTTTCGTTTTTGGGCTGGTGCTCTGCGCATCAGGAGCCCTTCTTCGTCCCATACCGACTGCGGGATTTCTTTCGGTCGGCAACGCCAGAGGCGTCGAGGGTTCCTCGGATCACCTTGTAGCGAACTCCTGGGAGGTCACGGACCCGGCCACCACGTACCAGCACGATGCTGTGCTCTTGGAGGTTGTGGCCCTCACCGGGGATATATGCGGTGATCTCGATACCCGAGGAAAGACGGACACGACAAACCTTGCGAAGCGCCGAGTTGGGCTTCTTGGGTGTGACTGTGTAGACACGCGTGCAGACACCCCGTCTTTGCGGGGCACCGGCGAGACCTGCGGTCTTCGCCTTCTTCTTCTTTGGCTTCCTGCCCTCACGGACAAGCTGCTCAATCGTCGGCATTTCTCTCCTTACGCGAGGAATCGGCGTGGGGAAAGCCCCAGACGCCGTTCCTGTTGTTAAAACCTGCGCACCAGGTGCGTCAATGCACCCGGCTCGTTCCCTGACTCTTGACGGGTCGACCAATCGTGGCGGACGTGTCTCGGGATCCAGACAGATACTACGTGTCTGTCTGCGCGCGTACCAAATCGACCGGATCGACCGGCCGACGTATCGGCACGATACCACTTGAACGGGTCGGTGATTCCGGCGTCCTTTACCCCGAATCCGACCCAAACCACCGTTCTGTGAAGATTTTCACGGGTATAGCCCCCAATTCCATTCACAGAACGGCTTGACTCTTCACTACTCGTAGTCGTTACTCACTCTTCGTGAGAATGAGTCCTCCGGCCTATAAAGGCAAACGGGGCCCTCTTAGCCTTTTACCACCGCTGGTCGGCGTGGTCTGCAAAGACGGCGGTCAGGTTGTTCCACACCCAGTGACACTCGATGAGGGGCAGGAGGTCACCTGCACGGTCACCAACAACGACCAGCCAGGTGCGATCAAGGTCATCAAGCAATTCGCTCACAACACCAACGCGGTCCCGGGCGACTTCTCGCTGACCCTCAACGACGATCCCGTCGTATCTGGCATATCCAACGTCGTTCCCGGTAACGCCACCTACATCGCGGCGAGAGCCTGCTCGAAGGCTGGACACAGATCAGCCTGGCCTGTGCCGAGGGCGAGCAAGGTGAGACACCGGTTGATCATCCGGTCGAGTTGGCCAACGGCCAACGGGTGATCTGCATCATCGTCAACGGCGAGATCCCAACCATCACGGTGGAGAAGGTCGCCATCGGCGACGACAAGGCGATCTTCGACTTCACCGGCGACCTGGGAGACTTCTCCTTGACCGAAGAGGGTGGGTCGGAAACCTGGAATGTCGATCCCGGTGAATACAACGTGGTCGAGACTCCGGCCGAGTTCTGGGCTTTGACAGGAATCGAGTGTGAAGGCGGAGCATCGGGCGACCTCAACAACGCGGTGGGGTCCTTCGAGCTCGGTTATGGCGAACATCAGAAATGCACGTTCACCAACGAGCAGCTTCCAGAGTCGATCGAAGTTCTCGTGCAGGGAGTCTGCGAAGGTGACGCTCCCTACCTGAAGTGGGTAGTCAACCCGGTCAACTTCAATGGCACCGAAGTCACCATTACCTGGCTTGACATCGATCCCGGCGATCCGCTCTACCGGTCATCCGGCCACGCATTGCAGGGAATGATGTTGTGGCCGGGCGCAGTGCTGGACGCCGACGGCAAGATCATCGACTGGCCCGGCTGGATCAATGCAGACGGTATCTGGAGTCAGGGTGACGATGGATATCAGAACACCCTTCCGACCGCAACGGTGATGTTCACGATCAACCCTGACATCGTCGTTCAAGTTGAATACGCGGACTGTGGTGGCCCACCTGCTCAGATCATTGTCAAGAAGCAGGTCACCGGCGAAGCGTCGCAGGAGTTCGCATTCGTGTTCAACACAGTTGGCTTCGAACTCGACGACAGCACACTCTCACATGACGACCAAGGTGTCTCCGGCGAGCTCGAGCCTGGTGACGGCTACTCGGTTTCCGAAACCCTTCCTGACGGCTGGGAACAGGTGAGCGCGATATGTGACGATGGCTCGGACCCGCTCAACATCCAGCTATCCATCGGAGAGACCGTTACCTGCACATTTGTCAACACCATCCCCGATGAAGTGGAACCGGTCGAGATCTTGCCTTTCACCGGCATGTATGCCGATGAGATGGCGGCACTGGCAATAGCCCTGACGTTCGCTGGGTTGTTGGCAGTTATTGCGGCCAGACGACGCAGGGAGGATAGGTTGGACAGCTGACCACAGGTGCTGATCGAGAGATAGAAGGGCCGCCCATTTGGCGGCCCTTCTTCTATGAAACCCGCGGTGGTGTGGGCCGCGGGCCCGCTACTTTCCTGAGGTTTCCGCCTCGCAAGCGAAGCCGCCTGTTCGTCAAAGCCGAACGGGCGATTATTCCTCTTCGTTGGGGTCGACGCTTCCGCCCAACGATGCCAACCACTCGGCCGGGTCGTCGGGGAGACCGTCGTCTTCCGAAGGCGGTGCTACCCCATCACCCAACAGACCAAGACTGGCGACCGTGGTGGCACCAGGCAGCGACGGATGAAGCGTCTGGTACTCGGTGGCACCAGTACCGGCCGGGATCAGCTTGCCGATGATCACGTTCTCCTTGAGCCCACGCATGAAGTCCGAACGACTCTGGATGGCTGCATCAGTGAGGACCCGCGTGGTCTCCTGGAACGAAGCCGCCGACAGCCACGAATCTGTCGCCAGCGAGGCCTTGGTGATCCCCATTAGCTCGGGACGACCCTCTGCGGGACGTTTGCCATCGCTTACAAGTTCCTTGTTGATGTCACGGAACGTCTGATCATCGATCAGCGCAGCCGGAAGATGATCCGACTCGTTGGGCGCAACCACACGAACCCTGCGCAACATCTGGCGCACAATCATCTCTATGTGCTTGTCGTGGATCTCGACACCCTGGGACCGGTAGACCTCCTGCACCTGATCTACCAGATACTGCTGAGTGGCCCGGACACCACGAATCTCGAGGACTTCTTTTGGATCGAGTGGACCTTCGGTTAGCTGGGCTCCGGCGTCGATCTCGTCGCCATCCGTGAAACGGAGTTTGGCGAACCGGGAGATCGAGTATTCCACCTCTTCATCGCCCGATGCCACAACAATGCGACGTCCTTCCTCATCGTCGATGTGAGCAATCACGCCCGACATCTCGGAGAGGATGGCCTTGCCCTTTGGGGTACGAGCCTCAAACAACTCGACCACACGAGGCAATCCGTGCGTGATGTCCTCACCGGCGACGCCACCCGTGTGGAAGGTCCGCATGGTCAACTGTGTACCCGGCTCACCGATGGATTGAGCCGCCATGATGCCGACCGCTTCACCGATTTCGACTGTCTTACCGGTAGCAAGCGAAAGTCCGTAACACGCCTGACAAACCCCGCCCCGCGTATCGCAGGTGAGGGGAGAGCGAACCCGGATAGTCTCGACATCGGCGCCCTCGATCGCATGCAATTCCTTGGTGGCGATGATCGTCCCTGCGCGAAGCTTGGTGCCATTCTCGGTGGCTACCAGAGTGCGGCCTTCTTTGAGATCGTCCGCCAAGGCCCGGCCGAACGACCGGGAGCGGAGGTTCCGAATCTTGTCGCCACGCTCGTCGATCACGCTGATGACGATGCCGCGATCGGTCTCACAGTCAACCTCGAGAATGATCATCTCCTGGGATACGTCGACAAGGCGACGGGTGAGGTAGCCAGAGTCGGCGGTCCGAAGTGCGGTGTCGGCCAGACCCTTGCGTGCACCATGAGTGGAGATAAAATATTCCAGAACGGAAAGACCTTCGCGGAAGTTAGAGATGATCGGACGTGGGATGATGTCGCCCTTCGGGTTGGCCACCAGCCCACGCATACCGGCAATCTGACGGACCTGCATCATGTTTCCACGAGCGCCAGAGCCCACCATCATGTCGAGTGAGTTGAACTTCTCGGTCTTGAGCCCGGCCTTCATGGCGTCCGTCACCTTCTCGGTGGCTTCCGTCCAGATCTCGATCAGCTCCTGACGCCGCTCATCATCAGTGACCACCCCTTTTGCGAACAGGTTCTGTACCTTTTCGGCCCGATCCTCATACTCGGCGAGGATCTCGGCCTTGTTGTCCGGTGTGCGGACATCGTCGAGACCAATGGACAGCCCGGCCTTAGTTCCAAAGCGGAATCCAAGATCCTTGATGTTGTCGAGGGTGTCGGCGACCGTCGAACGGGGGTAACGCTCGATGATGTTCTCGATAAGCACCTTGATGTCGCTCTTGATGACGACCGAGTCGACGAATGGGAAGTCTTCGGGAAACGCCGTGTTGAGCAGGGCTCGGCCGAAGGTCGTCTCCGATATTCCATCGGTGGGGAATGGCTCATCTTTTACCAGCTTGCCCAAGGTCCTTCTGAGGTCCTTGTGGAGCTTGGGATCACCGGCCGCAGGCCCAAGACGGATCTTGATCGGTGCGTGCAACGAAAGCTCACCGAGTTCATAAGCCATCAGGGCCTCGTCGATATCTGCAAAATAGCGACCGGCGCCAGGAGCCTCCTCGACGAATTCGGACAGGTAGTAGATCCCAATGACCATGTCCTGGGCAGGTGTCACGATCGGACGACCGGAAGCAGGCGACAACACGTTGTTGGTCGACATCATGAGCACCCGGGCTTCGGCCTGGGCCTCAGACGACAGCGGGAGATGGACAGCCATCTGATCGCCGTCGAAGTCAGCGTTGAACGCCTCGCAAACCAGCGGGTGGATTCGGATCGCCTTGCCCTCGACGAGAACCGGCTCGAACGCCTGAATACCGAGGCGGTGAAGGGTGGGAGCGCGGTTGAGGAGCACGGGGTGTTCCTGGATGACGTCGGAAAGCACGTCCCAGACCTGAGGCCGCTGACGCTCGACCATTCGCTTGGCAGCCTTGATGTTTTGGGCCAGATCGAGGTCGACCAGCCGCTTCATCACAAACGGCTTGAAGAGCTCTAGCGCCACGATCTTGGGCAAGCCGCACTGATGCAGCTTCAGGTTGGGGCCGACGACGATGACAGACCGGCCTGAGTAGTCAACGCGCTTACCGAGAAGGTTCTGACGAAAGCGACCTTGCTTGCCTTTGAGCATGTCAGACAGCGACTTGAGGGGGCGGTTACCTGGCCCGGTCACGGCGCGACCACGTCGGCCGTTGTCAAACAGAGCGTCCACAGCCTCTTGGAGCATTCGCTTCTCGTTGTTGACAATGATCTCCGGAGCACCAAGGTCGAGCAGACGCTTGAGGCGGTTGTTCCTGTTGATCACACGTCGATAGAGGTCATTGAGATCGGATGTTGCGAAACGGCCACCGTCCAGCTGCACCATCGGGCGAAGGTCAGGCGGAATGACAGGCACAGTCTCGAGAATCATGTCCTCGGGGCGGTTCATGCCCTCCCAGAACGGTTTGACGACTTTCATCCTCTGAGTAGCCCGCTGACGCCTCTGTTGGGACGTCCCATTGAGGTTCTCCTCAAGACGATCCATCTCATCGTCGAGGTCGAGGTTGTGAAGGAGTGCCTTGACCGCCTCGGCGCCCATGCCGCCTTCGTAGTAGTCGGCGTAACGGAACCAGATCTCACGCCAGAGCTGCTCCGACTCGACAAGTTCCTTAGGACCGAAGGTCCGGAATGTGTCGAAGGCTTCCTGGATCAGCTCGAGTTCCCGATCGCTGCGCTCCTGTCGTTCTTTGATCTCCTTCTCGACTTCTTTGCGTCGTGCGTTGATCTCTTGAGTCTTGGCGCCGCCTTCCTCCATGCGCGCCAGCTCGTCCTCGAGTGCTTCGAGCCGGACCTCATGCCACTCGTCGAATTCGGACTTGACCAATTCGATCTCGTCACCCATAGCGGCCTCGAGCTCGGGGAGATCCTTCTGACGGGTCTCATCGTTGACGGAGGTGATGATGTAGCTGGCGAAGTAGATGACCTTCTCCAGCTCCTTCGGCGACATGTCGAGGAGATAGCCAAGACGGCTGGGAACACCCTTGAAGAACCAGATGTGGGTGACAGGGGCAGCAAGCTCGATGTGACCCATGCGCTCGCGACGTACTTTGGAGCGGGTTACCTCGACACCACAGCGCTCACAGATGATCCCCTTGTAGCGGATCCTCTTGTACTTGCCGCAATAACACTCCCAGTCCCGTTGGGGACCGAAGATGCGTTCGTCGAAAAGACCTTCCTTCTCAGGGCGAAGGGTTCGGTAGTTGATTGTTTCCGGCTTCTTGACCTCACCGTATGACCAGGCGCGAATCTGGTCGCTCGAGGCGAGACCGATCTTTAGTTCATCGAATAGTTGCTGTTGTGCCATAAATCCCTACTCAGAATCCGGACGCTCGGGACGACTGAGGTCGATGCCGAGTGTCTCCACGGATCGGTATGTGTCTTCTTCCAGCTCTTTGAGCTCGACTTCCTCACCGGCCGAGAGCATCTCGACATTGAGGCAAAGACTCTGCATCTCCTTGATCAGCACCCTGAATGACTCGGGGATGCCGGGCTCGGGGATGTTGTCGCCCTTGACGATCGCTTCGTAGACCTTGACTCGGCCCTGAACGTCGTCGGACTTGATCGTCAGTAATTCCTGAAGTGCGTAGGCAGCGCCGTACGCTTCGAGGGCCCACACCTCCATCTCACCGAAGCGCTGGCCACCAAACTGTGCTTTACCACCAAGCGGCTGCTGGGTGATCATGCTGTATGGGCCGGTGGAACGTGCGTGAATCTTCTCGTCAACAAGGTGGACGAGTTTCAGAATGTAGAGGTAGCCCACCGTGATAGCAGTGTCGTACGGCTCACCAGTGCGACCGTCGTAGAGAATGGCTTTGCCGTCCTTCTGGACAAGTTGGTCGCCGTCACGATTGGGGTGGGCACTCGAGATCACCTGCATGATCTCGTCCTCACGAGCACCGTCGAAAACCGGCGTCGCCGTCTTGGTCCACGGCTTGGCGCCAATCGCTGCCGGCGAGTTGCCCTTGAAAGGCTCCCAACCTTGGGCTGCGGCCCAACCGAGATGAGTCTCGAGTATCTGGCCGAGATTCATGCGACTGGGAACGCCAAGCGGTGACAGAATGATGTCGATCGGAGTCCCGTCGGCGAGAAAAGGCATCTCCTCTTCGGGAAGAACCCTGGAAATGACACCCTTGTTGCCGTGTCGACCGGCCAGCTTGTCGCCTTCTGAGATCTTGCGCTGAGTGGCGACATAGATCCGGACCAGCTCATTTACGCCAGGGGGAAGGTCATAACCGTCGTCACGTTTGAACACCTTGACACCGATGACTTTGCCTTGCTCACCATGGGGCACCTTGAGTGACGTATCGCGGACTTCGCGAGCCTTCTCTCCAAAAATGGCACGAAGCAGCCGCTCCTCAGGTGTTAGCTCGGTCTCACCTTTGGGTGTGACCTTTCCAACCAAGTAGTCGCCGGGACCGACCTCGGCTCCAACCCGAATGATTCCGTCACCATCGAGGTTGGCAAGGACCTCCTCTGGAACATTCGGAATGTCCCGGGTGATCTCCTCAGCGCCGAGCTTGGTATCACGGGCATCAAGTTCATGCTCTTCGATGTGGATCGATGTGAGAATGTCGTCCTTGACGAGACGCTCAGAGATGACGATGGCGTCCTCGTAGTTGTAACCCTCCCATGGCATGAACGCCACCAGGAGATTGCGCCCGAGAGCCAATTCGCCCACCTCGGTGGAAGGGCCGTCGGCCAAAACGTCGCCGACCTTGACCTTCTCGCCCTCGCGGACGATCGCCTTGTGGTTCATGCAGGTGCCCTGGTTGGAGCGCCGGAACTTGTCAAGGGCAAAAGTGTGCTTCTTGTTGGCGTCTTTTTCCTTGACGATGATCTCGGTGCCGTTGACCTCGACTACTTCACCGGCCACGGTGGAAATAACCATATCGCCGGAGTCCTGAGCCGCACGACGTTCGACGCCGGTGCCAACCAGGGGCGACTCTGCCGTGAGCAGGGGCACCGCCTGACGCTGCATGTTCGAGCCCATGAGAGCCCGGTTGGCGTCGTCGTGCTCGAGGAACGGAATCAATGAGGTGGACACCGAGACGATCTGCTTTGGAGAGACATCCATGTAATCGACGCTCTTGGCGTTGATGAACTCGACCTCGCCACCGGCCCGGCGGACCAGCACTTTCTTGTTGACAAAAGCGCCGTTGTCCTTGAGCGGAGCGTTGGCCTGAGCGATGACAAACCGCTCTTCCTCAGTCGCGGTCAGATAATCGATCTTCTTGGAGACGACACCCGCGGTGACTCTGCGGTACGGGGTTTCGATGAAACCGAAATCATTGACCCTTGCATAAGAAGCCAGCGATCCGATGAGACCGATATTCGGCCCTTCAGGTGTCTCAATCGGGCACATACGTCCGTAGTGGGACGGATGGACGTCCCTGACTTCGAATCCGGCACGCTCACGTGAGAGCCCACCCGGACCGAGTGCCGAGAGACGACGGCGATGGGTGAGTCCGGCGAGCGGATTGGGCTGATCCATGAACTGGCTCAGCTGGCTGGTTCCGAAGAATTCCTTGATCGACGCGGTGACCGGTCGAATGTTGATGAGACTCTGCGGTGTGATGGCGTCGGGATCCTGAGTGGTCATTCGCTCGCGAACGACTCGCTCGAGCCGAGTGAGACCGACTCGCACCTGGTTCTGCACGAGTTCCCCAACCGTGCGGATACGACGATTACCGAAGTGGTCGATGTCGTCGGTGCCGATCTGGATCTCGTTGCCCTTGTGGGTGACCATGGTGGGTTCGCCGGCGTGAAGGGCAACCAGATATTTGATGGCGTCGACGATGTCTTCGTCGCGCAGCATCTGGAGACCTTCCTCCCGGTAGTCCTTAGGAGCCTTCTCGTCGAATTTCTGCGCCATCTTGTAACGACCCACCCGGGTGAGGTCGTATCGCTTCGGATTGCGGAAAAGTGTCTGGATGAGGCCGCGGGCGGACTCCACAGTTGTGGGCTCACCGGGACGAAGCTTGCGATATAGGTCGAGGAGCGCCTCTTCCTTGTCCGCGGAAGTGTCTTTCTCGATTGTGTTCTTGATCGACTCGGAGTGACCGAATATCTCGAGGATCTCCTCATCGGTTTCGACAATGCCGAGAGCCTTGAGGAATGAGCTCACATATTGACGACGCTTGCGATCCACTCGAACACCGATGGTGTCCTTCTTGTCGGTGTCGAACTCGAGCCAGGCCCCTCGGCCCGGTATGACCTTGCCCGAGTAGATCATCTTGTCAGAGGTCTTGTCTTTGTTGACGTCGAAGTAGATGCCCGGGGAGCGGACGAGCTGGGACACAATGACCCGCTCAGTGCCGTTGATGATGAAGACACCCTTGTCGGTCATGATCGGGAAGTCGCCCAAGAACACCTTCTGCTCTTTGATCTCGCCGGTGCCTCGGTTCATGAACCGAGCGGTGACGAACATCGGTTGGGCATAGTTGGCGTCCCGTTCTTTGGCCTCTTCGAGACTCATTTGGGGCTCGCCAAACCTGTGATCGGTGAGCTCGAGCGCCAGTGAACCCGTGAAGTCTTCGATGGGAGAGATCTCGTTGAAGATCTCACGAAGGCCCTCATCAAGGAACCACTTGAACGATTCGTGTTGTACAGCGAGTAGGTCGGGAAGGGGTAGTACTTCGGGGATTTTTCCGAAAGAAAAGCGCTCAGCCACGCGCGAAGCCAAGAGGTGCCTCCTTGAGGTGGTGAAATTGGGAGTGACGCAAGAAAGCACATGCTAACAGACGCGGCAGCATGTCCCCAATTGAGTGTTGAATTGTCGAACAGACCTCCGCAGCTTTGTCCGCAAAGGTCAGTTCACGCCCCGAGAGGCTGATACACATCCTATCGCAACCCCAAGAAACGAGTCAAGGGCATCCGTGACCCAAAGTGCGGGAGTGAGAGATCAAGACTCAGCTACCTCAGCCAGTTTTTCGATGTCGATGATCCGGATATTCCGATACCCGGTCTCGACAGCGCCAACCTCACGGAGCCGACCCAGTGCCTCATTGACCGACTGTCGGCTCACCCCGAGAAGTGCTGCAATCGTACCCTGGGACAGGTTCACATCCCGACGACGCTCCGCTTCTTCGAAGAGAAGATCGGCCACCTGAGCCAGGACCGTCTTGTGCAAGAGACGAATCACCCGCCGCTGGGTTCCTTCAAGCTGACGGAGCCCTGCGACCAGCCAGCGGAGACAGATTGCTGGGTGACGATGCAGCTCCGGTAGAAGTCGCGCCCGTTCGAAGCGGAAGGCCCGCACCGGGCCCACGGCCTTCGCCGACGAGATGTATGGGGTGTCACCGAACATCGCGATATCGCCTAGAACCGAGCCAGGACCGACACGACCGACGACTCTTCTAGTCCCGCCCTGGCCCCGGTATATCTCGACCTCACCATTCTCGACCAGATAGGCGGCATCGGCGGCATCCCCTTCTTTGAAGAGATGGGTACCTGGATATTTGGAGACAATCTCACCCGCTGACCGAATCACTTCGACATCGGCGCTACTCAACGGCGCGTATTCGGGACGCCCGAAGGATCTGGCCAGCCAGTCGAGATGTTGCTGTTCCGCTTGCCGCATCGTCGTCTACAACCGTCGGCCACCCGACCGTGTTCCAAAGGAATCGGCATAGCAGCATGCGGTCGTATCATGACCGCACATTGGCCAGACACAGGGCTCCGCAACTCGGCTGGCTATGGGGGGGATTCGGGGCGGCCCTCATGTTTCTCTTCGTCTCGGGTGCTTGGGCGAGCCATGTCGCGGGTGCCGGCGAATTCGTAGCCCCCAACGTTGAATACATGGGAACCGATTTGTCTGGTGCCACAGCCGACAGAGCCGAATCGATAGTCCAGGCACGAAGTCGCCTTCTCTTATCGACTCCCATCACCATCGACACCGGGCAGGGATTCCTGGTGCTCCGGGCCGACGACCTCGGGTTCGGCTATGCAGTGTCTGAAGTCGTCGACGAGATACGGCTTGCCCGCCACGACGGCGGACCATTGACGACATTCCTATATTGGCTCACCTCGCCATTTGCCGGCGTTCAGGTCGAGGACGAGATCACCTTTGATCCGCTGGCAGCACGTGCCCGTCTGGAAGCTGCGCCGGAACTGACACTTGCCTTGCCGGTCGAACCGCGTTTGACCACATCGGGAACCAACTATCTGTACTTGGTTGAAGGTGTCAACGGAACCGGTATAAATGTTGGCGCCTTGATAGAAGACCTCTCCGAGATCGACCTCATCAAACGAGGCCAGACAATCATCGGTGAGCACCGGGCGCTCCTGCCTTCAGTCACCAACGCCTACGCCGACGAGATCGGCGAACGCCTCAACGATCTAACGGCCCCAGGCATGGAGGTAATCGTCGGGACGAGTCACACCAGATTGACGACGGCCCAATTGCGACGACACCTCAAGGCGATCTCGGCGGATGGCCGTATCCAGATAGCCTTCGACATAGTTGGCCTCCACGCCGAACTGGAGCGTGCAATCAACGGTCCGGTTGGCCAATTCGACAAGCCGGTGATGGACATAGTTGACGGAGACATCGTCGTGGCAGAGGCTGGGGAGCCGGCGCCTTTCTGCTGCGATGCCAATTCGGTTCGGGTTGCCGCTGAAGGCATCCTCGCGGGCGGTGTTGGCCCATGGTTCCTCGAATCGCGGGAGAGCAACGACGCAACGTTGGCCGCTTGGGCCGATGGGTCGCTCATCGTTGACAAAGTCAGCGAGTTCACCACTTCGCACTCGTGCTGCCAACCAAGAGTCTCCAACATCCAACGCATGGCCGACTTGGTTCGAGGCATTTACCTCGTGCCCGGTGAATCGGTGTCATTGAATCGCAAGGTTTCCCGAACCCGAGCCAACGGTTTTGTGGCGGACGGAGCCATCCGGTTTGGGCGTCTAACCGATGAAGTAGGTGGCGGCGTGTCTCAGTTTGCCACGACGATATTCAATGCGGCCTATTTCGCTGGTCTCGACTTCGACGAATACCGGAGTCATTCCATCTACTTCGAGCGATACCCATTTGGGAGGGAGGCGACCATCTCGAGTCCCAGCCCGGACCTCGTCCTCGCCAACACAACCGACTACCCCTTGCTGATCTGGACGTCTTACGACGCACGCAATATCACGGTGACCATGTACTCAACCCAGAATGTCGATGTGGTCGAACTTGGTCAGCGGGTTTCTCGCAGGGGCAAATGCACCTACGTTGAAACAGACCGGCAAAGGACACATCAAGACGGTCGCGTGACGGTTGACACCGTCACAGCCACCTACCGGCCGGCGGAAGGCCTCGACTGCAACGGCAACCCGGTTATTCCACCAGGGCAGGGCTAGCCGAATCTTGCGCTTGACCACCCTAGGTTGAGATCAGCCGCGCCCTCCGGCCAATTGCGTTGCATAGGCGCTGCGCTTGAGATGAATCATGGCAACGACGCCAAGCGCCGGCCCCAAGGCCAGCACCGGGAACGCCCATCGCCAGCCCAGATTTTCAGCCAGAGTCGGCACCAATCGAATCGTCACCAATGTCAGAAGAAAACCGACCGCAGTCTGCAAAGTGAGAGCAGTCCCTCTGACCGCGTCCCCAGCAGTCTCAGTGACCATCGCTGAGAACTGTGCGCTGTCGGCGACGACAGTGAAACCCCACAGCAACATCAAAGGCATAACGACCCACACCGCGGAACCAAACACAAATGGCGTGAGAAGCGCGCACGTGCCTGAGATCGCCATCGCTCCCCCGGCGATCTTGGTCCTCCCGTGACGGTCTGCCAGCGAACCCGCCCACCATGATCCAAGACCCCCGACCGCAATCACAAAGAAGGTGTTAATCGGGATCGAGCCGTATCCAGAACCGGCTCTATCCGCCGAGGCGACGAGGAAAGCGGCAGTCCAGGTCCACATTGCGTACAGCTCCCACATGTGACCCAGGTACCCATAGGTCGACAACCGCACTCCCCTGTCGCCGAAAACGCTTCCAACCTGATTCCAGCGAAACCGCTGTCCCAATGTCTCGTAGGGACCGTCCCTCACTCTTGTCATCATGAGGGCCGCGATGACCGTCAGCACCGAGGCAGATATCACGACCCCCCGCCAGTCCAGGCCGACTCCTCGAACCAGATGTGGCGAAGCCGAACCGATGGTCAAGGCTCCGACCAACACGCCAAGCGCCATTCCCCTCCCCGCCTTGAACCAACCAGTCATCACTTTTAAGCCGGAGGGGTAGACACCAGCGAGAAACACTCCGGTCATGAAACGGAGGCCCATACCGACGCTCACCGATGTCGCGGTGATGAGAAGTAGCCCAAGATTGGCCACCGCTCCGCCAATGGCGCCGATGAAGAACAGACGTCGACTGGGAACGATGTCGGCCACGTTGAGCACCGCTGAGAGTAGGGCCCCGACCACAAAGCCGATCTGAACCATCAGGGTCAGACCGGCTACTTGTCCGGTGTCTAGCCCCCACTCGTCTCGAAGCTGAGGCGCTACGGCCGAAGCCGAGAACCAAAGACTCAGGGCAAATAGTTGCCCGATGGCAACGAGCGCAAGGGCACGTTTTGGAAACCCGGGAGGATTTGGTTCAGCCAGGGTCACAGACTGCGAAGAGTCGCGGCGGTGTCTCCAAGCACGGGATTGTCACCAAACCCGAGGGCCTGAAATACGATTAACCCGACGCCAAACAGCACGCCGGCGATGACCAGCCCCAGCAGCCATGCCGGCACCTGTCGTCTCGGCTGCGTCTTTTCACTCACCAGCCCAATGTTATTCATGCTGAGGCTCACGCAAGGCCAGCCCTCCCAATGTTTGGCGTCAGGCCAGAAAGTGCGAGCATCGGATTGGTACGAAGTAAACCCAGGAAGGGTGTCGAGAATCTCTCCTTTCAGAGGTCCGCTGAGAGCCCGGCCGTTGGCTGATCCCATATTGTGCCCGTCTCATTGTCGACGACGGCGCCATCGACGATTGTGAAGGTGAGAATATCAGCACCAACCCGACGATGGAACACACTCCAACGATCTTCGGTGGTCGGGTCGAGAACGATGGCGACGGGCACCCCGGCGACAACATCGTTGGCCGGGCCCGGACTTGACAAAGTCCATAGGGGATAGACACCAACTTCCACGGAGAAGTCGACAACTATTGACATATGCCGGAGATCAAACCGGGAGTTCCCTCCCCGAGCGTTCAAGGCCAGCGTTTCAGGATGGTCCTCCTGCCAGGTCTCCCATGAGGTGAGCTGCGACGCCACCAAGTCGAGACGTTGACCCTTACGAGGCCCGACGATTGCCTCACCAACCGGCTGACTCCATACCGTGCCTGTGTCGTGGTCCCACCATGTCATGGCGTTGCCCCAGAGTGCCCCTGATTGCCAAAGACCAAGACTTCTTCGTCCAAATCTCGGCGATGGACCATCGCCGTCCCACAAAGTGGTCACCAAGTCACCAGAACTGGTGAACCTCCGATCCAATCGATCACCATCTCACGACCATTGAGAAAGCTGACCGGGTAGGCCTTGGCCTCCCCGCCGAGTTCCAAGCCGATGACCATAGTTTCTGGCGACCAATCGGACTGTGCCGCGCTGCGAAACGTCGGGTTGTAAACAGGAAGAATGGCGTCCCGGGGCAGCACTTGGCGATATCCCGAGACTGTTTCCTTACCGGCGTGGACCGGGTCATAAGTACCTTCGGGCACTCCTACCGGTCCGGCCTCCCCTCACGTGATGATGAACGCACCGGACGCCCTAGCTAGTCCAACAAGTCGGATATCTGGCTTTCACAACTGAGAAGGCCCCAGATCAGTCCGAGGCCTTCAGCGTGTCAATGGGTTTGACTGACTAGTTGGCCGCCGCGGTTTCGATGACGATTTTGCGAGGCTTGGCTTCCTCGATGACCGGGATGGCAAGCGTGAGAACACCATTGTCGAAGGAGGCCTCAACCTGATCGCCGGCGAGGGAGTCGCCGAGGAAAAACCGACGTCGGAAAGTACCGGTGGCACGGCCACGCACAATGTCGGTGCGTTCCTCATCGGCGAGTTCCCGCCGCTCAACGGTGATAGTCAAATGCTGTTTCTCGAGCTCGAGATCAATGTCCTCGAGTTGTACACCCGGGGCATCGATCTCGACATAGAAGGTGTCACCAAGACGGTAGACATCAGCGTCGAGACTGGACCGACGGGCAATAGGCCGATAGGGATCGGCGAATGGGTCAAAACGATGCAACATCATGGATGAACACTCCTGTTTCCTGTGAGGGTTTGATCATTTCTTGTTAGATTATGGATGATGAAATCTGATATGTCAAATATCAGGTTTACTGAATGGAGACGCCCATATTCAAAAAACCCGTCGGGGAGCATCAGACGAGCCCCTCTTCTCACCCCCCGGAAAGACTGGCAGAATGACCGGCCGTGAAGATCGCCATCCTCTCCAGAAGCTCAGCCCTCTACTCAACGATGCGTCTTCGACAGGCTGCGTTGGAACGTGGTCATGATGTGGCCGTAGTCGACTACCTCCGGTGTTACCTGGATATCACAGCGAGACGCCCCAAGATCCTATTTCGTGGCGAGGAGGTCAGACCCGAGGCCGTCATCCCCCGAATCGGGGCCACCTACACGTTTTATGGCGCTGCTGTGGTGAGACAGTTCGAGATGGCCGATGTTTACGCCTTGAACAACTCGGATGGGATCAGCAGATCGAGAGACAAACTGCGTTCGATGCAACTGTTATCGCGAGCAGGGGTCGGACTCCCAACCACGAGCTTCGCCCACGACTCCCAAGACATCAATGGAATCCTCGAGGTGGTTGGTGGTCCGCCGGTTGTGGTCAAGCTTCTCGAGGGAACCCAGGGTGTCGGTGTCGTCCTCGCCGAAACGCAGAAGGCTGCCGAGTCGGTGATCAGCGCCTTTCGACAGCTCGACGCCAACTTTTTGGTCCAGCAATTCATCAAAGAGGCCGAGGGTGCGGATATTCGCGCTTTGGTGGTGGGTGACGAGGTCGTGGCCGCCATGCGTCGCCAGGGGCCTCCCGGCGAGTTTCGCTCCAACCTCCACCGAGGCGGGAAGGCGGAAGCGATCGAGCTGACCCCAAATCAACGAGCCACCGCACTCAGAGCGGCGAGCGCCATGGATCTGAGGGTCGCCGGCGTCGATCTGATCCAGTCCGACGATGGTCCGATGGTCCTAGAGATCAACTCCTCACCGGGACTGGAAGGAATCGAAGGCGCTAGCGGCGTCGATATCGCGGGGGCGATCATCACTCACATGGAAGACAACATCGATGCCTGATTCGAAACGAAATGAGGACATCACAATCGGTGGGGTGACTGTAAAACCGGGACGAAAACGCCGCATCGAGCTGCCCTTCGCCAAAGTGGCCACCGGGTCGGACGAATCGATGCCGGTTGCAGTCATCAACGGACGATCCTCAGGCCCCCATGTCTGGCTGTCTGCGGCGATCCATGGTGACGAGCTCAACGGAATTGAGATCGTCCGCAGGGTATTGAGCGAGTTGGACGCCAAGACCCTTCGCGGGGCGGTGATCGCCGCCCCCATCGTCAACCCTCTCGGATTTCTGATCGAGTCGAGGTACATGCCCGATCGCAGGGATCTCAATCGAGCGTTCCCCGGCTCAAAAAGAGGCTCGACAGCTTCGCGCCTTGCCCATCTTTTCATCACAGAAGTGGTCAATCAATGCTCGGTCGGGATCGACTTGCACACCGCTACGAACCATCGGATAAACATCGCGCAGATCCGCGCCGATGTCGACGACAAGGCGACCCTGCGGTTGGCAAGAGCATTTGGAGCACCTTTCACGATTCATGCCAGACAGAGACGTGGATCATTGCGACAGGCGGCAACCGAACTAGGCGCAACGGTTCTCGTGTACGAAGCGGGAGAGGCGCATCGGTTCAATGACCGCGCAATCAAGGCCGGGACAAACGGAGTGCTCCGGACCCTGCGCTCGATGAAAATGATCGACGCACGTTTGCCTCGGGCGAGGTCGACGCGAGTGGTCCGACGGACTCGATGGGTACGTGCTCGCCGAGGCGGTCTTGCGGAGATTCCCGTTCGGCTCGGCGATTACGTCGCAAAAGGCGACTTCGTGGCGTCGATCTCTGACGCTTTCGGGTCAAAACCAACACGGGTCAAGGCAACCGAAACCGGCTGGGTCATCGCCAGAACCTTGCGCCCGCTCGTCAACCCGGGAGATGCGTTGGTACACATCGCTGCCGAAACAGGGCCGGATCAGGATGAGCCGGCCGAGCGAGACACGTAGGTCTAACTGGCCTTCTTGATTTCCTCTAGCCAATGCCTTCGGATGCGTCTTCGCTCTTTGGCCGTCTGGCCGCCCCAGATGCCTTCGCTCTGATTGGACTCAATCGCCCAGCTGAGACACTCGTCGGCAACCGGGCAGGTGGCGCACACGGCCTTCGCCTTGGCTATTGCGAGAAAGTCTTCTCGATTCGGGAAGAAGTTGACCTGGTCCGTAACTTCAAGACAGGCCGCCGCTTCCCTCCACGGTGTAACTGTCAGATCTATCACTGATGTCATGATGAGTTGAACCAGGTAAACGCAGAATCAAAGGGTTTCGTTCCCATGTCCTATTACCAATCAGAACTTGCCCGAATTCACCATGAAGCATTCAGTGATTACGCCAGATCGGCAGCTCCAGGTGTTCTGGCGTCTTTGGGAGAACCCTGCGGAGTGGTCGAGCTGGGGTGTGGTGGTGGCGCATTGACAAGACCCCTCTTGGATGCCGGGCACCGGGTGATCGCCACGGACGCTTCGTCGGCAATGCTGGACTTGGCGAGACAAGCGGTGCCAGAAGCGGATATCCGATTCTTGAGGCTGCCCGACGATCCGATCCCGTCCACAGACGCAGTGGTAGCCGTTGGCACCGTCTTCAACTATCTGGACTCGGAGGTGTATATCGATAGGGCACTGCTTGGTGCTGCAAGAGCGGGCCGAATTCTGATCACCGACCTATTGGACCTGAGCTATGGGGACACACGCCGAGAACCGGTCAAGTACTTCCACGAAGGTGACGGCTGGAGATTGTGGACCGTCAACTCACTGGAAACTCCCGATCGAGTCGTCCGCCAGATGACCATCGAAACTGCTGATGGAATCACCAACGAGGTTCACATCAACGTCCTCGTCGATGTGGCCGAGGTCGCTGACAAACTGAGGAGTGAGGGTCTGGCAGTGAGCACCTCATCTGGCTTCGGCTACGAGACACTGCCTCCGGGGTTTGTGGTTCTCGAGGCAAGACGTCCCGGCTGAGTCGAGTGTGCACAACGGTGCGAAAACCGCACCGTCTTGCTATAGCAACGAGAGAGAGACGTGGTCAGGAGTTGAACTCCGCGCCGGCCCCGAGACGTCCCAGCTCGGCACGGGCCACCGAACGACGATGCACCTCGTCGGGACCGTCCGCCATGCGGAGCCAACGACCCATCGAGTAGAACGCCGCAAGCGGCCAGTCTTCGGTGAACCCGGCGGCACCGAATAGCTGAATGGCTCGGTCGGCGACATCTGTGAGAAGGTTGGGGGCCACGATCTTGATGGCCGCGATCTCGGTTCGAGCAGCCTTGGTCCCGACGTTGTCGATCATCCATGCCGTCTTCAGAACCAGCAACCGAGCCTGCTCGATCTCGATCCGGGTGTCGGCAATCCACTCCCGAACCACTCCTTGGTCGGCCAGCGGCTTGCCAAACGCGACACGAGACTTCGACCTTCGGATCATGAGGTCAAGACAGCGTTCAGCCGCCCCAACCGCCCTCATGCAATGGTGGATTCGACCCGGCCCCAATCGTGCCTGGGCAATCGCAAACCCTCCACCCTCCTCACCGAGAATGTTCGCTGCCGGAACCCGGGCCTCGTCAAAATAGATTTGGGGATGTCCGCCGCGATCCTGATATCCAAACACCGTGGGCTCCCGCTCAATGCTCACTCCCGGTGTATCAAGGGGAACGATGATCATCGACTGCATACGGTGTGTATCGGCGTCGGGATTGGTGACACCCATCACGATCGACATCTTGCATCGGGGAGATGCCGCCCCCGAGCTGAACCATTTGCGCCCGGTAATCAGATAGTCGGCGCCGTCACGTTTGATGCGTGTTCGGATGTTGGTGGCGTCCGAGCTAGCAACGTCGGGCTCGGTCATCGAGAAACAAGATCGGATCTCACCCTCCAGCAGCGGTTCCAACCATTGCCCTTTCTGTTCAGGGGTGCCGAACATGTGGAGAATCTCCATGTTCCCGGTATCCGGCGCCGAGCAGTTGATCGCCTCCGGAGCCAACCAGGGAATACGACCGGTGATCTCGGCGAGGGGTGCGTATTCGAGAACACTGAGCCCGCCACCTTGTTCGTCGTCGGGAAGAAACAGGTTCCACAGTCCCTGACTCCGCGCCTCGCTCTTGAGGTCGTCGAGCACAGCCGGGTAGTGATGAGGGTCGCCGGCAGCCTCCATCTGGTCTCGATATACCGACTCAGCTGGGTAGACGTGATCGTCGAGGAATGAGAGCAACTGGCCCCGCAGCCCTTCGACCCTTTTGCTGTATGCGAAGTCCACGACCGGAATCTACTGGTCTGGCTCTGGGTCCACGTCAATGATGTCCGCTTCTGGTTGGTCATAGGTCAGGGGCGGCAGCGGTGCTTGCGGCTGAGGAGTCCTCCCGAAATTGAACTCGGACAGCAGCAGCCAGCCAGCAAGTACCGCGATGAAGATCAGCCGAAACCTGATCGCAGCAATCAGGGCGGCGCCGGCCGTGAAGGTGAAGACGACTCGTGCGATCGTCTCGGCACGGTCCGGGGCGATCTTCTCGAGGAGGGCCTCGAGAAGATGCCCGCCATCGAGCGGTCTGACCGGCAGCCAGTTGAGCAAGCCCCAGAAAACGTTCACAAAGATCAACCTGCTGATCACAAAGGCGGTGAGCCCCGAGTAAGGACCAAATTGGGCGGCAATCGCCCACACCATCCCGCCAAAGACCACACCGACTGCCGACCCGGAGAAGGCAACAAGCGCACGTCGACCGGGCCCAAATTGGGAGGCCGGAATCGACCATCGGGTCAGACCGCCGATCCCATTGAGCTCAATGGCCACCACGGCCCCAAGCGAACGCGCAGTAAAGGCGTGCCCGAACTCATGGATCAGAATGGAAACGAAGACAATCACAACCCAGGCAACGATGAACGCCGGGTCACGAATCCCGCTGAAGCCAAGCAGGACGGCGATGATCAGGAACGAGCCCTTGACGGTGATTGGAATTCGAAACAGGTTGAACCTCAACACGGCCCCCATATTGGTGCATGCTCAAAAACACGCGTGTCAAAGACCGGTAATCTCACCACATGCATGAAGATCTCAAGACGGCTGTCTCGGCCGATATGTCCCGTTTGAAGGACTTGCTCGCCGATTTGGTGCAAATGGAATCAGTGAGCGCGAACGGGTATGACCCAGCCGGTGTTCGCGATGCGGGCGAAGCCATCGTCGCGCTGCTCATCGAAGCCGGATACCAGAATGCTCAGCTATTGGAGAGCTCGCACGGTCACCCGGCGGTGTTTGCCGAATTGCCCGCACCCGAAGGAGCGCCAACGATCCTTCTGTACGCCCATTACGACGTGCAGCCCCCGGGACCGATCGAGGAATGGAAGACAGGGCCGTTTGAGCCCTTCGAAAAGGATGGACGCATCTACGGTCGTGGCGCAAGCGACGACAAATCAGGGGTGGTGATGCATGTCGGTGCCATCGCCGCCCACGGCGAAGACCTGCCCGTAGGTGTTCAGATCTTCTTTGAAGGCGAGGAAGAGGCGGGCTCGGAGGGACTTGGTGAGATACTCGAGAATTACTCCGATCTGCTCAAACCCGATGTGATTGTCATCGGCGACGGTGGCAACTGGGAAGTCGGCGTGCCCGGATTCTTGGAACGGCTTCGCGGGATGGCCGGGGTAAAGCTCGAAGTGAGGACCCTGAACTCGGCAGTTCATTCCGGTCAATACGGCGGGGTGGTGCCCGACGCATTGATGACCCTGTCACGACTACTGGCAACGCTGCATGACGATGAGGGAACTGTGGCTGTGCCGGGATTGGTGAGTGAGGAGTACGAGAACGACCTCGATTTCTCCGAAGAAAGGGCACGTTCAGAATCTGGTGCCATCGAAGGGTTGGAACTGATCGGAAGAGGATCGATCAAATCTCGCTTGTGGTCGAGGCCCTCGATTTCGATTCTCGCCATTGACGCCCCGCCGGTGGCCGAGGCAATCAATCAACTGGTGCCAGTGGCCAGTGCCAAAGTAAGTATGCGGATACCACCAGGTCAGGACACCGACGCTGCCCTCGAGGCCTTGAAAACTCACCTCCGAGCCAACCTGCCTTGGGGAGCGGAACTCAATTTCTTCTACGAAGAAACCGGTGATGCCACCACACTCGACACCAACAACTTCGCGGTGGATGCCTGGAAAGAAGCTTTCAAAGAAGCATATGGGGTCGACGCGGTGGCGATGGGTGCCGGTGGATCGATACCCTTCATCTCCACCTTCCGCCAGTTGTACCCAGAGGCACCGATCCTGGTGATCGGCTGTGGCGACCCAACCAGCTCAATCCATGCACCCAATGAGAGTCAAGACATCGGCGACCTGGAGAAGGCCACTCTCAGCGAAGCAATAGCATTTCGGTTGCTGGGCGCCGACTGACACGTCGTGGCAGTGGTACGCACCGAAAGACGCCAGCAACGGGTGCACGGGTTCAGCCTGTTTTCGGTGCAAAGACGTCGACTGCTCTCGACCTATTGGAATTAGCGGAACTCGCCTGGCATGACGTCTATGGAGAGATCTCTCCAGGCGAAGAGATTGTGGACGACATCCTTGTCGTCAGCCGAGGGACTCTCGACGGGCTGATCGGAGCGACGCGATTGGCAGTGATCGACTGGCGTGATCTCAAGATTGCCGCCGATGAGATACTCGAGGGCTAGTGGGTGTCTCGTCATCGGCACCCTCGCCGATACGGTCGAAACGGATGTGGTCTTCCCGATCGAGCTATGCCGTCGCCTCCTCGCGGTCACGCAATACCCTTCGCAGGATTTTTCCGGAGAGGGACTTCGGGATCTCGTCGATGAACTCCACTGCCCTGATCTGTTTGTAAGTGGACACATGACCTGAAACGAACTCCATGATCTCTTCGGCACTGGCCTCCTGGTCAGGCTTGAGCACAACGAAGGCTTTCGGGACCTCACCAGATTCGGTGTCTGGAATCGGGATCACCGCCGAGTCGGCAACAGCCGGATGGGTCAGGAGCAAAGCCTCCAATTCGGCCGGCGCAACCTGGAATCCCTTGTAT
>Ga0255057_10000372_pt1 | contig 25365 bp, 26 predicted proteins | sample Cases_109_6_MG_FD_189022 | JGI IMG/M metagenome (GOLD analysis project Ga0255057, IMG submission 189022) | Seawater microbial communities from Amundsen Gulf, Northwest Territories, Canada - Cases_109_6 | ecosystem: Environmental > Aquatic > Marine > Gulf | place: Canada: Northwest Territories... | reverse complement strand
CGCGACGGTGTGGTCGTGCCGATTCACGGGGCGCAAGCGATTAATCACATCCCGGTTGCGATAAGGGGTTCAGCGGCCCCAGGAGCAGAACTGACCCTTCATATTGCACGCACGATGTACGACGATGGAGTGAGGCTCCGGCACTCTCCATCTCTGCACAAGCTTGCGCCGGGGGCGGTCGCCCACGTCAACCCGGCAGATGCTCCAAAGCTGGGAGCCAAAGACGGACACCAAGCGCGTGTGGTGACCAGTCAGGGTGAAGGACAGTTCACAGTTGTACTGGACGAGGGGACGCCGAAGGGCGTGGTTTATGTTCCGTTCAACCAGGCTGGTGGTTCTCGGCTAGGCACCGACCCTGTTGTCAGGGTGACGGTGGTGTCGAAGTGAGTTGGCCAGAGTTCGGAATTGTCGTCCTCAGGGTCGTGCTCACCTTTGCGCTGCTCTTGGTCGTGACGGTGATCAACGTCTGGGCCGAGCGAAAGATCGTCGCTGACATGCAGAGCCGAATCGGCCCTTCCCGGGCCGGTCCATGGGGGATTCTTCAGACAGTCGCCGACGGGCTGAAGCTGTTTTTCAAGGAGTCGGTGGTTCCTCGCAAGGTAGAGCTGGGTACGTACCTCCTCGCCCCATTCTTGGCAGTGATCCCTGCGTTCCTCATATTCATGATGGTTCCGTGGGGTCAGCCTTTCATGATCGGTGACTACGAAGTGGCCCTCCAGGGTGCCGACCTCAACATTGGCCTGCTCTTCATCCTCGCCATGTCTTCTCTGGCCGTTTATGCAGTGGTTCTGGCCGGGTGGTCCTCCGGCTCCAAGTATCCACTGATCGGCGGGGTGCGAGCCACCGCACAGGCGATCTCATATGAGGCGGCGATGGGGCTGGCGATGGTTGCTGTGGTTGTCTACAGCGCAACCCAGGGTGACGGGGGCACCCTTTCTCTAGCCGAGATAGTGGAACGACAGACAGGAACCTGGGCCGGTTTCATTCCCAGATGGAACATCTTTCCCCAGATCGCCGCGTTTGTGATCTTCCTCATCGCGATCGTTGCCGAAACCAATCGAGCCCCCTTTGATCTTGTTGAGGCCGAACAGGAGATCGTCGGCGGTTTCCACACCGAGTATTCGGGTATGCGATTCGCCATGTTTTTCCTGGCCGAATACATAAACATATTCTCGATGTCCGCCATCGCCGCCACCATTTTCCTGGGTGGTTGGAACGGCCCGACATTCGAGACGGTTTTGCCGGGGTTCATCTCAGGGTTGCTCCCAACCGTCTGGTTCTTGCTCAAGACCTATCTAATTGTCTTTCTGTTCTTCTGGCTCCGGGCCACCCTGCCCCGCCTGCGTTACGACCAGTTGATGACCCTCGGATGGAAGCGGCTGATCCCCGCTGCCCTGGCATGGCTGGTCGTCTCGACTATTGCCATCGGTGTCCGTCAATTTGGGATGCCCTGGAGTTAATCATGGGTTTGATCAAAGAACTCCTCAAAGGTCTCAGAGTCACGGGCGGGACCATGATTCGCACCATCACCGGTAAAGAGATGGTCACTATCGAGTACCCCAAGGAGATGCGGGAGAAACCGCAGCGATTTCACGGGCGCCATGTGCTCAACCGATACCCCGACGGGATGGAGAAGTGCATTGGGTGTGAGCTGTGTGCTGGCGCCTGTCCGGCAAACTGCATTCACGTCCGGGGAATGGACAACGATCCCGCATCGCCGACGTCTCCCGGCGAGCGGTTCGGCTATGTCTACGAGATCAACCTGCTGCGTTGCATTTTCTGCGGGCTCTGCGTCGAGGCTTGCCCGACAGAGGCGATCACCATGACTCACCTATTCGAGATGTCCACGACTAACCGTGAGGACGCCATCTACACAAGAGAAACCCTGCTCATGGACCAGCAGGGCAACGTGCCCCACATGTTCCCGGATGACCCTCTCGCAGATCAGAACGAACTCGATGCAGCCGACGGCTGGCTCCGTGCCACCGCCCCGTCTGGTGCGGCCGCCTACGAGGGGATACAGATGTGGCAAGGAACGCCTGGTCCGGCCGACTGGAGCGCCGAGCCTTCCCAGGACATTCGCGACGCTTCTTCAGAGCCGGACGCCGCCGATGGTTGAAGCCATCCTCTTCGTTCTCATGGCGATCTCGGCCATTGCCGGTGCGGTGACAGTTGTGGTTGCCCGAAACGCGGTCTATTCGGCAATGGGGCTGCTCGGAACCTTGTTCTCGGTGGCGGTGATCTACGTAGTTCAACTCGCCCACCTGGTCGCTGCTGTCCAGGTCATCGTTTACGCGGGGGCGGTGCTCACACTTTTCCTTTTCGTGATCATGCTGATCGGTGTTGACAAGTCTGAATCACGTGATGAGGCGTTGCCCCACCAAAGGGCGATCGTTGGCGGGATCGCCGGGGCAATGGTCCTTCTGGTGGGTGGAGTGACGGTATTCGGAGATTTCGATTGGGTGCCGGCCGGCTCCACCATCAACGCAAATGCCACCAACGGGACAGTCGAGGCTGTTGCCGCTCCCCTCTTCACAGACTGGGTGTTGGCCTTCGAAGCGACTGCTCTACTCCTGACGATCGCCGCCGCCGGCGCGATTGCGTTGGCTCATCATCGACGGAGGCCGAGTTGATCGACCCGGGTTGGTACATGGGCCTTGCCGCAGTGCTGTTCATGATCGGTGCCCTAGGGCTGTTGCTCCGTCGCAACGCGTTGGTGATGTTCATGTGTATCGAGCTGATGCTTAACGCCGTGAATCTCACTCTTATCTCGGCGGGGCGAGCCCTCAACGATCTCAACGGCCAGGTCGCGGTCTTTTTTATCCTGGTGGTGGCAGCAGCTGAAGTTGTCGTTGGTCTTGCCATCATCGTGTCTGTCTTCAGACTCAGGGCCACCGCCTCTGTCGACGAGTTGAGTGAGCTTCGAGGATGACCGAGCTGATCTGGCTCGCGATCGCCGTTCCGCTTGCGGGCTCGGTGCTGCTCCACTTCTTCGGGCGCTTCCTGAAGGAACCCCTCCCCGGTGTCATCGCATCCCTGGCGGTGGGTGCGTCGTTCGTCATTGCTCTTACGGCAGCCATCCCATTCTTTGAGGGCGGTGCCCATGGGGAGGCGGTTCTTCTTTGGGAGTGGATGCCCGCCATTGGCGCCAACATCGAGATTCTCTGGGATCCGCTGGCGGCGATGATGACGTTGATCGTCACCGGCGTGGGCGCGCTAATCCATGTGTTCGCGATCGGCTACATGCACGGGGACGAAAGGTTCCATCGCTTCTTTGCGATCCTCAACCTCTTCATCGCCTCAATGCTCATCCTGGTGCTGGCGGGCAACTACGCCATGCTCTTCCTCGGCTGGGAACTGGTGGGCCTCTGCTCATATCTGTTGATCGGCTTCTGGTTCAGGCGCCATTCGGCGGCCGCCGCAGCCAAGAAGGCGTTCATCGTCAACCGGATCGGGGATCTCGGGCTGATGGTCGGCCTCATGCTGGTTTTCACAGCGTTTGGAACCCTCTCATATGCCGGGATCTTCGACCGGGCCGATGCTGAGCTGACTACCGGGCTGGCCACGGCGATCGCCCTTCTCTTTTTCGTCGGTGTTGTCGGTAAATCGGCGCAGATCCCGTTGTATGTCTGGTTACCCGACGCGATGGAGGGCCCGACACCGGTTTCAGCTCTCATTCATGCGGCGACGATGGTTACCGCCGGTGTCTATCTGATCGCACGCTCGGCTGCCATCTATGAGTTGGCACCGGCGGCCCAGGTGACGGTCGCCACCGTGGGTGCTTTCACCGCCCTTTGGGCGGCAACCATCGCGATGGGCCAGCGCGATATCAAGAGGGTTCTTGCCTACTCCACCATCTCCCAACTCGGCTACATGATCCTCGCAGTGGGTACAACCGCATACGTGGCCGGTCTCTTTCACCTGATGACTCACGCCTTTTTCAAGGCGCTGCTGTTCCTTGGCGCCGGCTCGGTCATTCACGCCATGAACGGCGAGCAGGACATGTACAAGATGGGCGGGCTCTTCAAGAAAATGAAAGTCACCGGGATCACAATGGGCATCGCGACCATTGCGATCGCCGGTATTCCGCCACTTGGGGGGTTCTGGTCCAAAGACGAGATCCTGGCAGCAGTGTTCGAACGTGGTGGCTACTTCTCGTTCTTATGGGTGATTGGCCTCGTGACCGCGCTGATCACCGGGTTCTACATGGCAAGGCAGTTCATCCTGGTTTTCCTGGGCAAACCACGTTGGGACGAGGGTGTGCAACCCCACGAGTCGCCCCGGGTCATGACGGTTCCGCTGGTCATCCTTGCCCTGCTTTCGACGATTGGTGGTCTGACCAACACACCGATCCGGTTGAGTCTCGAACACTTCCTCGAGCCAGCTTTCGAGTCGATCACTCTGGCTCACCCACCCGAGGAGACATGGCTACTGGTCGTCATTGCGGCGCTCTCGGTCATTGCCGGACTAGTGGGCATCGGAGCGGCCTCGGTCAATTACCTCCGGCCACGTGAGGACTGGGAACGCTGGGAAGGTGGGCTCGAGCCGGTGTGGAGTTGGTGGGGGCAGGCGTACGGTGTCGACGAGTTCTACGGCCGGACCATTGTCGCACCAGGCAAGAGGTTGGCGGAGGTGACGGCGTTCGATATCGATATCCCGGTCATTGATGGGGCAGTAAATGGCGTGGGTCGTCTTGTCCGCGGGCTCGGTGCCTGGATTCGTCCTCTTCAGACCGGTTATGTCCGCAACTATGGAGCCCTCCTTCTGGCGGGCACCGTCGTCATCCTGATCTGGCTCTTGGTGGGCGGCGCATAATGCTGACCTGGCTGATCGTCGTTCCCGTGGTCGCCGCCATTGTCGTGGTGATGGTGCCAAGCAAACGTGAAGAGATCCATCTGCCGCTTGGCATCACACTCTCGGTACTTCCCCTGGCGCTGGCTGCCTACATCTTCTACGTGTTCGAGCCAATCGCCGGGTTCCAGTTCACCGAAAACGCTGTTTGGTACGAGCCATGGGGGATCAGCTGGAGCTTGGGTCTTGACGGGATTTCTATGCCGATGGTCCTGCTGACAACCCTTCTGGTGCCGATTGCCCTTGGAGCCTCTACCGGAATCAAGACCCGCCGCAAGGAATTCGTTGCCAACACGCTGCTTCTCGAGGCCGGGATGATTGGCGTATTTCTCGCCACCGACCTCTTCCTGTTCTTCGTGTTCTTCGAGGTGATCCTGGTTCCCATGTATTTCATCATCGGGATCTGGGGGAGTGACGGTCGCAAATACGCTGCCATGAAGTTCTTCCTCTACACAGCGTTCGGATCGGCGTTGATGCTGGCCGGGATCATCGCTCTGGCGCTTACTCATGCCGACCAATACGGCAGCCCTTCATTCTCTTTAGCCGACCTGATGAGTCTCGAGCTGTCCCAAGGTGACGAACGGTGGCTGTTCGCCGCCTTCGCCCTGGCCTTTGCCATCAAGGTCCCATTGTTCCCATTCCACACCTGGCTGCCCGATGCACACACCGAAGCCCCTACGGCCGGCTCCGTGCTGCTGGCCGGAGTTCTCCTCAAGCTCGGCACCTATGGCTTGCTCCGCTACAACCTCGGCCTGTTCCCCGAAGCCTCGGTTGACGCGGTCTGGATCATGGGCACTCTCGCCGTAGTCGGAATCGTTTACGGAGCTGTGGTCGCCGTCGTTCAGCCGGACCTCAAGAAACTGGTCGCGTACTCGTCTGTTTCCCACCTCGGGTTCATCGTCTTGGGAACATTTGCGCTCACCTCGGGTGGCCTTCAAGGCGCAGTCATCCAGAACGTCAACCACGGCCTCACCACCGGTGCGTTGTTTCTCCTGGTCGGAATGATCTATGAACGCCGGCACACCAAGCAGATATCGGAGTTCGGCGGTCTCCAGAAGGTGATGCCGATCTATGCCGGGTTCTTCCTTTTCATGGTCTTCGCCTCGATCGGACTCCCCGGGCTCAACGGGTTCGTCGGCGAGTTCTTGGTTTTGATCGGCAGCTATACGACGCTCCCGGTGCTGACGGTCATCGCAGCTTCCGGTGTGATCCTCGCGGCCATCTATCTGTTGTGGGCGTACGAGCGAGTTTTCACCGGGGTCCCTGAAAAGGAGGAGAACAAGATCCTCTCCGATTTGTCCCCCCGCGAGATCGGCCTGCTCGCCCCGTTGGCGATCCTGGTTGTCGTCCTCGGGCTCTATCCGAATGTTCTGCTCGACAAGATCGCACCGTCGACCGAAAGGGTGCTCGATCACATCGAGGCGACGACTGGATATGAGGTTCCAGAGCCGGGCCGTCTCGGCGATGTGTTTGTTGCAAAGGGCGAAAACTGATGGTGACTCCCGAAGTTCAGTGGATAGCCATTTTCCCGGAACTGATTCTTGCTCTGGGCGCGGCAGCGGTCCTCCTGGTCGAAGTTCAATGGAAGCCTCGTATTGGCCGTCTCGGTCTGATCGCAGTCTTTACCGTCTTGCTGGCGTTCGGCTTCACGATCTTGCAGTGGGCCCAAGCTGAAGACGCCCTGCGGGTTGGGCTTACCGGAGATCTGGTCGGATTTTCCGGGATGATCTTGATGGACGGGTTTGCCGTTTTCGGGCGGTTCGTCCTCATCTCAATCATGGGTCTGGGTCTTCTCGCTGGATGGCGATTCATCGAGAGTCTCGGCCGAAGGGGAGCCGAGGCGATTGCTCTGGTGCTGCTGGCCACCACAGGGTTCTCAATAATGGTTGCGTCCAACAACCTTGTCATGATGTTCCTTGGGCTCGAGGTCGGGTCGATCGCCCTCTATGTGCTGGCTGGAATGACCCGGGACAAGACGAGGTCAGATGAGGCGGCTATGAAGTACTTCCTGCTCGGCTCGTTTGCCTCAGCCATATTCATCTACGGCGTCGCACTGCTTTACGCGGGAACGGGGGAATTTGAGATCCTCGCTATCCGTGGGTTCTTCCGGGATGTCATTGTGACAAGACCGGCCGTGATCCTGATCGGGATGGGGCTTGTGATCGTCGGACTCGGGTTCAAGGTGTCGGCCGCACCGTTTCACACCTGGGCACCTGACGTTTACCAGGGCGCCCCCGCAGGAATCACTGGCTACATGGCGTCCATGGCGAAGATCGCCGGGTTTGTTGCGATCGCCCGCATCCTGATCACGGGTCTGCCCCAGTTCGATCAGAGTTGGGTGCCTGTTCTCGCCGGAATCGCTGCCGTCTCGATGCTGATCGGCTCGGTGGTCGCATTGGTTCAAAACGACATCAGGCGGCTGTTGGCCTACTCCGGCATCGCTCACGCAGGGTTCATCATGACCGGTGTCGTCGGGGGCGCCACCAAAGGGATGCTTTTCTACGTGACGGTGTATGCCATCCAATTGGTCGGCGCGTTTGCGATCGTGGCCGCGGTCAGTGGCTCCGATAGCTCTGCGTCGGACATCGATGAATATCGGGGGCTTGCGAAACGAAGCCCTGTCTTGGCTGTCTCGTTCGCCGTGCTCCTGCTTGGGATGGCCGGACTACCTCTGACCTCAGGGTTTGTCGCCAAGTTTGCGGTTTTCACCGAGGCCTGGGCGGGTGGCTACGCCTGGTTGGTGGTGATGGGTCTTCTGATGTCCGTCGTCACCTTTGGCTTCTACATGCGTGTGATCGTGGTCATGTTCATGGATGAGGCCAAAGACGAGCAAGTCGCGGTGTCGGCCACGGTTCGATGGGCGGTCGGGATCGCGACCGTCGGGACCGTCCTCTTAGGCATCGTCCCTGAGCCTCTGCTCAGGATGGCGGCGAATGCCTTTTCGCTGTAGTGGCCCGTCTTGCCAATGATTGTGGTGTCTCTCACCCTCACACCATTTATGCGACAGACCGCTAGACCGCTTTTCCTCGCCCTGGTCAGCGGTGGCCTGATGATGGCGAGCGCTCTTCCTGCGGTGGCCGCCGAGACCGCGAATTCGGAGTTCGTGATCATTCAGTCGGACGACATTCTCGAGGACGACCTGTATGCCGGCGCCATCAAAGTCGTTGTCGAAGGTGTGATAGACGGTGATCTGATCGCCTTCGCCGGCGAGGAGGTGGTCATCAACGGAACCGTCACAGGTTCGGTTTTGGCCTTCGCTCCGCGGGTGACAATCAATGGTGAAATCGGCGGTTCGCTACGGACTGTCGCTAACGACGTTTTGGTCACCGGGACTGTCGGCCGTGACGTTGTCATCGCCGCATTCGACGTTCGACTGGATGCGGGATTTTCGGTGGGAAACGACCTGCTGGTGTGGGCTTGGGATCTGAATGCTCTTGGTCATGTTGGCGGAGATCTGACCGGGACTCAGCGAAACTTGGAGCTTGCTGGAGTGATCGATGGTGATGTCGACGTTTCGGTTGGTCAATTGACGGTGGTCGACACGCTGACGGTCGCTGGTGATTTTGGATATCGCTCTGATCAGCCGGCAGAGGGCCTCGATAACGCTTCGGTCGATGGAGCGGTGGTCCACAAGACGCCGCTGCCGCCCAACATCCGGGTCCGCGCCCTCGGCTTCTTCGCCAGGTTCTTGGTCATCGTGTTTCTAACCATCACAGCTCTTGCGATTGCGTGGGGATGGCCGGACAAGACGGAGCGTGCGGTTAGAACGCTCAAGGAGACTCCCGGAAAATCGTGGCTCAGCGGTGCCTTGGTCATGGCATCGCCACTGCTACTTGCGCTGGTTGCCGTCCTTGTTTTGGGTCTTGCGCCGGCTTCGGCCAGCTTTCCCCTCTTGGCCATCTTGGGCCCACTTGTCCTCGCCTCCGCCGGTGTCGTGTTGGCTTTCTGTGTAGTGGCTGGGATTCCCGCGGTGGGGCGTCTGGGAGGCTTGATACTCAAGAAACTGGATATCTACGGGGCAATTGTGGTTGGGGCGATCGTGACCGGCGTTGTTTGGCTGCTGCCCATCGTTGGGTGGATGGTTCCACTCATCGTTTTACCAATCGGGATGGGAGGGTGGATGCTGAGTTGGAAGGGCGAGCCGCAGCGGAAGTCGAAGCGGGAGCGGCAGCCTGAGTCTCAGGACTGACTGGGGTAGGTGTCGAGCTGTAGTTGCTCCTCGGCGAAGACATCGAATAGATAGTCCACGCTGACATTTCCGCATTTCTGGCAAACGTTGCGTTGCATTCCCGCCACCCTCGATGTCTGCTTCCTGCGGTGTTTGCAGTCAACCCGCTCGTGCCGTCCGCGTTTGTTGGTTTTCATGATTCGCCACTCCGCCGTGAATGATCCTGTATGTGAGCATCGACAAAATGCCCCCGGCGGCTTGGGGACTAATCCAAGTTGTGCCAAGTGGACTAGTCACTGAGTTTCAGGGCTTGCTAGACGTGGGCCAAAACCTCTGGAGGGAGATCGGTGAGTCTCAGACGACTTCGACCGCCCGTTGCACCTTGCTGACCATCACATCCTTTTTCACCATTCCAGAGTGGCGCCAACGTTGGTGGAGACCGTTCTCCACTGGTGCGAGTAAAACAAAGGTTGGTGTGGACTTGACCTTGAACTTTCCAAAAAGCTCCGGCACATTCTCGAGATTGGCTTTGACCACAATCGCGTCATCGATGAACTCTTCGGAGACTTCGTTGACGATGCCGTCCATCGTCTGACAGGGCCCGCAGTTGTGTTTCATGAAGTCGACTAGAACCGGCTTGCCCTGCTTGAGCAGCTGCTCGAGCTCGGCAGTCGAGCTGATCTGCACCGCTTTGTGACGACGTTTGAAGAATGCCATACCCATATTCTCGCTCGACGACTTCATCACATGAAGTCGAAACTGATTGCATCAGGCGACAACCTCGATTCCATTGTCCGTGTTCCGGCTTATCGTGACTGGTATATGAGCGGGGTCACAGACATCTACGACCGTTCGGTGCGTGATCTTCGGATCTCCGTCACCGACCGCTGCAACTTCCGTTGCACCTATTGCATGCCCAAAGAGGTGTTCGGACCCGATCATGAATTCTTGCCGCGCGACCAGCTTCTCACGTTTGAGGAGATTGTTTCGGTGGTACGGGCCTTCGTGGCGCAGGGCGTCAACAAGGTACGGATCACCGGAGGAGAGCCGCTCCTCCGCAAAGACATTGTCGACTTGATCGCGATGATCTCGGGGGTCGACGGCGTCGAGGATCTGACACTCACCACCAATGCCTCACTTCTGACTCGGAAGGCGAGGGCGCTGGCTGATGCCGGGCTGAATCGGGTGACGGTGAGTCTCGATGCGATGGACGACCAGACCTTTCAGAAGATGAATGACGTTGGCTTCCCGGTAGAAACGGTGCTGGAAGCCATCGAAGCAGCGGCAGCCGCGGGGTTGGGCCCGATCAAGGTCAACTGTGTGGTCCAGCGCGGATTGAACGATCACGCGGTCGTCGATATGGCTTCGCACTTCAAGGGGAGTCCACACATCGTTCGATTCATTGAGTACATGGACGTCGGTAATACCAACGGCTGGCGTCTGGACGATGTGATTCCGGCAGCGGAGATGATCGAGACCATCAACAGCGTTCATCCGTTGAGACCGATTCCTCCCAACTACCCGGGAGAGGTTGCCAACCGGTTCAGCTATCTCGACGGGGAAGGCGAAGTGGGCGTTATCGCGTCGGTGACCAAACCCTTCTGTGGTTCTTGCACTCGCGCCCGAGTGTCGGCAGAAGGTTCTATGTACACGTGCCTCTTTGCCTCTGTCGGAACCAGTCTCCGCGACGCGATTCGCTCCGGTGTCGATGTGGGTGAGGTTATCTCCGAGGTTTGGGCCAAACGCGACGATCGTTACTCCGAAGTCCGCTCCGACGCGACCCCCCGCATCTCCGTCCCGGTCGAGATGTCTTACATCGGCGGCTAACTGCGCCGGCAGGAGAGGAAGTCGGGATCAACTCGTCGATTCAAGGCGACGACTGCCGGATGCGACGCGATAGCCGACCCAGATGAAGGTGACTGCGAGAAGTAGGGAGAACGCAAACCCACCGGCGTCGCCGAGGGCCAAACCGGTCCCACCCCACGCGGCAGCGAAGGTGCCGGCAACGATCAGGAGGCTGCCCCAAACCAGTCGGCGATTGGTTTTCCAGAAGCGAAACACGCTCACCAGGGCAAGGACAATCAGGATGGTGGCGCCCAATCCCCCGCCGATCGCAGCGAATAACCGTGGTCCAAACCCTGTCGCGAACACGTCGTGGGGTATTCCCCCGTCTGGAAGCTGCTGTTGGAAGGGGACAGTCAAGGTCAGTGTCACTGAGATGGCGGCAAAGGCACCTATCGCGATTGTCATGACGTGGCCGGCCCGTGGACCCACCACGAGAAACATTGAACCGAGGGCCAGGAACAAGATGTTGAGTACGGCGCCAAACAGGAAGAAGGTGCGGTACAAGGTGCCGGTCCATCCGAAGGTGACCCCGATGAACAGAGCCCAGGTAGCCACGGCAAACATCGCCATCCCGGTCGCGTAGGCAGCAATGTGAGGACGGGGATGTCGGCGGTAGTCCCGCCAGAGGTCAGCGGCGAAGAGCGTGGCGGCCACCGCGGCGATGAGGGCAAGTGCGGAATCCACTGCGGCTAGGCCTGCCCTGGGAACACCTGTGCGTGCATTGCCCGTACCCTGACGTGGTCCCCGGTCTGATAGGTCGGTCTTGGTCCGATCCGGGATCTAATAAGGCGGCCACTGGCCAGCGCCACTGTGACGAGTTGGTCGTGGCCGAAGAATTCCGAGCTGTTCACCGTCGCGTTCGGCGCCTCTCCAATCGAGATCTGCACATCTTCGGGCCGCACCACGATGATGACCCGGCCTTTGAGATCGGTTTTGAATCGACCGATTTCCGATTCCGCATATCCACGGTGCCCGGTAGATGGAAGGACATCAGCGTCTCCGAGGAAGTTGGCAATCCAGGGGTCTGCTGGGTTGGTGTACAACTCGGCCGGAGCGTCGACCTGAACGACCCGTCCCTGGTACATCACGGCCACCAGATCAGAAGTGGCCAATGCTTCCTCCTGATCGTGGGTAACCAACACGGCGGTTGTCACCGATTCTGTGAGAATCGATCGCCACTCTCGTCGGACTCGATCGCGCAGGCCGGCGTCGAGATTGGAGAATGGCTCATCCAACAAGATCACGTCCGGGTTGGGGGCGAGTGCCCGGGCCAGGGCAACTCGCTGTTGCTGCCCGCCGGAGAGCTCGTTTGGCATTCGGCTACCAAGACGTTTCAAACCGACGAGATCCAATACCTCGGCGACTCGGTGAGTTTGGCTCTTCTTGGGCAGCCCGTATGCGACATTGGCCTCGACCGTCATGTGTGGGAACAGCGCGTAATCCTGAAATACCATTCCAACCCTGCGTTTCTCCGGTGGAACAAATGTGTCCGGCCCGAGCACCCGCCGACTTCGGATGTCAACGGTTCCGCCGGCTTCTTCGAAGCCTGCAATGACTCGTAGAGCGGTGGTCTTGCCGCATCCTGATGGCCCGAGCAATGTGAGAAGACTGCCCTCCCAGACATCAATGCTGAATTGATCAAGTGCGACAACGTCGTCGTAGGCCTTGGTGAGGCCACGGGCACGAATGGTGAGTCTGTCAGTCGCTGAGGTCACGGTATGTCAGGGCCAAGAGTGGCACGATCGAGACCGCAAGGAGAGCCAGGCTGGCCGCGCTTGCCCTCGTATAGAAGCCCTCACCGGTTGAGCTCCAGATCCGGATGGCAAGAGTCTCGAACCCGTTTGGCCTGAGGAGCAGCGTTGCCGGGAGTTCTTTCATCACGGAGAGGAACACCAGAGCCGACCCGGCGAGTAGTCCCGGTCTGGCCAAGGGCACCGTTATCCGACGGAGAGTTTGCCAAGGGCCACGTCCCATACCGCGGGAGGCGTCCTCTAGATCAGAGCTCGCACGTCGGAGAGAGTCTTGGGTAGTTGCGACCGATTGGGCCATGAACATGGCCACATAGGTGAGAACCAGTAGAGCGACAGTCTGATACAGGGGTCGAATCCACTGGAGAGCGAACGCCACCACTGCAACCCCCACCGTGATGTGGGGCAATGCGTAGATGGCCCACGTGCCGGTTTCGGCAGCGTTGGAGAACCTCCCGCGTTTCCAGGTGGTCACCATGGCGATTGGCAGAGATGCCGCTGCGGCCGCGACGGCCGCGATTATCGAGACCGACAACGATCGTCCGATCTCGTCCCAGAACATCCCGAGATCCTGACCAGCACTGACACCCCGGATCAGCCAAAACACCAAGACCGATATCGGCACGATCAGCGCAATAAAGACCAACGAACCGAGAAATGTCAGGGCCCACGTTTTGTTCCAACCCGTTAGTTGGATGCGTTTCCTGCGACGGCTGGTCGAATTGAGGTGATACCCCGCCCGGCTTCTCGTCCGTCTTTCCAAGAAGAGGATGACAAGCGCCAACAGCATCAAGACCACTGAAAGAGCAGCTGCCGGGCGACGGTCGATCTGACCTGCGTACAGGGTGAAGATGGCCCGGGTGAATGTGTCGAATCGGAGCAGGGAGACAGCGCCAAAATCACTGATTGTGTAGAGACCAACCATCAGGCCGGCAGAGACAAGGGCCGGTCGGAGCTGTACCAGCGTGATGGTGAAAAAGACTTTGACGCTGCTGGCTCCCAGTCCCATGGCCGCCTCTTCTGTGGCCGGGTCGATGAGTCTCAGGGCGGGGGTAACGATCAGATGAGCCATCGGAGCCAAAAATACTGAGAGGGCCAGCCACGCTCCAACGAATCCGTAGGGAGTCGGTATCTCCACCCCGAGCCAAATGCTCAGAAGTCCTCCCGGACCAGTGGCTCCGATGATGGTCAGCGCGGCCATGTATGAGGGGATAACCAGCGGGAGTGCAGCCAGGATCATCCACAGCCTGCGTCCCGGCACGTTGGATCGGTTGGTCAGCCATGCGGTGGCGGTGCCGATGCCAAGGGCGGTGATTGTCACGGCCACGGTCAGTGCGAGCGTTCCCAGGAACAACTCGATCAGTCGCCCGAGGGGGATGGGTGTCTCGATGCCTTGGGTGACCACCTGCCATGCCAGGCTGATTGGCGGAATAAGCGCCGGTAGGAGAACAACTGCCGTGGCTATCCACCACCCCCGATTGGAACGGCGCCCTTGAGGGGAGGCGTCTTTCTCGATCGGGGTGGTGATTGGGCCTGCGGTCACGGGCTTGTTGGCATCAGACCAATCCGGCCTCGGCTACGAGACGGGTGGCGTCGTCCAGGACGTTGGCCAACCCGGACAGGTCGATGTCCGGGCTGGCCAAGTCGTCGATTCCGGGAAGGCCGTCGGCCGGTTCGACACCATCGACCAGCGGGTATTCGAATGTCTCAGCGGCAAAGTACTCCTGGGCCGTTGTCGACAACAAGAACTCGACGAACCGGGTTGCAGCCTCTGGCTGATCCGACTCGGAGATTATCCCCACGCCTGCCGGCATCACAAGCGAGCCGACGTCGCCGGCTGGGATGAACCAGTTTTCTGAGTTGTTGCCTTCGCCTTCGGCTCGCAGTCGGAACAGGTAGTAGTGGTTGACCAATCCACCGTCGATCTCACCGGTGTCAGCAGCGGCGACGATCGGGCTGTTCTTGGGATATTCCTGCGGGTCATTAGCAGCGAGAGCTTTCAGCCATTCGAGGGTGGCGTCCTCGCCACGTTCCAGGATCATCGCGGATACGAAGGCCAGGAAGGATCCGTTGGTCGGGGCGACGCCTACCTGACCTGCCCACCTGACATCAGTCGTGTCGTCGATGTTCTGAGGCAGTTCGATTGTGGTATCGGTGTTGTAGATGAAAGTACGGACTCTTCCCGAAGTCCCGACCCACCGACCGTCGCGATCGGCGAATTTGGAGTCCACCTGGGTGAGGATGTCCTCGGAGAGTTCTGTCATCAGTTCCGCGACCGACCCGAGAGATGCAGGATCTTGGGCGAAGAAGACGTCGGCGTCGGTGCTGTCTCCCTCTTGAAGCAGGGTGGCAGCGAGTTCAGTCGAGCCTGCGTAGCGGACTTCGACCTCAATACCTGTTTCCTCGGAGAAAGTGTCGATCAATGGCTGTACGAGCTCTTCACTCCGGCCGGAATAGATGATGAGTGGGCCACCGGCATCTTCGGATCCGCATCCGGCGATCGCGAGCGCGGCGATCGCGAGAAGTGGGAATGAGCGTTTCATTGAGGGTCCTCCCGAGATCGTTAGGTACCTAACGATCTCTCAAAGGTATTGGCACTGCCGACACAGTGCAAACTATTGGTTCTTCTGAGGAGTTCTACTCTGCTCCCGATGCGACGGGTGACAGTTCAATTCCTCAAGAACCCTGACATTATCCACTGGGGATTTGAGGTTTCCTATCTTGGTGAGGACGAGTGGGGCGACTGGATGGCCGTGCCCCGCGGGACGGTTCGCTGGAAGGGAGCCAAGTCGGTCCGTCCAACCAGGAGAAATGCGGTGTTCTGCGCACCGCGCGACCAGTGGTGGCATCTGGCGTACGAAGGACCGAATTCGGACAACTATGCAGCGTTCATCGACATTTCAACCCCACCCCGATGGTTGTCGGAGAACCGATACGAGATGATCGACCTCGACCTCGACGTGGGTCTCGGCGTGGACGGATCTGTCGTGATCGAAGATGAAGACGAGTTTGAGGTCCACCAGATCAAATACGGCTACACCGACGAGATGATCCAGAGCGCGGTGGCAGAGACCGCGAAAATCGTCAAGGCTCTCGAAGCGGGTCAGGAGCCCTTTTTCGAGGTCGCCCACGGTTGGCTTGGCAAACTATGAGCCGTGATGTCGTCCTGCACCGGGTCGGGATTCGACTTACGCGTTGCACGCTCGACCGAGATCTACCCCACTAAGAGGGGGATCTTCACCTCGTCACTCGATAGACCGCCGTGATAGCAACGGAGACGTTTGTCGAAGCCCCTGGGCAAGAGGGCTCGGTCATTGGGTGCCAACAAGATTCTCCCGCCGACACGGGATAACGCAGTCGCCGTCGGCGATGGGCCCAGCAGACTCAGAGGGTCGACCAGCTCCCCGCCGGTGAGTGTTGCCAGATCGTCCATCTGCTCGGCTTGACCCCAAAGGTGAACTCCTCGGGTGTCGCCGGCGAAACGCAACCCGTTAAACCGGGGGTCCCGGATGAGATATTTCTGCTCTTCGCTGAACTCCAACAACCCATGGTCGGCAGTGCCCAAGAGGACCGCCCCCGGCGGCAGGGCACCAGCGATGCCTTCCCACACGCTCACCGCAATCTTCATTGCCTCGGTGAATTCGTCGCTCGCCAATCCGAATACATGACCAGCGAAGTCAACATGTGGGACGTATGTGAAAATGAAGCGATTCGGTTGACCGGCCAGTTGCGTCGTTGCAGTTACCAAGTCGTCTATGTCCCATGTGCCCTCAAATCGGGCACCCCGGTAGAGGGTCCTCGACAGCGGTGAGCCCGAGAAATCACCGGGTTGGACCGTTATCGGCTCGACTCCGGCTGCCCGTAGCCTTTCCCACAAATTCTGTGGGGGCAGTACCGATTGGTAGTCGTAGTTGACCGGTTCGCCAGTCAACGAGACCCACTTCAGGCAATTCACGATCATGTCGAGATCGGGCATCCAGGTGAGGTGGGCCACCTGTCCATGTTGCGAAGGGGGAAGGCCGGTTGCGATCGTGGCCAGCGAGACGCTGGTGGTGGTTGGGAACGGGGCATCCAACTCTCCGACCAAAGCAGCGGCGAGGGACCGTGCCGCGGGATGTTCAAGCTGGGCGACGCCGAGCCCATCGAATAGGACAAGAACGTAGGTATCTGCATCGGGCATCAGCGACGAGTCGGCCAGTGGTGGGGACTTTGAATCTCCCGTCAGCCGGTGCTCGATTTCCCCAATCAGGTTGACCAGTCCCGCGCCGTCGTATGAAGGAGGTTTTGCCATTGACTACCAGGGTATATCTCTGACTTCGACCAGGAACCGGCCGTGCGTATACTCGCCCGCGATCCGGTTTCCAGAGCGATAGAGCCATGAGCGAGTATTTCGAGAGCTATCTGACTGTCGGCGCCTTCGCAGCCCTCGGCGCTGTGTTGGTACTTGGCATGCTTGGGGTTGCCTCGGTCCTGAGACCATCCAACCCATCAAAAACCAAGAACATGACCTACGAGTGTGGTGTCGACCCGGTCGGTTCTGGGTGGAGCCAGAGTTATGTCAGGTATTACGTATTTGGGCTGCTCTTCGTCATATTCGATGTCGAAGCCGTCTTCATCTTTCCCTGGGCAATCAATCTCGAGCAGCTTGGCGTTTTTGGGCTCGTCGAGATGCTCGTCTTCATTGGGATCCTCGTTCTCGGACTTGTCTATGCCATTCGCAAGGGAGTCCTTACGTGGGAGTAGCTCAGAAGTTTGGAGTCCCGAAGTCGGTCTCCTGGCTCCTCAATTGGTCACGTAAGTATTCATTGTGGATGTTCCAATTCGGCCTCGCCTGTTGCGCCATTGAAATGATGGCCGCCTCCGGGCCCCGCTACGACTTCATGAGATTCGGCATCATCCCTCTCCCGGCTTCGCCTCGTCAGGCCGACCTGATGATCGTGGCGGGAACGGTGACCGACAAGATGGCACCTTCGATAAAGCGGCTCTACGACCAGATGCCGGAGCCCAAATATGTCATTTCGATGGGATCGTGTGCCAACTGCGGAGGCCCCTATTGGGACTCGTATTCGGTGACCAAGGGTGTCGACCAGTTGATCCCGGTGGACATATACGTTCCCGGATGTCCTCCTCGGCCCGAGGCCTTGATGGAGGGAATTGTGCTTCTTCAGAGGAAGATCCAGGGCGAGAACATCAAGGAAAAATGGAATCAGCGTGACCTCGAACCCGTCTGATCCCGAAGTTGTGGCCTCGAGCCCGGCTGATGCACAAACCATGGTCCACCTGCTGCAAGGTTTTGCCGACTTGGTAGCCGAAGCCGTTGGCGGCAGGGCCGAGATCCTCCATGACACGGTGAAGGTGACGGTTGCAAATGAAGGATGGGTCACCGCCCATTCGGTGGCGCGTGACGACCTGGATCTGGTGTTTTTCTCGTGGCTTTCCGCAATCGACTGGGCCAACGATGTCGAGGCCGGCGACCCCCTGAAGGACGAAGTCGAGGAACGTCTCGAGCTGCTGAGCACCGTGGGTGATCTGACAGAGGGCAAACGTGTCACTTTTTCGACGACGCTCGATAGCGAATCGCCGGTCATATCGACATTGGTCGACGTGTATGCCGGTTCCAATTGGCACGAGCGCGAGGCCGCCGAAATGTTCGGCATCGTCTTCACCGGCCACCCGGATCTGACCAAGCTCTATTTGCCCGATCACTTCATCGGCAATCCGCTCCGCAAGAGCTACCCGCTCCTCAGCCGTGAAGTAAAGCCATGGCCGGGCACTGTGGACGTCGAAGGCATGCCCGACAGTCCGACTACCGAGAACCCGGGGGCCTGATGGACGTCGGCCAAGACGCCATACGGCATCTCAGCGAAGTGCAGGTCTCGGTTGAGTTGGAGACCGAAGACATGACTCTCAACATTGGGCCTCAGCACCCGTCGACCCACGGTGTGCTCAGGCTGGTTGCCCGAGTCGATGGTGAGCGTTGTTATGACGTCAAACCTGTTATCGGTTACATGCACCGTGGTTACGAGAAGCTCTCCGAGGTGCGCACATATCCCCAAATCACAGCTTTGATCAATCGGATCGATTGGGTGTCGGGCTACGCCAATGAGATCCCATTCATCGTGGCTGCCGAGAAGCTGATGGAGGTCGAAGTACCCGAACGGGCTCAGTTCATTCGTCTGATTCTCACGGAGATGGCGCGGATTTCTTCCCATCTCATTTTCATGGCGTCATATCCCCTGGAGTTGGGCGCGGCCACTCCGCTGTTCTTCGCCCTTAGGGAACGAGAACGAGTCCTTGACCTGCTCGAGGGTGTGACGGGTGGGCGGTTCCACCCCAACTTCAACCGGATCGGCGGCGTGAAGCCGAACGCCGGCTCGGGGCCCACAACTCGGAAGACGCCCCAAGATCTTCCGGCTGGGTTTCTGGAAGATACCCGCGACGCCATGGACCACGTGCTGTCCGTGTGTGACGAAATCGAGACCCTGGTCGCCGGTAACGAGATTATTCTGGCCCGTACCAAGGGGATCGGGATACTTCCCCCCGAGGTGGCTGCCGCTTATGGAGTCTCCGGCCCCAACCTGAGAGCTTCGGGAGTGAAGTTCGATCTCCGCAAGGTCGAGAATTATCTGCCATACGACCGGTTCGAATTCGATGTCATCGTCGGCGAGAACGGTGATTGCTGGGATCGTTGGTGGGTCCGTCTTCAGGAGATCCGTGAGGCGGCCAAGATAATCCAGCAGGCAATCGACGGCATTCCCCCATCGGGACCGCTTCAGGCCAAAGTGCCCAAGATCATCAAGGTTCCGAAAGGGGAAACCTACGTCCGCGCCGAGAATCCGAAAGGTGAGATGGGCTATTACCTGGTGTCGGATGGCGGTACCGGCCCCTATCGACTCAAGATTCGTTCCGCCAGCTTCTCGAACCTCACCATATTGCCGTGGATCCTGGAGGGAGTGCTGGTGCCAGACATCATCGCGGTGATGGGAAGCCTCGACTTCGTCCTGGGAGATGTCGACCGATGATGCAGTTCGTCACTGACCTGTTTGCCAACTTCTGGGTTTCCCTTGGCGGCAAGCTTCTCCTGGTAGCAACGATGGTCCCGGTGATCGGCATGATCCTTGGATTCGCCGAAATGAAATTGTCGGCCAAGATGCAATCTCGGGTCGGGCCCTATTTCGCCGGTGGGCGTTGGGGCTGGGCCCAATTGATTGCTGATGGCGTCAAGTTCTTCCAGAAGGAAGACATCATCCCCGATGACGCCGACAAGCCTGTTTTCAAATCGGCTCCGATACTGGTCCTGGTCGGGACTGTCGCTCTATTCGTTGTTATCCCATTTGGACCCGGTCTCATCTTCAACGACCTCGACGTTGGCATCTTCTATGCACTGGCGATATCGAGTCTCAGCACCATTGGCGTTCTCATGGCAGGCTGGTCATCGGCCAACAAGTACTCCCTGATGGGTGGCCTCCGCGCCGCAGGACAGCTCATCGCCTACGAACTGCCGTTGGTTCTTGCGGTAGTCGGGACCGTGATCATGGCGGGGACCATGAGCATGGAGGGGATAGTGCAGGCCCAGATCAGCGCCGGGTATCCGTACGTGATTCTCCAATTCGTCGGTTTTGGCATCTTTATGATCGCGGCGTTGGCCGAGCTGACTCGTATTCCATTTGATATGCCCATCGCCGAATCAGAGTTAGTGATGGGTTATGTGACTGAGTACTCAGGTTTCCGGTTCCTCTTCTTCTTTCTCGCCGAGTTCGCAAACATGTTCACCATGTCGGCGATAGCCGCCACGCTTTTCTTGGGTGGCTACTGGCTGCCTGGTGTCCCCGCTGATGTGCTCGAGTTCGCCGGTCCAGCGATTCTGATGGGCAAGGTCTTTCTCCTCGCCTTCGTCATGATCTGGTTTCGTTGGACCTTCCCTCGGTTCCGCGAAGATCAGTTGCAAACTCTTGCATGGAAGTTTCTCGTTCCGCTGGCGCTTCTGAACATCGCGGTGACGGCAGTTCTCAAGGTGGTCTTCTGATGACGGCCCCCGCCAAGGGCGGTTTTCCCGGTGGCGGGATGCTCAAGGGTCTGGCTGTGACGCTCACGACCATGTTCAAGACGATCTTCTTGCCAGGCAAGCATTTGGCAACGGTCAACTATCCGAAGGTCAAGGAGACGCCCGTCGCGAGAGCACGGGGTGTCATTGCCCTGGACCAAGAGGCCTGCACGGTCTGTATGTTGTGCGCTCGGCAGTGTCCCGATTGGTGTATCTACATCGAAGGTCACAAGGAGGAGCAGCCTGCGACCAAGCCCGGTGGTCGGATCAAGGTGCGCGCCGAGCTGGATCGTTTCGACATCGATTACGCCCTTTGCATGTACTGCGGCATCTGCGTCGAAGTGTGTCCCTTCGATGCACTGTTCTGGAGCCCGGAATATGAGTACTCCGAGAGTCACATGGGAAACATGCTGCACGACATGGATCGACTCCAGGACTGGATGCCGACTGTCCCCGACCCCCCGGCCTTAGAGAAATGACGTTCCCCGATTGGATCAGTGAGCCAGTGAACTGGGTGTTCCTCGTGATTGGCCTGACAGTGCTGGTCTCCGGGTTCCGAGTTGTCACTTCCAAGAACGTGGTGCATTCGGCACTCTTTCTGGTTGCCACCCTTGCCGGAACCGCCGGGCTCTTCTTGATGCTCTCGGCCGAGTTCGTTGCGTGGGTGCTGGTTCTCGTCTACATCGGAGCTGTGGTTGTTTTGTTCCTGTTTGGGATCATGATCACCCGGGCTCCCATGGGTTTCGATGACAGTCTCGATGGCGACCACAAGGTCGCGCCGGCCATTCTTTCTGTCTCTGTTTTTGTGATGATGGCGTGGGCATCGATTGACGCCTTCGGCACATCGTTGGTCGCCTCGACCGGGACGGCGACTTCGACCGAATTGATCGGTGAGTCCCTTCTGGGTCGTTTCGTGATTCCATTCGAGGTGGTGTCATTTGTGCTTCTCGCCGCGCTCATCGGCGGGATCACCATTGCTCGACGTGACCTCACTCCGGCTGAGGAAGAAGAAAGGGCGGCCGTCTGATGCTGCTCAATCAGTTCCTCGTCCTGGCTGCTGCCCTATTCGCCATGGGTGTCTATGGCCTATTGGTGCGTCGGAACATGGTTCTAATCCTTTTGTCCGTAGAGCTGATGCTTAACGCCGTGAACATCAACCTGATCGCTTTCGAGTCTTACCTGGTTACGCCCGAGGCGGTCGGCCAGATCTTCGCGATCTTCGTGATCACCGTTGCCGCCGCCGAGGTGGGGATTGGGCTGGCGATCGTTCTGATGATTTTTCGGAATCGTAAGTCAGCCAACGTCGACGACCTGAGCCTGATGCGATGGTGAGTGGTCTTTACAACCTCGCGCTTGTCACCGCCCAGGAAGGCGAACACTTTGAGCTCCATGCCGGCGACGGCGGATTCTGGGCTGACACCGCCGGGATCATGCTGGTGTTGCCGGTGCTTGCCTTTCTTCTGATCCTGGTGGTGGGAAAGAGGATGAAACACAAGGGCGGTGAGATTGCTGTCGCCGCGTTGGCCATCAACCTGGTGTGGGCCTCGGTGTTGTTCTATCTCAATGCCACCGGCGGCGTGCTTGACCAGACCACGTTTGAGATTGGCCGGATCGGCAGTGGTCTCGTATTTGAACTGGGGTGGGTGGTCGACGGGCTTTCCATCCTGATGTTCTGGCTGGTCAACTTTGTCGGCCTTCTGGTGTTCATCTATGCCCTCGGGTACATGAAGGGAGACAAAAGGGTCGACTGGTTCTTCGCTGCCTTCTCCCTCTTCGCCGGCGCAATGTTGATCCTTGTTGGTGCCCCCAACCTGATACAGCTGATCATCGGATGGGAAGGCGTGGGTCTCGCCTCCTACTTCCTGATCGGGTTCTATTGGGAAGACCTGGCCAACGTGAAGGCGGGCAACAAGGCGTTCATGGTCAACAAGTTGGCCGATGTGGGTCTGGTTCTGGGGGCGATCCTGGTTGGCGTGGCCTTGGGTTCGTGGGACTTTGGTGACATCAACCTCGCCGCGTTCGAGGGCAACGCCGAATTGGCAGCAGTCGCCGGTGTGGGAGGCCTTCTTCTCTTCATCGGGGCCATGGGCAAGAGCGCCCAGTTTCCGTTCCATATCTGGCTACCCGACGCCATGGCCGGTCCGACTCCTGTATCAGCGTTGATGCATGCGGCCACCATGGTTACGGCAGGTATCTACCTGATGGCCCGGCTCTTTCCGCTGTACGAATACATGGCCAGCGACCTTCGAACGACGATGATCGTCATTGGCACGATCACTCTGCTTGGTGTCGGGCTATTGGCGATTGTGGCCGACGACATCAAGAAGGTCCTTGCCTACTCCACTGTCTCCCAACTCGGTTACATGATGACGGCGATGGCTGCCGGTGGTTACACGGCAGGTCTTTTCCATCTCTTCACCCACGCCGCGTTCAAGGCGCTCCTCTTCTTGTGTGCCGGTTCGGTGATCCACGCGGTCCATTCCAACAACATGAGCGAAATGGGCGGCCTCCGCAAGTACACACCGGTCACATTCTGGACCTGGATCGTCGGCGCTCTGGCGCTGTCCGGGATCGGTTTGTCCGGGTTCTGGTCGAAAGACGAGATCCTGGGGACGCTGAGTCACGAAGGCTACGAGGCTGTCATGTGGATCTCTGTTGCCGGTGCCTTTGTCACGGCGTTCTATATGGCCCGGGCCACCTTCCTCACCTTCTTCGGTACTTACAAGGGTCACGGAGAGCCGCACGAGTCGCCAAGGATCATGACAGTTCCGCTGATCATCCTCGCCGTGCCCAGTGCGCTCGTAGGAATAGTCAATATTCCCGGTCTCAGCCTGGGGCGCCTCCGCAACTACACGGAGTGGCTTTCGGTCCGGCTGGTGCCAATGGGTGACCATCACCCCGAGGCCATCGACTGGGGGCTGGCGATGATCGGCTTGGCTGCTGCCCTCCTCGGTGTCCTCGTCGGATACGCCATCTACTTCAAGGACGCCGAAACACAGCTCGAACGTGACTCATTTGAGATCCCGCTGCTGTTCCCGCTCCTGCGGAAGAAGTATTACATCGACGATCTTGCACTTGGCATCGTGGCTCTCTTCACAGGCCCCATCGCCCGATTTGTCAACTGGACCAATACCTATGTCATTGACATCATCCCCAATGCCATTGGGGGCTCGGTGAAGGCATTGGGTGGTTTTGTCTACGGCGTCCTCGACCAAAAGGGTGTCGACGGTGTCTTCAACGGGTTGTCTGCGGCGACCGACGGAGCCGGTTCTGTGGTGCGCAAGTGGCAGACCGGTCGTGTCCAGCAGTACGCCGCGGCGGTGGTGGCAGGGGCACTGATACTTGTTGCCCTATTTGTTTTTGTGATCTAGGAGAGGCTGATAGCAATGGAATGGTTCGATAGCTGGGGTCTGGCGATAATCGTCTTCCTCCCTGTGGTGGGCGGTCTTCTCCTCGGTTTCATATCTAATGACAACGAGGACGCCCTGAAGAGGACAGGTCTGGTGGTCGCGGTTCTGACGTTTGTCGCATCGCTGGTCCTGATTGGTCAGTTCGACTACTCGTCGAGCACGTACAACAGCTACCAATTCGAGATCAACGAGCCATGGATCGCCGCGATCAACGCCAACTTCCATGTCGGCGTGGACGGAATCAGCCTGCCTCTCTTGGTCCTCTCGACCTTCATCGTCGTGCTCGCGGTGATCTACTCGTGGAACCATTGGGACGAGCCCAAGAATCCAAAGGGATTTCTTATCCTGATGATGATCCTGGCCACAGGGATGAACGGGACGTTTGTTGCTCTTGACCTCGTTCTGTTCTTCATCTTCTTTGAGATCGTGTTGCTACCAATGTATTTCATGATCGGGATTTGGGGAGACAAAACGCCCCGAAAGGTGGCCGGATTCACCAAGGAGTTTGAGACCCGGCTCTACGCCTCGATCAAGTTCTTCCTGTTCACCCTTTTCGGGTCGGCTTTCATGTTGTTGGGTTTCCTCGCCCTCTACTTCGAGTCGGGCAAGTTTGGCGAGCGCACGTTCGACATTCCACAGCTGACTGAGCTGGGTGCAGGAGGTGCGTTCTCTGGCACCTTCGCCTTTCTGGTTTTTGGGGCGATGTTTCTTGGATTCGCCGTCAAAGTCCCGATGTTCCCGTTCCACACTTGGCTTCCCGATGCTCACACCGCAGCACCCACGGTCGGCTCGGTGCTGCTCGCGGCGATCCTCTTGAAGCTTGGTTCGTACGGATTCATTCGTATCTCACTCCCGATCCTCCCCGACGAGGCGAGGAATTGGGCTTCATTCATCGCGATCCTCGCTGTGATCGGGATCATCTATGGCTCCTTGGCTTGTTTGGCGCAATCCGACATGAAACGATTGATCGCCTTTTCCTCCGTCGGACATATGGGGTTTGTAATGCTCGGGATCGCCACGATGACCGACATCGGCATCAACGCCGCGATCATCGGCATGGTTGCCCACGGGCTCATCACTGGCTTGCTCTTTTTCTTGGCAGGGTCGATGCAGCATCGATATCACACGAGAGAGATGGACCGCCTTGGGGGCAACATCAAGCTGATGCCGGTGATGGGGGGAATACTCGCTTTCACCGCCATGGCGTCGCTTGGACTTCCTGGTCTTGCCGGGTTCTGGGGAGAGTTCATGTCGCTTGTCAGCGCATACAACCCTCTTCCGGGACTATCTCTTGGTGTG
>Ga0255057_10000371_pt1 | contig 25372 bp, 22 predicted proteins | sample Cases_109_6_MG_FD_189022 | JGI IMG/M metagenome (GOLD analysis project Ga0255057, IMG submission 189022) | Seawater microbial communities from Amundsen Gulf, Northwest Territories, Canada - Cases_109_6 | ecosystem: Environmental > Aquatic > Marine > Gulf | place: Canada: Northwest Territories... | reverse complement strand
CCACGATGTTGCCGTCGGCGAACCACTGCTTGCTGCCTCCCGAAAGCAGGTTGTCGAGATCGTCCAGGAACATCGGCGGAATGAAACCCCAGAGTTCTGTACCAGCGGCCTTGCCGTCCGCGCACTGGAACTCGTCGAGGTTGGCGCCCGCGGTGAACGTGCTCGCTGCATAGTCATCCGCGAGGAACGCGTGAATGACGCCGTCGTTGGTCGATACGTAGATCACGCGCGGACGGCGGCTGAGCAGCCAGTCGGGCGGGGAAGCTTCCAGTGGATCCGGGCTAAGCTGGTGCGCGAGGCCGAGCCGCCAATCGTTGTAGGTTTGGTCGTCGAGGTCGTCGACAAGCGGGCCTACGATGGCTGGGGTGGAGTGGTAGATGTCGCCGAGACGCTCGTTTTCTCTTCCGCTTCCGGCAACGCCGTGAATGTAGTTCACCAGTGTCGTCCGCTGCGCGGTATCGACGCTCCCCACCCCAAAGAAGTACTCGGGATTGATCGACGTGTTGAGCTCGCCGACCGGCACGTTCCGGATTTCGAGGCCGGAATCCGGGGGGACGTCGATGCCGTCGTCGCCGAGTGCAGTGATCTTGCTCTTGCCATTGCCGACGAGGTGCTTGTTGACGTCTGCGGGGTCAGAGGGCAACACCGTCCAGAGATTCCTCGAGAACCCGCCGGTGAAGGCTACACCGTTGCCCGAGCCGAAGGGCTCGACATTTCCCGGAGGGGACGACTGGTTGTTGAGCACCAGCTGGAAGCGATCCGAGTCGACAACCGTCTGCTCGACCGGCACGGGGGGCGTCCCGACGCAGAGTACGCGGCGTCGCTCGAGAATTCCGTCCCAAGGATCCGTCACACCCAACGATGCCCTGAACCCCGAAATGAACTCGGACTCGATGAGGCCCGGCGAGAGGCCGGTCGCCACGGGGGCCGTGCGGCTGGTGGCGCCCGGGTTCTGCTCGTTGAGAATGGTGCTCAGGGCGGTCACTAGTTCCGCCCGATCCGCAACGAAAAAGGCTTCAGTCGTTCCACCGACTGACGCGATATCGTCGAGCAGGGCTTCGACGGCGGCTACCTCGGCGGGGTCGCCATCGAGTGCAAACCCGATGACGTAGAACTCATCGAGCTCTCCGGCCGCGATCATCGCCGCGACCGTCGTCTGGATTTCCTCGTAGGGGCAGCCCGTAGCGCCGACCGGCTGGCCTAGCGCTTCGCAGAACACCGGGCTTCCGCGCATGTCGCCATTCGGGAAACCGTCGGTGATCAGGACCGCGGCCTTGTTGCGGCAATTGTAGTAAGCGTCACCCGGGCCGGGATCTGCAGTTTTCTCGATGAAGTCGTTGTCGGTCTGCACGAACACCTGGAGGTCGGTCACCATGGCTGCCGTCGGCGTCGAACCGAACGGCCGCAGGGGATTCTTCCCGAGGCCCGCATCTCCGAGAATCGTCGCTTGGATGGAGTCATTGGTTGCGGTCATCGCGGCCGTGCTATCGCCGCCGACGGTGACAAGGCCACCTTCTGTGGCAGACGCCGATCGAGCTCCCGCGTTGATCATGTACGTCGCCAGGGCGCCCGGGAACGAGAAAGGCGCGTCGGCTCCGAAGGAGTACATACCCTTCGTTCCCACGGACTCGGTCGGGAACGGGGCGGTCTGGAAAACGGTCTGAGTGACGAGCGGAGGCTGGTCGCTCAGGGTCCCGACCGAGTCGAACGTCATCAGACCGAACTTGATGCGCTCGAGGTAGATGTCGAGGACGCCGTTGCCGTTTTGGGAGCCGGTGTACGCCCCGATCTCTTGAGGTAACAGTATGTGCGGAAGGAAGTACCCTTCGTCGTACTGGCCGGAGTAGATACCCCCGATTCGGTTTTCGGAGCTGCACTCGAACGGTGAGAACTCTCCGGTGAGCGCCTGGGCGACGACCGACCAGCGGTTCTGCTCGAATGTCACCCCGCTACAGACCGGGAGACACTCCAAGCAGGCGGGAGTGACGCAGAGACAATTCGGCTTTCGCTCCATCGAACCCGAAGTATCGACCAGGAGGACGACGTGCGGACGAATGTTCCGGATGTCCGGCGCCTGCGCAGCGACATCTCCACCTAGCCCGAGCGCCGCGAAAAGAAGAAGTCCAAGTGCTATGTGAAATGAAATCCGCATCATGATCCTGTGACGAATGGCCCACTTATGATGTAGGCGCGGAAGTCGGCGCCGGTTTCGTTGCGCTCACGGGCTTGGTCTGCGGCTTCGAGGGCGACGTCACCGGCGCTCACCCGCGCCCGCGCCCGAGCCGTGAGCGTGGTCCGCATATACTTGAACTTGGAGCCGCCCTGGGCCGCAGCGCCCGGTGCCAGCTTGCTGAGGATGTGCTCGTCGTAGATGTCGATCGTCACGATCGGGGTCAGCGCTGTGTAAGTTCCAAACGACGAGCCCTGTTCGTAGGGTACGTTGACCAGCAACCCTGGCCCTCCGCCGGCGGCCAGCAACTTCGAAAAGTGCTCCGGGTAGAGCCGATACGCGCGGCGACCGTTGGCCATCGGGATCTCCGGGTAACAGGTGCCGCCGCTGGCGCAGCTGAATGTGACCCCCTGGGTGCTTCCCGGGGCGAGCATCAAGTTTCGCACCGTTTCCGGACCGAAAATGTCGAACCAATCCATGGCGGCGGCGAGGCCGGCCTTCGCGGCGTATCTCGTTTGCATTTGCTGACGCGCGAAACCAGTGCCCCGAACCTCGTGCGACACGGTGTTGGCCGAGAACACCGCGCTTGCGGTGCCCACCATCACGATCATCAGGACCACGAAAAGGACTGCGCCTTCCTGTTTGCGAGGATGCTTCATCCGAGATTCCTCCTAGCGACGCTCATCACCGGGATCTCGATCCGTAGATGCCGCACGCGGGCCGAGCCCTTGCTATCCTTGTTCACCTCAAAGCGCGTCGGAACGATACCCGCGTCGACGTCGCCATTGTATTCGAGGGCTGGATCTTCGAGCGGGCTACGGATGCCGAGGTCGATGATGACCGAGCGCACGCGCTCGGGATTGCCGTTGACCGTCGTTTCGGCCGTCGACCCCTTCTGGTGGCCGAGGGTTGGCGGCGCAGCCGATGTCGTCGAGCCGGAGTTGGCGTCGATCATGAAGCTCACTTCGAAGTGCGTGACGAATTCCGCGACGACTTGCGTCGAGTTCGCCTTCACCGACCCATTGGTGGCGTCCAAGATCCGACGGACCAGCACCCGATTTGGAGCCTCGAGCAGGTCGGCCTCTGTCAGCGCATAGACGTCGTGGATGGGACTGTCCGCATCGGAAAGGTCGCCGAAGAAGATGCCGTCGAACTTGAGAAAGTCGTCCGTGTTGGAAGTATCGGCCGGGTCGAAGGGGTCGACGATGGCGTATTCCACCCACTGAAGCGGCGCGATCATGGAGCCCTCGGCGGCACCGGGAAGGCATGACGTGCCGATCGGCAACCCGTCTCCCGACGGGAGTACCAGCCGGATTTGGTTTTGTACGTTGCTGCCCTTTCCGTATACCGATCGAAAGAAGTGACGCCCTTCGGGGGTCTCGATGTGAAGGACCGAGCCGCTTTGGAAGGCTCGTGCGCCCCGCATTCCGATGCCCTTCCAGCTCCCGGTTTCGCTGCCCCATGCGCTGTCCCAGTTCAGGGTGCCCGGGAGGTAGTCGGGCGCTTGGCCGCTCGTGAACGGGCCCGCCGTGTTTCCCCAGGCAAATGTCCGCCGGTATGCCTGGTTGCCGGTTTGCAACACGATGACCTCGCCATTGATGCTCGTCGAGTTCACCAGAAGTTGCTCGGTGAGATACATGCTGGTGAGGACGCGAAGCCGGTCAGCTCGTGCCCCCGCGTTCACGCTATCGGGGTCCAGGACCGCGATGTCTTCGTTCGCGTAATACTGAAAAGCACCCATCGGGCCGTTTCCGCCGCCAAGCTTCGGGAGCTCAGGTCGATTGGCGTCACAGGTGGGCTCGAACCGCTCCACACCGGTGTCCCCTTGTCGGAGATAAGCGTTCGGTGTGCCAAACAGTCCTGCGCGTGAGATGTCCTGCCGAAGCTCCAAGGTGGCCACCCGCGATGTCCCCTGCGAAGAGGCCACCCGTTGCTCGACGAAGAACTGCTCACTCATCGCCGAGCCGAGTGCATAGACCGAGCTGACCGCGGTCAGACCCACGACCATGGCGATCATCAGTTCGATTAGGGTGAACCCACTTTGCCTCATGGCGTGTCCCTCCGTAGCCAAGTCACCACCGTCGATGCGAAGATCACGTTCACGTTGGGGGCGCTTCCGAGGTTCCAGCCATCGGCCGTTCCTGCGGCACACCCTGCCCCACGAAAGGCAGACGCCGCGACCCAGTCCGAGTGCGCCGGCGTCCCGGTCATGTGGCCCGGGCGGAGCCAGTACGTGCGAATGTCGACGCGCACCGAGCTTCCCTGTCGAAGCCAGCTCATCTTGAGATTGACGCAGTACGTGGTGTCCGCGGTGGTTCTCGTGTCGCCGCCGAAGTAGTCGAAGGCCCAAGACTCCATCGAGAGCGTGGGGGCAGGCCTGAACCAAGCGGTTTCATCCGCGACGCCGGCGATCGTTTGGAGGTACGCGGTGGCCTGAAGCTCGGTGGTGTTGAAGCCTTGAGCGGTCCACAGCAACGCGTCGCGCTCCACACGCTCGATCCAGGTCTCGGTAATCGCGAGCGCGGTATTCATTTCGCGCGCTTCCCGATTGGCACGCGTCACTGCCTGATGCATCGAAAGGATGCCGAGTGAGCCGACCGTCATGATGCCGATCGCGATCATGACCTCGACCAGTGTGAAGCCTGCTGGGGCATCTGTTGCGGGGCGCTTCATCGCAGGATCCTCGGCGACCCCGTGCCGGACGGGACCAAGACCTTTCGCGCCACACCGATCGGCCTTCCACCGAGGTCGCGGTAAACGACGAAGCCGAAACCGGCTTGCGACCTCGGTGCATCCCAGTTCGTGTAGAGCACCGTATCGATGAACACCTGGTTGTTGGATCCTGCCTCGTAGCAAAACGTGGTGTCCCCCCAGCCGTCTACGCGAATGAGATCGTTGTCTGACGGGTCCGGGTCGTGCGTGCTTGCATAGAGATGATCGACGCAACGCCAATGGTTCGTGTTGTCGCAGTCGAGGTCGGAGAGCTTCATGTTGGAGGCGTTCTCGAAGCTGCTCACCGAGCACCCACCGGCCGTGCCCCGGAGCGTCTCGAAGGCGAAGGGTTCGCTGAGCCCTGTGCCGGCGTCGTTGTCGTAGACGACCTGGTGGGCGCGTCCGTATGCGCTCGACATGTATCGCGCGCGCTGAAAGAGGCCGACGACCTCGCGGGAGACCATGGCCACCCGCCGGTCGGCGAACCCTTCGCTAATGCTCGGCAAAGCAGCGCTGACGAGCACGCCCATCACTGCCAGCACGACCATCAGCTCCACAAGTGTAAATCCAACTAGTTTATGTCTAGCTTCCCCAAGCACGTACTTCTTACGTGCAACCTCCGTACCGAAACGAAAAACCCCGTAAGCATATGAAATCAAACAAGTCCGCCCCGACAAGAACCCCAAAACCCCGCATTTCATGCAGACCTTATGAAAAAAATACAGACCCGGTACACAAGCCCCGCAGGGGCCGAGTGCTCCGTACGTCAAATCCTCGTAGACAATGTCGCCCTTATGGCGGGGACAGTGCGGAAGAGAGGACTCGAACCTCCACGAGTGTTACCTCACATGAACCTGAATCATGCGCGTCTGCCAATTCCGCCACTTCCGCTGAAGAGAAGGCTCGATAGGCGTTGGCCCCAAGCCTGTCAAGGCATACCCTGACCGACGCTACGCTGCGTGCTTGGCAAATTTGGTTGTGCCGGCGATCGAGAGGGCTAGGACTAGGCCTTGCATGGTCAGACGGCAGTGGGAGGCGTCGACTAGGGTTTGGGCGTCTAGGCGGGTTAGTAGATCTTGGACCTGGGACTCCGGGGCTTTCAGCCATTCGGCAAGTCCCTCGGGGGTGGCAGGGATGTCGGCCCGGCCGAGGTCGTAGAGTGTCTCCAACAGACAGAGAGCTAGTTGTTCATCTTCTAGTTTCATCAGGGAGCCAGAATACCTACTACTGATAATCGGTCCAGTTTTTGGTGTTCAGTAGGTCCGAATCTGCAACTGATCGAAATTGTATACGCTTTTGCCCCTCAGATCTCAAGCTCGACGAGTAACAGCTTGTTGCAGTCTCGCTTCGTGGAGAGCTCTCGGATCGGCCGGTCTGGGACCAGCTTCTTGAAGTTTGGGTACCGCTTGTGCTCGAGCACGAAGTAGGCCCTCCGTCCTCGATTCGCCTCCAACCACTTCTTCATCCGCTTATTGTCGAGCTCCGCAAAAACGTGGATCCGATTGCCGGTGTAGAAGTTCTCGCCCTTCCAGTTCATTTGCCAGGCAACGAGAGGCTCGTCGGCGCTCTGGCGGTCTTCGTAGTAGCGCTCGGCTAGCTTTTGGATGCTCCAGTGATCCGCTAGGTCTACCGTGTAGACGTTCAAGCCCCAGGCGCAGAAGGCGATCGCAAGGCCCATGAGCCCTCGACCGGCGACCCGTTGCCAGGCTTGAAATCCTAGTGCGGCGGCAAAGAGCGTCGTCGCAATTGCAAAGCCGGTCAGGACGGCCCTGTAGTCGAGGTGCTCAGGCCAGAGCCGGCCGTAGTTATAGACGAAGAGGTGGATCAGCCGTTCGTTTCCCTGGGGTCGTGCGGTTGTCGCCCAGCTCAAGTCTCGCCCGACGAACGCGACGACGCATGCCCCGACGATCGAGGCCACCCCCATCGCGATGCTCCACCGAGACGAGGGAACATGGGTCTCGGCCTTGGCAAGGTCCCGCCGGGCCAGCACAATCATCAGAAGCCCGGCCCCAAGACAGGCGTACGCCCTGGCTGGATTGGATTGCTGCAAAATCCAGTCGTCGATCTCCATCGCCCCGGCCGGGATGATCCCGCGCGGGTCACCGGCGAGGAACGCGAACCCCGCCACGAAGAGCACCGCAGCGGTACCAGCGAGGACCGTGGTCAAAGGGCGTTTCGGTCCCCACCATTCCGCCATCGCGATGCCGATCAGGATCCCCGCGGGGATGATCGCTGGGAGGATATAGTGATGGAACTTGGTCATCATCGCGCTGAACAGCACGAATGAGGACAGCAACCAAAGGCCCAGGAAGAGTAGTGTGTCGCTTCGTCGGTCGTTCGTCGATCGAGGTTGGGTGCGATACCAGAGGAACATGATCAGAGCTGCAGGGATGAGGGCGACCCAGGGGAAGGTCGCATACCCGATCTGGGTGAGGAAGTACTCGATGGTGCCCTTGTCGCCGTGGACGCCGGCCGCGAGCCGATTGATGTGGTCGTGAATCAGGAGGCGGTTCGTGAAGCTCGATCCGTGCCGCACGTACATCGCGAGGTACCAGGGAATACTCACCGCAACGACGACGAGCGCGCCCGACGTGATTCGGAGCTGACCGTCACCGAGCAGTGCCCAGCGTCGGGAGGAGGCCAAAAAGAGGAGAGCGATCAGCCCCGGGACTGCGAGCCCTAGGAGCCCCTTGGCCATGAAGGCGATCGCGCACGAGAAATAGAACGCGTACATCAGCAGGGGCCGCTGCCGGCGTTCCTTGCGAAGGAAGAACGCGATCGCGTAGAGGGCGCAGAGCCAAAGAATGCCTTGGATGAACGGTTGTCCGCCGAAGCCCCGCACCCGGGGGAGCTGATCCCGGAGGTCTGGGTTTCCCGGGACGTCGAGGTTGCCGGCGGAGCCGTAGAGAAAGTGATCGGAGTGGGTCACCAGGTGCCAACCATCGATCCACGAGACGTTACGGGAGATCAGGTAGGCCGCCTGCGGAAGCACGGCGAGCACGACCAAGAACAGAATCACATGCTGCAACGACAGCTCAACGGGACCGATGCGGAAGAGCGTGGCTTCGCGCTCGGGATCTTCTTGGACCGCCATCAGCAAGCAGCAGGCCGCGATCGTGATCGCAGCCACGAGAGGGAGGTCGGTGATCGCCTGTCGCGATATGAAAAAGAACTGCGGCATCGTCGCTGTGACCATGACGGCGAGTGCCCCCGCCCGTGGGCCGAACTGGCGCCGTATCGTCTCGTAGACGACTCCGAGCGCGGCGATCGTCATGACGAAAGTCGGCATCCGAATCGCCCACTCCGGGTGCGCCGGGTTGGCGTCGGGCATGAAGTCGATCCCGGCGACGCCCATGCTCCACGCCTCAGCCCAGAAGAGGAAGATCGGCTTCGACCAAAACCAGTTGCTCTGCGCCCACCACAAGCTGATCCAGTCGTTTCGAGCCAGGATCTCCCGGGCGACCTCTCCATAGTGGGTCTCCCACGGATCCCACAATCCGTAAGTGCCGAGCAGCGGAAGGTAGAGCGCGGAGACGATGACCAGCGCCAGGAGCCCCGGACGTCGCAACGCTGGAGGAACCAAACACAGAAGCGCGATGCAGATCGTGACCGGCATCCCTTCGTAGCCGCCGAGCCAACTCCCGATCGCTACCACGGCCGCCGCCAGCGCAGCCGCGGTGACGAGCGACACCCGCTCCCCGGGCTGTTTGCCAAGCGTCGTATTGCGCCACGAGACCGGATCGACCGAGGACGTCGGGACGAACCACACGACCCATGCGACCGACGCGACCAGAGCGATCAGCGTTCCCCACAGGGGGCCGAGAAAGAAGGGGTCGCGGTTCGCCATCCACAGGACCATCGCGACGGAAGCCAGCACGGCCGCGACCAAGGCGGTGACTTTCCTCGACTCTCTGGGACCCTCCGCGCTCTGCAACGCGGCCCGAGCATAGCAGGCGGGGCTCACTCCCTCAGGTCGAATCGAGTCAGCCCGTCGGCCGGAACGATCAGCAGTCGGCTATGCTCAATCCCCCCACCGTCGGGCCCATAGACCGTGATATGGACCCTGTACTCGCCCGGCGGAAGGCTGACCGTGTGGGAAAAGGTGCTCCCGTCGCCGGCGGCGTGGTTGAAGCGCGCGACCACGACGGCCTGACCGTCCTGGAGGATATCCACATCCACCTGGAGGACTCGAGGACCAGGCTGATAGACCACTTCCACGTCGCGGGGCCAGATCCGAGCGAGTTGACCGCCGACCACCGCCAGTCCGACCACCGCAACGACGGTCGCGAGCCGTTTCCGGGTCGGGGAGGGTCCTGGGGTGGGTAGGGCGTGCGTCATCCAAATCGTGGTTATGGTGATTAGATGAGTAAACGTCACTACCTTGGCACCAATTGGAGTCGGTGTTAAATTGGAGGGTGCCCAACTAGTGCGCCGCTATGGTCCGCCTCACCAACATTCTTGAAAAGGTGAAGGGATACCATCCCCGAGCGGATACCGATCTGATCAACAAGGCCTACGTGTACGCCGCCAGGATGCACGATGGGCAAAACCGGAAGTCCGGGGATCCCTATTTCGCCCATCCCGTGGCGGTGGCGGACATCATCGCCGACATGCACTTGGACGCGTCGAGCGTTTGTGCCGCGCTTCTTCACGACGTGGTCGAAGACTGCGAAGCGAGCATTCCCGACATTGAAACGGTGTTCGGCGAGGAGGTGGCGTTCCTGGTCGATGGCGTCACCAAGCTCGGCAAGATCAACTTCGCGTCGCGAGAAGACCGGCAGGCGGAAAGCTTCCGGAAGATGCTGGTGGCGATGGCTCGGGACATTCGAGTGCTACTCGTCAAGTTGGCGGACCGGCTCGACAACATGCGCACGCTCGAACACATGTCACCGGCCTCGCAGGAACGCATTGCCGGCGAGACGTTGGAGATATACGCGCCACTTTCCGGCCGACTCGGGATTCAGTGGCTCAAGGCCGAGCTCGAAGACCTCAGCTTCAAACACCTCGAACCAGATGCGTACGAGGTTCTCGTTGCCCAAGTCGACGCGGTAGCCAAGAGCACGGACAGTTACATTGCCGACGTCACCGCACAGTTGAAGAAGATGCTCTTGACGCGGGGCTTCTCGGTGCAGATCAGTGGGCGCCGTAAACATCTCTATTCGCTTCACCGCAAGATGAAAACGACGGGTGTCGGCTTCGAGCAGGTGCATGACTTCGTCGCGTTCCGAGTCATCACCGAGAGCGTCGCCGATTGCTATGCGACGCTCGGCGTGATCCATTCGGAGTGGACGCCGGTGCCAGGACGTTTCAAGGACTATGTCGCGCTCCCGAAGTCGAACATGTACCAATCGCTGCACACCACAGTGATCGGGCCGGGGAACCGTCGTGTCGAGGTTCAGATTCGTACGCACGAGATGCATCGCACTGGCGAGTACGGGATCGCAGCACACTGGCAGTACAAGGACCACACTGGCGGGATCGACCCCAAGGACGCCGCGCGGTTCGTGTGGCTCCGACAACTGATGGAGTTCCAAAAGGAAGTCGCCGATCCAGAGGAGTTCTACGAGAGCGTCAAGGTCGATCTCTTTCCGGAGGACGTCTACGTTTTCACGCCCAAGGGCGACGTCAAGACATTTCCCCGAGGCGCCACCCCCGTCGACTTCGCATATGCTGTTCACTCCGAGGTGGGCCACAGATGCTCGGGAGCGCGCGTCAACGGAGCGATCGCGCCGCTGCGCCACAAACTTCAGAACGGCGATGTGGTCGAGATCATCAGGAGCAAGAACCATCATCCCAGCAAGGATTGGCTCGAGTTCGCCATCACGAGTCGGGCACGCTCGCGTATTCGAGCGTACCTGCGCATGGAGGAGCGAAAGCAGGCTGTAGAGCTCGGCCGAGAGCTGCTCGAAAAGGAGATGCGAAAGAACAAGCTGTCGCTTTCTCGTTTCCTCAAGAGCAGTCGCGCCAAAGACATTTTCACACGGTTCCGCACGGGGAGCGAAGAAGAGCTCTACGCCCGGGTCGGGATCGGGAAGCTCGCGCTTCCGACGATCATGGAGGCGATCATCCCGAGCGAAGACGGCGAGCGCGAGACACTTCGGCCGGGCTTTATCGAGCGAACGGTTCAGCGCGTCTCGAAGAGCTCGGACGGCGGCGGTATTCGCATTCAAGGCATCGATAACATGCTCGTTCGGTTTGCGCAGTGCTGCAGTCCCGTTCCTGGTGATCCGGTCACTGGCTGGATTACCCGCGGCCGTGGTGTATCGGTGCACCGCCGAGGTTGCCCGCGCGTTCTCGAGCTCGATCCAGAGCGGCGCGTGCAGGTGAGTTGGGCCGACGACGTCAACGTCGACCTCCCGGTTTCGCTCCGCGTGATGACCGACGACCGTTCCGGCATCCTTGCCTCGGTCTCGTCTGTCTTTTCGTCGAACGGCGTCAGTATCAACGAGGCTTCCTGCCTATCCAGAGACGGCCGCGCCGAAAACATGTTTCACTTTCGGATAGGCGACCTCGACCGTCTGCGCGACCTCATGCGCGGCGTCGCAAAACTCCAGGGCGTCATCGACGTGGAGCGGGTTTAAGTAGGGGCGCTCCCCTTAAGCTTTTCGTTCTTCGATCACGACGACGAGGGGCCTTCGTCTTCGGTGGAACGCCAAAGGACGGTCAGCAGCGCCGCGGTGACCGCGATCGAGATCAAGACTAGCCACAGACCGATGTGCTCCACCCGATCGGAGAGGGTGTTGAAACCCTCGATTCGGAGCAGCGTCGCCGGCAGGAGGAGCGGCGTTGCGTTGATGCCCGCGTGCAGCGCGATGCTCGCCAGGATGGATTTGGTCCGTAGCGCGACGGCGCCGAGGATGAGCCCGCCGAGGGTCGCGTAGAGGATTGCGCCGTACTCCCCGTGGACGACTCCGAAGAGGATCGAGCTCCATACCCATGCCACGGGGGTCCCAGTGCGACGCTGGAGCATCGGAAGGAGCCAGCCTCGAAAAACGAGCTCCTCGGTGACTGGTGGAACCAAGACGAAGGCAATCAGGGCCGACATGCCGCCCCACCAGGTTGTCGGAGTCATCATTCGATACCGTCGGGCCAACTCGTCGAAGCCCAACGGCCAGATCTCTTGCGCGAGGTTTCCGACCTCGGCCAACGTGAACTGAAGCGAGACCCCGGCCGCGAAGCAAAGGGCCACGATTGCGCCCGCGAGAGGCCGCACATGAACCGCTTTGAGGAATCCGCCCTCGCGCGATTTGTGAGGAAACGCCACGATGAAGAGCACACCCACGCTCGCCGCTTGCGCCAAAGCCAGGTTCAAGGGCGCTTCGGCGCCGGCACGAACTGCTTCGGTCCAGGTCACGGACACGCTCTTCAACTGAAGGACGCCCGCCAACGCCACGAAGGCTTGGCTGAAGAGGGGCATTGCCAAAGCGATCAGCAATGCGCCCACCATCGCCGGCGCAGCTCGAAGGTATCGGCCCACGATGCGACATAGCCTGACACGGACCGAGGGGTATCAGGCAAGATATGCGCCTGCCCTGTTTGGCCGAGCCTGCTATAGCGGCTGAGCGCCATGAGAACTCGGTCTCTCCTCATCCTTGGCCTGCTCAGCCTCACGGCAGCCTGCGCGCACTCGCGATCGGCGACAAACGGGCAGGTCCTCGTCCGAAGCGCCGAGCCGATCCCCCGAGCTGAATATCCCGTCGAGTCGCGTCGGTATATGCGGATGACGAGCTCGGACCCCGAGCGCCTCACTCTTCGCGATCGACTGATTGCTACGATCCTCGTCGAGGCTCAAAGCCTTGCCGACATCGGCGATTACGAAGGCGTCGTAGTCCAAGTCGAGCGACTGACCGATGTCCTCACGTCGTCCGATTTCGCAACGGGAGTGCTTCCCCACGGCCTCGAGCCCATCGCGGCGTTCGTCGTGGATCGCGGCGGGCGCCTCGGAGACGAGGGGCGTGTTCTAGCGGCGTATTTCCTCCTCGCGCGCCTCACCGGGGAGGAGAGATACCAGCAGGGCTACGATGAAGTCGCCACCTGGGGCCTCGAGGCACGCGGCCAAGTGGACGATGTCCTTCCGCGCTACGGCCAGCTTCTCGGTGTCTGGACGGAGCACGCCGATCTGACACCGGCTCCTGAAGTCCTCGACACGCTCGCTACTCTATACATCGGGCGCCGCGACGCTCTCTCCGCGGAGTCATCGGAGGCCCGCGGCCAGTACGGGGCGATCACCAACCGCATCTGGAGGATCGCACCGCTCGATGTTGCGGCCGTATACCTCACTCACGGCGACGTCGACTCGGCCATCACGCAGGTCGAGAACATGGGTCCCGGTGGCGATCTGCAGATTCGGTTGCTCGATCTTCTGCGGGTCGCCAAGAGCCAAGACAAGGAGGGCGCCGATGCCACCTATGAGCTGGTCGAAGGCTTTTCGGTTGCTCGACCGGACGTCGCGTCCGGCCTTTGTCGCGCGTCCCTCGGCCGATACCCCAAAGACTTCCGATTTCGCCGCTGCATGGCGCGCGTCGCCGCCGACGAGGGCCGATTCGCCGACGCGACTGCCTGGTATGTCAGTGCGATCGAGCTGGCGCCGGAGATGATCGAGCTCTATGACGAAGCGCTCGACCAGCTCGACGAGTTCATCGAGAGTCGTCTCATGGATCCCCATCCGGAGCGATCGAACTCCCTGGCCCGCGGTGCCGAGCAGATCCTCGCGGCAAGGCTCGAACGCTGGCCCGACTCGGCCCCTCCGATAGCGCCGGACCAACTCGAGTTCTTGATCGGCATGCTGGAAATGAACGCCGGCCATGTCGACGAGGCCGAGCAGCGGTTCGAAGCAAGCATCGCTCGCGACGAGAATTCCAACGCGTTACTTCAACTCGGCCTTCTTCTCGAGCGCACCGGGCGCCCCAAAGGCGCAGAGGTTTACTATCAGCGTGCTCTCGCACTCACCCCTTTGAATACGTTGAGCGATTCCCTCCATCGCGCAGAGATCCTCGAGCACATTGGCAACGCCGCGGGCGCTCAAGGTCGCGCACGCGAAATGAAAACGAACCACGAGACTGCGCTCGTCGCATGGAGCGAGGCGGTCGGTCTCGTCGAAGGGCCTACCGCAGCGCTGGTCGAGATACGCCGCGGAGTCCTCTTGGACAATCTCGGCCGGCACGACGAAGCACTCGATGCGTTCCATAGTGCGATGGCCCTCGCCCCCCAGTGGCGAGAGGTGTACGCCACCATCCTTTCGCACCTCGTCGTCGCCGAGCCCGACCCCGAGTTCGCATCGACCGTCTGGCGCCGCGCGCAACTCCAGCTGAACCTGCCGCCCGAATGGAAGGTGTATTTCACCCTCTGGCTCCAGTTCATCGCAGCGCGCGCCGAGCAGGCCCCGAGCCCCGAGCACACCGAGCTGCTTCGCCGGCTCGGTCAGCCCGCCAACTGGTGGGGAAAGCTCGCCAGCTTCGGCGCTCAGGATATCAGCTACGACGACCTTCTAACCGTCGCTTCGAGCCTCGGGGAGGAGACCGAGGCCTTGTTCTACGAAGCTACCCGCCTCTTCGTAGCAGGCGATCACGATGCGGCGAACGCTCAGCTTCAACGCGTCCTCGATACCCAAATGGTCAGCTTCTACGAGTACGAGATGGCCCGCAAGCTCCTGCTCGCGCACCCCAGCCCCTAGCCTAGCGCCTCGAACGCGTCTCGAACCTCCGCAGGAGCCTCGACAAGCTCGATCAGGACGCCTTCTCCACCGATTGGCGCTTCTTCGTTGCCCTTCGGGTGAATGAAGCACACGCGATGGCCGGCCGCACCAGGGCGGATTCCACCAGGCGTGAAACGTATCCCCTGAGCGCTCAGCCACTCCACGGCCGCGTCGATGTCGTCGACCCATAGCCCGACGTGATTGAGAGGCGGGCTGTCGACCCTAGGCTTCTTCTCGGGATCGATCGGCTGCATGAGGTCGACCTCGACCGCGAATGCGCCAGCGCCCATCGTGACGATGTCCTCGTCGACGTTCTCTTGTTCGCTTCGGAAATTTCCGGCGGGTGTCAGCCCGAGCGTGTCGACCCACAGTCGGACGAGGGCCGTTTTGTCAGACGCGCCGACGGCGATTTGCTGGATGCCAAGGACCTTGAACGGACGATCTGTCATGGTTCCGCGTTCTTACCCCGGTTGCCGCGCATGTCCACATGGGACACCCTCCGCCCGGTGAAGACGTCACTGACCGGTATCAAACCGACGCACCTGCCGCACCTCGGAAACTACCTCGGTGCGATCCGTCCCGCGCTCTCGCTCGTCGACCGGTATCGAACGCTCTACTTCATTGCGGACTACCACGCGCTCACGACCGTTAGGGATGCAGGGCAGCTGAGAGGCTACATTCGTGACGTCGCGGCCACCTGGCTTGCCTGCGGTCTCAATCCGGAGCGCACCTTGCTCTACCGACAGTCCGCCGTGTCCTACGTGTTCGAGCTCACATGGGTCTTGAGCTGTATGCTGGCGAAGGGCCAGCTCGAGCGCGGCCATGCCTACAAAGACGCGCTTGCACGGGGCGATTCACCGAGTGCTGGGCTCTTCAACTACCCGCTGCTGATGGCCGCCGACATTCTTCTTTACGACACTGACGTAGTGCCGATTGGCAAGGACCAGAAGCAGCATCTGGAGCTTACTCGCGACATCGCGATGCGGCTGAACCACATTTACGGCGAGAACACGCTCGTCGTGCCTGAAGCGTTGATCACCGAGGCTCCCCTCGTACCGGGTACCGACGGCGAGAAGATGAGCAAGAGCGGCGGCAACGGGATTCCCCTTTTCGAATCGCCCAAGAAGCTTCGAAAGGTGATCATGAGTATCACCACGGGCTCCGAGTCGCTCGACGATCCCAAGACCGCCGAAGGCTCGACCGTCTATGATCTCTACGAGCTCGTCGCCCCGGAGCGGGCCCCCGAGATGAAGCACAAGCTCGAAGCGGGCGGCTACGGCTGGGGCCACGCCAAGCAGGAACTCTACGAGGCGATCGAAGCCGAGATCGGCCCCAAGCGAGAAGCGTACATCGAGACTCGTTCTGACGAGCCGAAGCTCGATGCGATCTTGAGTGACGGCGCAGACAAGGCGCGCACCATTGCCCACGCGACCATTCAGCGCGTGCGGAGCGCGGTGGGCGTCGGCTGAGTCAGTAGACGCTGCTCCACTGAGCGTCGTCGAAGTCCTCATACTCTTCGGTTTCGACGGGTCCCTCGACGGGCCGGTCCAATTGAGGAATCGCGAGCAGGCCCGGATGACCATTCTCGACGGACTCGTTGACCAGCAGGAACGTTTGCTTGTGCTTCTGCCATGCCTGTCGGATTACGGTCTGCGCGATGACCATTGTCTCGTGATCGTACCAGCGGATCGCAACGCGGGAGAGCGCTCCCGAGCCATCTTCCTCGGTGTGGGCGTTGACAGCGAGGATCTCGCTGTCCGCGATCTGGATGTCCCGCCCCCAGCGCACATGCGACAACCGAAACTGGTTCTGGAACACCGGCGACACGTAACCGGCCGCGACGTCCATTCGACCCCAGCGCGCTCCCTCGTTGAGCTCGATCACTGCGTCGCGAAGCCTTGTTTCGGGACTCAAGTTCTGTATCAAGCAGCCGCTCAGTCCTAGCAACAGGCTCGCCCACCAGATTCGTCTCGACATGGGTCGACGCTAGGCCTGGGGCCCGAAAATGCGCAACTAATTGGCGGTCGTGCCAGTGGTCTTGGCGAGGCGCGCCCGCGCTGCTCGATTGTCGGGGTCCTGCTCGAGGGCTTTTCGCCAGGCTTTGCGTGCCCGGCGTGCCTCGCCTCGAAGCATGAGGGCATCTCCGAGGAGCACTCTGTACGGTGCGCGGCGGGGCCTTTTTTCAACAGCTCGCTCGGCCCATTTGACCGCCCGATCGCCCTCCTTGGCAGTGATGTAGAGGGTGGCGTAGCCGGCCATGGCCTGCGGATTCTTCGGGTCGAGCTCCCATGCGCGGTCGAGCGTCGCCTCTGCTCGGTTGAGCTCACCGCCTCGGATCAAGGCAAGGGCACGGCGCACGAGGACGTCGGATGCCTCGCCCGGATCTCGGGGCAGGTTTCGCGTGGGAATGACCAGCTTCGGCTTCTCTTGGGCTGGCGGCTTCACTTCAGGCTCCGCCTCCTGGGGTTTCGCCTCCACGACTTCTTTCTTGGGAGGGGGCGCTTCGTCCGTGAGACCTTCATCCGCGGCTTCGAGCCCGTCTGCGGGTCCGGTGATCGGGCTTTTGTCGGTAGGCGTATCCTTTTCGACCTCGGCGGTCGTGACCGCATCCGAGTCGGCGCCGAGCCAGAGCTGCCAGGCCAAGAAACCGCCGCCTCCGATGACCGCCATGAGAAGCAGGACCTGAATCCAAGCGGGTGTCGAGGGGGTCGCGGCGGGCGCGAGAATCGTGGCTGGCCCTTCCAGCATCGGCGCGAGCTCGTGCTCGAACGCCTCGTCCGCAAACAGCGGACCTCGCGAGGACTTTCGGCTGGAGGGCGGTGGTGATGGCGGGGTCGGTTGCCTCGGGGAGGCCGTCTTCTTGTCGGCCGCATCGGGGAGCGTTTCGAATACCGGTGCAAGGCCCATCTGGGTCTTCTTCGGGGGACGCGTTGCGCCGTGGTCGGTGTGTCGTTCAGGACCGTTGCTCTCTCGTAGACTGCCAGCAACAGCGGCGGCGCGACGTTCGGTCTCTACCTTCGCGAGTGGTTGGGGCATCTTGTTCGTCGGAGCTTCGTCCTCGGAGAGCGCCTGCCCTTCGGCACCCGCGGCTTGAAGATGCTGGAACCTGGGGGGTGCCATGGTCCGTAGCTCTTGGAGCTCCTCACTAGACAGGGCACTCGGAGCCATCGTCGCGTGATCCCGCACGGCCGGTGCGGCTGGCGGGACGGTCGGTTCGTCCCCGACTACGTCGTTCTCCCCTTCGGCGAGGCCGAGCTCGCGCGCCACAACCCCGAGCGCTTCGTCGACCGGCATCATGATGTTCGCGACCGAGGGGAGCTCCTGCTCCCGGATCGAAACACGGCCCGAGTTCATACCCCAGAGCGCTGTCAGAGCGGGCATGCCTTGGAAGTTCTGGGTCGTTCCTTCCCGAAGCGTCGCGTATGCCCCCACGATCGAGTTGTCCGCGATGTCTACCTGGATGCTTCGCTTGTTCCCGGCGATTGCGACGTGACGCACACCGGCAACCGAACCGAGTGCGCGCAGCAGGCGCCCGGGGCCGATCAGCTCGAGCCTCGTGTCGAAATCGATCTCGTCGGTGACGCGACGAGTGATCACCGTGTCTTGCTCGATGAGGGGCATGACACGTGCGGTCAGTTGTGCGAGGTCCGGTTCGGCATCCGAGAAGGCGCTCGGCCAGAAATCATCCCACCGCACCACGAGCATCGAAGACCAGCGAAGCTGCGGATCCCTGCGAATAGCACGGACGAACTCGATACCCTTACCGCCGACTGCGTTTGAGTCCATCACGACGACCTGCGGGTCGACCTCTCGAATCCTGGGGATGACTGCGGTCGAAAAATCGGCTGCGGCGACCTGTACCCCTCTTGCGTGCAGCGCGTGAGCGAGCTTCTCCGCACGAAGCTCGTCCGAGTCGAGAATCACTATTCGCGTTCCCTCGAGCGCGCGGAGGTCGATCTCTTCTGCAGGCTCTGTAGGTTCGATCGGAGCGGGAAAGGTCGACAGTCGACCCCCGCTCGCCTCGTGAAACTCGTACTCGAGAGGCCCGGCCTCGGCGATCGCCTCCTGCAGACGCTCGAGGATCACTTCCATGTTGTGAGCGCTTGGCGATTCGGTCTCGATCACCATCGGCATGCCTTCGAGAACGCCCTTCGGAGACTGAATGCTCAAGATGCCGGTCTTGTGGTCGCTCGAAACCAGGGACACGATGTCCTTCAAGTTGTCTTCATTGAGCTCGCCCCTTGCGAGGCCGGTGCGGTCGGGTACTTCCCGCGCGAGGTCGGCAAGTCGACGAGCGATCGCGTCGGCCCCCGCGCCTCGCGGCACAATTGCTACTGCGCCGGCGCGAAAGTCTGGCTCTTCATGCTTGAGGACGGCTTCGCTCGAGACGACGGCGATGGGCAGAACATCGGTTGCTCGGTTTGCCGCCATCCGTTGCACGACATTCGCGCCGCCCCGCACCGCGGCGTCGCCGATCAGGACGACCAGATCTGGTGCGTAGACGCGCGCCGCGTTCTCGAGCTCCGCGGTCGCACACGCCGCGACAGACGCCCCGTGGCGACGAAGCGCCTCGCCCAGCGCCGTCTGCATCGGTTCGCCCTGGCCCACCACCAATACGGTAGGTCGGTGCTCCTCCTCCGACATGGCTCCGAATGGTGGCTGATTATGAGCCATTTCGCCAGCTTGGTGCGAGTGGCCTTCTTGGCTACACTCCGCCGCTCATGACCATACAACCGATCGAGTTCCTCCGAGACACCTTCCCAAAGCTCTTCACCCGCGGAGTGGAAGTCCTTAAGGCCCGCGCCACGGCTGGGGACGAGCGGGCGCAGCGCATCCTTGCCGACGTCAAAGGAGTGACAGGGGCGGTACGCCTCGAGGTCGACGACCACCCGCCAATCGTTCTATCGGGCGACGGGGGCTCCCTGACGGCGGGAGACGAGCCAGCCGAAGGCGTCCCCCTCAGGGCGACAGCCAAAATTCCTGGCGATGCGGTTCAACTTTTGCTCGGCGAGGCGCTTGAATCCGGTGCCCTAGAGGACGATGAAGTGGCGGTCGGAGCGGCCCAAACGGCGTCCAAGCGGTTCGAGGACGCGCTCGCCGGGCAGCCCATGACCTTCAAGGCGACCATCAGGGGTGTTCCCGAGTTGGGGGACGTGGTCCTGCGGGTAGCCTTCAACGTTCCTGAGGTCCCAGCCGAGCCTGGTTTTGTCACGGAGCTCCAGTTCTCAGACCTCGAGGCGGTTCGCCGTGGCGAGCTCACGATCCAAGAGCTTTTCCTCGGCGGGAAGCTCAAGATGGAAGGCGATTACTCGCTGGCCCTCCAGATCTCGATGCAGCTCCTCACCAATCCGCTCTGAACGGAAGATCCGGAGATTCAAGCGGAACTTGCCTGGCCGTCCTGCCGCCAGATACCCTTACTGACGTTAGTGGGGGTCATGTTTCGGGCTATTGCCAAGAGCCGTTATATCTTTCCGGGGTCGTTGTGCTTCGTGTTCGCGTTCGCCGTCGGGCCGATCGGAGCTGAGACCGGCGCTCTGACCGTCGCCGTGGCAGGGGTCGTGGCATCCATCCTTGGCGTGCTCGGGATGTTGATCATTGCGTCGGGCCAGCCGCCATCACTCGAGGTCGCCAAAGTCGACGCACGGCTGCGGGAGATCCAAACCGAAGTCAACGACGTCGAAAACACGCTCGGGGAGAACGTCCAGGAGCTTACCAGCGGCCTCGGTGAGCAGATGGTTGCCATCGAAGAGACCGCGCGCGCGTTGAAGTCGATGGCCATCTCGCTTCAGGTGATCGGCGATCGCGTCGAGGCGCTTTCCTCGAGCACGGAGGAAAGCTCCTCGAGCATTCTGCAAATGACGGCGACGAACCATGAAGTTGCCGAGAACATGGGTAATCTAGGGTCGAGCGTCCGCGAAACCGCGTCCTCCATCGAAGAAATGACCTACAGCATCAAGGAAGTGGCGCGAAATGTGGACGCCCTAGCCCTGACGGCCGAGGAGACGTCGTCCGCGATGAACGAGATGGACGTTTCGATCGATCAGGTGCAATCGAATGCCAAGGAGACGGCCAGGCTCTCCCAAGAGGTCGCGGCAGATGCAGAAACCGGCGCGGAATCGATTCTGAAAATCATCCATGAGATCAATCTCATCAAGTCGACCTCGCTGCAGGCAGTCACGAAAATCTCGAGTTTGGGAGACCGTATCGAGGCTATCGGAGACATCCTGAACGTCATTGACGACGTGGCCGAGCAGACCAACCTTCTCGCGCTCAACGCCGCGATCATCGCTGCGCAAGCCGGCGAACACGGCAAAGGGTTTGCAGTCGTCGCCGACGAGATCAAGGACCTCGCCGAGCGGGCGGGCGCTTCCACCAGAGAGATCGCCGATCTGATCAAGACCATTCAGGAGGAGACCAGGAACGCCATCGAAGCGGTCGAGCGCGGGGCAGGTACGGTCGACCGAGGCGTCACCGTCAGCGCAGATGCAGAGCGAGCCCTCAAGAAGATCCTCGAATCGTCGAAGCAGTCGACCGCGATGGTGGGCGGCATCGCGCGTGCGACGGTCGAACAGGCACAAGGATCAAAGCAAGTGACCGATGCCATCGGCCGCATCGCCGACACCGTTCAGCAGATCGCCGCCGCCACGGCCGAACAAGCTCGAGGCTCGGAGCTCATCATGAAAAGCGCTGACAACATGCGCCTCATCACGCAGCAAATGGAGCGCAGCAGCCAAGAACAGGCGGAAGGCGGTCGACAAATGACCGGAGCGATCGAGCACATCTCGGACATGGCTCATCAGCTTCAGCAGTCGCACCGCAAGCATTCGGAGACCTCCGAGCAGACACTTGTCGCCGCGGCTCGCATCCAAGAGCTCACACGTGACTACGAAAGGCGTGTCCGTGCCGTCAATCGCGCTGTGGAGCGATTGCGACAGTTGCGTTTCGAGGCGTGATCCGGACGCCTAAAGCGCTTAGGTTGCCCCTCAGGGGCCCTACGCCTCATTCTAGGGGAACATGTTTGGGATTGGACCCACGGAGCTGATTGTCTTCCTGGTCATCCTTCTGCTGGCAGTGGGGCCGGAGAAGCTTCCGACCTTCATGCGGACGGTCGGCAAGGGTATGCGCCGGGTAAGGGGCGCGAGCCGCGAGTTCAAGGATGCCATCGGGTTGGACGAGCTCATGCGAGAAGGCGATCCTTTCCGTTCTCCACCAGTTCGACCGCCGCGCGCCCGACCCGTACCGACCGAGTCAAAGCAGGAAGAACCGGAGCCGGAGCCTCAACGGCAACCGCAACCTTCAACCCCGCCCCCGGTGCCCCCGCCGAGTGACGCCGCGCAGGCACTTCGAAAGCCCGTGACGCCCGAGCCGGCCACCGATACAGACAAGCCGCCCGAGCCCGACGACTCGGCCAAGGCGAATCACCCATGACCGATTCCATCCAGGCCACGGCTCCCGAGCCCCCCTCGGCGCCTGAGGCCGATCAGGAGATGAGCTTCTTCGAGCACCTCGGCGAGCTTCGAGCACGCTTGCTTCGAAGCATCCTGGCCCTGGTTCCCGCGGTGGCGATCGCTTGGTTCTTCAAGAAGGAGATCAAAGACTTCTTGGTGGCTCCGCTTCAACCCGCGTGGGAGAAGCTCCAACTGCCGGGCGAGGCGGTATTGCGTTTCTCCGGACCCGCGGACGCCTTCATGATGTACATGAAGAACTCGCTCATCGTGGGCCTCTTGTTGGCGTCGCCCTGGATCTTCTGGCAGCTGTGGATGTTCATCTCCCCGGGCCTCTACAAGAAGGAAAAAGCACTAGCGGTTCCGTTCATCATCGCGTCTACCCTGTGTTTCGTGGGCGGAGCGGTGTTCGGGTACAAACTCGTTTTCCCCGAGGCGTTCACGGTCTTGCTCGGCTTCAGCGACGAAACGCTCGTCGCGACGCTGTTCGTGAAAGACTACATGCCGTTCTTCCGGAGGATGCTGTTGGCGTTTGGCGTCGTCTTCGAGGTACCCGTGATCGTCACATTCCTTGCTGGCGCTGGCATCGTGACTTGGCGTCAGTTGCTCCAGTTCTCACGCTGGTGGATCATAGTCGCGGCCTTCATCTCGATGCTACTAACGCCTCAAGACGTCTACACCATGGTGATGATGTTGATCCCGTTGGTGTTGCTGTATTTCGTGGGAGTCGGCGCCGCGTATCTCATCAGCCTGTTCCAGAGAGAAGGAGAGAAGACCTAGGGACCACGTGAACGACGAGCGCTATTCGCGCCCGGGAATAGGATATGGCGGATACTTCGGGACGTCCTCCGGGACTTCCCATTGGTCGCCCCAGATGCTTGCTCCCCCGTCGATGTACACCGTCTGGCCGGTGATGAAGTCTGCGTAGCGTGATGCGAGGTATGTGATGAGGTGGGAGACCTCTTCCGCGGTGCCGAGGCGATGAAGAGGGTTGGCCTTTTCCGCGCTGTTGAGAAGCTCCGGGGGGTACTGCTTCGTCCCGCTCGTCACGATCACACCGGGCGCTACCGAGTTGGCGCGGATGCCATGCGTTGCCCACTCGACCGCGAGAGTCTTGGTCATGTTGTCGACCCCTGCTCGTGCGGCGCCGGTATGGATCATGCCGGGGAAGCCACGAATGATGTTAGCGATGACGTTCACGATTCGGCCCCGCTTCTGCGGGATCATCGCCTTGTTCGCTACCGCGTGGGTCATTGCCCACGTACCGACCAAGTTGTTGCGGATGACGGCGTGAAAGCCCTTCGCCGAGAGCGACTCGGCGGTCGTAGGAAACTGGCCGCCCGCGTTGTTGACCAGGACGTCGATGCGGCCGAAACGCTCCAGCACCGTGTCGACGAACCCATCGATGACCTCCGGTTCGCGAATGTCACAGGGGGCACCGAAGGCATCGATGCCCAGGGATCCGAGTTCCTTCACCGCCTCTTGAAGCGGTTCCTGCCGTCTGCCGCAGATGGCGACCTTGGCTCCTAGAAGGCCCATCTCCGTCGCGGAGACCAAACCGATCCCGGTCCCTCCACCGGTTATCAGGACGACTTCGTTGGCGAACAACCCGTCCGCGTACACTCGATCCATGGCGCGGCTCATACCACGGGAAGCGCGCTCGGACGACGAAAGCCTCAGCCCGTGGCTGCAGGCTCCCCTGTAGCCGTGTGGGTTACCACGAGCTCCAGCAAGTCCTCGGCGAAAAACGGCTTTCCGAGGGTCGCTGCTACCTTGAGATCGCGTGCGATTTCGTTGCGCGCGGTGCTTGCGCTCAACAGGATGACCGGAACGTCGACCTGCCCCCATCGACGGCGGAACTCGCGCAAGAACATCTCGCCATCTTCGATGGGTAACATCAAATCGACGACCATCAGGTCCGGAAGTTGCACTCCGCACTGCGCCAACGCTGACTGCACATCACCGGCGGCGATCACCGCGTAGCCTTCTTTTCGGAGCAGCACTTGCAACAAGTGGCGGACAGAAGGGTCGTCGTCGAGAACCAAGATGGTGGCCTTCGCAGTCACCACTGTATCGTAACAGGATGTGCCGTGTTCGCGAATATGCGCCACCTGCCTACATGGGAGCTGCTAAGCTCACCTGACATGACGAGCTGGATGGGAGCAGGGCTTCTCGTGACGTGTCTTACGGTGTTGGGCTGCGGAGCGTCGAAACCGACCACCCCGGATCCACCTTTGGTGATCACACCGATCGACCTCTACCCACTACGTCTCGGCAACGCATGGTCATACGACGTGAGCACCGGTGAGCCACTTAGCACGCTTGCCGTGACTCGAGTCGAAACCGTACGCGGATCGATCGTAACGGTCCGCACCGGTCAGGGGAGCGTGAAGTACGACATTCGTGAAGAAGGCATCCATGTCGTATCCGAAGGCGTTTGGCTTTTTCGCGCACCGTTCGAGGAAGGCGCGAGCTGGCCAGCCCGAGGCGGCCGCACGGGTCGCCTCGTATCGACCGAAGCTTCGATCGAAACCACGGCCGGCAGCTTCAGTGGCTGCCTCGAGGTCGTCGAAACCGGCGGAAAGCTCGAGCTTGAAGTTCGAACCATCTATTGCCCGTTCGTAGGACCCGTCGCGGTGGACTCCACGATGCGTTCGAACGTGTCGGATCGCGTCGTTTCGGTACATGCGCGGCTCCGCGGATTCGACGTGAACGGAGGAGCCTCGCTCACTCCTTAGTTTGCCGAACCGGGACCTCCACGAAATCCTCTCGAAGCTGGACGACCAACGACAAAGAGCCCGCGGCGAGAAAGACTTGGCGCCAAGAACGGCCGCTCGGATCCCGAACCTCGAGCGCATGGCGCACGCCAGGAGTCACACCAAACACGGTGTTCTCGATCTCCGTGCCATCCAACGTCACCTCGGCGCCCGGGGGGACTCCAAGGAGCTCCACCCTGGCCATGGCACCTTCGCCCGGCGTCACCGCGGCTTGCTTCCTCGCGGGGTTTCGCTCGAGCAGTGCCCACGCGATGGCGACGAGCACCGCAAGGACCGCTACCGCCATCATCCACCGGCTGTCCAACACGCGTCCGACGCTGCTTCGGGGTGCTGACTCATCACCTGTCGTCCGGTTCACCATGGCTGCTCCGCGTCGCGACGCCCTCTAAACGAGCGCGATCGCATTGCCATCATAAGATGCTCCGCCATGTTTCGTCATCTTCCCACATGGTTTCATGGTGACAACAGCCATTCTCGAGGCACGAGGCCTCACCAAGAGCTACGGAGGTCGGGTCGTCGTCGATCATCTCAACCTCGAATGCTGTCCGGGGTCCGTGCTCGGTCTTCTCGGTCC
>Ga0255057_10000368_pt1 | contig 25513 bp, 30 predicted proteins | sample Cases_109_6_MG_FD_189022 | JGI IMG/M metagenome (GOLD analysis project Ga0255057, IMG submission 189022) | Seawater microbial communities from Amundsen Gulf, Northwest Territories, Canada - Cases_109_6 | ecosystem: Environmental > Aquatic > Marine > Gulf | place: Canada: Northwest Territories... | reverse complement strand
CGATGACGGCGCGGCCGTCGACGGAGGAGGTACGTGTTCTCGATGGCGTGGCCCGTCTCGTGGCGGAGGATACGCATGCACCAGTCGGGAGTTCCCCCCTCGACCTCGAGCATCTGATTCAGCTCGAGCCGTGCCAGGCGTGGATGGGCCATGTAAAAGGGAATCGCGCTTCCGGGCACGCCGTCGGGTGTGAACCAATCGTCCGAAAGCCAGAAATGGGGCCGGAAGCGAAGGCCGCGATCCTTCAGCTCTCCAGAGAGCTGTGCAATCCGCTTTTCTAAGTCGCTCCCCTTGATCCTTAGGTTGAGATCACACATCCTCAGATCGAGAAGCTTTTCATCTGGCCAATCTGCCCATGCATGGTCCCTCGTTCGGTGGGAGCGGGGACCTCTTGACTGACGCGAGGGTGCCTTTATTTCTGACATCGGTACCTCTGTAGGTCTCGTGTGAGCGACGTGGCGTGACTGCCCTGAATCCGGACTATGAGGGTTCCATGGGAATTCATGCAGTCAGGCCCTAGTTTTGCACCGTCATAAGCAGTACGTCAACCTCACACTCTGTCAATGCCAAGGCAATGTCCAAAAGTAGTATATCTAATGGGAGATCGCTAGGCAATCGCGTGCAAAGCCCTGTTCCTTGGGCATTTTTGGCATGAATGTTGCTACCCTAGTATATCCATTCGGGATCTGAGGTCGGTACACAGGCCCTGCCGCGACTAGGCACTGCGGAGAATGCCGATAGGTGGGGAACTCAGTGATGATCTGTTCCCCTTAGGATCCGTGGAGGAGATGCAGATGAAACCGAGCAGTGCCTTCTGGCGGAGAAGATTCTACGTACACCCGATCCAACGGAAGTATTTCTTTCTCTCTCTCGTCCCGTTGGTCGTGTGTGGGTTCCTCTTGGTCTTCCTGGTCCTCTTTCCCTTGCACATGACCCTTTGGGGAACAGCCACCGAACCCGAGAAGGCGGCGATTCTGATGCAGATCCAATCCCTATCCGTTCCGATCATGCTTGCCCTGCTCATTAGCATGCTGGTCTCGAGCATCATGAGCTTCTTCGTCACCCACAGGTTAGGGGGCCCCCTTTACCGCATCGAGCAGATCCTACACGGGGTGGAAGAAGGACGTCTCCCGACCTCCGTGCGACTTCGGCGCGACGATGACCTTCAGGAATTTGCGGGACTTTTCGAAAGGGCCTTTAAGACGATCAGTTCCGCCATGGCAGCGGTGACGGAACATCAGGCTCATGCCGCCAAGGAGCTGGCTGAACTTCACAAGAAGGTCAACGCTGAATTAGACGGGGAGGTCGTACAGGGTCTGGAAGAGGTCGGCCGTAGCCACAGGGAGGTCCAGCATATTCTCGAGAATTTCAAGCTCCCATCGCTTCAGACTCCCAAGCAGGAGTCTACAGAATAAATCCCCGGTTCGATTATCCCTCGAATTCTCGAAAGAACCACAATCCCTCCGAAGTAAGCAGCCAGCTGTAACTCCCTGCCCATCCATCCTCTGGAGTCTTCTCTTCATTAGTTGCCTGTTCCCCGAGGGTCGCCCCCACTGGAGATGGAGATAGACTTGCGGGCACGAAGATTGCACGAATTCCGTGCAGCTCCACGACTTGAAGACCCTCATCGACCAGGACGGATGTCCCGGCCAGCAGACTCAGCAGCTGATGATGCTGGAAATGCTGAGCCACCTGGTGAAGGTAAGCTGAAGGCCGCTAAGGGGGTTTCTGCGTACTTGCTCTCTTCGGAGCACACCGGCCAGCCCAGAAAGTATAGGCATATGTTATTTACACGCGAAAAGTCCTACGATCGTTTCGACATCCTCGCGGCCGCGGAGAAAGCCCGGTCCAAGGGGAGACGTCGGAAAGCCATCGTCGAGTATCGAAAGGTGCTCGAAATCGATCCGGACGACCACGTCATCCATGGAAAGGTTGCGCCTCTCCTCGCCGAGCGCAAAAGGCTTGACGAGGCCTGGTCGAGCTTTGTCGCTGCAGGAGAGGGATATCATCGGAACGGCTACATCAATCAAGCAGTGAGCATCTATATCCAGGCAGCGCGGTACCTGCCACGCAAACTCGAAGTGTGGGAGACCATTGCTCGGTTGCAGGAAGAGCGGGAACTGCCCGCAGACGGCGTAAAGGCCCTCCTGAGTGGATGCCACTATTTCCGGCGTCGTGATCAACGGCCGGAGGCCATCCACCTTCTGCGTCTGGCATGCAAAATTCAGCCGTGGCACTTCGAAGCGACATATATCCTCGCAAAAGTACTTGCGAAGGGCGGCGAGAAGGGGGAGGCGTTACAGCTTCTGCATGGACTTGCCGAACGGGTCCAGGGGCGTAACCTCCGGCGTGCTCGGGCCGCTCTTTTCAGGATGTCTCCGTCCCTCGGCGCGGCATGGCGATGGCTTCGTGCGGCGATCGCCGCACGTGAAATCCCCATTCCGCGAACCACATCATGGGGAGGCTTGGGCATCGGACGGGTCAAACGGGGACGACCGGCCCGCCTGATCTGCCTTACCATCGCCCTCTTGGGCGCCATACTGGTGGGGGTGCCCTGGGTGCCCTTCGGCTTCGATATCGGTCCGGACATGGTCTCCTTCCTCCTTGGAGGGAGCGGGTTGGTCGTGTTCGGCCTGACGTCGTTCCTGTTCTTCTCACGCAGGCGCGAGCGGAGAGGAGCAGCTCTTAGCCCATAAGGTCGAGCCCAACCCTCAAGGACTGAATCCTCAAGCCTTAATTCGACGACGGCCCGTCGAGCACTTCATCCTGAACCGACGACTGCAGCAACCTCCAGCTTTACCACGAAACCTCCGGCCCGAGAGCAAGACCTCTGCCTGGTTTCAATTATCCCCCGCTCGAAAACCGGTGGAGTATCCTCTTCCGTGACAAACTGTCCGGCCTAAAAGCATGACTCTGTGACAGCATGTCAGACTTCTCCGCTACCGGGGATAGTTAGGATTCATTTGAAAGAGACCGTGTGGCTATATGCAGTAAGAGAATTCAAGAGGTTGCGTTGTCGTCCTCACGGAGCCGAGTTCTTGGCATACTTGTCGCAACCTCAGTCCCGAAGGTCTTTCGGCCGGAACTCGATTTGGACTGAGGAGCGCGTGTAGTTTTACCCCGATTCAGCGAAAATCAGAAGGAGGAAGATTATGCAGCAGCGTGCGGAGCGTCGGCATCGCCGGATCGAAGTCTTCCTGCCTGCCCAGTGCACCGTCTTCGCCCCGCAAGTTCCCCAGGAGCCCATGGAGGGCAAGACCCGCTCTCTCAGTCCTGGAGGCGTAATGCTCTTACTCCCGGCTCCCCTGCCGCTCCACACACGGCTGATGGTTCGCTTGGGGGAGGGGCCTGACTTACGGAGTCGAGTAGTATGGGCCGGTCACGTCTTTCGGACGCATCTGGGAGCAGTCCGAGCACATGGGATCGCCTTCACCCGGGATCTCGATGCCTCGGCTCTCAAGCAAATCCTCAGAGCTGCGCGAAAACAAAACAATCTGAGGATCCCCGCCCGTTTTCCGGTGGCTTATGACAATCTGGAGAAACAGGGGAGGGGGACTTGTTTCAACCTGAGCCAAACTGGGATGTTCATTGGTACGACCGATCTGATCTGTCCTGGGGAAGAGTTGATCGTACGCGTGGCCGCCCCAGAGATTCGTGACTCTTTCTCGCTGTGGAGTCGGGTCATGTGGACCAACCCCCTCGAAGGGGGAAACTTTTTCCCCGCCGGGATGGGAGTTCGATTCTTGGAATTAGGACCGGCCGAGGCCACGCACCTTTCGACGCTGCTCGAAGATCTCCGTTCCAAGACCGCCCCTCTTGGTCCCGGATCCGGCTAAACTCCCCCCCCTTCTTCCAAGGGGGGGACCCCCCCCAGCTGGCCTGCGCGGCGTCTCGGCGCTGTCGGAAGCCGTCGTGAACAAAGGGGTTAGTCTGTGCGCTGAAGAATAAGCGCATTGCTGCCGAACTATACAGTAAAAGGCCGTGGGGTCCCTTTCCATCACGAACTAGGGTGAATGGCGCACGGAGCGGCCCTCTGGAGGTAGCAGAATGCTGAGTGAACACGAACTGGAAGCCGGGGTGGTGCTGATCCTCGCCTCAGTGCTCGGATTGAGCTTTGGAAGGATGTGGAGGCCTGGGATTCATATCCCTCATTCCGGGTCCCTTCCTCATGAAGAATACCTCATGGAGAAAAGTCTTCCGACCGAGGTTGATGGGACCTTTATCGTGAATGGCAGACCCTGGTTGATCCTCAAGTGAGACGAATCCATTGCCGTCCTTGAGATCGTTGAGGACGCCCGGAATCACCCATGGCGCCGGGCCGGCGAGCCTGGGGCTTTCGTGAAAGGACGAGACATGAAAAAAGGCAATAAACATCATCAATGGAGCCGACCGAGAGGCGATGGGTTTGAGGCCTTGCAAAGACCCCCATCGGGGGGGGACGTGGGGACGGCGATGGCTGAAAATGATGGGATCGTCGGGGTATGGCCGCCAGACATACACCCGAGCGGGACCGATCTCAGGCCCTACAAACGACTGGCGGCAGCGGTCATCGGGCAAGCGCTACGGGACGCAGAACACCCTGGGAGCGATGAAGCCAGGCGGTGGCTTTCTGAGGACAGCTACACCCTTCGGTTCTGGTGCCAATGGCTTGGCATAAATCCTCATCGGCTTCGGGGAACAGGAAAAAAAGTTCACCGTGGAAGGAGGGAGAGAGGCACGCTTCGTGCATGGAGGTCGTAGCGAGGAGCCACCGATGGAGTTTCCTCCACCTGGTTTCTGCCCAGGGGCAGGGTTTTTGAACTGGCGTCGAAATCACGGAGATCGTGGAGAATGCCACGGCCAAAACGAAGTGTGGGCAAGATGGCCCGAAGCCGCAGGATCGCGCAGAGGCGGACCATGACGGTCGCCGATTTCCGGGAGAACGTCTCACAGTTGCGCTGCCCGAACCGGCGATGCCTCTCCCGACAGGTAGACCCGACCTGGCTGGACCAGGCAAACATCGAGGTCCTCTACATCCCTAATCCTTGGGAGAGTCCGCCGGTCGTCCATTGCCAGGTCTGCGGCCAGCCGGCGTTTGAGCTGGAAGGGGTCCAGCCGCTCGGCCCTTCACGGGACGGGGCAGAACCGGCCTTCCGACACAAGTGGCCGACCCGCAGGGGCAAGACCCGAGGAAAGCGACCGGAGTGGGGGCGTCGCCACGGAAGAAGTTCTCGATAGAATTCGCCATCCCCGAGGGCTTTCGTTTTCCCTTGTACATCATTAGGCCCGCCTGATACCCGCCCAAGGAGCTGAGTGCCGATTCCTCGTCGAGACAGGTCCTCCCGTGCTTCGGCGCGAGATCGTAGTCTAGGTCGTCGCTCACCATTCATGCGCTCTGGTTTTTACCTCGCAAGGAAAAAGGAGGAAAAAATTTGCCCACGTCTTGGGGAGTTGCTAAGATGCACGCAGTTTCTCTCCATCCAAAACGACGTGGGACTGTGATCTGTTTCTGGAGGTTTCCATGACAGAGAGGGGCTGGCGGGGGTACACCGAGCACGAGTTTCAGATGGCCCTATTTGTCGGGGATAAGATCTTTCAACACTACGATGTCTCAGAGGAGGATCGAGGGGTGATCAGCGAGACCCTGTTCCTTCTGGCCATCTATCACTTGAGGGAGGAGGGGAGGATCGTTCTCGAGGCGGATCTCGAAGAACTGTTCCCCGGTTTTCCGTGGGGGCTTCCGGATCAACGCCAGGCGGAGCAGATTGCCAAGGAACACATGCAAAAGTATGATATCTCTCAGCCCTTGAAGGAGCTCCTCCTTGCCGTCCTCTTGGTGGAGATCACCTCGACGCTCGTTTCGGAGAAGAAACTGATCTGGCTGGCGCCTCCTAGTGGGCGGAGGAATCACGCGTGAGGGAACGTGGGTGGGTCCTGGGGCCTTTTTGCTAATCAGTTTTCTGATGGCGGCGCAGGGATCCGCAGGCGTGATCGATGAACGGCAGGCCCTCATGCGCGCGATCGGGGATGACCTTCAAGCGATCTGGGATGGGTTGGCCCGGGGAGACGGCGGAGCAGTGGAGCAGGGAGCAACACGAATAGCAGCGCAGGCCGCTCGCCTCTCCACGCTGTTTCCCCTCGACAGTTTTCACCCTCCAAGCCGAGCACAGCCAGCGATCCGCGAGGAGTTCCACGCGTTCGAAGACTTGGCTCTAAAACTCAAAGAGGCAGCAGAGGGCCTTGCGGCGTCGGCGCGTCATACGACGCTCGCTGAGGTCCAGCCGCACCTCACGCGGCTCGTGCGGACCTGTCGTCAGTGTCACCGGAGCTACATCGAGCCCTACTGAGCCGCGGCCGTTGCCGAATCTCCGCCCTCAGCAGCCCCCCGCCTCTCTCCCTCTTACACCCCTCACCAGAGGCGGCGGGCCGTGCTCATAGGGGCCGTGGGCGATGAAGGGTTAGCCGCCGCGGATCTTGGGGACGATGAGGACCATGTCCCCGCTGGCCAGCCGGTGGCTCTTATCGACGGCGACGCCATTGACCCGCACTTCCGTATTCCCGTTGGTCCCCACCTCTTGCAAAAGCTCGCCGAGGGAAAGAGGGTTTTTTCCAACGAAGGTGGTGACATTCTTCCCCATCATGACCACCTTCACCGCAACCGTCTGTTCCTTTTCCAAGAGGCCCGTCGTCATGGTCTCCCTCCTTTCTTTAGCATCGCTCGTTTGAGCTGGTGAGTAGAGTCAGGGTCTTAAGATCGAAGAGGATCTCGCGGGGCAGATCCTCGCCGGTCGCTAACCGCTTGACCAGATTACCGATGAGGCTCGCGATGGCAAAGCCACTGTAAATGATGGCAGCTGCCGTGCAGGGAAGGGCCTCTGTCTCCTCGTCATCGTAGAGGCTCTTTTCGTAAAATCGGATATCGCCGGGATCGGTGGGATTCACGGCATAAATCCGGGCCACCTCCGCACCCATTCTGGCATCGAGGTATCTCAGGACGGCGGCGCGGTACCGGATGGATCGCAGCCAAATCGCTTTCCGTGCGCGCATGCTGTCGACTCCCGAGATCACAACCCCTGCCATGCGCTGGGCCTCCACCTCGACCGGTTGGACCTCGACCGGAGTTCCGGCAAATTCTTGGAGGATCTCTTGGAGAGCCTCGACCTTCGACCGCCCCACGTCCCTTAAGCGAAACAGTTGGTTCGGCAGGTTATGCTCCTCAATCTCGTCGGGGTCGTACAGATGGAGGTGCTGCACGCCCATCTTGGAAAGGACGAGGGCGGTGAAGGAACCGATCCCGCCGCAGCCGATGAGGTGGATTGGAAGGTCTAAGGTGTCCGGACTCACCAGATCCAGCTGTCGCAGGAACTCCATGGTCTGGTCGGCTGTCACGAATCCACCTCCTGCCAGTACAGGATCGGAATCCGCCAATCCTTGGGGTTGATCGTCTTCAAAAAGTCGAGGAGGACAAAGACCGCGGCGACAAATTGGTATTCGCCAATCATTTTGGCGACGCCTTCCCGGATGTTGCCGAGACAGGGACGGCCCTGGTAAATATGGGGGTGGTCGTAGGCCCCGAGCGCGTTGGTCAGGTTTCGGATCCGAATATCTCCAGCGAAGGAAATTTCCATCCGGAAGCTTCCCAGGTGAAACTCATGGCCCCCATACTCTGCCTGGAGGGGATTGGTGAACACCGTGATCAGGCCATCGTGGATATGCACCTCCCGGACCTCGGGGAGCTCTTTGAGCTGATCCAGATCCTTCAGGTGTTGCTCAGGCGCTGACGGGGTGCCCCGGAGGGTGGTGAGACGCTGCTGGTAGGCGTGGAGGCGGCGGGTCTCGGCCGTGATCCGGCGGCCATATTCTTCCAGGTTATCCTCAACAAATTGCATTTCCCGTTCCAAGAAGGCTTTTTCATTCTGGACGCGGCTCCGGCATTCCTGGAGGTAGGCGTGACGGACTTCCGCCTGGCATTGCCGATCCCAGGTGGCCGCCAGAACATCTGTTTCGTGTCGGAGAGTCTCGAGGGCAGCCTGGAGGGGGTCGAGCCCGAGGGGGGACAGAGAGGTGAGTTCTTTCAGGAGCCGGGGAAGACTGAGGTCGAGCAGCCGCCGCAGAAGGAGAGACCGGAGTTCTCCGTCCTGACCGAGGAGATTAAAGAGGATGTAGATGTTCCCGCCAACGATCTCTTCTACGGCTCGCCCTTCCTGATCTCTCAGGATCTGTCCTCGGCCGATTTGCGAGCCGGCAGGGAAAGCCTGTTGGGCTGCCGGAGCGACGGGATGTCCGAAAACGAAAGAGAAGCGGTTAGGTGGAATGCGGGGCCAAATCCCGAACAGGACGGGAGGGGTGGGGAGGGCGAAATGATGCAGGTAAAGAGCCTTGCCTCTCAACGGTTTCGAGTATCGGCTCGGGCTCCCCAGAAACCAGAAGGGGACTCCGAGCATTTCGGCGTAGAGCTTCACAACCTCGGGCAGAGGTGCCAGCGCAGGAGGATAGGCAGAGAGGGGCTCTGCTCCCTTTCCGCATTCGATAAAGAGAGAAAATTCCGACGGAATGCGCGGCCCCCCGTCCGGGATACCCCTCTCGGGGGAAGCCTGGGAAAGGGAAGGGACATTCGTTCCCTCGGCTGAGACCCATTGTCTGTACAAGGGATTTGTCCCCACCCAAGACCTACATGGATCCTCTGTGGTGTTGGGAGGCGTTTTTTTTGTTAGCACTTGTATCCTTCTTTGTCAAGGGGGATATTCCGGGCCCAGCCGAGAAATGGGTCAGGAGGAGGGATGGGACCGGATCAACTTTCGTCCCGCGAAACCTTCGGTCAGGCTGTGCCAGTACCCCACCTCTGCCTCATCCGGCTTCCAACACAGGAAGACCTCCTGGCCGTCTCGCATGGAGGGAAAATCGATCAGACCCAGCTGGAGATCCTTAAGAATGCATCCGAGAGCCTCGATCCTCTGGATCGCGGTGGTGCATTCTTCCAGAATGGATTCGGCCTCTCGTTTCAGGCGCTGGAATTCTTCCCCGGCCAGTCGATGGCCGTTTTCGCCAGCCTGTTGGCGGATCGCCTCTAGGGCCTGCTGTCGTTCCTCTAGTTCCCGACGCCGGGCCTCGAAGTGCTCCAGGATGACCCGAAGCTCTGGGAGAAGGGCATTGGCGTCTTCGACAGTGAAGTGCCGTGTTGCCATCTCTGCTCCTCAAAATTCAATCTTTTTTACCCTACCCAAGCACACGGGTTACGTCAACAGGAATCAACCCTTGGCGAGTCCCGGCCTCAGCTTCCAAGCTGCCGGCAGAGATCCATCGTGATCACGTGGGCGACCTTCTGTCCGTTGGTCGAGGTAAGCTGATGCAGCCGCACCTCCGGGTGGGCCTTGATCCGGTCCGCGACCGGGTGGGCCTTTGCGAGGATCGTGGCCAGGAAGGGTTGCGGGGCCTCCAGGACTTTGAAGAGTGACATCTCGAAGAGGGAAGAATAAAGCTCCATTTTGCCAATCTCGTCGATGATAATGAGGTCCGCATCCTTTAAGGCGCGGATGACGGCTTGGACCCCGATGGCTTCGAAGGTCTTGAGGTCGACCCCGTACCGTCCGAGCCGAGGCGGTCCCGCAAATCTGACGTGCGCCAGGACCCCTTCGGGACCGGCGAGATCGGTGACCTGAAACCCGACCCGCTGTCCCCCTTCGCGGATCTCCCGCGTGTAAAACCCTCCCTTCTTCCCTGGGAGGGTCTTTAGAAGGGAGAGGAGCAGGGACGTCTTCCCCACACCTGGACGACCTGTAATGAGGTGTACCCGAGCCATGGGCTCTTGTTGTCGGTTACCGTCCCTCTTCGGGGCCACACAGGTCCCCCCGGGCCGGAAGAGCAGGATCACTGGATCGATGACTCGTGCAAGGGCGGATGGATATCAGCAGGACTGATCTGAATTCCCAGGGAGGCTCCGGGGGTACTGCCAGTCTCGGGTCACGGTTGTGCCTCGAGGACCGTTTCTGTCGCCAAAATCGGTGCGTCGATTCGCAGAGCCAGGGCGACGGCATCGCTCGGTCGGGAGTCGACGAGCACCTCACGTCCGTCCACTTGGAGGACAAGGTTGGCGTAATAGGTGTTCTCTTTCAATTCCGTTATCACCGCCCTGACCAACGTGACATCGAAACGACGGAAGAGGTCCAGGATCAGGTCGTGGGTGTAAGGGCGGGGCGGGGTCACCCCTTCCAAGGGTAGCGCAATTCCTACTGCCTCGAACTGGCCAATGACCATGGTCAGCCCGCGTTTGTCGCTCTTGCTGCGCAGCAGGATGCGTGGCTGCCCACGACCATCGGCTGTCACTCCCAGCACCTCCATTTCCTGGAGCTCCCCCCCCTCTTGGGCGTGGCCGAGGGCCAGAGTGGTACCCAAGAATAGGAGAGAGAAAAGCAGGACTAAGTACCTTGAGGGAGAGCTATAAGCCATCTGTACCTCCTTCGATTGGCCCGACCTCTGGGGACATCTCCTTGGTGTTGATGCACCGGATCAGCCGCCACCCGCTGAACAGGTTGACACGCTGAATCTGATCCGGGATGAGACCTGCTTGCTCCAGGAGCGGGGTAAGTTGAAGGTCCGGTTTGAACAGACCCGTTCGGGTGAGGATGGGGGCCATCAATCCTTCGAGCCGCCCCATGACCGGATGCTCACTCTTGAAGTGGTTCAGAATGACGATGTGACCCTTCGGCCGGCATACCCGCTTGATCTCCTGAAGGACCTGGGTCGGGTCCGGGACGACGCTAATGACGTAAGTAGCGAGGACGTGATCAAACGCATTTTCCGCGAAGCCCATTCGCATAGCATCCATTACGGTGAGACTGACGTGGGGAGCGTTGAGCTCGCAGATTCGCGCTTGGGCTTTTCGGAGCATCTTCCCGGAGAGGTCCATCCCCACCAGTCGGTGGTAGTGGGGGTACAGGGGGAGGTTAAGGCCGGTACCGATCCCTACCTCGAGGATCCGATCCTCCGGGCCGGGTTCCAAGACCTTGATGGCCTCGACCCGCCCTGGATAAAAGATCCGGTTGAAGACGAGATCGTATACGGGAGAGACAAGGGCATACGCCTGCGAGACCGTCTTCTGCGAGAGATGCCAACTTGAACGCATATGCCGTTTTGCCCTCAGGGTAATATTCTAGCCGATCCCTCGCAGAATGGAAACGTTTTTCCCAATTCACTGGCGGGCGGGTCGGCCTCTTGATAAGTGGTCAGGCGGGGTCGATCTGAACCCGGGCCCCCTCTTTGACCTTTTTGAAGACGGTGGGGTCCCCCTCCACGCGACCGATGATGTTGACCGCGCTCGCGGGTCGGATCTCGGCTCCGGTGCTGGCTGGGGTAGGCCCGAAGAAGATGCAGAAAGCTCGGCCCGGAGGCCAATATCCCAGATCCCCCCTCTCCACGACCTCTTTGGCAGTCGGTTCCAACTCCTCCTTAACCGGGGTTGCGAAATAGATCTCGTCTCCCCAAATGTTCGCCTTGCCGGTCAGAGGAAGGTTCTCCCAGATGGCATTGGCGGTGGGGGTGTCGTTGAGGACCCCTTCGGTCGTGACATTACCTGCCTTGATGAGAATCTTTTGGCTCATCTTCACCCCAAAGAATATTCTGTTTTATAACACGCCGCTGCGCGGAGGGTCAAATCCGTTTGGATTAAGCAAGTGACAGCTGACTATGGATCGTAGACAGCTTTCTTGCCTGTGGCCTTCCGATGCCGACCCGCTGTCAATTGCGACTTTGGCGTATGGTGCGTTCGGGAAACGGCTTTACTTCGGCCTCAAAATGCAGTAAGTTAGTAACGGTATCATTATTCTATTGAACGCCTCGGCGGGTGGGTGAGGTTTCAGACCCAGGGGCCGCTCGGGGGGTACAAGATGGCTCATTGGCCGGAGGCGATGGATTCGCGCGTCTCCGGTTTCGAGCAGGATGTGATCCCTGTGACCTTCGAAGGGCTCAGGATTGCACAGACGATCCCTTTCGTCCTTCGAGGCGTATCCATCCGATAAGCCCCCGGTGACTTCCCGAAGGTTCCCTCCCTGAGACTGTCTGGCCTGTACGAGTCGCAACAAAAAGAAAAGAAAGGATGAGGGGTCAGTACGATGCTACCGACCTGCTCGAGTGGCCATGAAGCGTGAGATCATCGTCAATTCTTCCATGGTGGAAACCCGCGTGGCGGTCCTGGAGGACGGCCAGCTGGTGGAGTTGATGATCGGGGACGTCAAGAAGGAGGGGTTTGCCGGCAACATCTATAAAGGCCGAGTACTCAAGATCCTCCCCGGGATGCAGGCGGCTTTTGTCGATGTTGGGCTCGACAAGGATGCTTTCTTCTTCGTCCGGGATATCTACGAGGATTTGGAGGAGTATGAGCGGGTCCTCACGGCTGGTGAGGAGGAATTCGAGGGGGAGGCGCGAGTTGTGCCACCCCTTTCTTCCAAACGAGCCCCCCGAGGGGGCCAGCTCTCCATCGAGGAACTTCTCAGGGAGGGGCAGGAGGTGCTGGTCCAGGTAGCCCGGGAACCGCTGGGCACCAAGGGGGCCCGAATCACCTCTCACATAACGCTTCCCGGGCGATATCTCGTCTACATGCCGACCGAGCAGCACATCGGCATCTCGCGAAAGATAGAGAATGAGGGGGAACGGGTCCGCCTGCGCCGGATCGTGCAAGAGTTGATTGCGGGGACCGAGGGGGTGATTGTCCGCACCGCCGGGATGGGAAAGAAGCGGGATGAGATCGCGGCCGATCTGGAGTTTCTCCAATCCCTCTGGCGAAAGATCAAAATCAGGGCGGAGACCCTGACCCCTCCCGCTCTGGTTCAGAAAGACCTCGATCTGGTCTTTCGAATTTTCCGCGACCTCTTCACTCGCGAGGTCACCCGACTTGTAGTGGACCGTGAGGCGGAATATGAACGGTGTTTAGAGTTTGTCGAATCCCTCTTTCCCGATCTTCGTTCCCACCTTTTCCTTTACACCGAGGAGGAGTCCATTTTTCGGTCTTTCGGTGTAGAGCGGGAAGTCGAAAAGGCCCTGCGGCCGAAGGTGTGGTTGAAATCTGGGGGGTATATCGTCATCGAGGAAACCGAGGCGTTGGTCTCTATTGATGTTAATACAGGTCGCCATGTCGGTAAGCACGACTTCGAGGAGACCGTCTTCAAGACGAATCGGGAGGCGACCCGGGAGATTTCGCATCAGGTACGGCTCCGAGATCTCGGAGGGATCATTATTATCGACTTCATCGATATGGCGAGGCAAGATCACCGGGATCGGGTGCTTGCCGAGCTCAAGGAGCACCTCAAGCCCGATCGCTCTCCCACCAATGTGGCCCTCCTCTCCGAGCTGGGCCTCGTGGAGATGACCCGGAAGCGAGTCAAGCAGGGACTCATGCGCTCCCTCAGCGTGAGCTGTCCCAGCTGCGGGGGCACCGGCCTGCTCAGGGCCATCCCTTCCCTCGCCCACCAGATTCTGCGGGAGGCGGAGTGGCGGATGGTCAAACGAAAGCCGGGTCATCTCAAGATCCGCGCCCACCCAGAAGCGGTGAACTGGCTGAGGGCAGAGGAGGCGGAGGTGATCGAGGCCTTGCAGCAGAAGTTTGGGAGCGAGATCTCCCTTGCACTTGAGGAGGGGTGGCCGGTCGAGAAGTACCAAGTCTCCGAGGGATAACGGCATCTTGCTACCCGCACTCCGGGGCTTTCCCTATAATGCAGGGGGCGGTTTGCGCGTCGCCGGGTTTCTTGACAGCCGTTGGTATTCTTGGTAAAAAGAATGGTCCGGTTGTCAATTGTGAGAGAGGTTGGGATGTACGCGGTCGTAGAAACTGGTGGAAAGCAATATCGGATGGCCCCAGGGGGTGTTGTCGCCGTGGAGCGTTTGCCCGGGGACGTGGGCGAGGTCGTGGAGCTTTCTCAGGTCCTCTTGGTCGCCGAGGGAGAAAAAGTCCAGATTGGATCTCCCCTGGTGCCAGGGGCGAAAGTACGCGCAACCATCTTGGGGCAGGTCCGGAGCCCAAAGGTTACGGTCTTCAAGTTCAAGCGGCGAAAGAAGTACCGGCGAAAGACTGGACACCGTCAGCAGCTGACCCGGCTGCGGGTCGAGGAAATCGCTGTTGGTTCATAGTTCAGGGTTCACGGTTCAGAAATAGAGTTCCATATGAGCCCTCTCCGAGGAATGTGCCGTGAACTATGAACCATGAACCATGAACGGAGGGAAAGATGGCGACTAAAAAGGGGTTGGGTAGTACGAAAAACGGCCGGGAGAGCCACGCGAAGCGGCTCGGGATGAAGGCGTTCTCTGGGCAGTTGGTCTCTGGCGGAAGCATCCTCGTTCGGCAGCGCGGGACCAGGTTCAAGCCTGGCTGGAATGTCGGGATCGGTCGGGATGATACTCTCTACGCGAAGGTCACCGGCACCGTTTCCGTTGTGCGGCGTGGGGGGTGGGGCCGGTTTGTGAAAATCATTCCGGTTGAGCCTGAGAAAACACCCTAAACTCCGTGTTCATTGATGTTGCCCGGATCAGGGTCAAGGCGGGTCACGGCGGAAAGGGCTGCGTCAGCTTTCGGCGCGAAAAGCACGTCCCCAGGGGCGGCCCGGATGGGGGGAACGGAGGACGGGGAGGCAGCGTCCTCGTGGAGGCGTCTCGGTCGGTGAGAACGCTCATCGATCCGAAGTATCAGCAGGTCTACCGGGCGCCAGGAGGGGAACACGGGCAGGGCAAGAAGAAGCGCGGCCGTGATGGGACCGATGTGGTCATCCGGGTTCCCTTGGGCACGGTGATCAAGGACGGTGAGACCGGCGAGATCCTGGGGGATCTCACCGAAGAGAGACAACAAGTCCTGGTCGCGCGAGGTGGCCGGGGCGGGCGAGGGAACGCCGCGTTCGCGACGGCAACGCGTCGGGCCCCGCGGAATGCCGAGGACGGGGCGGCGGGCGAGGAGCGCACCCTGCTCTTGGAGCTTAAACTCCTCGCCGAGATCGGGTTGGTGGGTGCTCCCAACGCCGGGAAGTCCACGCTTCTTCAGGCCCTCACCGCTGCGCAGCCCAAGATTGCCGACTACCCCTTCACGACCCTCGTTCCCAACCTGGGGGTTCTCGACTTTTCCCTCACCGAGCGAGTGACAGTCGCCGATATCCCGGGGCTCATCGCTGGGGCCTCGGAAGGTGCGGGGCTTGGTCTGACCTTTCTTCGCCATATTGAGCGGGTTCGCGTGATCGTCCACGTGCTCGATATCTCAGAGGGACACGATCCGCTCAAGGCGTTCCAAGACGTGGAGGAAGAGCTCACCGCGTACGGTCGCCCCCTCGGGCATCTCCCCCGACTGGCGGCGGCCAACAAGATCGATCTCCCTCATGAGAAGAACCTGGCGCGCTGCCAGTCCTATTTTGCCGGGCGGGGGATTCCGCTGTACCCCATCTCGGCTTTAACAGGAATAGGTCTTTCTGCCCTCAAGGATGGCCTTCGACAGGGTCTGAGCCTAGCGCCTGGCCAGAAGGAAGTTCGATGAACCGGGCCGAGCTGTGCAATGAGGTTCGACGTCTGGTGGTCAAGGTCGGGACGGGGGTCCTGTCCGGGGGGACTCCAGGCTTGGACGCGGCGGCGATCCAGGGACTGGCAAAGCAGATTGCGACCCTGATGGCCAAGGGGGTGCAGACGGTCCTGGTCTCCTCAGGGGCTATGTTGGCCGGGATCGAAAGGCTCGAGCGCGAGGAGCGACTGCGAAGCATCCCCTTGAAACAGGCCGCGGCCGCCATCGGTCAAAGTGCACTGATGGCTGCCTACGAAGAGGCCTTTGCTCCGTTCGGGATCAAGGTCGCCCAGATCCTGCTCACGCGGGAAGATGTCCATGACCGAGTCCGATATCTCAATGCCCGGAACACCCTTTTCACTCTTCTCGCTCTCAATGTTCTCCCCATTGTGAACGAGAATGATACCGTGGCAGTGGAAGAGATCAAGTTCGGGGATAATGACATCCTATCGGCGCTGGTCGCTTCATTTGTAAATGCGGATCTTTTGGTGATGCTCACCGATCAGGAGGGTCTCTATACGGCAGACCCGCGCACCGATCCTGGGGCACGGCTGATCCCGGTTCTGTCCAGTCCGTTTCCCTCTGATGCCTTTTGGGCGGGTCCTTCCCGGACCCTCGTCGGGATCGGGGGTATGGCAACCAAAGTAGAGGCAGCCCGATTGGCCACCGCGTCCCACATTCCCACGATCGTCGCCAACGGTTTCACGCCAGACATCCTCCTCCGCCTCTTGAGCGGCGAGTCTCTGGGGACCCTCTTCCTCTCCCAGGCCGTCAGGATGGGGAGCCGGAAACGGTGGCTGGCCTTCGCTACGCGTCCCCGAGGGGGGGTCCGGGTAGATGCGGGTGCTACACGGGCGCTGATGCACCAAGGGCGGAGTCTTCTCCCCTCAGGGATCCAGGGGACGGTCAAGTTGTTTCAGGTCGGGGACGTGGTATCGATCCTGGCCGCGGAGGGGGGGGAGTTTGCCCGAGGCCTCGTCAACTACAGCGCGGAGGAAGTGGAGCGGATCAAGGGACGCAAGAGTAGTGAGATTGAGCAAGTCTTGGGGTACAAACACTCTGACGAGGTCATACACCGAGATAACCTGGTGATCCTGGAGGGAGCGAAATGAAAGAAGTGGAGGCGTTGGCCGGCCAAGCCCGAGAGGCGGCACGAGCTATGGCCCTTGCCTCTACCGAGGTCAAGAATCGAGCCCTGCATGCGATGGCGGAAGGCCTGCTCGATCGCCAGGAAGAGATTCTCCAAGTCAACGCTCAAGATCTGGCCGCGGCGGAGGGGAAGGGGCACCCGTCCGCCTTTCTGGATCGGCTGCGGCTCAGCCCCGAGCGCGTGCGGGCAATGGCGCAAGGTCTGCGAGAGGTAGCGGCCCTTCCGGATCCGGTCGGGGAGGCAACCGCGTTGGAGCGACGCCCCAATGGCCTCTGGGTGGGTCGCATGCGGGTCCCTCTGGGCGTTATTGCTGTGATCTACGAGTCCCGGCCGAATGTGACCGCCGACGTGACAGGCTTGTGCATCAAGACTGGCAACGCCATCCTCTTGCGAGGCGGCTCCGAGGCCATCCGGAGCAACACAGCGATCGCGGCTGTCCTGACGGCTTCGGCGGAGACCGTGGGCCTCCCCAAGGGAGTGGTGGGGATCGTGCAGACTACTGATCGAGCGGCGGTGCACACCCTCCTCAAGCTCGATCGGTACATCGATCTGGTCATTCCCAGAGGGGGGGAAGAACTCGTCCGGACAGTGAAGGAGATGTCCACGATCCCGGTGATTGCCCACGAGAAGGGACTCTGTCATATCTATGTGGACGTGGCGGCCGATATCTCGATGGCCGAGGAGGTGGTCTTTAACGCCAAGGTAGAGCGGCCAGGGGTCTGCAATGCCCTTGAGACCTTGCTTGTGCACGAGCAGGTTGCAGGTGAAGCCCTTCCCAAGATGGCGGCGCGCCTCGAATCCGCTGGCGTAGAGCTCAGAGGATGCCCCCAAACTCGGGCAATCCTGCCCCATCTGACGAAAGCCACGGACATCGATTGGGAGACCGAATATCTTGACCTGATCCTCTCCATCAAGGTGGTGGGATCGTTTGAAGAGGCAGTAGCGCATATCTGTCAGTACGGGTCGGGACTGGCCGAAGGAATCGTCACTGCTGATTATGGTCGGGCGATGCGCTTCCTCCGCGAGGTGGATGCCGGAACGGTCTTTGTAAACGCCTCCACCCGCTTTGCCGATGGGGGGGAGTTTGGCATGGGGGCAGAGATTGGCATCAGCACACAGAAACTTCACGCGCGGGGCCCCATGGGACTCAAAGAATTAACCTGTGCGAAATTCATTGTGCTGGGCGAAGGCCAGGTCCGGGACTCCCGCCGGGTTGGAGGTTGACAGTTCACCGTTCACGGTTCACAGAGGGGCGAGCGAAAGCTGTCTATGAAGTTCAAGAGGCGGTGAACTGTGAACGGTGAACCGTGAACGGTGTGGGGATGTGGGTATGCGTATCGGTGTGACGGGGGGGACTTTTGATCCGATCCATCTCGGCCATCTCCGGGCGGCCGAGGAGATCTACTGGGCCTTCGGGCTCGATCACATTATTTTTGTCCCGGCGGCCCGTCCGCCTCACAAAACCGACCAAGACGTGGCGGCGCCGATCCATCGGTATGAAATGGTATCGCTGGCCACGGTCTTTGCCCCGTACTTCAGTGTCTCTCCAATCGAACTGAATCGACCGGGCCGGTCGTACTCCGCGGAGACGGTGCGGGAGCTACTCAAGTTGTACGGGCCCGAGACCTACCTCTACTTCATCATGGGGGTGGACGCCTTTCTGGAGATGAGCATATGGAAAGAGGCTGGGGAGATCCTGCGGCTGGCGCAGGTGATCGTCACCGCCCGACCCGGCTGGCGTCTGGACGAAGTGGAAGATACGCTCACGCCCGAGCAGCGGCGACAACTGGGCAATCCCCAGTTTAAGTACCTGAAGATCTCAGAGGTGACTCCGGAGCTGAGTCAAGAGGGGCCGGTCCCCGGCCTGGTGCTGTTGGTGGAAGTGGTCTCCTTGGATCTCTCCTCCCGGGAGATCCGACAGCTGGTGGAGGAGGGGCGGAGCATCCGGTTCTTGGTCCCCGATACGGTGGCCGCTTATATGGCCAAGAATAAGCTCTATCAGCGATCGAAGGGGATTACGAGTGAGGGGGTCCAGGGGAGCCTCCTTGGAGGATGGGAAGAATAGAACCGAACCGACAGGTCGATCTGGCAGCGCACGCCGCCTGGGAGGTCAAAGCCAGGCATCTCATTATCATGGACCTCCGGGGGATCTCCAGCATTGCGGATCATTTTCTTGTCTGCAGTGCGGATTCGGACCGACACGTGCGCGCCATTGCCGATCACATCGGGGAGTGTCTCGAGAAGATGCACATCCGCCTACACCACCGGGAAGGGTATCATGGGGCGCGGTGGATTTTGCTTGACTACCATGATCTCGTCATACATATTTTCGACGAAGAAACGCGGCGCTACTACAATCTGGAGCGGCTTTGGGCGGATGCGCCGCAACGGGAGTACCAACGCTAGAGATGGTTGGGCTCGGGTGAGCGGCTACATCGCGACTGACAAGATCACCACATCCGGTCCACAAAATTCACGAGAGAAGAGCGAGAGAAGAGCGAGAGAAGAGCGAGAGAAGAGCGAGAGAAGAGGGGGAGCAGGTGAGGGCATCGAAGCTAAAGGAACTAGAGAAATGGCTCCTCGGAAAGCGAAAAGGGCTCTTGAGCGGGGTCCGTGCCCAGGCGAGCAATCTCGAGACGGCGGGTAGTGGGACCTTAGACCTGGCCGACCAGGCGGCCAACGCGTACACCAAGGAGTTTCTCCTCTCGCTGGGAGATGCCGACAGGCGGCTGTTGCGGCAGGTGGATTCTGCCCTGGAAAAGATTCGTCTCCGCACCTTCGGTAAGTGCGAAAAATGCGAGGGGGAGATTGCCGTCAAGCGCTTGGAAGCCGTCCCCTTTGCGGAGTACTGCATCTCATGCCAGGAGGAGGAGGAGCGCCAATAAACCGCTCCTTCCCGGACTGTTCTCCCCCCTGTGATTTTAGGCCTGCCTTGGCACCCTCCCTCGACAAGGGGCACCACGTGAGGCTCGCGCGATCGAAGCGGTGGGGCGTGGAATTCTATTTCTCCTTCCTCCGGTTCCTGCTCCCGGCCCGGTGTGCGCTCTGTCAGGGCATTCTCGGGGTCGGATCTCGGTCGGTCGTCTGTGGAGGGTGCTGGGGCCGGGTTAAGTTCCTTGACCCTCCTTTCTGTCCTCGATGTGGGCGGCCCTTTTGGGGGCACACTGTCGTCCATCCCCCGTCTCATCTGTGTCAAGGTTGTCGGGCTCGGCAGCCCCAGTACCTTCTGGCTCGGTCGGCTCTTCTCTATGAGCGAGATGATCCCCTCCGCGAGGTCCTCCTCCTCTTCAAGCACGGTCGGAGGGACGCCCTGGGGGGACCTCTGGGCCGTCTCATGGCCGACCGGACTGCGCCCCTCTTCGGTCACCCCACTATTGATGCAGTCGTGCCGATTCCCCTTCACCGGAAGCGCGAGCAGGACCGCGGGTTTAATCAGTCCGAGATCTTGGCCAGGGTTGTCGGGAAACGTCTGCAGCGGCCCGTCCTCCGGAAGACTCTGCGGCGGATCCGTCCAACCCTCCCGCAGACCGGGAAACCGCGGGAGCGTGTGCGGAATGTCCGGGGAGCTTTTGCCGTCGTGAAACCGGAAAGGATCGAGGGCCGATCCCTCCTTGTGGTGGATGATGTGTTCACGACCGGTGCGACCGTCAACGAGTGTGCGAAGGTTTTGATGAAAGCCGGGGCTCGCGAGGTCCTTGTCTACACCTTGGCGCGGGTGCTGTAAGGTTGACTTCGCTGAATATCACCTCTATCATTAAATATTAGTCTTTTCGATTTACACTTCACTGATGTTCTGTCCTGGTCCATACGAGGGAGAGGAGGACGATGATGGCCATTCGTGTCGGAATCAACGGCTTTGGGCGGATCGGGCGGAACCTGTACCGGGCAGCGCTTCAGGACCCGGACCTGGAATTTGTGGCCGTCAACGACATCACCGATGCCAGGACCCTCGCCCACCTCTTGAAGTACGACTCGATTCTCGGCAGGCTGAATGCGCAGGTTGAGGCGAAAGACAACGCCATCGCGGTCAATGGGAAGGCGATCAAGGTACTGGCCATCAGAGAGCCGGCTGAGTTGCCTTGGAAAGACCTGGGAGTGGAATACGTGGTGGAATCCACGGGGCGCTTCACCGATCGAGACAGTGCCTCGAAGCACCTGGCGGCAGGGGCGAAAAAGGTCATTATCTCTGCTCCGGCCAAAAACCCGGACTTCACGGTAGTCCTCGGGGTGAACGAAAAGGCATATGACCCTTCGAAACATCACGTCATCTCGAACGCGTCATGCACCACGAACTGCATCGCTCCGGTGGCAAAAGTGGTGCATGAGCAGTTCCGCATCAAACACGGGTTCATGACGACCATCCACTCGTACACCAATGATCAACAGCTCCTCGACTTCCCCCACAAAGATCTCAGGCGGGCCCGGGCGGCGGCCCTGTCCCAGATCCCAACCACTACGGGGGCGGCCAAGGCCGTGGGATTGGTCTTGCCCGACCTGCAGGGAAAGCTCCATGGCATTGCCATCCGTGTCCCCACCGCCAATGTCTCGCTCGTGGATCTGGTGGCAGAAGTGGAGCGGGTGGCGACGCAGGAAGAGGTGAACCAGGCCTTTCAGAAGGCGGCCAAGGGGGAATTGCAGGGAATTCTGGAGTATACGGAGGAGCCCTTGGTCTCTGTCGATTTCGTCCGTGATCCCCATTCCGCCATCGTGGATGGTCCATCCACTTCGGTCGTCGACAGCACACTGGTGAAGGTGTTGGCGTGGTACGACAATGAGTGGGCGTACTCCTGCCGCCTGCGAGATGTGATCAAGTACATGGCCTCCCGCTAGATTGGTTCACAGTTCACGGTTCATGGTTCATGGTGAAGTGATGCGGACTGAACTGACGCTGGGCTAAACTCTGAACCATGAACCCTCAACCATGAACGGGCCCAATGTTTAATAAGGTATGCATCGACGAAGTCGAGCTCAAGGGCAAGAGGGTCCTGATCCGGGTGGACTTCAACGTCCCCGTGAAGGAGGGCCAGGTGGCCGATGATACCCGGATCCGGGAGAGTTTGCCCACCATCCGCTATGCTCGTGAGCAGCGGGCGAGAATGATCCTCTGCTCCCACCTCGGTCGACCCAAAGGTAAGCCTTCCCCGGCCTTCAGCCTGCGACCGGTTGCCGAACATCTGTCGCAGCTTCTCGAGGCACCGGTGCGGACGGCTGAGGATTGCATCGGAGAAGAGGTGCATGCGGCTGTGAAAACACTGCAACCCGGCGAAGTCCTTCTCCTCGAAAACCTGCGCTTTCACTCGGAAGAGGAGAAGAATGCCGAGGAGTTTGCCCGGGCCCTTGCGGGGCTCTGCGATGTGTACGTCAACGACGCATTTGGCGCCGCGCACCGGGCTCATGCGTCGACGGCCGGCATCACCCGCTTTGTCTCGGTCGCGGCGTGCGGCTTTCTCTTGAGGAAAGAGATCGAACACCTCGGAAAGCTCCTCACCGCCCCGGAGCACCCCTTTGTGGCGATCATGGGAGGGGCAAAGGTCTCGGACAAGATTGGGGTGTTGAAAAACCTAATCGGGAAGGTGGACACGTTCCTGCTCGGGGGCGGCATGGCCTATACGTTCTTGAAAGCGGTGGGGGGTTCGGTGGGCAAGTCCTTGGTGGAGGAAGACAAAATGGAGCTGGCCCGCGAAACGATGAAGGCGGCTCGCGCGGCCAAGGTCGCGTTCTTGCCGGCTGCTGATCATGTTGTCGCTGAGCGGATCGAGCCGAATGCCCCGACTCGCGTCGTGGACGGTCCCGAGATTCCCGAGGGGTGGATGGCCCTCGACATCGGCCCCAAGACGCGAGAGGCCTTTGCTGTGATAATCCGAGGGGCAAGGACGATTCTCTGGAACGGCCCCATGGGCGTTTTTGAGACGCCACCCTTTCATGAGGGGACCTGGGCCGTCGCGACTGCAGTCGCGGCCAGCGGGGGTACCTCGATCATTGGTGGGGGGGATACCGCAGCGGCGGTGGTCCAGGCAGGGGTGTCAGACAAGATGAGCCACATTTCGACGGGGGGAGGAGCATCTTTGGAGTTTCTCGAGGGGAAGGAGCTGCCCGGGATCGCGGCTCTAACCGAGAAACAATAACTTTCGACGACCGACGGGCGATGACCGACGACAGAAACAGGTGTCCCTTTTCATTCTTCTCGGTCATCGGTTTACGGTCATCGGTGTACGAGTGATGCGGATACCTTTAATTGCGGGCAACTGGAAGATGTACCTAACTACCGCTGATGCGGTGGCGCTGGTGAAACAGCTCCAGTCGCTTTTGGAGGAGCATGACGACGAGGCGGAGGTGGTGGTGTGCCCCCCCTTCACCGCCTTGCCGGCAGTGGCTGGAGCCCTCAAGGGCTCTCGGATCGGTCTCGGGGCACAGAACATGCACTGGGAAAAGGAAGGAGCGTTTACCGGCGAAGTCTCCCCAGTGATGCTAAAGGATGTCGGATGCCGGTACGTGATCTTGGGCCACTCCGAGCGGCGGCAGTACTTTGGCGAGGCCGACCCGCAGGTCAACCGGAAGCTCAAGGCGGCCCTGGAGTGCCGAGTGACCCCCATCCTCTGCGTCGGCGAGACTTTGGTGGAGCGAGAAGACGGTCGCACGTTTCAGGTGGTCGAGGGGCAGCTGCAGGGGGGGTTGAGCGGCATTCCCGCTCAGTCAGCGGAAGGAATCACCGTAGCCTACGAACCGGTGTGGGCTATTGGGACCGGACGCACCGCCACGACAGAGCAGGCGGCAGAAGTTCACGGCTTGATCCGGGAGCGACTAGCTGAGCTCTGGGGGGAGGCAATGGCCAATGCAGTCCGTATCCTTTACGGGGGGAGCGTCAAGCCCGACAATATCGATGGACTGATGGCCGAGCCGGAAATCGATGGGGCATTAGTGGGTGGGGCCAGCCTGAAGGCGGATACCTTTGCGCGAATTGTGTGTTTCGAGAAAGTTTAAAGTCCGACGTCCACGGGGGACCGACCACCGATGACCGACGACCGAGTACCGATGATAGTTGACCGACTTCCGACGGCCGAAGAAGTATCTACTAATCTTTTACGGAAATCGGTTTACGGTGATCGGTCGTCGAATAACGGTCACAGATCAACGGTCATCGAATAACGATTAGAGAAGGAGGTTCAATGCAAGCGGTACTGCTTATTTTCCATATCGTGCTTGCCCTGGCCCTGATCGGGGTGATTTTGATCCAGACCGGGAAGGGAGCAGACATTGGTGCTGCCTTTGGTGGGGGGTCTTCTCAGACCGTCTTTGGAGGTCGGGGACCGACCACGTTTCTGCATAGGATGACCACCGCACTTGCTGCCCTGTTTATGGTGACCTCGGTCATCCTCACGATCTACGCCGTCCGGCAACAACAACCTACTTCGGTAATCCCGGAGGAGCCGGCCCAGACAGCGCCGGCGGCTCCTGCCCCGACGCAGCCAGCCGAGCCAGTCCCGGCACAGCCAGAACCTCCCCCCTCGGCACAGTAACGAACACTCTGTCGTGACCGTGATGACCGGGCGCACGTGCCAAACCCTATTTCGCGTGAGAGCGGTCTCCACCGGCCTCCATGAGCGACTTCTCATCCTCATCTAATCTTGTTCTAATGGTTCGCCCGCACATTATTATGTGTGCGTTTCGAAGCACAAGGGAATTGACACCGCAAGGTTGCGTATGCGCGTGAAGCAAATTCTGATCTTGGCTCCGACCCTTGTCAGCCTCTTCTTACTCCAGTCTTACTTTTGGGTACCCACCTTCGAGGAGCAGGTAAAGGGAGACCCCGGTCGCCTCACACGATATATTCAAACCTCCATCGGTGATGCATCCATCCTGAATCCCACCCTCGCCGCGGATTCGGCCAGCAGCGACATTAATAGCCTTGTCTTCGAGGGATTGATCGATCGGAACCGCGACCTCGCCTTCCGCGGCCGGCTCGCCGAGTCGTGGGAGATCTTTGAAGAGGCCTACATGGTCGTGGATGAGACCCAAGAGCTATCCGACGGCACCCCGGTGACTGGCGACACGCTTCTCCGGCACCTCGAGAGAGCGCAGGCAGCTCGCGATCCTGCCCTTCGACTCGTGCAGAAGATCGAGCTGCTGCCCGGCCAATCGAAGATCGAACAGATCGAAGTGGCAATCCCGAGGCAGGAGTCGGGCAAACCGAAGAAGCGTATGGTGGAGGTAACGGTTCATCTGCCCCCTCGACTCAAGTTTACCCTCAGCGAGGTAGACCAGGACTTCTTTGTCAAGCTCAACAGCTTGCTGCGTGGCTATGGGAACCGGATCGATCCTTCCCGCTTTATCGAAGGGGCTGAGCCGGTCATCACCCGGGAGCGGGCCGCCGCCCTCGTCCCGCCGACCGAGCACAACCCCATCGTCCTGTTTCGGCTGCGGAAGGGCGTGCTCTTTCAGGACGGGCACGAGTTCGACTCGGGCGACGTGAAGTTTACCTATCAGGCGATCATGGCTCCAGAAAACCTCTCACCCCGGGTTCCGGACTTCGAGCCGGTTAAGGCAGTGGAGCCGCTCGGCCGGTACACCGTCAAGATCATCTACAAACGGCTCTTCGAGCCGGGTTTCGGGAGCTGGGGTATGGGGATCCTGCCCGAACACCTCCTCAACCGGGAGCGCCTCAAGGCAGAGGCAATCCGCCTTGGCCGAGATCCCAAGACCTATTCCATCCGCGATTCCGCGTTCAATAGAGCACCGATCGGGACGGGCCCCTTTCGGTTCGCCGAGTGGAAGACCGACCAGTTTATCCGCCTGAGGCGTTTTCGAGATTACTGGGAGGGCTCACCAAACCTTCGCGAGTATCTGTACCGGATCATCCCCGA
>Ga0255057_10000367_pt1 | contig 25547 bp, 17 predicted proteins | sample Cases_109_6_MG_FD_189022 | JGI IMG/M metagenome (GOLD analysis project Ga0255057, IMG submission 189022) | Seawater microbial communities from Amundsen Gulf, Northwest Territories, Canada - Cases_109_6 | ecosystem: Environmental > Aquatic > Marine > Gulf | place: Canada: Northwest Territories... | reverse complement strand
CGAGGACTTTGGTTAGGCAGAAGGTGTGCCACGGTCTTCACGTGTCGGTGCACGTGCCCGTAAGAGAAACCTCCCAACAGACATGCGGCATGTCGCGCGAATGCCCGGGAACCTGTCGCACGGCCACAAAGTGTGATATGTTGCCCCCGTAGTACGATATCTCGCGTCTTTCGCACCCTGGGAGCCGTGTTCGCAGCGCGCCGAGAGTCGGTCTTAACGTTGCGATCGAGATCCGCTTGAGCTGGAGACTCTGATGGACGAAGCAGGGACCGAACGTGCCGGGATTCTCGATACCCTCCCCGATGCCATTCTGCTGGTTCGGAAGGACGGCACGATCGCGTACGCCAACAGCACCGCCGAGAGCCTATTCGGCTACAGCGTCGAAGAGCTTCTGCGGCTGGATCTGGAGATGCTGATCCCGGACCGGTTGCGAGCCGCGCATGCGTCGCATCGGGCAGACTATTTCACGGAGCCGACCACGCGATCAATGGGACTCGGTCTTGACCTGTATGCCCTCCGAAAGGACGGCAGCGAGTTCCCCGTGGACATCAGCCTGAGCTACTCCGGTGAAATAGAGGATCATGCGGCCGTGGCCGCCATCAGAGACATCACTGCGCGGAGGAAGGTAGAGGAAGAGTTACATGAAGCACGGAAGACGCTGGAGAAAGCGTACGCGGAAATCTCGCAGCTGAAAGACAGGCTCCAGGCAGAAGCCGCCTACCTGAGGGAGGAGATCGAGACCGACCACCTCTTGCGGGAGATCGTGGGAAGCAGCACCGGTCTCAAGGGCGTGTTCCAGCTCGTGGATCAGGTGGCTCCCACCGACGTCACGGTTCTGCTCCTGGGGGAGACAGGAACGGGAAAGGAGCTCATCGCGCGTGCGATTCATGACAGCAGTCCGCGGCGCGAACACCCTCTCATCAAGGTGAATTGTGCCGCCCTTCCTGACACACTGATCGAGAGCGAGCTGTTTGGACACGAGAGGGGCTCTTTCACCGGTGCGGCTGGCCAGAGGAAGGGCCGGTTCGAATTGGCGGATGGAGGAACGATCTTCCTGGATGAAATCGGCGACCTGCCCCCGGGACTCCAGGCCAAGCTGCTGCGTGTACTGCAGTCTGGAGAGTTCGAGCGCCTCGGATCCGAGAAGACTATGAAGGCGGACGTCAGGGTCATCAGCGCGACCAATCGCAACCTGGAGGCGGCCGCCGCAGACGGATCCTTCCGACCTGATCTCTACTACCGGCTGAAGGTCTTCCCCATAGAGGTCCCGCCGCTTCGAGACAGGAGGGAGGACATTCCCCTCCTCGTGTGGCACTTCATAACCACGAGACAGGCGACCCTGGGGAGGAGAATCGAGACCATCCCTCGGCACGCGATGGAGCGGCTGGTCGCCTACGATTGGCCGGGCAACGTACGTGAGCTGGAGCACGTCATTGAGCGCGCGCTCATACTCTCTCCGGGTTCGACCCTGATGGTGGAGGAACTCGTGAGCGTACCTGGCGCCGCTGCGCCTCTCCGCGCAGGCAGCTCGCAGCAAATGGTGGACGCAGAGCGCGCTCACATTCTCCGTGTCCTGAGAGATTGCGGGTGGAAGGTCAAAGGGAGCGGAAACGCAGCTGAAAGACTCGGCCTGAACCCCAGCACGCTCCGCTCCCGGATGAAGAAGCTCGGAATCGAGAGGCCGACGAGAGGCTAGCCGAGGGGAGGACTCGGAGGCAACTGCGCGACGTTCACTCGGCTACGCGCGGCGCACCGCTTCGCTGACGCCGGCGAATTTGCCCGTACTTTGCCCGAAAGCAGAGTAAGGGAGAGAAACCTGAGAAGCCCGAGAGGAAGAAACGGGACAGAAAGCCCCGATTTCACTGACTATGGAGAAACCTGAGTACTGTAGAGAAATGTGACCCTGTATTCCTAATCCGAAGGTCGCGCGTTCGAGTCGCGCCGGGGTCATTTCTCTAAACCATACTGGTCGCGCCGGTTACGAGAGTGGCCGACGCGCCTTCTTCATCTGTGAATCCCCGGGTGGGACAGTTTCTGGGACAGATTGGGTTGGAGCGCATAGCGAGTGGCTGAGCCACCCTACCAACTACTGAAGACTCGAAAACGCAGAATCAGGTCATTTATCGAGCCCTCGCTGAGAACTCGTCCCTCCTTCTGCCACGTCGCGTCCAGGCGGACCCTGAGCTCGGGCCGGTAGCTGCGCTCGACACTCGCCGTCAAGCGGACTTCCTCCTGAAACTGTCCCGGATCACCCGCCAGCGTATAGAAGATCTCTATGCTACCCAAAGCCCTCCAGTATCGAGTTTCGCTCTCCCTGCCCCAGTCTATGCTGGGTCGCAACCGGTAACGGACCCGGAGCGAGCTGGACGAGTTCCAGGTACGCAGATTCAAGTCGAACCGTTCTTCCAGGCGTACCAGGTGCTCGAACGAAACGGTGCCCCGGGGCCAGGAAGACCTCACGCCCTGCCACGGACGAATCTCCCAGCGATCGGCGATCACATCGTTCAGGGTGAAGAAGTTGCCGATGCCACCGGAGAGCTGAACGCGGTCGAACTGATACCGGACACTCGGACGCACTACGAACCGCCACCAACCTTGTGAACCGAATTCGGTCCGTGCGCTCACGTCACCGAATACATCGACCCTGGGGCCGACTTGCCACGAGGGGTTGTAGTCGACCCAGAGCTGGGGACTGACCTCGTCTTCAGCCTGGAACTGGGCTGCGGCAGGACCCGGAGACCACGCGACGAGCGCAGCCGCGACGAAGGCTACTCCGAGGCGAGGGGCGCCCACATACACTCCATGTCAGTCTCCTTATGAGGCTTGACACCCGGCCGGGTTATGTACTTCTTGGCGATCCGTGAACTGTTCATCCGCTGACATACCGTTCTGGTGCTCGTCGGCGTCTGTAGCGCCACCAATCTAATAGGACCTGGATCCATGAGAACATCCATCCGAGGGGCGCTGCTCGCACTCTTTCTGGGCGTGGGTACCGTACAGCCGGCGCAGAGCCAGGTTCTTATCGGCCTGCTGTTCGGGGACAAGGTCAGTTCCGATAGGTTCCACCTGGAGTTCAACGTCGGCGGCAACTTCGCCGACCTGTCGGGAATCGAGGGTACCAATCTCAAGCCCGGTTTCACGCTGGGACTCGGCGGAGAGTGGCGGTTCGCAGGCGACTTCATGCTCCAACCCGAACTGGTGCCCTTCTACTTCACAGGTGCAAAGAACCTGCCCACCGACGCATTCGACGTCCCGCCAGGTCTCGACTCGCTGGTGTCGGACGTGTCAGCGGATCGAAGAACAGGGTACTTCGCGATCCCCGTGCTCGTGAAGTACGGTGCGCTGGGAAGACAGCTGCACATCGGCGCTGGACCTCAGATCGGATTCCTGACGTCCGGCACGGACAGGATCCAGGGCACGATCAACCGAGACATCACGATCGAGGAAGACATCGAAGATGAGTTGAACTCGACGGACGCCGGTATCGTGTTCAACCTGTCTTACAAGCTCCAGCCGTCCTTCGGAACTGGAATCAACGTCCGCTACTATCTGGGTCTCACCGACACGATCAAGGACAACCCCGGGGATGCCGTCTACAACCGGGTCCTGAGCGTCTTTGTGTCTCTGGCGATCGGCGAGGATCCGTCCGAAAAGGAAGACGATTCATGACGCAGCGAGGAGTTGGAACAGTGAAGAGCTTGCTTGGTATCGGGGTTTCCCTGCTAGTAGTGGTCGCGTGCTCACCGTCCGATACTACGGTAGCCGATACGGAAACCTCTGCCGCCGCATCGGTGGACCACTTCCACCCGAAGGGAAAGCCGCCGTCCGAGCACACAATCAGAGTGCTGCAAGAGGCGCGCAGCGGCCTGCCGTTCGCTGACGATCGCGACTTCGAGGAGCAGCAGAGGGGCTTCATCGCGGCGCCCGAGTCCAAGAAGATCATGGCGGACGCCGGGCACGTGGCCTGGGACCTGGAGCGATTCGACTTCCTGCTCGAACAAGACGAATTCGAGAGCATTCATCCTTCGCTCGTGCGCCAGTCGAAGCTGAACATGAACTTTGGCCTCTACGAGGTCAGTCCCGGCATCTATCAGGTACGCGGTTTCGACCTCTCGAATATCACCTTCGTCCGGGGTGAGACCGGCTGGATCGTCTTTGACCCGCTTATCTCTGCTGAGACCGCCCGGGCGGCCAAGGAGCTGGTCGACGAACACCTGGATGTGCTGCCGATCGTGGCGGTAGTCTATTCTCACTCGCACGGTGACCATTGGGGCGGCGTTCGCGGCATCGTCGACGAGGCCGACGTACAGGCGGGCACTGTCCAGATCATCGCGCCACGCGATTTCATGTCCTACGCGATCGCCGAAAACGTGTCCGCTGGCAACGCGATGAATCGCCGTCTGTTCTACCAGTACGGCGTGCTGCTACCAGCGAGCCCCTACGGCTATGTGGGGCAAGGCCTGGCGCAGGGCACGTCCTCTGGCAGCGTCGGCCTGATTGCGCCGACCCGAATCATCGAGGACGACTTCGAGGAACTGACCATCGATGGCGTGAGGATGGTCTTCCAGAACACGCCAAACACAGAAGCGCCGTCCGAGATGAACACATGGTTCCCCGACATGAAGGCTCTTTGGACGGCCGAGAATGTCACGGGTACTTTCCACAATATCTACACGCTGCGCGGCACGCTCATTCGGGACGCACTCGCCTGGTCGAAGTACATCAACGAGGCGCTGTACCTCTATGGCAAAGACGCCGAGGTGATGTTTGCGTCGCACCACTGGCCGCGCTGGGGAAACGAGCGGATTCAGGAAGTGTTGCGTGGGCAGCGTGATCTTTACGCCAACATGAACAACCAGGTACTGCACCTGGCGAACCAGGGCGTGACGATCAACCAGATACACAACGTCTACGAGACGCCGAAAAGCATCTCCCAGCAGTGGTACAACCGCGGATATCATGGATCACCGGAACACAATAGTCGCGGTGTGATCAACCGCTTCTTGGGCTACTGGGACGTGAATCCGGTCAACCTGATCCCACTCTCGCCCTCCGAGTCAGCACCCATCTACGTCGAGATGATGGGCGGCTCCGACAAGATCATGTCCAAGGGCCGGGAGCTGTTCGACGAGGGCCGATACTTGGAGGCCAGCGAGATCCTGGACAAGCTGATCCACGCCGAGCCGCAGAATCGGCCGGCCAAGGACCTGTTGGCAGACGTCTATGAGCAGATCGGTTATCAGCAGGAGAACCCGGGCCTGCGCAACAGCTTCCTCGCGGGCGCCTACGAGTTGCGCTCGGGCATCCCGGAGGGCGCGACGCCCGAGTCATTGACACCAGACGTTGCCCGGGCCATGACTACAGACCTCTTCCTGGATTTCCTCGGTATCCTGATGGATAGCCGCAAGGCCGAAGGCCTGGAGTTCACGATCAACCTTGTGACGCCGGACAACGGCGAGCAGTACGTCGTTGAGCTCTCGAACGCGACGCTGACCAATATCGAAGGTTTCCAGGTCGAAGATGCCGACCTGACGCTCACGATCACTCGCATGGGCCTGGCGCAGGCGATGACAGGCGCGAAGTCACTCGCGGACCAGATTGCAGAGGGCTCAGCTCAGGCGGAGGGCGATGTCAGTGTCCTGAGCCAGCTCGCATCGACGTTCGTGCGCTTCGAGCTCGGCTTCGAGATCCTACCTGGCACCAAGGGGCCGTCTTCAGAAGCGGAGTTGAACGATTTCGAGGTCGGTCCGCTCGATCTCGCTGGTGAGTAGTCAGCGCGCGAAGATCAGCCGAAAAGCAACCGTGGGGGTGGTCGCGCCCTCCTCCACGGTCGCACCCGCCCCGGCTTGGAGCGTCACCAGACGACAGTGGCGCCACTCATCTCCACTTTGCCCGTACTTTGTCTGAAAGCAGGGGAACACAGAGAAACCTGAGAAGCCTGAGAGACCGAATCGGGACAGAAGCCCCGATTTCACGGACTACAGAGAAACCTGAGTACTGTAGAGAAACGTGACCATGTATTCCTAATCCGAAGGTCGCGCGTTCGAGTCGCGCCGGGGTCATTTCTCTAAACCATACTGGTCGCGCCGGTTACGAGAGTGGCCGACGCGCCTTCTCGTTCTGTGAAACCCCTGGTGGGACAGTTTCTGGACAGATTGGGTTGGAGCGCATGCACCGGTATAGGGAACCGGCACCCACCCCCCGGGGGGGGCGTACCCCACCTGGCAATCACCTCTGCGGGGCCACATCGTCTTTCCAGACTGGCCTCTGGTCGATCTTCTGACCGCCTACTGTTTCGATTTGGCGCGTAGGTCTGCAAAGAACGCTGCAGGGTATCGCCTGGGCACCTCGGAGCGGAGCTTTCGACTGGTCACAAGGGTGGTGACAGCTCCCACGGCGAGGGCCGCTGCAGCCCACTGCGCACCACCGACAGCGATCGAGGGCCCCAGGCTAAGTGCTCCTACTGCAAGCTCTGTCCCCAACCATTTGCCCAAGTCACGCTCGATCTTGTCCCACTCGAGTTGCGCCTCATTAACCCGCTCGTGCAGCTCGAGCGCCAGACTCTCTGCGGATTCAGCCGAGAATGGATCATCGGATACGGAGGTTCTCCAGATCTTGCGAAGGAACGCACGCAAGTCGAGGAGACGATCCTCACAGCGTAGAGTCAGGGCAGATTCGATCGGGACGTTGTTGAGGTATCTAAAGGGCAGATCGTGAAATGCCTTTGCAAAAGGCGTCCAACCGGAATCATCGACCTTTGCTTCAGCTCTGTCTATCGCTATCTCGAGCCATCGCTGTCTGATATCGGTGATGAGATGTGAGCCAGTCATTGCAGCCGTCCATTTGGCCATCTCATAGTTTGTGCCGCTTGATGCATGGATTATCTGGCTGCTGTCGCGATCCCGCGGTGGCTCAATAAAGAACGGGTCACTGTCTCTGAGCTTCTGGAGGTAGTCGATTAGGCTCCTGATTTCTTCATCTGTGGCGTCCGGTTTACTCTCTCGAAAACGTTCAGCGAAGTACTCATCGGGCTGTGCCAGGACCATCTGCCTCCGCATACTTCCGAACCACTCCTCGATTTGATCTTCGTCAAAGTTCTTCCGCGAGTACTCCAGTTCAGCGTGCCGCGCGTAGCGGTCCTCTGTGATGCGTACTGCCTCGGCGTCCAATAGAGGGTCGAAGTCTCCAGGCGGTCTAATGAAATGCACCAAGTCAGCTTCAATCCACGGCGCCATTGCGAACCAAAGCCAAATCCACTTGACTGTGGTCTCACGATATTGCTCAGGATGCGCGAGAGGATTGTACTCCTCCCTTATCCTTGGTGGGAACATCAAAGGGTCAATCAGAATGAGCCTCTCCGAGTAAAGGGAGTGGCGAGTCACGCCCTTTATTACGCTGTGTGGCTCGTAGACTCCCACGTACAGTCCCGAACTCGCCTCGTGCTCCTCCGATAGCGTGCGGGCATACGAGTCGTCCCGTGGCCAGACAGTCATGACCGCCTGATAGACTTCGCGTATTGCGGTCGGCGTGAAGGCGGCCTTCATTTGCGCGACGGTTAGATCGCTTTGGAACTTATCGAGCTGAAGCGCACTGTTGACAAAGCTCAAGAAGAGCAGGTTGCGACCGCGGATAGACAGATGCGGCACTACTTCATCCACTGTCTTGTGCATGAGTGTACCCCAATCAACTCGGCCCCAACAGCAGTCCTTGTACTTCTTGAGCCTGCCACAAGGGCACGACTGATTCCGACCCACTTTTTCGCTCTTCCTCACTGGATACACCTCAGTCAGCTCATCTACTGGTCTCTTGATGCGCGTGCTCGGGAGGGACCGCCGATCGCCCGGCTGATGTTCCCAATCCCTGGCAGTCTGGGCTATGGTGGGGCGCCAAACAACTGTACTGGCCGAGTCCACCCCAGAAAAGCGAAATGGAGCGGTTGGAACACAGCGCGACTGCACCCCAAAATGCACCCTGACTATCGGTACTTAGAGGGACTCAGCGGTACTTAGAAGGAAAGCTCTCAGAAGTAAGTCCGACTCAGAAGGACTCTTAGGGACTTACAAGGACTTACAGGGAAAGCTCAGATCGGTCTTGAAAACCGGCGCATCTGTGACACTACTGCGTCAGTTCCGCACCCTGGCTGGGCGAGGCCATCAAATCACCGCATATCTCAAGGCCGACGAAGTCGATGCGCGCCTGTTATGTAGGCAGCTGCCCACCCTTCTACGACACGCACACTACGATTCTTGCCGCTCCCTGAAAGCGAAGCGCCCGGCGTGCCGCCTGGCCTTGGCGAGACCACCGGGCGCTGGTTGAGTCGGCCTTGACAGAGCCGCCCCGGTGGAGGACAGCCTCTACTGGATGTAGCCCAGCGAACGAAGCGTCTCCAGCTGCTCCGGGGTGAGCGCCACCTGCCCACCCGCGGTGAAGCTCTGCGCCAGCGCCTGGTGCGCATCCCACTGAGCCTCGAGGAACTGGGTGTACTTCTCGACCAGGTCGGGCCGCTCCTGGTGGAGGCTGTGCACAGCAACGGGATCGTTCCATAGATCGTACAGCAGAAGGGGCACCGGGCGTTGCCGCTCGGGCTCCTCCTCTGGATCAGGATTGATCTCCAGTGACGCACCCCAGCGGCCATCAATGACCTCGATGCGACCGCTGAATTCTCCGGTCTGATGGTCCACCTCGAGCTGGTCTAGGATGACGGGCCGAGGTTCCCAGCCCTCCTCGGCCCGCAGGAGCGGAGCCAGCGACTGCCCCTGCAAGACCTCCGGCATGGGCAGACCGACCAGATCGAGCACCGTTGGGAGGACGTCGAGCATCGACACCGGCTCCGTGAACCGCTGGCCCGGGGCGATGTGTGCTGGCCACACGAAGATGAGCGGGACCCGGCTGATCGAGGGCCGGAGCATCGGCTGGCTCCAGCGCGGCGGTAGCGAGTCGAGGATCGCGATCCCCATGTCATCCATCGCGGCCCGAATGCTGTGGTCGGCTCCGATGATCAACAGGGTGTTCTCCCACTCGCCGTCGGCCTTCAGCCGCTCCACCAGCCGCCCGATCTGGTGGTCGTTGTGGGCCATGGTCTCGTCGTACATGCCCTGGTGGAGGGTGAAGAATGCGACCCGGCTGAGGCCCGTCTTCTCGTAGGCTTCCGAGTAGACGCCGTGGTCACCCTCCTCGCCGAGGCGCTCGTCCCACTCCCTCCACGTCTTCTCCTGTTCGGGACTGACAAAGAGGCCAGAAAAAGGTGCCACGGCGGGGAAGTCCTCGTGCACGTCCGTGGTCTGGAAGTGCACCCAGTAGGGAGTCCCGGGGTACGCCTCACGCCAGTCGAAGAAGGCGTTGTGTAGATACCTCGAGGACTCCTTGTGATTCTCGCCGCCGAAGTAGGCGAATTCTTCCCAACTCTCCCTCATCACATCTACGCTCTGCTCGAGCCCGCTCAGCGTTCCCGCGTTGGGGTTGGCGACAAACACGCCCGTCTGATAACCGGCCCGGTGGAAGTGCTCGGCCATCGTGGTCGCCTGCTCGGGCACCGGATCGGTCCAGTTGAGGCCGCCAAGCACGCTATGCTGCAGTGACGTCATGAAAGAGGCCGTGGACGGCTTTGTCCACGAGGAGTTGCTGTAAGCATGCTCGAAGATGGCGCCCTCGGCTGCCAGCCACTCAAGGTTCGGGGTAGTACGGCGATTGTATCCGTAGACGCTCATGTAGTCGGCCCCGCCACCGTCGATGACGTAGAAGATCACGTTGGGCCTGGACGAGTCCGCCGCCCCGGTCAGGGTCGGCGCCGCCCACAGAGCGACGGTGCCCTCTCTTTCCGCGTCGGCTTCCAGCGCCAGGGTCGCGGTTCGGCCGGCCAGACCCGACAGATCCACTGACCGCTGCGCCCAGTGCTCGTCATCGGCATTCGTCTCCTCGAGGAGGGTGACCACCTCGTCGCCGTCAACCTGGGCGGTGATTCGAAAAGTGACCGGTGAGTCTTGTCGAAGAACTCCCAGGCCGAGGTCGAGCCGGGCCCCTTCGGGAAGACGGATCCGGTACTCAAGCCGTCCCGGTGTGTGCGTGTGCATGGTGCGCCGGTAGGCGCGGTCACGAAACTCGGCTCTGACGCCCTGGGGCGCCGAGTTGTAGTTCGCCTCCTTGGGGATCACCTGGACCGAGAGGATGTCGATGCTTGCCGTGGTATCCGCCCCGAACCACAGGCCGAGCTGCTTCCACGGCCCTTCCCATCGACCACCCGACCAGTCGGCCCTGAGCAGGTAGGTCTGCACCGAGCCGTCGTTGAAGGCATCCAGTCCCTCCCCGAAGAACTCGAACGGGAAGGGTCCTTCCCTTTCCTCCACTTCCTCCACGGAACGCTCTTTCAGGTTGAAGCCGAGCCCGATTTCCTCCGTACCCTCGGACGCTCTCGCGCGCACGACAACGTGGGCCCAGTCCTGTAGCCGCCATTCGGGCACATCAACGTAGATGCCTCCCACGAGTACGCGCCTGTCATCCCACCACCTGACAAAAGTGTTCACTTGGGTCAGCGAGACGCGCAGGGCATCATCGACCTGCGCGACCTTCGCTGGCTCGATCTCCGGTCTCCAGGGGGCGGCCGGCCGCCAGTTCGGCTGCGGCTCGTCGAACCGCCATTCGACGGGCTCGACAAGAACAGCAGGAACTTCCGAACCCACGATCGTGGCAGCGTCCAGGTGCTCCTCGAGGTGGAGCGGCACGTCGGCCTGCAACACAGGAGAGCCTGCGTCCACGGGGGCACATCCCGATGTGAAGCTCAAGCCAATGAGCAGCGCACCGCAGAAGAGTGTGCGGGTGGGACCAAGGCACCTGTCCATCGTTCAGACCTCCGTGAGGGGAGGACGCAAGCTTGCCGAATGGGAGGGCATCAGCGTCGCCAAAGCGGGACGACTCCACCAAGCATAGAAACTCCGCCTGTGTCAACTTTTGCAGTTGCGCACTCGGTGCCCCACCCGACGCCGTGCGAGCAAAGCGAAGCGCCCGGCGTGATACCGGGCGCTCGGCGGACCCTCTGTCACCGCCTCTGTCACCGCGTGTCTCAAGCCATTGAGACTGCGCACCTTCCAGATGCACGAAAGCCCCGTCGGACGGGGCTTCCTGTGTATGGGCCCGGGTGGATTTGAACCACCGACCTCACGCTTATCAGGCGACCGTGAACAGATTCAGATTCCGACAATTAGCCGGAGTTTCACGACGGCGCACGACATTCTGCTGAATGGTTGATGGAGTGAGGCGGCTGAATGTCGGTTTCAATGGACGGACGAATGGACGGAATCTCCACTCGCCGACGTGCCGGCCGTCGCGATGGCGAGGACGGTCGGGATGGCGTGAATCATCCCTGGGATCCGCATGGATCCAGGAAGCCAGCCGCTCAGGGCAACAGCACTCACTTCGCTCCCTCCACCCACAGCTCCTCCATGTACGTGTCCGGCTCCGCCCGAAAAGGGGTACTCAACCCCTGGACCCGTCGGTGGACGAACCAGTCCCTCGACCACGGAATGAGCCGGGTAAACTGCATATCGGAACGGTAGATGTCCGTCAGTCGGCGGTAGAGTCGGTCCTCCTCCTCTGGGTCCGCCGTGACCTGGAGGCTGTCGATGACGGCGAACGCCTCCGGGTTGTGGTAGCCGGTTGGGTTTCCGCGCCCGAAGTCACGCTGCTGGGCCGCTGGGTACGACTGGACAATCATGAACAGCGCCTCGAAGTCTCCAGCCCTGAGCCGGTCCCATCCCGAGGCGTAATCGATGGACTGTATCTCCATGTGGACGCCGACCTGGCGGAGGAACTCCTGGACGTACACCGCGAGTTGGGGGTATCCCTGCGCCGGCCACACGCTCGCGGTGAAGCGGAACGGGCGGCCGTCCTTCTCGCGCACACCGTCGCCGTCTCGGTCCACCCATCCGGCTGCCTTGAGCAGCGCCCGCGCCTGCTGGGCGTCGTAGGGCAGGGGCTCGGGCCACTCCCCCCGCCGGAGCTGGCGCCTGGTGAACACCCCGTCGGTAATCGGCAGCTCCTCCGGGAGGTTGAGGAGCTGTAGGAGCTCGCGACGGTCCAGGGCCAGGGTGAGGGCGCGCCGGACCCGAGGGTCGAAAAAGAGCGGGTGGTCCGTCTTCCAGTAGATCCCCCGGGGGGCGGCGCTGCCGTGGACGTAGAGGCGGAAGCGCGGATCTTTCTCGATCCGGGGGATCTGCGTGAGCTCGGCAGGGGCAATGTCCACGTTTCCGGCCAGGAGCTCGGTAAGCCCCGCTTCGCCCACGAACTTGAGAATCAATCTCTCGATCCGCGGCGCGGCCCCGTAGTAGTCGGGGTTTGCCTCGAACTCCATCATCGACTGGGGGACGTACCGCACGAAGCGGTAGGGGCCGTCTCCCACAGGTCGGGTCCAGAAGTCCCACTGCCAGAATCGCTTCGGGTCCAGCCCCTCCAGCAGATGCCGCGGAAAATAGCTGATATCGTCGATGTAGCCGGGGGTGCGGGCCCGGATTCGCACCGTAGAGTCGTTCACCACGGTGGCCTCGATCCCGGGGTGCTCGGCCACGTCCGGGTGGCCGAGCAGGTCCAGGGTGAACTTCACGTCGTGGGCAGTGACCGGGACACCGTCATCCCAGCGGACGTCGGTGCGGAGGTGGTAGGTGTACTCCCGGTGGTCGGGCGAGTGGTCCCAGCTTCGGGCCAGGCGCCCTTCCAGCTCCCCGTGCTCGTTCTGCTTCGCCAGCGGGAGGAAGGTCAGGAAGTCGAGGTCCCAGTTGTCCGGCTTCACGTCCTCGACGTCGGGAACCGCCATTACCACCGTGGAGCCACGAGCGATGGCCGGATCCTCGTCGCTGCCACATCCGAGACAGGTCAAGGTGAGGCAGCAGGTGCACGCGAGCAGCGAACGACGGTGAGTCTGTTGGATGAGCTTCTTCATGCGGTCCGATCGCCTCGGGAGAGGAGAGAGACTCGCTTTCGCGACTACTCCATTCTCGGCCTGAACTTGATCGGGGGCAACCTCGCGTATCAATCCCCTCCCCCCCCCGCCGTGCGAAACGTGAATCGTCGGCCACAGTGGTCAGCGTGCAGTCAGGCCACACTCTCACCGTGTACGGATGGAGCGGGCCTGTACGACACGACGTTCCGTCTCACGCTCCGGTCACGAAGCAGGTGGCCGTAGCGTTGCTCGACCATAAGCGTGCTTCGGTGCCCCAGCTCTCGAGCCACCGTGAACGGCGAGACTGGCTGTCCGCCCTCTGCGGTTTGGATGCGGCCGGAGGCGTAGGTATGGCGACAGGTGTGGAAGTCCACCCACTTCGGCAACTCGGCTCGGTCACGAACACTATTCCAGGCACGACGCACGCTATAGATGGGCCGATCTGGTATGCGAGGGCTTGGGAACAGCGGTGCGTCCGGGTGCCGGTCGGCTACCAGGGGCGCAAGCGTGTCTGAAAGGTCGGGCCAAAGCGGAACCTCCCGTTCAGATCCTTCCGTCTTGAGATCCCGCCAACGGTTCGGAGCCACGACAATCACGCCCTCGGCGTCGAGCGTGCCACCTCGCGCTTCGGGGCCAGCTCCCTTCGCAGCCAAGACAACATCACCTACGCGAAGGGCACGGGCCTCATTCCAACGTAGTCCTGCGTGCAGGAGTAGGGAGGTGAGGGGGTACATATAGTGCCCAGTTCTCACGTCATAATCAGAGGCGGCCTGCAACAGCGCCCACGCCTGCGACGCCTCCAACGCAATCCGTGTACGGGTCGGTCGGCCCGCTGGTATCTCTGTGCGAACCGCATCGACCGGATTCGCGGAGATCAACTGTTCGGCCAGCGCACGCCGAAGCATCTGGTCGAGTCGCCGCAGGTATGCCTCCACGGTGCGTGGCGTAATGTCCCGCCGATGCAGGTGGCCGAGATAGTCAGCGACCTCTGCGTGACTGATGGAAGCGAGTGGACGATCCGGCCCGAAGAACTTGGCTGCGTACTGCAACTGCGATTCGGTGTCCCGCAGGTAGGACGCACCCCTCATTCTGCCAGATCGCTTCGGACGATCTCGGAGTGCTGCAACGTGTCGATCAGAGTACTGCTGGAAGGTAACTACCGCTCGAACCCGGGTCGCGCCGCCGAGTCCTCGACCGCCCTCACGAAGTAAGCGAGCGTACTCCGTCGCTATGTGCTTTGCTTCTCGGCGTGTCTCAACCCCGCGTTGGCGACCGCTGTCCCCTATCAACCGGGGTGAAAGGGCCTTCTGTCCTCCACCGAGCGAGCGAAAGTCCCCGTACCAACGAACGGTCGTCCCACCGTTCCGGTTTGTAGCCCGCTGGTAGATGGAAAAGTCACCGAAGTGGACTCGTTTCGGCATAGCACCTCCGAACAGCGTCCTGGTGGAGCCCAGGCGCGAGCATTCCTCAACGAGGGGGGAGCCACGCTGTGAGTGCATTTATTGTGTCACTTCTGTGACACTAATGCAAGTCGGGTAGAGTTGGAGATGCGACCTAAACGTCAGAAAGGCCCGCTTCACGGGCCTTTCTGGAGTGGAGCCGAGCGGAATCGAACCGCTGACCTCCTGGTTGCAAACCAGGCGCTCTCCCGACTGAGCTACGGCCCCGCAATGCGTCCGCCCGTGGTGGGTGGACGGCGAGAAGATAGTCAGGTGCGCGACTTACAGGAAGTGCGCGAGGAACTGAGTCCAGCAACGGAAGCGACAATCTGCTGATCCGACAGTTCGGGCGCTGAGAGAGCGTTAACACCGTAGTGTGTTTACTGTATAGTGAGAATACACTACGGTGTTAACAGTGGGGAAACGGCATCTACTCGCGGCTAGAAGTATCGGCTCATCTTGACGGAGATACGGGTCTGCTGACGCCTGCCGAGTGGCGGCTCCAGGGACGAGTCGCCAAGAAACGCTCCGACCTCAAGTCCGACCGTGGCCGAGTTTCCCACTCGCCAGTCCACGGCCACGGACGCGGCCGTGTTCCACGTCCGCCGATCGAGGAAGATTCCCGTGCGGACCTGTCCGTCCGGTAGGAACAGCCGCCCGCCGACGAAGAAGTCGTCTGCGAACGACGTGGTTGCCTCGCGGCCTCGGCTGTCCCACGCGTACTCGAGGAACAGGGCGAGGAAGTCGCCGACTCCGTACTCGATTCCTCCAGCGGCTGCCGCATACCGGCCGGACCGCGGGTCGGAGGTGAACGCCTCGAGCTTCCAGATCCAGATCCCGGTCGCTGCCTGCAGGTCGAGTCCCGTCTGCCCCCCGACGTCATATCGAGGTGCAAGAACGGCTTGCCCTTGGGCGTTCGTGGTGTCGACGAATCCGGGTTCGCGAAGGTTGCCTTGCAGGTGTGAGAACCCCACGTCGACGGGCCCGAGCGTGTGCCTCCAGCGGACGGCCCAGTCGAGGCGCCCCGTTCCTGCGCCAGGTCCGTAGGCAGCCTGAGATGCGTCCACAGGGAGAGGCGACCACAGGAGCCCCGAGCGGCCGTCGAACGTGCGCTCCCGGAACCACGGAAGCAGGAGCACGTCAATCGTCCCCCAGGAGCGGATCGCCGTCAGATCCACCATCAACTGGCCCATCCGCACGTAGTCTTCGCCACCGCCAACCAGGTCCCGCTGGTTGACCCCGTCCACCAGGCGGCGGGACTCGGCGGCCCCCCAGAAGATCTCTTTCATTCCGATCGAGAGCTCCCAGCGGTCGCCGATCGCGGAGACGCTCAGGTCTCGCAGGTCCACGCGTGTACGCTCCCCGCTCGGATCCCAGCGGAAGAGGGGCGCTGCCTGCGCCACGTACCGGCCTCCACCCCATTCCAGGAAGACAGAGGCGTCGAGTGCCACCACCGCTTCGGTCGGGTCCGGGCCGGCGAAGCCGCGCGAGTCGAGCTCCTGGAATGCGCTGCCTTCGGCGGTGACCGTCGCCTGCCACTGGGCGTTCAGGCAGGTGGGCGAGACGAGGCAGGCGGCGGCGAGTGCCGCTACCAGGCCCCGCAGCGCCCGGAACCAAGTCTCGGGCTCCCCATACCGCCGCCCCATGGTTTACCGTCCTCTTCGTCCCAGGCCGTCTGCCGTGAATCGGCGCTCGGACACCCCGGCATCGAACCTGAAGTCGCTCCACTCCAGTCGTGTGACGGCTCCGGTCCGGTGGCTCTCCATCGTCATCGTTCCGGCGCGCCAGTACGGTCCGTGCTGCACGTAGTCGGCCAGGGTCAGGGTCTTGACGTGCTCGCCACGGGTATCGAAGTACTCTATGCGGAGGGGCAAGTACTCGATCCGGTCGAGGCACACGCGCTGACGCGAGTAGCCGGAGCTCCCGTCGACGGGAAACCGTTCGACGACGTAGACTTCCGCGTCGCCGATTTGATCCTCGCCCTCGTAGCGGTAAGTGAAGCTGCCCACCTCCTGGGAACTGATGTCCTCGTAAGCGAACTCGCTTCCCATAAACGAGCCTGACTGGTTCGCCGCCGCGATCCGCTTCACCCGCTTCATGGCGGGGAGGTACAGCCACTGGTCGTCGCCGGCCCCCGCGTGGGAGTGACTGAGGAGGGCGGTCCCGGCGAGGTCGCGTGGGCTCTGGAAGACGAGCAGGGTGCGTTCGCCCTCGCCTGACTTCGCTAGCGCGCTCACCTCCATCTCCCGCACCCGTTCCTTCCCGTTCCGACTGACGAGGACCATCGTCAGTCGCGCCTCGTAGTCGTCATAGCCCGCGGTCCGCCGGTCGGCTTCGCGGGCGATGGCAAGGCCCCGCTCCTCCGGGCTTGAGCCGTCCGTGTTCCGAACCGCCTCCTGGGCGTTTGCCTGGCCTCCGCCGAGGGACAGCAGGAGCATCCCCGCGATCGCGGCGCCACGCTCCACCGGCCTACGCCGTCTCCGGCGCCTGCCAATCAACTTGCTCATGGGTCTCCAGCTCCCGGACATTCGGCCGCGGGGCGCGAACCGGCGTGCGCTTCCAGGCCGTTCCGATCAGGGTCGGGAATACGAAGAGATCGACGATCACCGCGGTGACGGCACTCACCATCGTCATCAGGCCCACCATGTACATCACTTCGAACCGCGACAGCATCAGCACCGCGAAACCTGCGCTCACGACGACGCTGGTCATCAGGATCGCCGGGCCGGTATCGCGGATGGCCCGCGGAAGGGCCTTCTCCAGGTCGACCCCGCTATGTGTCAGATCGCGGAACCGACCGAGCACGTGGATCGTGTCGTCCACGGCCAGTCCGAACGCGATCGAGAACACGAGGATCGTCGCCGGCTTCAAGGGGAACCCGGCGACTCCCATCACGGCCAGCAACACGAGCAGGGGGAAGAAGTTGGGGACGAGGGCGAAGAATCCCTGCCGAATGGAGCGGAACATCCACGTCATCACGCCGAGGATCAGGACGATCGCAATCGCGAGGCTCGGCAGGAAGTTGCGGAGAACCTGCGCCGTATAATTCTGGATCAGCTTCGTGGTGCCCGTGGACACGGCCGTTCCGACCGGAGGCGGCCGGCTAGCCAGGTAATCGTCCACCCTCGCGAGGAACGGGAGCATGAGGCTGCTTCCCATGTCTCTGACGACGATTACGACCTGGGCTTCGCCCTCGGCCTGCCGATACAGGTCGGTGACGAGTCCGCCTTCCTGCATCTCGGCCAGGAACAGAAGCTGGCTCGCCTCCTCCTGGCTCGAGGGGAGAGAGTTCTGATCCGCCCGCCCGTCCAGCGTCGCTTGCCTCAGCGGGCGGAGGAGATCCGGAAGCGCCGCCGTGCCGACCACGACCGGATCATCCCGCACGTACTGCTGAAACTCTTCCATCCAGGCCAGGGAGGCCGGGTGATGCAGCGGCGTCTGGCCGTCCTGACGCATGTGGATGTTGACCTGGAACACGCTGAACCCGACATCCTCGATCCACCTGAGATCACGCAGGAGCTGGCTCCGCTCGTTGAGGTCGTCCACCAGGTGGGAGTCGACGCGCACCATGGAACCGAGGCAGACGGTCAGCGCCGCAGTACCCGCAAACAGGGCGAGGACTCTGCGTGGCCGCCTCGAGGCGAGTCGCGCGGCGACTTCCACGGTGCTGAAGATCCACCGCGCTCCGAGCCCCCGGTCGTCGAGTCTCCGTCTCCGATAGAACGAGAGGAGGACGGGGAGCAGCGTCATGCTGAACAGGTACGTGAACAGGATCGCGGTGGCGGTGAACACGCCGAAGTCCACCAGAAGCTGGATGCGGGTCCCGGCGAGGCTGGCAAACCCGATACCGGTGGTGAGCGAAGTGTAGAAGCATGGTCGCGACAGCTCGGCGAACGATCGGACGATCGCGTCGGCGTTGCTCGACACCGCCCTTCTGCGCCGGTAGCGCGACAGCACGTGCACGACGTCGCTGCCGCCGACGACCAGCACGATGATCGGGATGAACCCGGTCATCACCGTCACCGGCTTCCCGGCGAGTCCGATGAGCGAGACCGTGCACAGGTAGGCAGGCACCACCGACACGAGGCACAGCACGACCTGACCGAGGTGGCGGAAGAACAGGAACAGGACCACGAGGAACACGACGAGCCCCGCCGTCACGAGCCGCTGCTGGTCCTCGTCCAGCAGCTTGGGCACGCGGGAACGGATGATCGGGATGCCGTTCAGGACGAGAGTGCGCCCGTCACCGCGCAGACCGTCGATCTCTCTCTCGAGGCGCTCCTCCACCTCCCGCCGGGCCGCGTCGTCCGTCATGACTTCGGGCGGGAGAGTGCCGTGGACGGCGTACGCGCTCTGGTCTTCGTTCCACAGGTAGCCACGGAGCAGCGGGTCGATCCGGTGGCGCTCGAGCGCCTGGCGGATGGACTCGTCCGTGGCACCTGCCGATCCGACGAGTGGGTGGACATCGAGCACGCTCTCGCCGTTCACGTCGGCGGACTCCGCCACCTCAACGCTGCCGAGCCACCGGACATCGCGGAGTCCGGCAGCCGCGAAAACCTCCGCGACCCGCTCGAGTCCGTGGTACAACTCGAGTCCCGGAGGGCGTGAATCCTCCCAGAACAGCGTGATCCGCGTCTCTTCCTTGGGGAACGTGCTCTTATAGAGCTCGAAGCGCTCCCGCTCCGGGCCCCAACCGGGGAAGAACTGCTCCATCGTATAGTCGGTCGGCACCCGGCTGGCCCCGTACCCCGCCCCTCCGACGAGCAAGACGTTGACCGCCAGCACGACATACCGGTGGCGGAGCAGCCAGACGAAGAACCTGCCTCCCGATGGTCGCATCGTGCTCAGTCCCGGGTCGGTGGATCAACTGCGGCGCTCGCGCTCCAACCGCGCGAGCCCGATACCCGGTTCAAGCGTGGGCGTGTGTCATCAAGCAGCGATCAAGTGGGGAGTGGCTGGGATCGGTCGGACTTCGGGGTGCTACTCGGGCACCTCGACTCGATAGATGTCGTAGTCACCGTCCTTCGTCCGCGCGGCGAAAACGATCGCCCTCCCGTCGGGCGACCACGCAGGCTGAGTGACGCGGGCGAATTCCGTCGCGAGGCGAGCGACCTCGGTTCCGTCGAGGAAGGTAATCCGGAGGTACCGCTCGCCGTTCCCGGCCAGGCTGGCCATCGCCAGACGCGTGCCGTCGGGCGACCAGGCGGGGCAGAAATCGTGGCCTTCCCGGGTCGTCACGCGCACGGTCTCTTCGGTGAATATGTCGAGGACGTAGATCTCGTCGTCCGCGGCGTTCGTGTCGCGTCTCGAGAAGAACGTGATTTGTGTTCCATCGGGCGACCATCGGGGCCACAGGCTGCGGTGGGGGCCCTCCGTGAGTCGGCGGATCTCCGCTCCGTCCGCCGACGTGACGAACACCTGGAGAACTCCGCTCGCGAGGGAAGCGTACGCGATCGACGACCCGTCCGGGGACCAGGCGGGCGACGGCTCCGATCCCTCGACCTCCACGACGCGCTCCACCTCCCCGGACAGGAGGTGCAGCACGTAGAGCGCCGGCCGATCTTCGCGATCGCTGAAGAATACGAGGCTCTGTCCGGAGGGAGACCACGCGGGGAACCGATCATCCGCCGGGTGATCCGTCAGGCGGGTCACGTTCCCGGTGCGCGGGTCCATGAGGAACAGGTTCCAATCGCCGTCCCGATCCGACTCGAAGACCAGCGCTCCGCCGGCCGGTGACCAGGCGGGGTAGCGGTCCTGCGAGGGGTGGTCGGTGAGGTTGACCGGGGGACGTGCCTCCTGCGCGCCGGCTGGCGCCGGCATGAGCGCGACCCCGATCAGGGCGATCGCTGTACGACCCGCTCTCCGCACGGTTCCTCTCAGCCCTACTCTACGACGCGCGCCGTGTGGGCCAGGCCGTCCGGGCCGTAGCCGGCCGGGAGGTAGCCGATCACGGCGCCCGAGTCGAGCTCGATGACCGCCACCCGGTCCTCCTGGCTGAGCGTCTGGAACGCGTACTTCCCATCGGCCGAGAAGACCACGCTCTGGGGGCCGCCGCCCGGGAAGGAAACGCGCGCCTTCTCGGTGCGCGTGTCGACGTCCACTATGCGCAGCTCGTTTCCGCGGAGGTCGGGCAGGAGAACGGTCTCGCCGTCCTCACTGAACACGACCCGGTACGGCCACCCGAAGCCCTCGAGGGCCTGGGATACGTCTCCGCTCTCCGTATCGATCACGGACACGACGCCGAGCTCGTTGCTGCCCACCCATACCTCGGATCCGTCCGGAGTCACACCGACCGCCTCCGGCGTGACGGGCACCTTGAATTTCCGCACCGACGCGCCGCGAACCACCTCGATCTCGGTGACCGTCGCGTCGCGGATATCGCTCGTGTATATGAGGTCCGCGTTTCCCGGGATCGCCAGCATGTGCGATACGTCGCCTTCGGTGGGCAGTTCGGCCACGATCTCGCCCGTGGCCACGTTCACGAGCACGACGTGCCGGCTCTGCTCGGTCGTCACGGCCACGACCTCATCCCCCGGCATGAAATCGATCCCGTGCGGCCGGCGGTGGGACCCGAGGTCGATCGTGCGCGCGACCGCGAGGCCCGGGACGTCGATCACGGTGAGGGTGTTGCCGCCGCTCCGGCCGCCGTAGTCGGTGACGACCGCGATGCTGCCGTCTCTGGACACCACTACCTCGTGCGGGCCGTTGCCGGTGGGAAGCGTCTTCAGGATCTCGCCGGTGCTGACGTCCACGATGCTGGCTGAGCTCGCGCCCTTGTTGACCACGATCAGGGTGCCGCCCACCTCCGGGGCCTGGGCGGACGCCTCTGCGGCTCCGACAAGGAGAGCCACGGCGGCGAGGGCTCCGATAAGGTCGCCGGTGAAGAAACGGGGAAGGGAAACGCGCAGCATCGATCACCTCGGGTTCGGGTTCGCAGATTGATGCCGCATACACGGGAGCAGGCGAAAAGAGCCGGCCGTTGAGCATTCCTTGAGGGTCATTGCTAGATTACCGGGTCAGGAGGTGGAGACTTGTATATGGAACTCACGGCTGTTTTTCGGGAAGTGCGCGAGGGCTACATCGCTTGGGTGGAAGAACTCCCAGGCGCGAACTCCCAGGGAGCGACGCTGGACGAGGCTCGCTCGAACCTGAAGGAGGCGGTCCAGTTGGTTCTGGAAGCCAACCGGGAACTGGTCAAACAGGAGGAGAGTGACGGAGACATCCGCGAATCGCTGCGAGTTAGTTCCGCTTGAAGCGCCGTGATCTGATCCGGCACCTCAGCGCCCACGACTGTAAGCTCCTGAGAGAGGGTGGCAAGCACTCCGTTTACTGCAACCCGGCCCGCCTCAAGGTCTCTTCCGTCCCCCGCCACCGCGACATCGACGACTATCTGGCCCGTAAAATCTGTCGCGATCTCGAAATCCCAAGCCCGTAGGTTGAAGGGGCCGCCTGTTACTACTCCTCCCGCAGAGCCTGCATCGGCGTTACGCGCGTCGCCCTTCGCGCCGGAACGTATCCTGCGGCCATCGCGACGAGTGCCAGGCACAGGGTCACCAGCCCGAAGATCACAGGGTCGGTCACGCTTACTCCGAATACCAGGCTCTGGAGTAGCTGGCTGAGCCAGAAGGCTCCCACGAGTCCCGTCAGGAGGCCGATGCCGACCAGGGTGGCGCCCTGGTCGAGCACCCGCCGCCGCACCGCACCCGTGGTGGCGCCGAGCGCCATCCGAATTCCGAATTCGCGTGTTCGCTGGCTCACCGTGTACGAGAGAATCCCGTACACCCCGATCGCCGCGAGCAAAAGTGCGACGCCGCCGAAGATCCCCATCAGTGTGAGGACGAACCGCTCGCTCTCCATATGGAGGCCGAGCACCTGGTCCATGGTCCGGGCGCGGTAGATCACGAGCTCCGGGTCGATCGCGTCGAGTTCGCCCCTGACTTGGGGCAGGATCCCGACGCCGGACCGGGTCTTGACCACCTGTATCAGGGCCCAGTTGCGGTCGTCCCCGTACTCCGTGTGGGGAACGTAGATCTTCGACTGCCGGCTCCCACGCGCGTCGTAGGCCACGTCTGGCACCACACCGACCACCGTGCGCACCGTATCAGCGGAGTAGAACTGCTGTCCGATCGGGTCGCGATCGGGAAGTGCGATCCGGGCCGCCGTTTCACTGATGATCATCACCGGGGGCGAGTCCTCGCCGTCTCCTGCGTTGAAAGTCCGGCCCGCAAGTAGCGGGATGCCCATCGTCTCGAAGTAATCGCCCTCGATGATCCTCATCTGGGCGCCTTCCCACTGCAGCTCCCCGTCCGCGTCCTCGTATCGGTAGCCCCAGTCATGATAGGGTCCGGCTGCCGGGAGCCACGAGGTGGCCGCGACTGCCTCCACCCCGGGGATCGAGCGAAGCCTCTCCTGGAACCTCTGATTGAAATCCACTCTGAGCACCGGGTCCTCGTACCTGGCGTCCGGCAGGTGCACTTCGAACGTGAGGACATCTGAGCCATCGAACCCCAAGTCCTGCCCCTGGAGGGCCGCGAAGCTCTTGATCAGGATGGCGGCACCGATGAGCAGCACCAGGGCCAGCGCCACCTGGGTGGCTACCAGCACCGTACGAATGCGGGTGGACCTCTTGCCTCCTGCCGTTCCGCGTGAACCTTCGCGCAGGTCCACGGTCAAGTCCACGCGCGAACCTCGCAGTGCGGGAACAAGGCCGAACAGAAGCGCCGTGAGCACGGTCACCGCGGCTGCGAACAGGAGGAGTCGTCCGTCCAGTCCCACTTCCTGCGCGCGCGCCACCGCCTCCGGACTGATAGACAGAAGGAACCGGACTCCCAGCTGCGCGACGACCAGGCCCGCCAGGCCCGCGAGGGTCGCCACGAGCAGGCTCTCGGCGAAGAACTGACGCACCAGCCTTCCCCTCCCGGAACCCAGTGCCGACCGGATGGCGATCTCCCGGCGCCGTCCCAGGCTGCGGGCCAGGAACAAGTTTGCCACGTTGACGCATGCAATCAGCAGCACCAGTCCCGCGGCGCCCATCAGGATGCGGAGCATCATGTCCGTGGAGCCCACTACGTCGTCGTGCATCGACACCACACGCATCAGCTGCGTGTCCCCGACCTCGTCGTACTCTTCTACGATCCGGGCGTTGACTGCGCTGACGTGTGTCTGGGCCTGCTCGACGGACACGCCGCGCTCGAGTCGGCCAATGAGCGACAGGAAATGGTTCTGTCTCGAGTACTCTCCCTCCTGGAGGTCGAGAGGAACCCAGGCATCCACGTCACCGCCTGCCACGTCCCGGAAGCCGGCGGGTGCCACGCCGACCACGGTGTACGCTGCTCCGTCGAGGCGGATCGTCGTCCCGAGCACGTCCGGGCCACCCCCTGTGTGCGACTGCCACAACCGGTAGCTGAGGACCACGACATTGGCGTCGTCCCGCTCCTCCTCCACGGCGAAGCTGCGGCCGAGAAGCGGCGAGATGCCCCACACCTCGAAGTACCCGGCGCTCGTCGGCAGTACCTGGATTCGCTGCGGCACTTCTCCGTCCGTGAGGTCCCGTCCCGCCTCGCGGTACGTGTAGATCGCGGCCAGGTGGTCGATTCCTTCGGCCTCGCGCCTGAGGTCCAGGAAGTCCGGTACCGTGTGGTAGCCGATGCCTGCCGAGGTGCTTTCCGCATCTGCCTCGTAGATCCGAATCAGGCGCTCCGGTTCGGGAAACCGCAGCGGACTCAGTACGACCGCATCGAGCACACTGAAGATGGCAGCGTTCGCCCCGATCCCCAGGGTCAGCGTCAGCACCGCGACCAACGCGAAACCGGGCTTCTTGATCGTCTGGCGGAGGGCGAAACGGAGGTCGGACAGGAACGATGCGATCATGTCGTCGGGGCTCGCTTTCGGCGGTGAGGCGCGGATGATGCCTATCTACAAAGTAGACACGAGAGACGAGTAGAGGGTTGAAAGGCGTTCGGGTCCGTTGGCAGAGTCCTTGTTCCTGCGACTTCGAGCATCTCCTTCCCTGGATCCGGCAGAGCCTGAACACACACCGATCTGCCTGAACCAGCCACGCCCCGGAATAGCGTGGCGCATCAGCAGCATGCGCCACGCGCCTGTTGACCGCTCCTTCAGTGAACCAGGATGTTGCCGGAAGTGTCAGCCCCGATCACTTCCTCCTCTACCTCAAGGAGATGGAGTATCGCTTCAACCACCGAAGCCTCAATTCGACCGACTTCGCCGACCACCTTGTGCAGGTGCTGCTCTCACCCCATGGTCCGTGAAACGTCAAATGCCCTCACGTGAAACGTTTCTGTAGCCCTTTTCGCGAAACAGGGCATCGTCCGCTGCCTCCACGGCACGCATCAGGAGAACTCCCACCTCGGGGGTGAGCTTGCCCTTCACCACGTACATGCCATCATCGTCGGGGAACACCTAGAAGGTGCGGCTGTCGTAGCGCTCACGCTCTAGCTCTGCCTCGTCCTTGCGGCTCCCACGCCTATAGGCACGCACCACCCGCTCGAGCTGGGAGATGGTGCACCCGCGGGCCAGCTCCAGGAGGTCTCCCTCGTTCTCCGCCGTGGCCACACGGGTGAGCGCCCGCACGGCAGAGAACGACAGCTCGCCCCGGCTCATGGAGGCGCCGATCCGGGGCAGGTCCACGAGGGCCCGCGCAGCGCGCACCTTCTCTCGTGCGGTGCCGAGATCGATACCGGTGCTGAAGGCGTGCCAGTGAGCGCATGAACGGTGGCCGCCAAGCTCCCAGCCACGCCGCCTGTCGAACTCGGCCACCAGAGCCAGCAGCCGGTGATCGGAGGCGTGAATGTGAGCGGCGAGGATCACGATCTCCTCCTCCAGCTCCTCCAGCGCATCCGCATCCTCGAAGGGGTCGAGAACGGGAGAGGGAGAGGGAGAGGAGTAGACTCTCGCTGTCTCGCACACTCGAAAGGTGCGGATCACAAACGGCGCGTAATAGGCCACGTGTGGAGCGAAGCAGACCATCGGGTGACCTCCTGTATGGGTCCTCAGGCACAGACCGAACAAATACCGAAACTACCCCTAATATACGCCCCCACTTTTCGGGCTCTGAGGTTGCCCGGAGGTGCGAAAACGGGGACTCGGAGGTCGTGGGCGTCGTCGGTGCCGCAGGACGCGTGGCAGGAAGCAGAGGGGAGGTCTCAGAGGTCGCTTACGGA
>Ga0255057_10000366_pt1 | contig 25590 bp, 18 predicted proteins | sample Cases_109_6_MG_FD_189022 | JGI IMG/M metagenome (GOLD analysis project Ga0255057, IMG submission 189022) | Seawater microbial communities from Amundsen Gulf, Northwest Territories, Canada - Cases_109_6 | ecosystem: Environmental > Aquatic > Marine > Gulf | place: Canada: Northwest Territories... | reverse complement strand
GAGCTCGAGGCGGTGCAAAGTTACAAGGACTTGAGAGAGCAAATGGAAGAGTGCGGCAACAACGATGTCGCCGACCTGTTCGAAAAAATGTCGATACTCGAGGCCGAGCACGCGGAGAAGATTCGCGAGAAAGCAGGAGAATTGGAGCTACCGAAACTCGCGCCCTGGGAATTCCGCTGGGCCGGTCTCGAGGCTCCGGAAAACATCGATCTTGCCGGCGTTCATTATCTAATGACACCCCATCAAGCCCTTACGCTCGCGTTGGAAAACGAACTGAGCGCAATGGCGTTCTTCGATGCAATCGCACACGACTGTACGGACAAGCGCGTACGATCGATGGCGAAAGAGTTCGCCGACGACGAGCGCCAGCACGTCGCCTGGATGAAAGAATGGCTGGCGAAATATCTTGCGCCCGATGCAGATTGGGACCACGATCCCGACCCGCCGGCAGCAGTTGACTAGCCAGGAGACAATACATGACAGACAAGCCACTCAAAGTCTGGTCTGAACGCGATGACCAGATCCTGCGGCTGCAACTGGCGAGACCGAAGGCCAACATCATCGATGCCGAGATGATCGACGCCCTTTCTGCCGCGCTTGAAACCTTTGTAAGCGACAATCGCTTGTTGGCGGTTGTGCTCGATGCTGACGGACCGAACTTCAGCTTTGGCGCCAGCGTCGAGGAACATCTACCGGATCAATGCGCGGCAATGCTCAGGAAGATCAACTCGCTGGTCATGCAGATGATCGAGTATCCGGTGCCGATCGTCGCGGCCGTACACGGTCAGTGCCTCGGCGGTGGTCTCGAAGTTGCCTGCGCAGCCAGCCCAATCATCGCGGCACCGGATGCACAAATGGGTCAGCCGGAAATCTCACTTGCGGTATTCGCGCCGGCGGCCTCCTGCCTGTTGCCGGAACGAGTCGGGCAATCACAAGCGGAGTTGATGCTCTTCTCCGGCAAAAGCGTTGACGCGCAAAGAGCGAAATCCATCGGCTTGGTCGACGAGGTCAGCGACTCGCCAACAGAATCCGCACTGGCCTGGATCGTCGACAACATCATCGGCAAAAGCGCCAGCTCGCTGCGCATTGCCGTGAAGGCTGCTCGCCACGACTACGTCGAACGCGTCAGGAAAAAGCTCGGCACTGTCGAGAAAATGTATATCGAGGAACTGATGAAAACCAACGATCCTGTCGAAGGCCTCAATGCTTTTCTCGAAAAACGCACGCCGGTCTGGGAAAATGAATCGAAGCGGGCCGACCCGTGACCCCGCATCGTTGGCTGATGGAGGAGGCGGGCAAGCCAATGTCCCGGATCGAGTTCGAACCCGATACGCCTCTGCCCAGTGAAGTTGTTGTCGAGATTGCCGGCTGCGGCGTCTGCCACACCGATCTCGGATTTTTTTACGACGGGGTCAGGACGAAACACCCTCTGCCACTGACGCTCGGTCACGAAATAAGCGGACGTGTCGTCGAAACCGGAAAAGATGCAGGCGAGTGGCAGAATCAAACAATCATAATTCCCGCAGTTATTCCCTGCGGCTCCTGTGACCTTTGCGAGCGTGGCCGAGGCACCATTTGCAGAAACCAGAAGTCACCGGGCATCGATATGCACGGTGGATTCGCAACGCACATCACCGTGCCATCGGCGGGACTCTGTGAGATCGACACGACCCGGCTGGCCGAAGTCGATATGCAGCTGGCGGATGCGAGCGTCGTCGCTGACGCGCTGACGACACCATACCAGGCGGTCGTACAAGCAGAGATAGAAAAGGGAGACCTGGCCGTTGTTATCGGCGTCGGCGGTGTTGGCGGCTATGCCGTACAACTTGCGCGCACTAAAGGAGCAACCGTCGTCGCGATCGACGTCGATCAGGATAAGCTCGACCGGCTCAAAGACTTCGGCGCGAGCCTGGTGATCAATGCACACGAAACGCAGGGAAGGGATCTAAGAGACGCAATCCGGCAGTTCGTGAAAGGTCAGGGCCTACGACAGACGGAGTGGAAGATCTTCGAGTGTTCGGGCACCGCGGCCGGTCAGGCGAGTGCTTTTGGTCTGCTGACCTACGGTGCATGCCTGTCCGTGGTGGGCTTCACGATGGAGAAGCTCGAGGTCCGCTTATCCAACCTGATGGCATTTCATGCTCGCGCACTGGGCAACTGGGGTTGCCTGCCGGAATATTATCCCGACGCACTTGAATTGGTGCTGACCGGCAAAGTATGCATGCTGCCGTTCATCGAGCGGCACCCCTTGTCCGAGATCAACGAGATATTTGCCAGAGCGCATGGCGGCAAGCTGACGCGACGCGCCATACTAGTTCCGGACTAACAGACTGCGTTCTCGTCTGCGCCGGAATTCGACACTACAATTCCAGTACGCCATCACAAATGGCTTACCGGGCATGCATGTGTTTGAATGTATCTGCAATATCGCTGAAACTCGGGGGGGTATCATGCATATCTGTAATGTCGCTGTAATACTCTTTATTACGGCAGTGTTCCTGGCGAATCCTGACATCACACGGGCCCAGGCTCTTGAAGAGATCATAGTAACTGCGCAAAAAAGGGAAGAGTCGCTGCAAGACGTTCCGATCGCAATGCTGGCATTCAGCGGCGAAGAAATCAGAACTCTTCGTATTACCAGGGCTTCCGATATCACCAAGTTGGCTCCGAATCTCAATCTCTCGACACAGAATACCGCCAGCCGTCAGATCAATATTCGCGGCGTAGGCACCAGTGACTTCTTCGGCAATTCCACCGGTTCCGTGAGCATCACGATGGACGAAGTTACGATGAGTTCTTCCTATCTCAGCAGTCTCGGTCTTTACGACATGGAGCGCGTGGAAATCCTGCGTGGTCCGCAGAACTCGCTGTTCGGCCGCAATACGACCGGCGGCGCCGTCAACTACATCTCCAGATTGCCGGAAGTCGGCGGAGACTCAGACGGTTACTTCGATGTCATATTCGGTAACCACAACCTCATTGAAGTGGAAGCTGCTACTTCGTTCCAGCTGTCAGACAATGCTGCAGCCCGAATCGCGGTCAAGTCTTACGATCGGGACGGCATCTGGAATAACCTGGGCGATAGCGGCGCGGAGCATGGTGAAAAGGACCGCAAGTCTGTGCGCGGCACGCTGGTGTTCGAGCCGAGTGAAGCCACAACCGTGACGGCGAATTTCCACTGGGCAGAAGAGGATAGCGATTTCGACCCGATTAAAGCCGTCGGTACGCGTGTGACGAACGGCAGTCCCGATTTCGGGACCGCGGGACCTTTCCCGCTTTTCAGCCCTATTCCTGCTCCGGTCCCGAATATCGACTACAACCAGGTGTACAACTCGTTCAACGCACAGGGAAATAACCCGTCCACCGACCGGTGGGAGGATGTCTATATCACGGGCACCTATGTACATCAGGTCGAAACAAACGGCCTATATCTGCGCATCGATCACGAAATGTCGTTCGCCACGCTGACCTCGATTACGTCCTGGGACGACACTGACGTGCTCTGGACCTATGAGACCGGCGGTGTCGGCAACAATAGCGGCACAGGCGTCACAAGCTGTTCGAACTGTATCCCTTTGAATGGCATGTCTTTCGATGGCAGCCCTCAGGTGACGCTCGCGATTGATCAGGATCAGGCATACGAGCAGTTCAGTCAGGAATTTCGCTTTGTATCTTCTGCCGAAGATGACTTCAGGTGGATCGCCGGCATTTATTTCTTCAAGGAAGATTCGGACCTGATGCAAAACGTACGATTCGGCGCAGCAGCTTTCGACCTCGACCAGCCCGCCCCAATACCTCCGGTTGGCGCCCCTGGTCCATTCCCGGGACAGCCCATTGGCGGCTTTTTCGGCAGCTTTCCGCTGATCGGCGTTCCTTTCGGCAACAGACTCGCTTATCACTACGCTCAACTGGAGAACGAAGTCTGGTCGCCATATACGCAGATCGAATACGACTTCACCGATGACCTTTCCCTGACATTTGGTATTCGCTTTACCAACGACGAGAAATCCATGCCGCTTAGCCAGGTCGGCAACATCAGCACTGTCGGTGATGACATCCTGACGGTGTATACCAAAGAGGAGGTCTTGCCCCGAGGCGCGACAAACACCCTGGTATGCGATCTCGATGGAGACGGCAACAACACATTTGTAGACTCCGGCGGTAGCCTGACGAATACACCGGACAACAGGGGTCTCTTGTGCACTGAAAACCTTGTCCGGCCCACTCTGAAATTCGACGAGTGGGGCGGCAAGATCGGCCTCGACTACCGCATCAGTGACAATGTCATGCTATATGGAAGCTTCTCGCGCGGCTTCCGCTCCGGCAAACACGATATCGAGTTTCTGCATGGCTCCCATACCGGCTTTGCCATCGAAGACCTCGAACCGGAGACGCTTGATGCTTTAGAGATCGGTTTGAAGACCAGTCTGGCCGATGGCACCGTGCAGTTGAATCTGGCGGCTTACTTGTATAACTGGGACAACCAGCAGACGATTTTCGTAAGCCCGCAGACAGGACCGGCATTCGTCAATATTCCCGAGTCGGATCTGTTTGGATTTGAAGCGGAGTTGAAATGGGCGCCCGCGCAAGGCTGGTTCATCTCGGCGGGCCTGGGTGTGATGGACACGGAAATCCAGTCAAGTACCGATACGCGCTTCGTTCAGGTGGGGCATGAACTGCCGTTCGCGGCCGATACCTCTGCGAATCTCTTGGTAATAAAGGACATAGAACTCGGTCCGAACATGCTCTCGCTACAGGCGGACTGGCAATACCGCAGTGACCTCAAAACTTACGCACGGGACGTGGTTTACATGGACGAACTGGAAGATGTCAACGTAATCAACGCGCGTATCAGCTATGCATTCGGCGCCGAGCAACAATATGAAGTCGCTGTCTTTGGCGAAAATCTCACGGAAGACGAAGGTTGCCACTACAAGTGGGATCTCACCGGTATCTCGGGAACGACATACTGTGTCGCAAGAGAAGCAACGGCATTCTACGGGATACAGGGCAGGATCACTTTCTGATATTTTTCTTCGGCCTACTTCTCGATGGACGACGTGCCGGCGAATACGTCTCGATAGTAATCGAAAAAATTACCTGTCCAGTTCTGCATCAGGATTTCCAGATCATGCGGGCTGTTCGGCACGACTCCCCACTCGTGTTCAATTCCGAGATCGTCGAGCAGATTATGATAATTTCTGTTCCACTCGAGCAGGCCGTCGTCAGCACCTACGAATATCCGCATTTTGATCTTGCCGCGGACTGCGCTGGCGTCTCTCTCGATAATTTTCCACGGTGAACGCTCCGTTGCATAGTCGATATCGCCGGAGAATACGTTGTCGAAGATGGCGCGGCGCCGTTCGCGAAAAGTCTCAGGAGTGTGCAGCGCACCAGCCAGGACAGACACGGATGAGAACAAGTGCCTGTACTTTATTCCCAGGTAGGCCGAGCCATAACCGCCCATGGAGAATCCTTCGATAGCCCGGCCGCGCCGGCCCGCGATCGTGCGATAGTTGACATCGACGTGAGGAATCAACTCCTCGATGATCAGCGTTTCCATTGGCAGGCGACCGTCCTTCGAGTTGGTCCACATGCTTAGGCCGGTCGGATCCAGGCAGCTGACAACGATCATTTCCGGGGCAGTTCCTTCGCGAATGGCTGCATCGAGGCGCTGCACGATCGGGGTCGCGCTGTACGGCCGGCCGTAGGCGCCGTGCAGCCAGTAAACGACCGGGTAGCGCTTGTTGGTTGATTGGTAGCCGGGCGGCAAATAGATATAGAAACTAACTTCGTCGCCGACCGCGCCACTCTTGAATCGCCCAATCTGCCATATATCCGTCCATGAACCGATTTCCCACCTCAAATCCATGACTAACTCGGGATCATTCACCGTCTCTTCGCCGAATACCGTAGGCGTCATACAAAATACAAGGGACGAAAACATTCCCAACACCAATTTAGTCATCACCGGCATCGCAGCCTGATGTTACAGCAGCCATCCATCGGGACCGGAGATACTATGATATTCCTGGAACTCGAGGATGCCTTCGAAGCCTAAATTTCTGCCTATGCCGCTCTCCTTGAATCCGCCGAATGGCCCGCGGTTATCCTGCGCCAACGGCCCGTGCCCATTCAGATAGGTGTAACCGGCCTCAAGCTGTCGTGCGACCTGGACGGCTGTTTCCTTGTTTTCCGTCCACACCGACGAACAAAGACCATATGGGGAATCGTTGGCCAGGTTTATGGCCTCTTCCTCGGTGTCGAACGGGATAACCGGTAGCGCTGGCCCGAATTGCTCTTCCTTCACGATATCGAGGGCCGGGTCCGGATCGAATATCAGTGACGGTTTCTGGAAGTAACCTGCCTTGTATAGATCCTCGTCAGGCACTTGACCGTACTCCTGAACATCTGCGCCTTGCTCCCTTGCCTGACTGAGCATTCCGGTGACCACGCCGTGCTGGTTTTTGTTATTGACCGGCCCCATGTTTGTTTCGGGTAACGACGGGTCACCGATTACCTGGCGTGATGCTATGCCGATCAGCCCCGCACATATTTCGTCATATCGCGAACGATGTACGTACAAGCGTTTCAGCGCCATGCATATCTGCCCTGAGGTCATGAATGCTGCCAGGTAAATACGCATGAATGCAGCATCATCCAAAACCACATCCTCCAGGAATAATCCGGCATCGTTACCCCCCAGCTCGAGCGTAACCGGCGTCAAATTATCGGCGGCGACCTGCATAACGTGTCTGCCGACCGAGGTGCTGCCGGTGAAATTTATTTTTCTGACCAACGGATGGGATAGCATCGGATCGCCGATTATAGATGCGGAACCGGTCACGACATTAAGGACGCCCGGTGGCAACATCTCGGCAATTTTCTTAATGGTCAAGGTCGGAGCCATCGCCGAGTTCTGAGAGGGCTTAACGACACAGGTATTCCCTGCCACGAGGGCCTGAGGCAGTTTGGCACCGAGGATCGAGAGCGGCCAGTTCCACGGAACGATCAACGCTGCCACACCGCGCGGCTGACGCGTAATAATCGTATCGAATGGCGGCCCTTTGCATTCATCGTCAGCGGCAAGCCGTTCCGCCATCGCCGCACAATGTATGAAGCGATCCCCGAGGCGCGTCATCTCGATAGTGGATTCCTTGAGAATTTTGCCATGTTCGCGTGTAAACAGTTTGATTCTGAAATTCAGATCCGCTTCGTCCGCAATAAGATGCTCGGCAATCTTCGTCAGAAAGTCAGCGCGCTCTGCGTACGACAATGCCGCCCATGCCGGGAACGCCGTATTCGCTGCCTTACAGGCAACATCGATGTCGTCAGGCGTGGCGCTGGCAGCCTCCCCTACGATCTCGTCCGGGCGCGCAGGATTGTGTAATTGATAATATTCCTTGCCGGATGGTTGCCGCTCTTCACCATCAATATAGAGTTCCGTCTTCACCATGGAATCTTTGCCCGCCATATCGATACTCCCACCTTCGTTGTGTCGATACGGTACAACATGAGGTCTATATTTTCATGCACAGTGACTGCCTGCAAAAGACCGCCGGATAAATCAGTATGCATTTTATTGCCACTTCAATGTCGTTGAACGGAACGTGAACGTCTTTGAGACTGTGTCTGAGGGAGCAACGTTACGTTACGATTTCCGATCGCTTGTTTGACACGAGTACCTTTCTACATGCATATAGTGCCTACCGCCCTTTGGAGGAATCGATATGTCTGATAGTGCGGCCCCGGCATTAAGCAGTAATGTCGTTGCCGAAGTCATCGACAACGGCCAGGTCAGCGGCCAGCAAATTCTCGTTATCGGGCTCTGCATGTTCTTCAACATGCTCGATGGGTTCGACATCACGGCGATGGCGATTGTTGCCAGTGCGGTGTCACAGGAGTTGCAACTCACCGCTGACAGACTGGGCCTGATCTTCAGTTTTGCGCTTGCTGGCATGATGGTCGGTGCGATGTTGCTCGCACCGGTGTCTGACATTATCGGCCGCCGCAAACTGATTATTCTGAGCGTAACACTGGTTGGCGTATCCATACTGTTCACGGCCAACGCTACTTCTCTTACCGAGTTCATGATCCTGCGCTTTGTCAGCGGCATTGGCGCGGGTGCCATGCTCGCGTGTCAGGCCACGCTGGCTGCAGAATACAGCCCTGAAAAATATCGATCTCTGTCTGTCGCCAGTACGACCGCAGGATATCCGCTCGGTGCGGTGATGACGTCGGTTGTTGCCGGGTTAATCATGCCAGCATATGGCTGGCGGGGAATGTTCTGGTTTGGTGGTGGCGTCACGCTTTCAATGGTCGTCGTTGCCTGGATATTTATTCCAGAATCGCTCAAGTATCTGTTCGAACGCCGGCCGGCAAATGCGCTGCAACGCGTCAACAAGATTCTGCTCAAGCTGAAGAAGAACACGTTAGACGAGTTGCCGGTGGTCGCGAAGGAGACAGGCCGACGGGCAAAAGGAATCCTCGGTAATATGATGAGCCTCCTCGCCCCGGAGCACCGCCTGGCAACGCTGACATTGTGGACAACCTTCTTCCTGTGTTTCGCTACGCTGTATTTTCTGATGAGCTGGATTCCGAAGCTGATGGAACAGACCGGCTACTCGGCTGAAACCGGCCACTTCGCCTTCTTTCTGTTCAACCTGGGCGGCGTCATCGGAATATTCACACTCGGAGCGCTGGCGACCCGCTGGACACTGACTAACCTGGTGTTTGCTTTCCTATTTTCGTCGGCAATTTGCATGACGATTTTTGCTGCGGCACCGAATCAACTGACTTTGCTGATGGTGGTCATTTTCCTCACGGGCATTCTCCAGCAAGGCGGATTCACCGGCCTCTATGCTGTCGCGGCCAAGGTGTATCCCACGGAGATACGCAGCACCGGAATCGGCTGGGCAATTGGCCTGGGCAGGTCTGGCGCAGTGGTTGGCCCGGCCGCAGCCGGGTTCCTGATCGCCGCGGGCTTCAGCATGTCAGCCAACTATTACGTCTTCGCTGTGCCGATGGCTATCGGCGGACTGATTTCCTACTGGCTAAAAGTCGAATGAATTGGGCTTGTCGCCGATGCCTGTGAAATTGAGAAGCTTTGTCAGTGGCCAGTGGCATGAGGGGAGTGGCAAGACGGTCACATTGCTCAACCCCGCAACCGAAGAGCTGCTGGCCGAGACCAGCACTGCGGGGATCGATTTTTCTGCAGCACTCGAGTACGCACAATCAGTCGGCGGACCGGCGTTACGCTCGATGACTTTTGCCGCACGGGCAGAGAATTTGCAATCGCTCTACGAAGCTCTTTTCACCAATCGGGAGGAGTTGATAGAGCTGTCGATCAGGAATGGCGGCAACACGCGAAACGACGCAAAGTTCGATGTCGATGGTGCAACCGGCACCTTGCTGGCTTACGTCGATGTCGGCATGCAACTCGGCGACCGGCAGCTTATTAATGACGGCGAATCCGTTCAGATGGGCCGGACACCCCGTTATGCAGGTCGACACATTCTTACGCCGCTACAAGGCGCTGCCGTGCATGTAAATGCATTCAATTTTCCGGCCTGGGGAATGATCGAGAAAGCAGCTGTAGCATGGCTTGCAGGAATGCCGGTCGTCAGCAAACCGGCAACCAGTACGGCGCTACTGGCGCAGCGCATGACCGAGATCATCATCGACTCTGCCGCGCTGCCCGAGGGGGCGTTCTCATTCATAGCCGGGTCTGTCGGTGACTTGCTCGAATACCTGGGACCGCAGGACGTACTTGCTTTTACTGGCTCGGGAGACACGGCCGCGGTGCTGCGCCGTCTGGACGCGCATACCAGACAATCCGTGCGAGTGAATGTCGAGGCTGACAGTCTCAATGCCGCAGTGATGGGTCCCGACGTCGAGACCGGCAACGAGACTTGGCAAATGATGCTCAACGAAGTTGTGACGGATGTGCGGCAAAAAGCGGGACAGAAATGCACGGCAATTCGCCGCGTGTTCGTGCCACCAGAAAAACTCGATTCCTTTAGTGAAGCATTGCGGGAACGGCTGGAGGATATCGTCGTTGGCAATCCGGCCGAAGCAAGCGTTCGCATGGGACCACTCGTCAGCTCAAATCAGCTCGACGATGTCAGGTCAGGCATCGCGACGCTCCAGGGTCAGGCAACCAAAATAACGGGAAGTCTGGAACCAGAAGACCTGCTCGGCATTCAAGCCGGCAAGGGATACTTTCTGACGCCGCATCTGTTCCGAGTCGACGATCTCGCAGCCGCTCCAATCGTGCATGAACGAGAGATCTTCGGTCCGGTCGTATCGGTCTTACCATACAACGATATCGACACACTTGTTGATTGGTGTGCCGCTGGCGGCGGCTCGCTCGTCTCATCGGTGTACTCAGACGATCGGAAATTCTCCCGAAAGCTACTAGTCGCGCTCGCCCCATTCAATGGCAGGTTGACGCACGGCAGTAGCAAAGTCGCCGGTATCTCGCCGGGTCCCGGCACGGTCATGCCGATGCTCGTGCATGGGGGGCCAGGCCGGGCCGGTGGCGGCGAAGAACTCGGCGGCCTGAGAGGCATGTCTTTTTATATGCAACGAACAGCGATACAGGGACACAGCGCCCTACTCGATAAGTTCTTTCCCGACTGAGCCTCGGGAGGCTCAAGCTATATCCAGCCATCGCAATGCCGTTGTCCGGATTATCCACAACACGGCGTCGCCGTGATGCCGGACAATGCTAGAATAGAAGTGTACTGATGATTACACATTCTTAAATGATATTTTTATCTAATAAATCAAGGCTTTATCATCTTGGTCGGTACCCGCTGGAGCGTCTCGCCCGGGATCCTGACATCCTTGGCCAGGAAATCGATCTGCCGGAGAGAACGCGGCCGCCACTCGACCTGAAACAAGCGAAGGGATTCGGCAGGTCGATTGCAAAGTATCACGGGATTTTTCATGAGTTGCGCGACGACGAGCCTGTGGCGGCAAAAGCGCCCGTTCCCGACGATTTGCAAAGGCGCATGATCGATATCAAAGGCGCAGCCTATTTCCTCAATGCAAGTCAGGTGGCGATTTGTCGCCTTGCCGACTCCTGTTGGTTCAGTGAACTGACCCCACAAGAGCATAGCCATGCTGTTGTGATCCTCGTGAAACAAAGCCGTGTGCCGGAGGAAGGCTCTTTGGCGCGTACCTGGGTAGCAGACGTCGTTGCCGAAACCGCGGAGTTTCGCGCCTATGAAATCGCGATCAGCATTGCCAACCATATTCAGCTCATGGGTTTCTCGGCTGTTGCACACGATAGTCGACATGGTGGCCTCGATCTCGAGCGCCTGATCGTCATGTCTGGTCTCGGCATCCGGTCAGGGGAAAAAATACTCAACCCGTACCTCGACTACCATTTCGCGGTTTGTGCGGTGACGACGGATTACGAGCTGGCAAGCGATGCCCCACTCGATCCTCGCGCAGCCATGAAGGCGAAGGGGTTTGCTTACTGGCTCGGCGTCGGCGGTTCGACATCGGGTCTGGAACGCTGGCGACAATCGAACAGGATGACTCACTTGAGCAAATTCGCCATGGAAACCGTGGATCGCGTAGATAAACCGACAACGCTGATCATCGAAGACGAGGTCCCGCGCGTACCGAAACGCGCATCGTTCTTCGATCGTGCGATTCATGGCGATCTGGGCGAAAAGACACAGCGTGAACGCAGCCGGTTTGCGTTCAAGCATCCGTTTGCAACTGCGATGCTCAAGCAGATCGGCGCCATGGTGCCGCACCAGGATGGCCCGGTTGCGGACAGCCCTGCAATTTCCTGTGGCGATCCTGAGGAAAACACTCGAGCTTTAAAGTCGCTTTCCTATTTTCTGGGCGCGGAATTGACCGGGATTTGTGAGGTTCCGAATTACGCCTGGTATTCGCATGGTGATGGCGGCGTACCAATCGAATGTCATCACAAATATGCGGTCGTCATGTTGATCGATCAGGAATACGACACGATGGAGGGTGCATCGGGCGATGATTACATCTCCGGCGCCCAGTCAATGCGCGCCTATATGCGAGGCGCAGTTGTCGCCGGTGTCATGGCAGATCATCTGCGGTCACTTGGCTTTTCCTCACGCGCACAAACAAACGCGGATTCCGAAGTGTTGCACATTCCATTGATTCTGCTCGCCGGGCTCGGGGAGTTGAGCCGCATCGGTGAGCTGGTTCTCAATCCATTTGTCGGCCCGCGTTTCAAATCCGTCGTGATGACGACCGACATGCCACTGGTCCCCGACAAGCCAATCGATTTCGGCCTGCAATACTTCTGTTCGAATTGCCTGAAGTGCGCGCGCGAATGCCCTTGCGACGCAATCACCTGGGGCGACAAGGTCATGTTCAATGGCTACGAGATGTGGAAGCTCGATGCCGAACGGTGCGCGCGGTACAGGCTCACGAATCAGCGTGGCCTTGCCTGCGGTCGCTGCATGAAGGCCTGCCCACTGAACAAGGTCGTGACCTGGGACGGGCCGATTGCTACACAGGTCGCAAGCTGGCTCGGAATCAATGCAAGATGGCTGAAGCCGTTCCTCCTGCCGATAGCGACGCGCCTTGACGACTGGCTCGGACACGGCATTCGTAATCCGGCAAAAAAATGGTGGCTCGACCTGGAAATCGTGGACGGTGTCTGCGTTGAGCCTCCGCATGGCGTCAACAAACGGGACCTCAATCTGACCCGATATGTCGATCCGGAGAAACAGAAAATCGCTTACTACAATGCGGATCTCATGCCACCACCGAACAGTCACGGAGTTGCTTACATTCCCAACCGCAAGGAGGCGATCGCAGCCGCAGCACATCTGGAAACCCCTGCAGAAGCATCGGCTCGCATTAACGCCGGCGGCCCGAAGCCAAAACATTATGAGCCCACCCCGCCACTCCCCGAATCCGAACTGCCGAAAACAGATAATTCCAAGTTCAATCCTTACACCAAGAAGGGCTCCACATAGCTGACCAGGCGCGATCCTGTCATGGTGCACGTTCCGGGCTATCATTGAGGTCTTATGTTTTCGAAATACTCATAGGCATGGAGCAAGACAAATCTGATTCTGTAAAAGCACTGCCGTCGGCGACCGTCGTCCTGGTGCGCGAAGGTAACTCTGATCCCGAGATCCTGATGGTCAGACGTAGGGCCGGAGATGCCTTTGGGGACAGCTACACATTTCCGGGCGGTATCGTGGACGATGATGAATCCGATGCGCACTCATTTTGCAGTGGCATGACAGCAGCGCAGGCTGACGCGGTGCTCGGACTATCAAGCGGCGGGCTGGATTACTACAGTGCTGTGGTCAGAGAGTTGTTTGAGGAGACGGGTGTTCTGCTGGCTCGCGATTCGCGTGGTAAATGGGCTTTCTCCGACGATCCCGATGCCGAATCGTTACTTCTTGAACAACGCAAGAATTTAGATGACGGCGCCGTGCCATGGGCAGAGATATTGCGGGCACATAGCCTTTGTATTGCCTGTGATGCACTGCATTACTTCAGCTTCTGGGAAACGCCGCTACGGTTGCCCAAACGATGGGCAGCGCGCTTTTTCCTCGCCAAAATACCACCCGGTCAGCATGCACAACACGATGGCAGTGAATTGACTGACAGCTGCTGGATAACTGCTGCTGAGGTCCTATCGAGTGGCGTGAGAGGTGGCATGAACCTGCCGTTCCCGACACTGACCAACTTGAGAAGGATTTCCGAGTTTAGAACCGTCGATGAACTGGTTGGCTGGGCGAGCGTGCAGTCAGCGGAAGATATTCATAAGATCCGGCCGGTCAGCATCAAAGACAACGGCAAGACACGATTCGTGATTCCGGGTGATCCGGATTATCCGGACGGCGGAGATCCTTGAGTTCCGCGTAATAAGAAAGAACCGCGCACAGGTCGATTACTCATAGATGACTGCGATTGCTTAAACGACTTTGAGCATATGACGCGGACGCATTCGAATTGGTGGCAGTCCCGCGACTTCCCTGAGTACGGCGCTTGCATACTGCTCAGTCATCTTGCCGCGCCATGATGCGGCAAAATCCGTGTTGTCCATAGGCCGCGCAATCTTGTGTGCAACATGTGCGACTTCTGCAATTGCGTCTTCGGTGATTTTATTGCCGACGAGAACGGTTGCGATCTCCGTGACCGGCATCGGCGCCGAGCCTACAGCACCAAGATACATCGAGGCGCGGGTCACTATGTCCTTGTCGTCCGTCCAGACGGCGGCGGCTACCGATAACGTCGAGAAATCGATGGAGCCGCGGCGCCTCAGTTTCCAGAACGAGGATGTGCAATGAGAAACATCACTGGCTCCCGGTACGGTAACCTCAGTCAGAATCTCGTCAGGCTGCTTCGAAAGGTAGTCGATGCCGTCATCGACATACATGTCATGCAGAGGCAATTCCCGTTCTCCCGAGGCAGAGACCAGTTTCACTTTGGCATCGAGTGCGCAGAGTATCGGCGCCGAATCACTGGCGGTGTGCGCCCAACATTTCGGCGACTTGGTTGCCACCCAGCAAATGGTGCCTTCTTCCTTCAGGCAATAATCGATCGAACGACGCCATTCTTCCGTCTGGTTGTAATAAGTACAGCGGGTGTCGACGCAGAGATTGCCGCCGATCGTACCCATGTTCCGCAACGGCGGAGAGGAGATTGAAGCAACGGCTGTCGCAAATGCGGGGAATCGATCCCGGACATTGCCATCGCGGATGATGTTGGCCAGCGTCGCAGTGGCGCCGATGTGAATATCCGATTTTTTGGCATCGATCGTATCGAGCTTGGGGATAGACATGAGGCTCACCACGGTTTCTGCCTTCTGATGCCGCCGTTTCATATTGGGCCACAGATCGGTGCCGCCTGCGACGACGCGAGTATTGCGATCGGCAATTGCCTTTGCCGCTTCCTGAACCGTTGCCGGCGTCTCGAGATTAATCGGTGGTAAGCGTAGCACTGCTTTTTTCCTTCAAAGCTTCGTCACGATCTTTCATCGTCCCCGATGCCGAACGCAATCCATTTTTCTTCGCCTTCGGGTCGTCTTCCGAACGTCCGTCACCGCCCTGATCGGGCGTTAACACAGAAATCGGCTCACCATAATCAATGTCCGGGAATTTCACGGGACCAACGCGTGGATCGCGGCCTTTTTTCTTCGCCAGCAGTCCTTTAAGAATCAGGTCGGGATGTATCGGCACCTGATCCACCCGGACGCCGACTGCATCGAATATCGCGTTTGCGAGTGCCGGCATGATAGGCAGCAACGGGCCCTGACCTGCTTCCTTGGCCCCAAAAGGGCCACGCTCATCATCAGTCTCGATCATGTAGCAGGTCATTTCGGGCATGTCATGAAAACCGGGGTTCTTGTATTCAAGCATCGACGGCATCTTGTGTACGAGCGAGGATGACAGCTTCTTCGGCAGGCGGCGGAATGCCTGCTCCTCCATGACCGCTTCGCCGATGCCCATGTAGATGCTGCCTTCGATCTGTCCCAGCGCAAGGACAGGGTTCAGCGCGCGTCCGATGTCGTGCGCCATCCAGATTTTGCTGATGTCATAGATTCCCGTCTCCTGGTCGACTTCGACTTCGATAATGCTGGCCGAATACGAATAGGTAGGCGACGGTCCTACGCCGGATCCGCGGAATCGACCTGGCGCACGCGGCGGAATGTACGAACCTGTCGTACCGAGCGTACCGAATCGGGATTCTGCGATAACGACTGCCTCGTTGAATGCGATGGCCTTGTCGGGCTCGTGTGCCGGAAAAACCTGGCCATCCGCGAACACGAGTGAGTCTTTTGGTAACTCCATGTGCTCGCCAACAGCCTCGGCGATCATGTCCCGGGCTCTCTCCGCGGCCTGAATTGCAGCCTGGCCGACCATCAGCGTGACGCGCGACGAGTAACTACCGAGGTCGACCGGCGTCAGGTCGGTGTCTGCGACACAAAGGCGGATATCCTTGAGATCGATACCGAGGACTTCGGCGACCATGACCGCCAGTATGCTGTCGGAACCCTGACCGATTTCCGCCTCGCCGCAAAACACGGCAACATTGCCGCTTCGATCCAGTTTTAGCTGCACGCCCGATTGCGGCATGTGGTTCCAGTAAATCGGCAGCCCGGCACCGGTCATGTAAGCGCTGCACGCGAGCCCGAGCCCGAATCCTTCGGGCAGCTTGCCGTAGCGTTCTTTCCAGCCGCTGCCTTTGACGACGGCGTCGATGCATGCTTTTAGACCAACCGTGCCGATGCGTAACCAATTCGCCGTAATCGTGTCGGCCTCGACAAGATTCCTGAGGCGCAGCTCCGCCGGATCGATGCCGAGCGCGTGTGCGGCTTTGTCCAGTTGGACCTCGTAACCGAATCGTGGCTGCGGTGTGCCGTGTCCGCGTTTGGGCCCACAAGGTGGCTTGTTCGTGAATACACGCGCCCCTTCGAACCAGTAATTCGGCAGTTTGTACGTCGTCGTCTGCAGAGCACCGGTATAAAAGGTGCTGGCGACGCCGTAACTGCCAAATGCACCGCCGTCCAACGTGGTGCGCAAATGCTGCGAAGTCATCGTGCCGTCCTTGCGGAATCCGGTTTTCATGTGCATCTGCACCGGATGCCGGCCACGGTGGCAATAAAACACTTCTTCGCGGGTCAGCGCGATCTTGACGGGACGCCCGAGCTTGAGCGCCAGCTTGGCAACCACGATCTCATGATTGAACGGGTCGCTCTTGCCGCCGAAGCCACCGCCGTTCGAACAGGCGATGACCCGGATGCGTGAGGCCGGAATATTCAGGGTCTTGGTCAGCGCGCGATGAACGTAATGCGGGCACTGCGTCGATGAGTACACGGTGACGCGATCGTCGTCCTCGGTAACTGCGATAGATGAATGTTGCTCCAGGGGCAGATGCGTATTGCCCTCGTAAAAGAAATTGTCTTCCAGAATCAGATCCGCTTCTTCGAATCCCTCTTCGACCGCACCAAACTTGAGAGAAACCTTCTTATGTATGTTGCCCGAAACGCCGTAGTCATGAATACGCGGCTCGGGTGTTACCAACGCTTCCTCTACGCTTGAAATCGTAGTCAGGACTTCGTATTCGACCTTTACGGCCAGGGCCGCTGCATGCGCAATATCTTCGGACACTGCCGCAACCGCGGCCAGCGGATCGCCGACAAATCGCACCGTGTCTATCGCGAGTGCGTGTTCGTCTTCCGACACGGGCAAGATGCCGAAGGGATCCGGCAACTCCTCGCCGACCAGCGTGGCCAGCACGCCCTCCATTGCCAGCGCTTCGGAAAAATCGATGTTCTTGATCCGGGCGTGAGGCACGGTGCTGCGCACCAGCTTCACGTAGGCGGTGCGCGGGAACTGCAGGTCATCGGCAAATTTCGTCTGGCCGGTTACTTTTGCGCGACCGTCAACGCGGCGAAACGGTTTGCCGACAATTTTGAGCTCGGAATCCGTCTCACCGGTTTGGTCTTCTGGCGGTATCGAGAGTGCCTTTACCATGTTGCTTCCTATTCAGGGACCGCGTGGCCCATGAAAAGTGCTTCATCGGGTCGCCAGTCATCGCCTCTCTTCTTCGCAGCGGCCCATTTGACGGCCTCAACTATGCGGTTATATCCGGTGCATCGGCATATGTTTCCGGATAGTGCCTCGGTGATCTGCTGTTCATCCGGATTGGCTTCTATCGCAAGCAACGCTTCGGCGACCATTAATATTCCCGGCGTGCAGTAGCCACATTGCGCCGCACCAAGGTCTGCGAACGCCTCCTGCAGCGGGTGCAGCTCATTGCCGATCTGCAGTCCCTCGACCGTTTCGATGGATTTTCCGATGACATTCGTCGTTATCTGCAGGCATGACAGTACCGGCTCGCCGTCGACCAGCACGGCACAGGCCCCGCATTCGCCAAGTTCACAGCCATGCTTGGTGCCGGTGAGCTTGCATTCCTCACGCAAGACCTCGAGCAAAGTATGGTTTGTCGGAAATATGACCGGGTAGTCTTCGCCGTTGACCTTGAGCACGGTCGCAGTCATGCCCTCGGGTATGCCGCCTGTCCTGGGGTCTGCCGCCATCTCAGCTCACCACCCAGGTGTTCGTGCTACGCAAAACATCCGCGACCTTGCTGCTGCGTTTGAGGCCGTTCTTTCGGGCCGCATACCAGGATTTTTCGAAACTGTCGGCAGCGTTCTTGTAAATCACACCGAGAGCGACGGGAGATTTGAGCTCCACCAGCATGTTCGCAACGACCTTGTTTGCTACGTCATGGCGCAAGACCTGATCGGCTGCCACTTTGGCGTCGATCACCTCGAGAGAGAAATTATCCGGATTGAATCGAATCCCCTTCTCGTTATCGGCGCCGAACAACATCGGCTCGCCATGTTTGAGTCTCAATTGAGTATCCGCTGCAGTCTTTCGATCCGTGAAATCGGCGAATACGTCTTCGTTGTAAACAATGCAGTTCTGGAAAATCTCTGTTAGCGCAGCACCGTCAAACGCATACGCCTCCTTGAGCACATCGCCGAGGCCCGCTTTATCCGTATCGATCGCGCGAGCAAAGAATCTCGCACCCGAACCGAGCGCAAACAGCCCGGGTGATACGGGCATGCCGATGGACCCCTGAGGACTTGACGGTGACCGCGTTCCCGTTCTCGACGTGGGCGAATACTGACCTTTGGTCAGACCATATATCTCGTTGTTGCACAACAGAATTTTCAGCCCGACGTTACGACGAAGTGCATGCATCAGGTGGTTACCGCCGATAGAAAGGCTGTCGCCGTCACCGGTGACGACCCAGACGTCGATCTCGGGATTCGCAAGCTTGATCCCGGTTGCGACAGCAGGGGCACGTCCGTGAATCGTGTGAAACCCGTATGTCTCGACATAGTAAGGAAAGCGCGATGCGCAACCAATGCCGGAAATAAATGCGGTCGATTCCGGTCTTGCCCCGACATCGGCGAGTGTCTTCGTTACCGCTTTGAGAATCGCATAGTCGCCGCAACCCGGACACCATCTAACATCCTGAGACGTCGCGAAATCCTTTGCTGTCAGTACCGCGCTCATTGTGCTTTTCCTTTGCCGGCAGATTCGTCGGCTACGACCATCACTGGCGGCAGCATCGAGCGAATTTTTTCAACGAGTTCGGAAATCAGGAATGGCTGGCCGGTGACCTTGCACAGGGGCGTCGGGTCGACGCCGAGCTTGTCGCGCAATACGGTTGATAGTTGTCCCATGTTCATCTCGGGAACCAGCAGCTGATTGAACCTGCCAAGCATCTCGCCGAGGTTAGACGGAAACGGCATCAGGTGACGCAGGTGCACATAGCTCACGTCCCGACGGGACCTGCGAATTTCCTGCACCGCCTGATAGGTCGGACCATAGGTCGAACCCCAGGCGACCACCAGCAATTCGCCCTCGTCCGGCCCGACTTCGATTTTCTGGTCCGGGATGAACTTCGCCACTGACTCGACTTTGGCCGCACGCATGTTGGTCATGCGCTGGTGATTTTCAGGGTCGTAGGAAATATGACCGCTGCTGATGTCCTTTTCTATCCCGCCGAGGCGATGCATCAGACCAGGCATGCCCGGAGCGATCCAGGGTCTTCCCAGTGTTTCCGAATTTCGCTCGAACGCCATGCCCTCCGCCTCACGGGACTCGTCGGGCGCTGGCGGCGCATTGCATTCGATTGGCTCGAGCGCGCCTATGTCAGGAATAAGCCACGGTTCGGCCGCGTTCGACAGATAACCGTCACTCAAAAGCACTACCGGCGTCATATGCCTGAGGGCAATGCGAACCGCCTCGATTGCCGCAAAGAAGCAATCGCCGGCCGATTTCGCGGCGATTACCGGAATCGGCGTGTCGGCATTGCGCCCGTAGATAGCCTGGTACAGATCGGACTGTTCAGTCTTCGTCGGCAGACCTGTCGATGGTCCGCCACGCTGTGCATTCACGATAACGAGCGGAAGTTCGGCGTTTACCGCAAGACCCATCGCTTCGGTCTTGAGCGCGATGCCTGGCCCGGAACTCGATGTCACACCGATGACGCCGGCATAGGAGGCACCGATCGCTGCGCAGATCGCGGCGATTTCATCCTCAGCCTGAAAAGTGCCCACACCGAGTTCGCCGAGCCGTGACAGTCGATGCAATAACGGCGACGCTGGCGTTATTGGGTAAGAGCAGAACAACACGGGTCGATCCGCAAGCTCGCCGGCTGCCGCGAGACCGAGAGACAGCGCTTCCGCGCCCGTAATGCCGCGGTATACACCGGCCGCATGCTGTGCCTTGCTGACGTTGAATCTCGGAATCGCCTCCGCAAGCTCCGCCGTTTCACCGAATGCGTGCCCGGCATGCAGCGCCGCCATGTTCGCGTCTTCTACGACTTCGTTTTTGGCAAATTTTCGTCTTATCCAGTCTTCGATCGGTGTCAGATCCCGGTCGAACATCCACATGAGAAGTCCGAGTGCCCAGAAATTCTTGCAACGGCCACCATCGCTCTTGGACAGGCCGAAAGGTTTTACGGCCTCCAGATTGAGGTGGCCGATATCGACAGGCACGAACTGGTAACTGTCGAGTTCTCCCGTTTCGCGCGGATCTTGCGCATAGCCGGCCTTGGCCAGATTGCGAGCAGTGAAGCTGTCGCTGTTGATAATTAGCAGCGCGCCGTCCTCGACCAGTGGCAAGCTGACTTTTAATGCGGCCGGATTGAATGCGACCAGAACGTCGGGCGTGTCGCCCGCCGTCGTGATTGGGTCAGCACCGATATTCATTTGATAAGCGGAGACGCCATAGGTCGTGCCCACGGGCGCACGAATTTCAGCGGGATAGTCGGGGAACGTTGCGAAATCCTTGCCGCTCAAGGCAGTCGATGCAATGAACTGCGATCCCATGAGCTGTACACCATCACCGGAATCTCCGGCGAGGCGCACGACAATCGAATCCATTGAAGCGAAATCAGACATACAGCTTCTTCTCAAGGTGCCGCGCGGCTAAAGTCGATCGCACCGTTCGGCAGCAGGTACAGTACGATTGCCTTTCCGCCGCTCACGGTCGGGTAATGTTCCGTTTCCGATTCATATACCAGCCAGCCCTGGCCACTGCCATCGAATTTCGCACCAGCCGATTCCGGAATGATCATGTCGATCTCACCGTTTGGGTGACCGTGATACGGCCCCCTGATGTCGTTCATTTCTACGACGTCGACTGAAAATTGACAGGTGTCGGCACCCGCTTTGATGATTCGTCCGAACTTGATGCCGCCCTGCTCACGATCGCAGAGCCAACCCTCGTCGATACCTTGCCGGCAAAGTTCGGCAAGGTCGTCGAAGGCCTCTCCGCCGGGTGGGAAATTCTCATTCAGAAACGTCTGCAGATCGGCATCGAGATCTTTCCCGGCGATGCGCGCCGTGATGGTCGCAACTGCTTGCTCGAAGGCCGGTTGGCTGCTCATGGCCCGTCCTCAGGCCGCCAGCTTGACGTACTCAAAGTCACCCGGCTGACCGTTGATGCCGGCCCGCGGGGCTGCAATCCAGTTCGCGAATTTGCCCGGCGTTGTTTCGGGTTGCATAAGCGACAAGACGTATTCGAGGTCGGCATCCGATGGCAGCCACTCGTCCTTGCGCTCGTTCCACTCTGTCTGCGAAACGAGTTCACCCGCCTCGGTCGCAAATACGTTCGCAAATTCGCCAACCGCGCGGTTAAACGCGCGATGCGGAAGTCTCAAGTTGCAGTCGAGATCGTGCGCCTGAAATACGCGGTTCCAACGTTTCATGACTTTCTCGCAATCGTCGATGAAGTCATCGCAGAGACGCGCGTTGATCGCACTCAGGGCCGGCGTATCGACGATCTGTACCGTGCCGTTGATCGCCTGGGCCACCGGATAAGTATCGTTCTCGAGCTTATGATCGTCATCGATCTTTGGCTCATGAAAGCGACCCTTCAACCCTGCATTGAATGAATTCGCTGCATTGGTCGAAATCTCTGCGCCGAAAAGATCCAGCGTCACCGAGTAATGGAAGTTGATTTTCTTCTGAATGGTCGCAAGGTCAATGCAGCCATGCCTGCGTACCGCGTCCTTGTCGGTCGGATCGGTAACGCCATGCTCCTTCATGATCTCGCAGGTACGCTGGATTACGCGCTCAACGCCGGTCCGACCGACGAACATGTGATGACCTTCCTCGGTCAGCATGAAGCGGGTCGTCCTGGCGAGCGGATCCCAGCCGGAATTCGCTAAAGACTCGAGCTGCATTTTGCCATCGCGATCCGTGAAGGTCGTGAACATGAAGAACGACAGCCAGTCGGGCGTCGCTTCATTGAATGCGCCGAGAATCCGCGGCTTTTCGGCATCACCCGATCGCCGCAGCAGCAAGTCCTCGGCCTCTTCCCTGCCATCGCGCCCGAAATACTTCTGCAGCAGGTAAACCATTGCCCACAGGTGCCGGCCTTCTTCGACATTGACCTGGAAGACATTGCGCATGTCGTAGAGCGACGGCGCCGTCTGTCCGAGATACCGTTGCTGTTCGACAGAGGCTGGCTCGGTGTCGCCCTGAATGACGACCAGGCGTCTCAACATCGCCCGGTACTCGCCCGGCAGGTCCTGCCAGACGGGTTCGCCCTTATGCTGCCCGAACGCGATCGTCCGACCTTGCTCTGCCGGCGCCAGCAGAATGCCCCAGCGATACTCCGGCATTTTCACGTAGCCAAATTTTGCCCACCCTTCGGAGTCGACGCCAACAGCCGTGCGCAGGTACACCTCGTAGTCCTGGAAACCCACCGGACCCATGGTTTTCCACCAGTCGATGTATTTGGGATACCAGGCCTCCAGCGCACGTTGCAAACGTGCATCCGACGCCAGGTCAACGTTATTCGGTATCAATGCTGCGTAGTCAACATCAGACATGACTAAACTCTCCCGCGGTCGTATTTGGCACGCTTGCCGGTGCCGTATAGTTTTAATGCACCCTCGCCCCCTGCCGCATTAGGGCGTTGAAATATCCAATTCTGCCAGGCACTCAGGCGGCCGAAGATCTTGGTCTCCATTGTTTCGGGGCCCGCGAATCTCAGGTTCGCTTCCATGCCCGTCAATGCATCGGGTGAGAAGCTCGCTCGCTCTTCCAGCAACAGACGAATTTCATCTTCCCAGTCGATATCGTCAGGCGCATAGGTGATAAGACCGGCATCCAGTGCTGCCTCCGCATCGAGGTCCTCACCGATCAGCTTGTGCGCGTTTTCGAGGCTCACGTCATCGTCGAGGAATCTGGTTTCAAGGCGGGTCAGTCCGTTCGCCATTCGCAGCGTGCCAAAATTCAGTTCGGTCAGCCGAATTGTCGCCGCCGGGCGATCATCGAGCTGCCCGTCCAGCATGTAGCTACGATCGACAGCGAACAACAAGTCCGCGAGCATGCCGACGAAGCAACTCCCCGGCTCGACGAAAGCGAATGTCGTTCTCGACGTGACGTCGAGGCGTTTGTATGTCCTCTGCATATAGAGCAGGATTTCCCGAACCAGCCAGTCGTCGCGGTTTTGATCGAGCAGTGCGTCATACTGGGCGATTCGATTGCCGTCTCCAGCGGTCTTGATGATCAGCGTACCCAGCGTCGGTTCATTGAATCGCAAATGCAGAAGCGCATCGTCGATGGCCCTGATCACAGCGAGCGGCCAGAAACTGGCGCCCTGTTTTTTGATTTCTTCCACGTTGTCGGGCGCGTCGCTGCCGGGCGCTTCGAATTCGAGCGTCGCGCTTCTGCCTTCCTGGTCCAGTGTCACCGTTACGAACGGATAGCGAATAACATTTGCGCCAATATTACGATCGAGGCGTTCGAGCATGATCCCGGTTTCGTTCTCGGGACGGTCAGACCGCGTCGCCAACTCCAGCGCTTTCTCCGTGACTCGCGCATCGAATTTTGATCGCGGCACCATCTCGTCAATAAGCCGCCAATCGACAGCGCGCTGACCTTTCATGCCCTCTTCCACTGTGCAAAACACGTCGGCCAGATCGCGGCGCACCTTGCGCTTGTCCACGACCCGCGTCAGACCGCCGGTGCCGGGCAGCACAGCAAGCAACGGCACTTCGGGCAGGGACACGGCCGCATTTCCATCGTCGATGAGCATCAGGTACTCGGTTGCAAGCGCTAGTTCGTAACCACCGCCAGCAGCCGTCCCGTTCAACGCCGCTATGTAAGTTTGCCCAGAACGCCGGCTCGCGTCTTCAATCGAATTCCGCGTCTCGTTGGTGAACTTGCAGAAATTGACTTTGTGAGAATGGCTGGATAAGCCCAGCATGCGAATATTGGCGCCCGCGCAGAACATGCCCTGGATGCCCGAACTGATGACCACGGACCTGACTTCGGGGTGCTCGAAACGTAGTCGCTGCACGGCATCGTACAGTTCGATATCCACACCGATATCATAGGAATTCAGCTTCAGCTCATAGCCGTCCGCGGCTGGGCTGTCTTCGTCAACCGCCATGACCAACGAGGCGACCGGTCCGTCGAACGATATGGACCAGTGTCGGTAGTTTTCCGGCGCGGTACGGAAGTCGAGACCGTGCCCCGTTCGCTCAGTAGATTGAGTCAATGCATGCATTATATTGCAGGTATTTGCTATTATCGCCTCAGAATATGCATAATAATATACTTCGCTTGCCGTTGCGGCAAGGCACCGCAAGACATATTGAGAACTGTGAACAGAAGTGGCCAGCCATACTGCAATTGATGATATCGAATCCGGGCGCCTTTTGGCCGTACTCGGTGAACGCGTGCGGACTCTTCGAGCCTACCGCGGAATGACGCGAAAGGCGCTCGCGCGGGAATCGGGCGTATCGGAGCGATACCTCGCTCAGCTCGAGCAGGGACGCGGCAACATCTCGGTGCTGCTACTTGCCCGGGTTGCCACCGCGCTGCGCAGCAACATCTCGGATCTGCTTCGCATACGGGAACGCCAATCCGCCGAGGAGCTTCTGATCACTGATTTATTGCGGGACCTGAGCCCTGATAATCAAAAGGCTTTCCTGCACATGGTGTCGCAGCATTTTTCTGTCCCTCCCGAATCCCGCCGAAGAATCGCCCTGATCGGCCTGCGCGGAGCGGGAAAAACCAGTCAGGGAAGCTTGCTCGCAGAGAAGCTCGCATTACCCTTCATCCATCTCGGCAGCGAAATCGAAGTACTCGCCGGAATGAGCACCTCGGAGATTTTTTCATTGTCCGGGCAGGCCGGCTACCAGCGACTGGAAGAGAAGGCGCTGATGCGGGTCCTGCAGGAACACGACCAGTGCGTACTCGAGACCGGTGGCAGCATCGTCATGGATGCCGCGCTCCTCAATGCGCTGCTTACGAGCTGTTTTGTCGTGTGGCTTTATACGCACCCGAATGAATATATGCGCCGGCTGATCGCCGAAGGTGATGTCAGGCCGATGCAGGATCAGGACGACGCCATGGCCGATTTGCGCAGAATACTCGCCGAGCGAGAGCAGTTTTACTCGAAAGCGCATGTGTCGATCGACACATCGCGCAAGACCATAGAAGAATGCGTCAACGAGCTGCTTGGGATCGTGCCCGAAGGACTAAGGAACAACATGAGCGATGTGCTGGAAGCTTGACGGATG
>Ga0255057_10000365_pt1 | contig 25601 bp, 25 predicted proteins | sample Cases_109_6_MG_FD_189022 | JGI IMG/M metagenome (GOLD analysis project Ga0255057, IMG submission 189022) | Seawater microbial communities from Amundsen Gulf, Northwest Territories, Canada - Cases_109_6 | ecosystem: Environmental > Aquatic > Marine > Gulf | place: Canada: Northwest Territories... | reverse complement strand
CGTTCGTGCCAGGGGCACTCCCCCCGAGATCCAGACGTCCGTCGAGCCACCCTTGCGCGAGATGCACGTAGTGACTGTTAGGGGACGGTGAAAACAGGCGGCCACTCGAGGTGACACAGTAAACAGCCGAAAACACCACGAAGATGGCTAGCGGAATGGCCCACCGTTTCTCCCAGATCGACACCGGGGCAGGATAACCGGCCTTGTCTGGCTGCCGGAAGTTTGTCCACCTTGACGGCACGAAACTGCCGCCCTAGTAGATCCCGGTTGACCGAACTCGGAGGTTTTCATGGGGTCCCCCACCCTTGAGGCAGTGAACAACGCTCTTCGCCAAGTCGAAGATCCCATTTTTCGAAAACCCCTCGGCGAGCTGGGAACGCTCCTCGATGCACGGGTCGAAGACGGGCGTGTGTGGGTGAAGATCAGGGTGAGCTCTCCATCCGAAGAAGCTCAAAAGACGATTCGGCAGCGGGTGGATGAAGCGCTCGAGCCGCTCGACGTAGGATTCGTCGAAGTGGAGCTGACGGTCGACGTGCCGACACGCGAGACGACCAGCACAGACCCCATCCCCGACGTCCGGAACGTGATCCTGGTGATGAGCGGCAAGGGTGGCGTCGGCAAGAGCACCGTCGCCACCAATCTGGCGCTCGCCCTGCGGCGGTTGGGCTCGAGGGTCGGGCTCCTCGACGCGGATATCTATGGCCCTTCACTCCCCACGATGCTCGGGATAGAGGGGCAACCGACGTCGAAAGACGGCAAGCGAATGCAACCGCTGCAGCGGTTCGGCATCAAGCTGATGAGCATCGGCTTCCTCCTCGAGGACCCCAAACAGGCAGTGGTTTGGCGCGGCCCGATGCTCCACGGTGCGCTCCAGCAGTTCGTTGGCGACGTCGATTGGGGAAGCCTCGACTACCTGGTCGTCGACATGCCGCCAGGCACCGGAGACGTCGCGCTCACCTTGGCGCAACGCTTGCGCATCACGGGCGCGATCATCGTTACGACCCCCCAGGAGGTCGCGCTCCAGGACGTCTACAAGGCGGTATCAATGTGTCGGAAGGTCAATGTCCCTATTTTGGGTGTCGTCGAGAACATGAGCTACTTCGTCGATAGTGCCGGTGTCACCCACGAGCTGTTCGGAAGCGGCGGCGGTCAGCGTATCGCGGAGTTCGCCGAGGCACCCCTGTTCGGACAGGTACCGATCGATCCCCTGGTGCGCGAGTGGGGAGACCAAGGAACTCCCGTCGTGCAGGCGGCGCCCTCCTCTCCGTCGGGTCAGGTGTTTGCAAGCATCGCAGACGCGCTCGCGGAGCGCATTGCCCGTGAGCACTTCGAACGCGGTGGTGGCGAGACCGCGCCCGAGGGTGAAGGGCCGAAAAGACTTCGAATCCTCCGGTGAGCTATAAGTACTCGCGTGGACCTCTTTGAGCGCCAGGTCGAGTCGAGCTCGCCCCTAGCAGACCGAATGCGGCCAAACCGACTGGAAGATGTCCTCGGCCAGGAGCACCTGCTCGGGGACGGACACATTCTGGCTAGCGCGATTCGTTCCGATCGCATTCCTTCGATGATCCTCTGGGGACCACCCGGTACCGGCAAGACTTCGCTGGCACACGTGATCGCAAACGAGACGAATTCGATCTTCATCCCCTTCAGCGCCGTGCTCGGCGGCGTGCCTGAGCTTCGGAAGATCATTGCGGCGGCCAAAGAACAGAAGAACTACTACGGGAAGAAAACGATCCTCTTCATCGACGAGATCCACCGGTTCAACAAAGCGCAGCAGGATGCGCTCCTCCCCCACGTGGAGAATGGCACGGTGACGCTGATCGGGGCGACAACCGAGAATCCGTCCTTCGCGGTCAACTCCGCACTGCTATCGCGTGCGCGTGTCTTCGATCTGAAGCCGCTCGAACCCGCTCACCTGCGAGCCGTGGTGGAACGCGCACTAAGAGATGACGAGCAGGGCGTCGGCCACGTGCCCCATCGGGTCGATGACGACGCCATCACGGCGATCGCGGAGAACGCCCGTGGAGACGCCCGGCGTGCCCTGTCCGCCCTAGAGCTCGCAAGTGACTATGCGCAGTCTGCGGGGGTCGAACGGGTGACAGTGCCGATGGTCCGAGAAGCCCTCGCGACACAGACCCTGCTCTACGACAAGTCTGGAGAAGAGCACTACAACGTGATCAGCGCGTTCATCAAATCGATGCGCGGAAACGATCCGGACGCTGCGATCTATTGGATGATGCGGATGTTGGAGGCTGGGGAAGATCCACTGTTCATCCTCCGCCGAATGCTGATCTTCGCGAGCGAGGACATTGGCAACGCCGACCCACGGGCTCTCGAGCTGACGGTGAGCGCCGACGCCGCATTTCGAAGGCTCGGAATGCCCGAAGGGATCTTTCCGATGGCGCAATGTTGTACGTACCTCGCTAGCGCGCCGAAGAGCAACGCTTCCTACAAGGCGTGGACGGCCGCTCGAGTCGATGTCCGTGAGCTCGGCGCCCTCCCCGTGCCTTTGAAGCTGCGGAACGCACCCACAGAGGCCATGGAGTCCTGGGGATACGGTGAGGGATACCGCTACCCCCACGACGAAGGCGGTCACACCCGAGGGGAGACCTATTTGCCAGATCGCTTGGTCGGACGCCGCTACTATCGCCCGAACGACGCTGGGTTCGAAGCGCGCATTCGGCAGCGCCTGGAAGATCTCCGGGGGGCCCTCAAGTCGAGGGTGGGCGTGTCGGGCGAGCCCGGCGAAGGCGAACCCTGAAGACCGCGGCGCCTTTCTCCCCGTCTGCCTCGATCGAGCCGCCAACGCCGTCGAGGACGACAGCCGCGGCGAACAAGCCGACGAAGCGACCGTACCGCCCATCGAGCCGCCCTTTGAGGTCTTTCTGCCCCTCTAGCGTAAAGGCCTTAGCGCGGAGCTCCGGAGCGATCGCTTCGCCGGAATCTTGGACCTCGATGACGACCCTGTTTTTGTCCTCGTAGACCCGAATCGCCGCAGTGGCGTCGGGCGCGTTGTGACGCGTGTTGTGTAGTAACAGATCGATGACTTCGACCCCGACTTGCGCCCCCTGCGCGTAGAGTTGACCTGTATCGTCGATGTCGATTGTGACCGGAACCGGTGTTTCCTCGCGTTCAAGCCGTCGGATGAAAACGCCGGCATCGCCGTTCGCGGCCTCGAGTGGGACGTGACCGGTGAACCACCGGCTGATCCACGCAAGGAGATCGAGCCCTCGACGTAGCTCCCCCACTGCCAATTTCACGTCTGCAAGCGCCTCGATCGAATCGATATCCGGCAGGCCCACCTCCTGCAGGAAGTCGGCATTGGCGCTTATGGTGGCGGCGGGATTGCGGAGGTCGTGAACGAGAAGACCAAGCGCGTGCCCCATTTCGTCCGCATTGACCACATCTGGCTTCGCCACGACACACCCCTACCACGGTGACCAACTCAAGGGAAGAAGAGCACTTGCTTGTCTCCATGCTCCTCGACCAGCGCAGTGATGTACGAGAGAATCGTAGCGCGGCGGTCTAGGAGCGCTGTGATTTGTGCGTCCGTCACGAGCGGCTCGGAGCGGTGACTTGGGTCTTGCGCGAGCTCCTGCTGGATGGCGTTTTCGTCGAGAACGACGAGCTGGTCGACCACTCCCTTGGAGAACCGTTCCGTTCGCGTGAGATCCCCGAGCAGCCTTTCGTAGAGCTTTTCGTTCATGCCTGAGAAGGCGCGGTCATTGTCCACCAAAAAGGCGCGAGTGCCCTCGGCGTCCATCAAGAGATTACCCCCGCTGTACCTGTCCCAGTTGCCAACGAGAAAATCAAAGAGCGTCATGGTCGACAAGTCCCGCGCGAGTTTCGTTTTACGGGGCGGTATCGTGCCTTCGATGCGTAGCCAGGTTTGCCAGGTGCTCTTCTGGTCCTCCAGGCCCCTTCGCGCGCCCTTGATCCAATACGAAGCAGCTCCAACCACGGTCCCATCGTCCTCCCACGAAATCGAACGCCGCACCGAGCTCCACCGGTCGAGCTTGTCTTTGTGGAAGCGGGCCTTGATCTCCCTTCGAGTCGCTCGCCTAAAAATCGTCGGCGGGACGTTGTCTAGAAGCAGCAACCGGCCCACACGGTATGTCGCGATCTCGGACCGATACCCATGCTCCATGACGCGGCTCTTGACTTTGTAGCCGGCGGTGACCCGAGACTCCGTGCGCATCCGGAAGAGGACGGAGGTTCGTCCAACCGGCTTGAATTGACGCGATCGCGAGGTTGCGAGGGCGTGCAGGAGTGCGTCCTGAGAGACGGTAGTTCCGGCGAAGGGCGGCAGTGGGTCCGGTTCCGCGCCGACATGCGCGCCGGCCCAGGCCACCAGTGCCGTGGCTAGCAGGAAGCTGGCCTGAGCTAACGTCGCCGCTCCTGCTCCCGGCGCTCGAGCTCGTCGCGGACGGCCCGAGCGCCCAGTCGAAACCCCAGCGCGAAGCCGATCAACAAAATGCCCGGGATGTAGATGATGTGGGCGATCGAAGGCACTACGGGCCACCGGTCGCCCTAATCTCGGCACCGAGCCTTTCGAGCTCATCGGCCGTCTGCTTTTGAAGCCCCCGTATTCGAAGAAGAAAAACGAACAGGAGCACCCACACGATTGCATACGCGGCTAGCAGCAAGGCCCCGCCCGGGACGTTTTCCGCGTCGGGACCGCGCACGCCCACGAACTGCGTAGCTCGCTCCTCGGCGGGATCTTCGGTGACGTGTTCGCTCGTGGAGTCCGGTTCGGCTGCCTCGTCCTGAGCGAGCAAGCCCGGAGCAATGAAAACCGTACCAGCCAACACGAACGCAACGATCAAAACTCGCATGTCGTTCCCTTCATCGGTACATCAACTCGAAGCGCAAATTCGCGGTTTCGTCCCGCTGTCTTTCGATCGCGGCTCGGGTCCAAATCAGAAGAATCGCCAACCCGGTAAAAGCCAGGAAGCTCAGGCCGAGCGCCCAGTACATCTCCGACTCGAGGCCTCCGCCCTTACCGGTGATGACCGTAGGGTGCACTCCTCTCCAGCGTTGCACGCTGTAGTGGATCAACGGGAGGTCCACCAAACCGAAGATCGCCAGGCCTGCGGCGAATCGCTTTTCGACTTCGCCCGCGTTTCCCATCGAGCGAAGGGCGAGATAGGCGGCGAAAATCATGCCGGCAAGGAGCGTCGTGGTGAGCCGAGGGTCCCATGTCCACCAGACACCCCAGGCCTTGCGCGCCCAAAGAGGGCCGGTGAGCAAAACGATAAGGCAGAACAACGAGCCCACCTCGGCGCCAGCCACACCGAGCGCGTCCCATTTGGGGTCCCGCTTGATGAGATAGACCAAGCTGCCGAGCGCAGAGACACCGAATCCGACGTACATCGCATAGGCGCTTGGGACGTGGAAATAGAAGATCTTCTGCACGATGCCCATTTGCATCTCGACAGGCGCGACGACGAAAATCGCGTAGAGAGTTACCCCGAACAACGCGAAGGTGCTGAACAACACCAGCCCCCATAGGGTGGAGCTGCCCGACCGCCGTGCACCGCTCATGCTCATCCTCGTCTCGGACGCTAGCATGCGGGTCGGTTTGCCGCTATTCCAGGGCGCCGCTAAAGAGGGCGCTGATGGATCTCCTCGACCGGCGTTTCTTATTCGTAGTCGGCAAGGGCGGCGTCGGCAAGACTACAGTGGCGACCGCGCTGGCGCTCGAGGCGAATCGCCGCGGTAAGAAGGTCCTTCTTGCAATGGTCAACTGCAAGGAGCGCGTCAGCCGCCTCCTCCACACCGATCCTATTGGCCCGGAGATCGTCACTCTGCGGGAGAACCTGGACGCCGTGAACATGACCCCGGACGCGGCCCTGGAAGAGTACGGGATGATGATCCTGAAGGTGCGCGCGGTGTACAACGCGCTCTTTGGCAATCGTCTAGTCCGAGCCTTTCTAAAGGGCACGCCCGGCCTCGAAGCCTGGTCGATGTTGGGCAAGGCTTTCTTTCATGCCTCGCCGCCGAGAGGAGAGCCCGACTACGATCTCGTGATCGTCGACGCTCCAGCAACGGGCCACGCGCTCGACATGCTGCGGGTACCGTTCGTGATCCAAAGCGTGGCACCACCCGGTATCTTGCGGCGCGACGCCACCCGTGCCGTCGAGCTTTTGCAAGATCCCGCACGGGCCGGGACGGTCGTCGTCACCATCCCCGAGTACATGCCAGTCAGCGAGACGCTCGAGCTCGTGAGCGCGCTCACCGCGGAACTGGAGATTGCCGTTCTCCGTCTGGTGATCAATCGCGTGCTGCCTACCCTGTTTGCCGAAAAGGAGCACCCGGCGATCGAGGAGCTGCCGGCCACGCTTGCCGAAGACGCCGAGATCCAGGGGCTCGCTATTGCGGGAAAGCGACGCGTGCTGCGCGAAACCGTCCAATACCGAGCGGTCAGCCGTGTGCGGGGTCACGTCGAGGCTCCTTGCAGCGAGTTGCCCTACCTCAACGACCTAGAAACAGACCCCGACGCCATCGACCTGCTCAGCAGAACACTGGCCGGCCTCGAATGATCGCTTGCGAGCGGTCACGAATCCACTAGCTTCCCGAGCAAGCGCAACATGCCTCGTTCGGCCACGTCAGGTCTCTCGTTCCAGTCACCGTTGATCTTCGAGCAAGGTTCGCCGGACCGCAGTGGTGCATCGCTGACCACGGACGACCTACCAGCCGTCGACCCGAAGGCTGCATTGGGCTCGATGGCCAGGAAGAACCCGCCGATGCTGCCTGAGGTGTCGGAGCCCGAAGCCGTACGGCACTATGTTCGGCTCAGCCAACAGAACTTCGCCATCGACACCGGGATGTACCCGCTCGGCTCTTGCACGATGAAGTACAACCCAAAGGTAAACGAATGGGCGGCGCGTTTGTCAGGGTTCGCAGACCTTCATCCGTACATGCCGGACGACCTCGCGCAGGGAGCCCTCGAGCTCATGTGGCGCCTCGAGCAGGGGCTCGCGGAAGTGTGTGGCATGGACCGGGTTTCGCTCCACCCCGCCGCGGGCGCGCAAGGCGAGCTCGCCGGCCTGATGATGATCCGCGCCCATCATCACGCTCAAGGTCGAGACCCGAAGAAGGTGTTGATCCCGGATACTGCCCACGGAACGAACCCTGCATCCTGCACACTCAACGGGCTCCGGGCAGTCCCCTTCCCCGTCGGCGAAGACGGGATCGTCAGCCCCGATGCTCTCGCGTCTTTCGTCGACGACGACGTGGCAGCTGTCATGGTAACCAACCCCAACACCGTTGGGCTCTTCGAAACGCACATGGCCGCGATCGCGGAGCTGATTCACGCCAAGGGTGGGTTGGTCTACGGTGACGGCGCCAATCTGAACGCGCTCATGGGTAAGGCTCGTCCCGGGGACCTCGGCATCGACGTGATGCAGCTCAACCTCCACAAGACGTTCACGACGCCGCACGGTGGCGGCGGTCCAGGCTGCGGTCCGGTCGGTTATAAAGCCCTTCTCGACCCGTACGCGCCGGTTCCGGTCGTGGAACAGCGCGACGGACGTTTCGTTCTCGATCACGGCAATCGCCCGGCATCGATAGGGAGGCTGCGTTCGTTCCAGGGGAACTTCGGTGTGATGGTGCGCGCCTATGCCTATCTTCGCGAGATGGGCGCGGAGGGTCTGAAGCAAGCCACGGAGCTCGCGGTCTTGAACGCCAACTACTTGCGGGCACGTCTCGGTGAGACCTGGCACGTGCCGTACGACACGACCTGCATGCACGAGGTGGTGATCAGCGACCGGCACCTCAGACAGACGGGAGTGACCACAATGGACATCGCCAAGCGGCTCATGGACTACGGCTTTCACCCCCCGACAGTTTACTTCCCGTTGGTCGTGAAGGGCGCGATGCTGATCGAACCCACAGAAACCGAAAGCATGCAAACACTCGACGAGTTCGTCGAAGTCATGCAGTCGATCAGTGACGAAGCATCGCGCGAACCCGAGCTGGTCAGGTCTGCGCCGCAAGTCACACGTTTGCGTCGTCTCGACGAGACTCACGCTGCACGAAAGCCCGTTCTGCGTTGGACAGTTCCTGAGACACCGCGCGAACCATCGTCTGCTTCTGATGAAACGGCAGAAAAGCGGCCTTGAAGCCATTGATGATCATCCGGCGAATGTCGTCCTGATCGAGCCCCATCCGCGTATGGCAAAGCCAAAGCTCACGCGACACCGTCGTGTCGGTGATGAGCCGGTTGTCGGTGTTGATCGTCACGCGTAACCCGAGGTCGTGATAGAGCTTGAGCGGGTGGGCGCCCAGATCTTTGACCGCACCCGTCTGGACGTTGGATGACGGGCAACACTCGAGCGCGATTCGGTGGTCGTTGACGTAGTGAAGCAAATCCCCGTCCTCCCTGAGACGACAACCGTGTCCGATCCGGTGCGCACCACAGACGTGAATCGCCTGGTGAATCGACGCAGGCCCGTAGGCTTCACCCGCATGAATCGTGACGGCGATGTTGTTGTCTCTCACCAACTTGAAGGCGCGGAGGTGGTGCTTGGCGGGGTTGTCGTACTCGGCGCCGGCCAAATCGAACCCGACGACACCACGATTCTTGTAGGCCACCGCAAGCTGCGCCATCTCGAAAGAAGACTCCGGGGAGATGTTGCGAATACCGCAGAGGATGACGTTGGCCACGATCCCGCGGTCTTTTTGTGCATCCCAAAGACCCGCAAGCACGGCTTCAACGACCGTCGTGAGCCGGAGGCCACCGCGGGTGTGAAGCATGGGCGAGTACCGCACCTCCATGTAGCGGACGTTCTCGGCGGCGGCGTCCTCGGCTAACTCGCAGGCCACTCGGTACAGGGCTTCGGCGTCCTGCAGAACTTTGAGCGTGTTGTCGAAGGCCTTGAGGTATTCGACGAGCGAGCCCGCGTTCTCTCCGCAATGTAGGGCCTTGGCCAAGCCCTCGCGGGTATCGGCAGGAAGCTCTACGCCCTGCTTGTCGGCAAGCTCGAGCATCGTCGAAAGACGCAACGACCCATCCAAGTGCACGTGGAGGTCGGTCTTGGGCAGCCCTTCGATATAGGAAAGCGTGAGCTCCATTCACGTTCATTGTAGCGAACGCCGACCTCGACCTCCATGCGGGGCTCTTCACCTCTGTGGTCAGCCGTTTTCGGCGAAACCGCCCAAGATCTCGACCACCTCGTCGAGCCGCTTGGCCGCGACACTCACGCGAGTCGGCATCCCGCCGTTGAGACCGAGCGCGCTCACCAGGTCGATGCCGCTATCGAACCTGGCGGCCGCCGTGACCGTGGTCTCATCGTGCACGAGGGAGATCGGCGCCAGCTCTTGGCCGATCAATAGTAGCGCCGTCTTGTCATAGGGGCCGTCACGGTGGGTGGCGTCGCAGATCGCGAGCCCGCCACTGACGACGTACCTCGCTGAGAGTCGTTTCGCCTCCCGTTCCATCGCTTCGAGCCCGGCGGCAGCGGTTTGGAATTCACGATACATGGCCGCATCATTCGCGCCGTGTGCAAGGTAGCGAACCATCAAGCCTCGCAGACCCTCGTCCCGCGGCCGCGCTCGGAGCGCCCGATCCAGCACGCGGGCCCTCTCACTTGGCTGGCCGAGTCGGGTGTCGATCGCGCGGGCGTCATCATCCGCACCTTCGTAGGGCTCGATCCCGCTCCGGATCCACTTTGCCGCAGAACAGAGTCCGTCGAAGTCGAGATGACAGCAGATCGTGTCGACGTGACCGGCCGCCTCCACGCGCTCGGGCGTGACCATTTCGGGGCAGGCCCCGTGTTGCGCCTTCGTCCGCAGCACGAATCGAGGATCGTCGGCATAGTCTGTGTGCCGCTCGTGATCGTGATGATCGATCCACATGGCGAGCCGAGACCCTAGCCCTTGGATAAAGGGAAGTGTGGTCTTCTCGTAGCTCGCCCCGCCTGCGTTCGCAGCGAAGGCGACATCCAGCACGACCACACGTCCTGGGAGGCTCTCTGGCTTCGGCAACTTACGGGGCGTTCCGTAGGCCAAATGCGGGAAATCACTCACGAGATGAGCATGCGTCCCCCTCGAATACAGCGCAACTGCTCACCTGCACCGTGCGTTTTTCCCAAACCGATGTCTCGGGGAAACAAAGTGGAAACGGAGACCAGCCATAAATCCCCTGTGCCGCTGCCGAGAGTGCGCTGCGGACATGACCAAGAGGTGAGAGACTATGGAAGACCAACTTGCAGAACTGGCAGCGTCGACGGCAGAACTGACGACGTTTGCGAACGCCCTGTGGGTTCTCGTGAGCGCCGCACTCGTTTTCTTCATGCACGCCGGCTTCGCCCTGCTGGAAAGCGGGTTCTGTCGCAGGAAAAACGCGGTTATGGTGCTGATGAAGAACTTCGGCGTCATCGCTGTTTCGTCGCTCGTATTCTACCTGGTGGGATACGGAGTGATGTTCGGGGAAGGCAATGCCTTCTTGGGGCTCGCTAAGTTCTTCCCGAACAACGGAGGAGCAGACGCGGATCTTCCGCCGTACGTGTTCCTGTTCTTCCAGCTGGTCTTCGCGGCCACTGCCTGCACGATCGTGTCTGGTGCGATCGCAGAGCGTGGACGGCTCCTCACCTTTTTCGTGTTCATCGCACTCGCCACCTTGCTGATCTACCCCGTCGTCGGCCACTGGGTGTGGGGCGGCGGCTGGCTCTCCGAGCTAGGCTTCGTCGACTTCGCCGGCAGTACCGTCGTGCACGGTGTTGGTGGCGGTATGGCCCTCGCCGGCGCGCTGATCATCGGACCACGCCTCGGCCGTTACCTCAAGGACGGCACCTCCCGCCCGATGCCCGCACACAACTTCCCGCTCGCGGCACTGGGCGTGCTCATTCTGTGGCTCGGTTGGTTTGGCTTCAACGGAGGCTCGGAGCTCGCCATCGATGCTGAGGTCGGCCGCATCCTGCTGGTCACCAACATCGCAGCCTCGGCTGGTTTCCTTGCGGCGCTGGCGTGGATCCGACTGCGTAGCGGAATGCTCGACCTATCGATGGCCTTGAACGGCGCACTCGCCGGTCTCGTAGGCATCACCGCGGGTTGCTACAACATCCCCGGTGGTTGGGCGATCGTGGTCGGCCTTCTCGCTGGCGTCATCTGCGTTGAAGGCGTGCTCGCACTCGACAAGCTGAAGATCGACGACCCGGTCGGTGCGATCACGGTCCACGGTATTTGCGGCATCTTCGGCACAGTCGCCGTCGGTCTGTTCGGGTACGGCAATGCGGCCGAGCTCACGGAGCCGATTGGTATCTTCGTGGGCGGCGAGGCTTATAACCTCGGTGTGCAGGTCATGGGTGCGCTGGCCGGCGTGGCCTTCGCGTTTGGCGTCGGCTCCGTCGTTTGGCTTGCCTTGAAGTTCCTCGTCCCGGGGGGCGTTCGCGTCTCCGAGGCGCACGAACTCGAGGGTCTCGACATCTCCGAGTGCGGCGTCGAAGCCTACAACGACGAGCTGGCGGGCGTCCACGCGGACATCCCTGCGGGCGCTACGGCACGAGAGGCCGCCGGCGTCATGGTCCCCGCGGAGAACAGCTAACTGGTTCATGGACAGTGGAGAGTCTCGTTTAACAAGGGTTGGAGCGTGGGAACACGCTGGAGTGGAGGTAGTGATGAGTAAGTTTCTTTCCCTGGCGGTGATGTGCAGTCTGGCATTTCCCGCGATGGCCCTCGCGCAGGACGACGTGGTGGCCGAGGAAGTGGAAGTCGAGGTGGTCGAGGTCGAGACGGTCGAAACGACCGCCAAGCCTGCGAAGCCAGCGATCGAGGACGTCGCATCGCCCAAGGTGGCCGCGGACGACATGGAAGCGGAGTACGCTGGCGAAGCGGGCGACGAGGCCAGTCCGTTCCTCGACGGCCTCTCCTGGCAGCTCATGGCGAGCGCCTTCTACAACTTCAACGGCTATCGCGTATCGGGTGACTACAACGACCTGGTTCCGGATCCGGTCGCGCGTGCGACCTATCCGTATACCAACTACATGGGCTTCGGCCTGAACTTCGCCGGGGGCGACGTGATGTACACGGGCGAGAAGTTCGCCCTGCGACTCGACCTGCGTTGGGGTACCGCGGCTTCGGCTTTGACACCGTTGGCTCCGGTCAAGCAAGCCTACGCGAGCTACCTCCCACACGAGAAGATCTCGCTCGATTTTGGCTTTTTTGACACGATCTATGGTGCTGAAGTGGTCGACGAATGGGAGAACGCCAACTACACGCGGGGCGCACTCTACTTCCTCCGCCAGCCCTTCAACCACTTGGGTGTCCGCATGGGTACAGAGATGACTGACATCGCCGGCTTCACCCTCATGCTCACCAACGGCAGCGTTTTTGGTGGAACGCCAATCGACGACAACCAGGTTCCCGCGGTAGGTTGGCAGTTTGGTTTCAGCCCGGATGGTCAGAAAAGCGTCCGGCGTCGTGGACTGCGGGAGGGGTATCGAGAAGTCGGAGTATTCTTCGGCGGCAACCACGCCCCCAACGGGTTGAACGAAAACCGCGATTGGAATTCGTTCTTCGACATCGTGCTGAGCCTCAACTTCGACTGGTTCACTCTGCTCTTCAACGGCGACTACTTTGTCGACGGGAATGATGTCGACTTCGACGGCAATAGGGCGACGATGTTCCAGTACGGTCATAGCCTCGCTCTGATCTTCGACATCCACGATCACTGGGGCATCGGCCTCCGTGGCGAGCATCTGAGCGGCAACAAGCAGTACCGGGACTTTGGAGGTCCGGTCAACCCGGATCTCAGCTTCGGATTCCTCTGGACCGGCACGCTCACGCTTCGTTACAAGCCCGTCGAGTATCTGGTCCTGAGCCTCGAGGGTCGATTCGAAGGCGCTGGCGAGGACATCTACTTCTCGCGCAGCTCGCCGGTCTTCACCGACCCGGTCACGATGGAGGAGGTCATCCAGCCGAACAAGAAGTTCTACGGCGCTCTGATCCTCGGCGTCACCGCACACATCGGAAACTAGCTAAAACTTCGCAACAAACGGGCGCAAAAGCCGGCTCCTTCAGGAGCCGGCTTTTGCTTTTACGTAGGGGAACGCTGAACGCTGGCACTGACCCCGGCGCTGGGCTAGCAACAACCCCCGTGTCCGACCTCGACGATCTCCTCGCCACCGACGGCCTCGTCCTGTGGCTCACCGGCGCCGGGATCTCGGCTGAGAGCGGCATCCCGACGTTTCGCGGCGAAGAGGGGTACTGGCGGGTCGGGTCTCGCAACTACCAGCCGCAGGAGATGGCGACTCAGCGGGCGTTTCGGCAAATGCCGGACGAAGTATGGGCCTGGTACCTCTACCGACGAGGGGTCTGCCGCCTGGCCGAGCCCAACCTTGCGCACCGGGCACTGGCAACGGCTGAGGAGCGGTCCGGCGATCGTTTTCTTCTCGTCACGCAGAACGTCGATGGGCTGCACCTTCGCGCGGGGAACACGCTCGACCGAACCTACCAGATCCACGGCAACATCGACTTCATGCGCTGTGCACGCGAATGCCTTCCCGCACCCGTGCCTCTTCCCGATGCGATCGACATCTTCTGGGAACGAGGCCGGCCCCTCACCGAGCCGGAGCGTGATGCGCTTCGGTGCCCGTCCTGTGGTAGCTCGGCTCGCCCACACGTCCTTTGGTTCGATGAGAGCTATGACGAAGAGAACTTTCGCTTTCAGAGCTCTCTCGAAGGGGCCGAGCTCGCTTCTCTGGTGATCATCGTCGGAACGACCGGCGCGACCTCCCTTCCCATGCACATTGGAAACCTTGCCGCCGGGCAAGGTACCCCGATGGTGGTCATCAATCCGGAGCCCAACCCGTTCAGTGAGCTGGTCGACCGATCCGGCAATGGTGTCTTCCTCGAAGGAACCGCGGGCAACTGGGTTCCACGAATCACCGAGGCGCTCTCACGATCTTGAGGGGCCTTGCCTTGGCCGGGCTTCAGCGATACTTACGGCTTTATGCGTGGTCTATCGGTCTCGGTGTGGTGTCTAGGCTTCGGTTTGTGTTTGGGCTTCGCGGCCTCGTGCGCGAAGGAAAGTGAGCCCGCCCGCTATCCCGACAAGCCAGGCGGCGAATGCAGCCGAACCCCTGGGAACACCTGCGACGAAGGATCGGTCTGCCACTATGCTCCAGGCGCGGCTTGCGGCGAGTCGGGGGCGAAGGGTGTCTGTTTTCCCATGCCTACCACGTGCACCAGGGACTACAGCCCGATATGCGGTTGCGACGGGCGGACATACGTGAACATCTGCGTGGCGCACTCGCATGCGGTGTCCCCTCGAAATAGCGGCGCATGCCCGAACTTCGCACCGGCAGGTCCAGTCACCTGCGGTGTGGGCGGCGCTGTCGCCCAATGCGCGCGGGCGTCGTTCTGCAAGTACAGCGAAGCACAGTACTGCGGCGAGGTAGGAGCGGCAGGTGAGTGTGTGGAACGACCCACCGTATGCACGAAGGAATGGGCGCCCGTGTGCGGCTGCGATGCTCGGAACTACAGCAACGACTGCGTGGCGCACTCCCACAGTGTCTCGATCCGACACCGGGGCCTTTGCGAAGACGCCGCGGAGGCAGCAGCCGGCGCCGTCGGAGCAGCCTGCGGTACCCCCAGAACCACACGCTGCGCAACCGGCCTCTATTGCAGCTACTCACGGGCCGCAAGCTGCGGCACGAAGAACAAGCCGGGAAAATGCAAAGCCCGCCCACAAGCCTGCACGAGCGACTACCGCCCCGTGTGCGGTTGCGACGGAAAGACATACTCCAACGCGTGCTCCGCAAGCGCCGCGGGCGTCGCGGTGAAGCAGAAAAGCGCCTGCACCCCGTAACGGCACTTCGCTGACGCTGGCACTGGCGCTGGCGCTGGCACTGGCACTGGCACTGGCACTGGCACTGGCACTGAGGATGTCCCTGCATCAAGCTCCGTCAATGCCTGTCCGGCCGCTTGATCTCGCCCTGCGGACGCAGATAACCACCAATCTCGCTGGGCACGATCGCGCAGTGCATCGAGATTCGTCCCTGACCCACGCTGCCGTGGCTGTGGCACTCGTCGTCGGCGAGGCCTATGAAGCCTCTTTCGTGATTACGCGACGCTCGAGTAACCTACGCAATCACAGTGGGCAGTGGGCGCTTCCGGGTGGGCGTCTCGACGACGGTGAGACCGCCACCGCGGCCGCCCTTCGGGAGCTCAGCGAGGAGGTAGGGCTCCATTGCGCACCGGATCAAGTGTTGGGACTGCTCGACGACTACCCCACTCGCTCTGGTTTCCTGATCACTCCGGTGGTCGTTTGGGCTGGCGCCGATGCGATGCTGACGCCGAACCCGCACGAAGTCGCCGAAGCTCATCGAGTGCCCTTGATCGACCTGGACGTGCCCGGCGTGCCCCGGCTTTTCGACATTCCGGAGAGCGACCGACCTGTGATTTCGGTTCCCTTGATGGGAGACTTCATCTTTGCGCCGACAGCCGCGGTTCTCTTCCAACTCCGAGAGGTGGCGCTCTACGGACGGGCCACACGGGTGGCACAGTACGACCAGCCGGTGTTCGCCTGGCGTTGATTCTATCAGCGTCTCATCGACGCCGGCAAACCCGCCAAGGTCGCCCTCACCGGCCCTAAACCTCGGCTGCCCCGGTACCGGTCATGGCCGGTGTAGCACTGGCGCTAACCCTCGACGTGGTTGGGATCCGCCCTACATACTTCCGGCCGCCGCATGCTCAGCTTCGACAATAGCTTCGTCCGGGACTTGCCCCCCGATCCCGACGAGACCAACCAGCGCCGCCAGGTTCATAACGCGTGTTTTTCGCACGTGGCGCCAACGCCCGTCAGCGCGCCGAAACTGATCGCGTACTCGCGAGAGGTTGCGGATCTGTTGGACCTTTCGGTGGACGATGTCGGTGAGAAGGAGCTCGCCGAAGTGTTTGCGGGCAACAAGGCGTGGCCTGGGATGGACGCCTACGCGGCTTGCTACGGCGGCCATCAGTTCGGGAGCTGGGCAGGCCAACTCGGCGACGGGCGCGCCATTGGGCTTGGCGAAGTGGTAAACGGACGTGGCGAGCGCTGGGAGCTTCAACTCAAAGGCGCCGGCCTCACCCCCTACTCCCGAACGGCCGACGGTCGTGCCGTCCTGCGATCGTCGATTCGAGAGTTTTTGTGTAGCGAGGCCATGCACCATCTTGGGGTGCCGACGACGCGCGCGCTGAGCCTCGTCACCACCGGAGACCAGGTCGTTCGCGATATGTTCTACGACGGCAATGCTCGTCCCGAGCCGGGCGCGATCGTGTGTCGAGTTTCTCCCTCCTTCATCCGTTTCGGGAACTTCGAGATTTTTGCGGCGCGTGGAGAGCTGGATGTGCTCAAGACCCTCGCGGACTACACGATCAAGGTGCACTTTCACGAGCTTGGGGAGCCCTCGCGAGACGTTTACCTGCAATGGCTGGCCGAAGTCGCTCGCCGAACCGCAGTCATGATCGCCGATTGGATGCGCGTGGGGTTCGTCCACGGGGTCATGAACACCGACAATATGTCGATCCTCGGTCTCACTATCGACTACGGCCCGTACGGATGGCTCGACGACTACGACCCGGGGTGGACGCCCAACACGACGGACGCCAACGGTCGGCGTTACCGATACGGCCACCAACCGAACATCGCGATGTGGAACCTCGTACGTTTCGCAAACGCGATCTACTCGTTGGTCGGGGAGACCGAGCCGGTCGAAACTGCGCTCAAGGCGTATCCGGAAACTTTCGAAAAAACGTATCGCGAGATGATGGCAAGCAAGCTCGGACTGGACTCGTTCCGCCGCGAAGAGGACGATGGGTTGCTCGCTGAGCTCTTCGAGGTGCTTCAAGTCGCCGAGACCGACATGACGATCTTCTACCGTCAACTCGCGACCATCGACCCTGCGGTAGTCGGCGCAAAAACCGATGATGAGCGCATCGCACCGCTCCTCGATGCTTACTACGTGCCGGAGCAGCTCGATGTGGAGGTCACGAAACGCATCGGTGGCTGGCTTGGCGCGTACGCCCAACGGTTGCTGACCGATGATCTCCCAGCAACCGAAAGGCACACGAAGATGAACGCGGCAAATCCAAAGTACGTGCTGCGCAACTACCTAGCGCAGCTGGCAATCGACAAAGCGGAGGCCGGGGATACCACTATGGTCAATGAGCTGCTGGACGTGATGCGACTTCCCTACGACGAACAGCCGGAGCGAGAAGAATACGCGGCAAAACGGCCGGATTGGGCCCGAACGCGCCCCGGGTGCTCGGCTCTTTCGTGTAGTTCGTAGGTCTGGTAGGCTCGCGCGCTCATGTCAGTAGTCATCACCGCGCTGATTGTGTTCGTCATCGTCTTCCACGTCTGGGCGATGGTCCTCGAGATGTTCTTGTGGACGAAGCCCCTTGGCCGAAAAACCTTCGGGCTCTCGAAGGAACACGCCGAGATCTCGAAGACGCTCGCTGCAAACCAGGGCCTCTACAACGGCTTCCTCGCCGCCGGGCTCGTGTTGAGCTTCTTCGTTGCCAACCCGGACACGGCGCTCACGCTACAGGTGTTCTTCCTGGCTAGCGTATCCCTGGCGGGGCTCTACGGGGGAATCACCGCCAAGATGTCGATCCTGCTCATGCAGGGCGTTCCGGCGATGATAGCCCTGGCGCTGATCCTGCTCGCCTGACGCTGGCACTGACGCTGGCACTGGCACTGGCACTGACGCTGGCACTGGCACTGGCACTGGCACTGAAACATGCCCGATCTTCTGAGAAACGGACCCGAAGAGTCTCCCTATCGCCTCCTACTTGCCCACGGCGCGGGGGCTCCGATGGACACGCCTTTCATGAACGCGATCGCAGACGCGGTTGCCGAAGCCGGGATCTCCGTCGTGCGTTTCGAGTTCGAGTACATGGCCAGGCGGCGTGAGGATGGGAAACGACGGGGGCCCGATCGCGCACCGAAACTCATCGAGGGCTACCACGAAGTGCTCGAGCAGGTGGGAGACGCCGGGCACACGATCATCGGCGGGAAGTCCATGGGAGGGCGCATCGCTTCGATGATCGCAGACGGAGCAGGCGTCGCTGGGCTCGTGTGTCTCGGGTATCCGTTTCACCCTCCAGGGAAACCCGAACGACTCCGAACGGCGCACCTCGAGACGCTCCAAACCCCAATGTTGATCCTCCAGGGCACCAGAGACTCCTTCGGGACGCCCGAAGAAGTCGCCTCCTACACGCTGTCGCCATCGATCGAGGTCGTATGGATGAAGGACGGTGACCATTCGTTCAAACCGCGAAAGAAGAGCGGCCGAACGAAGGAGCAAAACCTAGTTGCGGCCGCCGAGGCAATCATCGCGTTCGCACAAAACTTGAGCTAGCCCGAGCGCTGGATCAGATGAACCACGTCTTCGAACGCGGTGTCGCAGGGCGGGCCTGTGGCATGTTGATATTGGACTACCTCCCCGGGCTTGACCGCGGCGATCGTCGAAGAAACGGTGCCGTAGATCGGTGTTCTCACGCAAATCGCTTGCAGGCGGCGCGCTAGCTCCTGATCGAAAATCGGATTGGGAGGCAAAAGTGGAACCTCGGAAGGGTCGGGGAGCGAGGTGTCCGACAGGATCCCCGCCAGCTCCTTCTTGAGGACTGCCCATGGTTGGGGCGCGAGCGAGAGAACCCGGGCACGCGCGCGGTCAGCCTTCGGAAACTCGGGGGACCCGAGGCGGTCATTGCAGAGCACGTGTACCCCGGCGGACAGGGGTTGGACCTCGACCCGATCGTTCGACCTCCGGCCATGGGCGACGGCGAGGTGCTCGCCATCTCCGAAGATCACATTGAAGTCGTTGTACAGACGAGGATCGGTTTGCTCGAGATACCCTCGCACCCCATCATGTGAACCGGTTCTGAGGGCCTCGAGCACGAGCTCTCCGCGCGATCGAAGCGAGTCGTCTGGAAAGTCGAAAGTACGCTGGTTAGTAAGACCGACGTAGAGACCTCCGTCGGTCATGCCGAACCACGTCCCGCCTTTGGTTTCATCGCGCCCTCCAACGACCAGGGGATCCGACGACAACACGACGGGAGACGAAGAGCGACGACTGTAGAACTCGTCTCGATTCGAGGCGATGATGGTCGAGCACCAATCGTCCATCTTGTGCCGCACGATGATGGTGCACATGGACTAGCCCTCCCGCATCGTCAGTCCCAGGCCGCGATCAAGGAATCGCTGCTGTCAGTAGCCAGGCTCCGAATACTCGTGGCCTCGGCGGCCAGACCTCGGTCCGTCGCCAGGTGATGCTTGAGGACGACGTTTCTGCCGAGAACACCAACCCGCTCGGTCCGCACGGTGACTTCCTCACCCGGCAATACCGAGTCGTGAAAAGTGACCTGCTCAGCAACGGGACGAAGCCACGTGGGTTCGATACCGGCCTCCACCATACGTCGACTCGTCGCTTCGTCACACCAGTCGATATAGGCAGGGTGATTGGCGTGAGCGAGCGGATCACCCCACGTCTGCCACATCTGAAATCGAAACACGGTTTCCGCCCCCGGAAGCGGATCGAACTTTGGCAATTTCACCGAAGGCTCCACATCGACCGCCGGAAACGCAGCCGCGGTCTCCTCGGCCCCTTGCTTGGGTTTGAATGTCTCGCTGTCGACGTGCACCCATTCCTGGGTGGCGGAAGCGACGAGCTCTCCCCCGGCGCGAACTCGGACCTCCCTCGTGGAAAGCGTGCGGCGCCGAAGGCGGGAAACCCAAGTAGTCGCATCGAGAACCTCCCCATAGGGCGTCTCGGCTTCGTGAAGCACCACCATCCGGTACACGATGAAGAAGACCCCCTCGACTCGAAAGCGTGCAGGAGGCCATCCCGAACGGATCGAGGCCAAGGTCGCCACATCCTGGCAGAGGCGCCATATGTCGCCAGCTCGAGGAACCTCCCGCGCGGTATAGGCGTTGCGGGGCAGCCTGAGGGGAAACTCCCAAACGGACTCCGTCACGCCTGTAGGAATAGCATCCCAAGGGGTTTGTGCGAGCCGGGTTGGCCTAGTGCTCCTGACCACCTGAAGCAGCCGTCTCCACTGCTTCTAAGAGGCTCTTGCTGTATACGCGACCGATCAACTGGGTTCGCGTCGTAGCCGCAGCGGCATCCCAAGCTGCTTGGTGCACACTGAGATCGACTTCGATGAAGCCCCTCTTCACGAGCGAACGATAGGCACGGTCGTCATCGCGTCGAACCATCGGTTGAAACGCCCGCGTCATCTTGACGGCCGAGTCTCGAAGGACTTGCTGTTGCCCTGGCGTTAGCGCGTCATACTTCTCCTTCTTGATCAGCATCGCTCCAACGATGATGCCAAAATTCTGCTTGGACACGTACTTGAGTTTGGTAAACCATTGGAGTGCTATCGCGGCAATTGCCGAAGAGGGCACCGTGTCGATCATGCGCGTTTGAAGGCCTGCGTAAACCTCGTTGAGTCCGAGACGCACGGGGTTCGCGCCAATGACCTTCAGAAAATGAGCGAAAATCGGCTCGTCTTTCCAAGCCCAGGGTCTAAGGGACTTGAGGTCGGAGGGCGCAGCAAACTCATGCGCCGAGAGGATGCGTATTTTCCCAGCGTCGGCCCAGACGATTAGCTCAAAACCGCTACGTTGGAACAGCTCGGTGAAACGACCGTCCAATGCTGTGCGAACCCGCGCCAGTTGATCGTAGTTCTGAATGACCCCGGGCGCTACCAAGACCAGTGCTGGTCGAACCAAAATCCCGAGACCCGTCGTTGTCAGCACTGCAGCATCCATCTGCCCCACTCGCATTTTGCGGATGAAATCCCGCTCGTCTCCTTGGCTGCCACCGGTGTAAAAGCGGATCTGGACCTTGTTGTCGGTCCCTTTCTTCACGCTTCGATTCCATGCGCGCAACAGGTCGTTGTACGGCGAGCCAGACGGGAGGAGGGTAGCAAACCGGATGGTCGTGATCTCATCGGCAAGCACCGGCCCCGGCGCCGACCCACGCACGAAGACAGCCAACGAGACCAAACAAATCGCGAGTATCGAATGACGCATCCTTGCCTTAACCTTAGCCCTCCACATCGCTAAAGTACAAATAGGCCAGGCGAAGATAGCGCTGCGCACGCCTACGAGCGATGACGTTTTGCAGCCGCGCTTCAGGAAGAACATCCCCGGCGGCGATCACTTCGTCCAAAAGCTCCTTGAACAGGGCGTAGTCGCCGATGGCGACCGCATAGTAGCGAGCCATGCTGACCTGCACGATCAGCGATCGCCGCTCGGTGCCGGCGAGAACCTCGTCGAACAGTGCCTTCGACTTCTCCATCTCGGGTGGAAATTGCTGCGCCGCAACGATGGCCAACAGCATCTGCCCTTGCATGAAGTAGAAGTTTGGGTCCAGTTCGACGGAACGCTCGAGAGTCACCTTGGCGAGGGGAAAATCGGCAACGACGTCGATATCGTGCATGTTGAAAATGATGTGAGCGGCCCATGCCTGCGCAGCGAAAAGCAGCACCTCGGCATCTTCTTGCTCGCGGAAGGTCTTCTTCAACCACGCGGAAAGTGTGTCGGGCCCGCCTGCAACCGCTTCGTCGAATCCATCCGCCCGGAGCCGAAGCATGTGCTTAGCTAGCTCCCACGCCCTCGTGTACATGAGGCGCGCCCGGCCGCGCAGATGAAGAACCTCCTCGAAGTCATCTGCGGCATCGGCTTCCTGTAGTCGGTCTTCGATCCAGCCAACGCCATAGCCGAGGTACGAGCCGATGGTGAAGATGAGGATCTGCTCGTTGTCCGGCACGATGCGAAGGATGCCTTCGAGCTGAAGAATCCCGGCTGGAATCGCCTTTCCCGCAGTTTCGTAGTCCCAGAACTGCTCGATCCCCGGCTGAGCGCGGAGGAAGAGCTCCGTCGACGAATTGGCGGCAAACTTCACGACGTCGCACCCGAGAAGAAGCACCATAAGGAGCACCAGCGGCAACCAGCCCTTAGCCCGAAACGACACAACGCCCGAGTAGATAGGAGAACCGGTGGGTTGACAAGGCGAAACCTCGGGCAGAAATCGAAGCGCGGATCGCGTATCCTCACCCCATGCGGAACCTCCCCCTACGCAAGAAGAAGGACGCGTCTGCCTTCCGCAAGATCGCGCTCGGAACGTGGCAGACAGCGTACGACCCGAGCGTCTACGGCGTGATCAGTATCAAGATGGACGAGGCCCTGCGGTACTTGGAGGCCTTCCGTGAAAAGACCGGTAAGCGGCTCACGGTCACTCACATGGTCGCCAAAGCGATCGGCGCGATGCTGGAGCAAGTCCCGGACGCCAACGCGCTCCTCCGATGGAACAACATTTACGAGCGTGATCGGGTTACGGTTTTCTTCCAGGTCGTGATGGAGAATCCAGACACTGGGCAGCTCGATCTTAGTGGAGCTGCCATCTACGACCCGCACGAGAAGAGCCTCGAAGAGATCGTCGACGACTTCAGCGCGAAGGTGAGTCGCGTGCGCAGCGGTACCGACGAGCAATTCAAAAGCTCTCGGGGCATCATGTCGCGAATTCCGCAATTTGCCGTCGGGCCAATGCTGAAGCTGACGAGCTTTCTCTCGTACACCCTCAACCTCGACATGACGTGGGCAGGCATGCCCAATGACCTCTTCGGCTCGGTGATGATCACGAACGTGGGCTCCCTCGGGCTTCCCTACGCACTGGTGCCCCTCGTCCCGTACAGTCGCGTGCCATTACTGCTCGCCCTTGGCTCAATCGATGAACGGGCCGTTGTCGAAGACGGTGATATCGTCGTGCGCAAAGTCATGGATATCGGCGCAACGTTCGACCATCGCATTCTCGATGGCGGCCACGCCGCTAAAATGCGACGGATCGTCGCCGAATGGATGGAACACCCGTTCGATCACTTCGACTCGCTCGAAGGCGGATGAAGGCGACACCACTCGCTCCACGACCCGACATAGAGCTGCGCCCCCTCGAGCCCACAAGCCTCCATGCCGAGCAGCAAATGGCACGCGGTCACGCCGGATCCGCAGTAGCAGACCACACGCTCGGAGAGCACGTCGCCCCGGATGCTGTCATATCGTGTCGCCATCTCGCCGTGCGACATGAAACGCCCGTCCGGGTCGAGAAGAGATTGCCAGTGTAGATTCTTCGCGCCCGGAATATGGCCAGCGACGGGGTCGAGCGGCTCGGTCTCGCCGCGATAGCGCTCGGACGCGCGCGCATCGAGGAGGCACCACCGGGGATCACGTCGAATGCGTTCGACGAAGTCGGCGTCCACTGTCGGCCAGGTAGAGCGGCGACTCGGGTACGGGTCTGCCGCTTCGACCGATGGCGCCTCGATGTCCATGGGGACACCTGCTTCGATGAGCGCGGACCATCCACCATCGACCACCGCAACGAGGTCGTGACCCACGGCGCGGAGCATCCACCACGCACGCGCCGCGGCCATTCCGCCCGAGGCAGCATCGTAGATCACCACTTGGGTTGCCTCGGTGATCCCCCAATTGCCGAGGCGCTCGAGCCAAACATCGAAGCGTGGCAGCGGGTGGCGACCCCCAATAGCCGGATCGCCAGGATCCGAAAGATCGGTTTCGAGATCGACGCGGATCGCTCCGCGAACGTGACCCGCTTCGAAGACCGCCTCCGCCTCGCCGCCGGTTCGAGCATCGAGGACGAGCACCTCGCTGAGCACCCGTCGGACCGCCCTAGAATCGATGAGGGGAGTTGAAATCATTCGATTCTTCGAACTCTATCCGACAATGTAAGTAAAGTGTTTAGTCGCACTTGACACCGAACGTTCTTTTCCGCATTCTAGATAACATGGAGGGTGCCCGCCGACGACGTCCCGGAAAGTTGGATGCAGCAGCGTCGCTGGCTGCAAAGGCCCTCCCCGACTTCTGCACGCCTCTCATCGATCAAGTGCGCATCGACGCAAGGATGGTGCTCGATCGAACTGGCGGAAAAACACCATCGCCTCTCATCGACGACCTCAGGTCCCCGACACCGCTCAACGAGGTCGACCCCCTCGTCCTGCTTCCGAGGGGCCTCGCGGACAAAGTTCGCGCTGCGCGGCGCGACGTCGCGATGCTCGGTAGTCGCCTGATCTTGGGGAAGACACCTGCGCCGCTCATCGAAAGGCCGCTGCCCGTCCCGGGGGCAGTCGTTTCACTTGCGCGCAAAGCGCCCAACATGGCGCGAACCGTCAAGGTCGTGGACGTAGAGCACGAAACCGCCGACGCCGTGTCGATCTACCTCACCGAGGAGGACGGCTCGCCGATCGAATTCAAACCCGGGCAGTTCCTCAGCGTCGACGTCACCGTCGATGGCGAGACCTTTCGGCGCGCGTACTCCTTGGCAAGCGCATGCCTCCCTGGGGTCCCGGTGCACATCACCGTGAAGCGCATCGCGGATGGACGAGTCAGCAATCAATTGAAGGACACCATTCAAGCGGGCGATACGCTCTCGGTGCTAGGCCCCTCGGGGAACTTCACGGTCGAACCCCGAGCTGTAAACCAGCGGCACTTTGTAATGTTGGCCGGAGGCAGTGGCATCACCCCGATCATGAGCCTGCTCGAGACGGTCCTTCACGAGGAGAAGCGCAGCAAGGTGACTCTGATCTACGGTAACCGCGGCTGGGATGACATCATCTTCCGCGACCGATTGGCTCGCCTCACCGAAGAGCTAGGCGACCGACTCGTCATCGATCATGTGCTCCAGCAGCCACCGGAAGGTTGGGCGGGGGGCACGGGGCTTCTCAGCGAGGAAGTCCTAGCCGAGCGATTGGGCACGCTCGGCATCGAGGATGACGGCATGCTCCGCTATTTCATCTGCGGACCCACTCCGATGATGGACGTTGCGCACACTGTCTTGGGGCAACGCGGTGTCGCCGGATCACGCATCGCTGAAGAGCGATTCACGCATCCCGAAGATCGCCACGGCAGCTTAGGCAGCGACAAGGTAGAGGTCGTCGTCATCTCGAGAGGCGGCAGTGACCACGGCGTTCAGGTTTCGCCTGGGCAGACGATCCTCGAAGCTGCATTGGCAGCTGGCCTCGATATGCCGTTTTCGTGCGCCATGGGCGGCTGCGGGGCTTGCCGCGTCCGCCAACTCGATGGCGACATCCAAATGGAAGAGCCAAACTGTTTGAGCCGCTCCGAAGAGGAGCAGGGGTATGTACTGACATGCGTCGGGCGGCCCCTCGCACAAACCAAAATCGAAGTGGAAAGTTCATGACGGCGACAGCCAAAATTCTCGAGCTCGATCAAGAGCGCTGGTGCTATCGGATGAAAGACTTGTGTGAGTCGACCGGGCTTCCACGTCAGGCAATCCACTTCTACATCCAGCAAGGTCTCCTGCCTCCCGGCCGGAAGACCGGACGCAACATGGCCTGGTACACCGAAGAGCACATCGAGCGGCTGCACCTGGTCAAGAAGCTTCAGCATGAGCGCTTTCTGCCGCTCAAGGCGATCAAGGCGCTGCTCGACGGCGAGGACGACGTGTTCTCGCCGCGTCAGCACGCTTTCCTTGCTGGAGTCAAAGAGCGCCTCGACACGTCGTTCAAGACCGGTGAGGACCGCAGCCCCACCCTCACCCCAGAACAGGTAGCCGAAAAGACGGGCGTCGACCCACAAGAGG
>Ga0255057_10000364_pt1 | contig 25621 bp, 27 predicted proteins | sample Cases_109_6_MG_FD_189022 | JGI IMG/M metagenome (GOLD analysis project Ga0255057, IMG submission 189022) | Seawater microbial communities from Amundsen Gulf, Northwest Territories, Canada - Cases_109_6 | ecosystem: Environmental > Aquatic > Marine > Gulf | place: Canada: Northwest Territories... | reverse complement strand
GAATATGGCATGCCATACACAATTTCCCTTGCTTGCTCATAGTCTAAAGATATATTTTTATCTTCTGCTGCTGATACATACCACTTGGATAGACAATTTCTACAAAAATCCGCTAAATTCATTAAACCAATATTTTGCACTTCGGCCTTAGCCTGCAAATGTGCAACTAACCTTCTGTATACTGCGGCTTCTATTTCAAGTCGCTGCTGATCTTTTATATGTTCACTCATGTATAAAGGGTCCTAAAACGAATTAATTTACAATATTATATTCGAATTTTACCTCATTGAATAAACTACTTAGTAAAACTATCTCTTTATATTACTTAAATGACTACTATATATAATGAAAATGTAACCGGCATAATCTTGGCTGGTGGTAAAGCAAGACGCATGAGAGGACAAGATAAAGGCTTAATTGAAATCAATGGTAAAATGATGATCCAATATGTATTGGATGCTTTAAAAACTCAAGTAAAAGGGATCTTAATCAATGCAAACCGAAACGTTAGTGAATACGAAAAATTTGGTTACCCAGTCATCTGTGATCAACTCAAAGACTACCAAGGACCACTCGCTGGAATTGCTGCTACCATGGATGCTGCCCAAACAAAATACATTTGTACTTGCCCATGTGATGGACCACTGATTGCAAAAGACCTTGTTACACGTTTATCTTATGCCTTGAGTTCTACAGGGGAAGATATAAATATTGCTGTCGCACATGATGGTAAACGTTTACAGCCAGTATATGCTTTAATTAATTGCAAACTATATAAAAGCTTATTGAATTATCTAAACAGCGGTGAGCGTAAGATTGACCGTTGGTATGCTGAACATAATTTTAAAGCCGTCGATTTCAGTGATACACAAGATTGCTTTATTAATATCAATACTCCTGAAGATAAACTAACAATTTCAAAGCAATTATCTGCACAATAACCGTATGCAAGCCATTTCTTTCAACAAGCCTGTAATAGGATTCTCAGCGTATAGTGGATCAGGCAAAACCACTCTACTTGAAAAACTGATTCCTGCTTTATCTACGCGCAAACTTCGAGTCGCGGTAATTAAACACGCACATCATTCATTTGATATAGATCACCCTGAAAAAGACAGTTACAAAATTCGCAAAGCGGGTGCTCAACAGATACTCATCTCATCAAAGAATCGTTGGGCAATGATTCATGAACACCAGAGTGAAGATTCTGAACTTACCCTTCAAGAAGCTCTGCTACATATAACAGTTGATAATATTGATTTAGTCATCGTTGAGGGCTTCAAATCAGCGCAGATCGCAAAAATTGAGATACACCGCCCTGCACTAGGCAAACCATTGATATCTGCAAATGACAAGTATGTGATCGCTATTGCTACAGACGAATCTAGTAAGATTGAGAGCAACTTACCGCTTTTGAACCTTAATGATACTGAAATGATCGCAGATTATATTGTGAACTTCTTAACCAATTTTAATATGTGATTCCAATATTAGTGGCAATCTCTCTCCACTGGCCAGTTCAAAAAATGCTATGATTTGCTTATATTACAGCGAGTTGGTGCAACGAATAAGAACAATGCATACAATATAACTTATGAAATAACAATAAGTTATAAGTACTTTTTAATCTTATATATTACAAATACTGGTTGCATGAATACCCAAAGGAATGCGGGTAAAGGTCAGATTTGGGTGCAGATTGAGCAAAAAAACGAATTAGATTCATTTAGGAGAAGGCAACATGGCAGATCGTACAGTCACAGTCACTGATAATACGACAGGGAAAACAGTCGACCTACCGATTCTTGATGGCACCAATGGCCCTAGCGTTATTGATATAGGCAAGTTATATAAAGCACTTGGCTATTTCACATATGACCCTGGATTTGTGTCTACAGGCAGCTGTAATAGTAAAATTACCTTTATAGACGGTGATGCCGGCCTACTCCGCTATCGTGGCTATCCTATCGAACAACTTGCTGAGAAGAGCACATATTTAGAAGTCTGCTATCTTCTCTTATACGGCGAGCTTCCTACTAAACAAGAATTCGATGCATTTGAGTCTAGGCAAAGGATGCATACTTTGCTCGATGAAAAGATGCGTCGTTTCTATTTAGGCTTTCATAATGATTCACACCCTATGGCAATGATGGTAGCAACCGTTGGTGCTTTATCCGCATTTTATCATGACCAAATTGATGTGCATGATGCAGAGAATCGAGAGATCGCTGCCAAAAGACTCATTGCAAAAGTGCCTACCATGGCAGCTTGGGTGTATAAGTACACTGTTGGCCAGCCTTTTATTTATCCAAACAATAATTTAGATTATGTATCTAATTTCTTGCATATGATGTTTGGTTTACCCACCACAGACTACGAACCAAGCCCTACATTTGTAAAAGCCATGGATGTTATTTTAATTTTACATGCCGATCATGAGCAAAATGCATCTACTTCAACAGTACGGCTAGCAGGAAGTTCTGATGCTAACCCCTATGCAGCACTATCGGCTGGCATTAGCTCACTGTGGGGACCTGCACATGGAGGTGCGAATGAAGCAGTGATTAACATGCTAGATGATATCGTTCAATCCGATAATGACGTTAATTACTATGTAGACCGAGCAAAAGACAAGAATTCGCCATTCCGTTTAATGGGCTTTGGTCACCGTGTATATAAAAACTATGATCCTCGCGCAAAAATTATTCGCGAAGTATGTCATGAGTTACTCATCGAACTCGGTGATGACAACCCTAACAAACCTCTTTTCGACACGGCAATGGAATTAGAAAGAATTGCACTTTCAGATGATTACTTTGTAGAAAGAAAATTGTATCCAAATGTAGATTTCTACTCAGGCATTATTTTACGCGCCATGGGAATTCCAATGAATATGTTTACTGTTATTTTCGCTTTGGCAAGAACAGTTGGTTGGATTTCTCACTGGAAAGAACATATGAGCGATCCTGCTGCAAGAATTGGTCGTCCCCGTCAGTTATATACTGGCTCGGATATGCGAGATTACGTTGATTTTAGTAAAAGGTAATATCAAATATTTGCAAAAAACTTTGCGACCACAGGGCTAAATAACCCTTCATCAATTAAGAATGCATCGTGTCCTTTATTGGATGCGATGCGTTCAAATTCAACATAACGCCCCGCATTTTTAATTCCATTAAAAATTTCTTCTTGTTGCTGAATAGGAAATAAAATATCCGTACCCACACCAATTACTAAAGATTTCTTGGCATGTATTTTTGCTAAGCCCGCATTTACCGAACCACCATGTTCAGCTACATCAAATAAATCCATTGCACGTGATAAGTATAAATAACTATTAGCATCGAAAGTTTCAGCAAACTTATGCGCGTTGTAATCAAGGTAAGACTCCACTTCAAACTCAATACCAAATTTATCATTGCTGCGTCTACTAGTGTCAACACGAGCACGATTGAAACGTTCATTCCATTCTGCTGACGCACGGTATGAAACCAGTCCTAGTTTTCGTGCTAATACCATACCTTTTTTTGGCTCCTCGTCTGGCTCATAACAACCATTTTTCCAATCCGGATCACAAGTCACAATTTCACGTTGCAACGAGCGCATCGCAATTGCAAGTGGTAATGACCTACATGCTGCAGAAATAGTAACTAGATAATCTAACTCATCAGGAAATTGCAGCGCATAAGCTAGAGAAGACATACCGCCCATTGAAGCGCCCACTACTGAGCATAAATGATCTATACCTAACTCTTGTATGGCATGATGACCCGCTTTAGCGATATCTTCGATAGTAAGCTCAGGAAACTCTGAACAGTATTGCTTGCCTGACTTAGGATTTATTGAGTTTGCACTCGTGGAACCAAAACAACTACCCAATGAATTCACACACACAACATAAAAACGATCGGTATCAATTGGTTTACCCGGCCCAATCATATATTCCCACCAACCAGGCGTGGGGTCTTCTGGCGAGGAACATGCATGGGCTGATGGAGATAAACCGGTAAAAACTAGAATCGCGTTATCATGTGTTTCAGAAAGTTTTCCCCAAGTTTCATAAGCAACATTAACTTCTGGCAACACTTCACCACGACGCATAATAAAATCACTCGTACCATAGTCACCATGCAGCTCAACATATCTAGTCGCAGGTGGGGCACGATTTGGGATGGGATGGATGTCTTTAGCGGTCGAGCTCACAATTATCTCTATCTATATATCTAGTTCTTCTTTAATTGGCATTAATTGCCTAAACACAAAAAGAAGTGGATTCTAGCAGTTACGAATTAGGTTTAAACAGATTTTCGAGGGCGAAGGGTCTGAATCACAGATAAAACCAGTAAAATCACAAATAAAATTAAGGTCTGCTCTGGAATCGTCAAATCTGCAAAGGTCCAGTTAATATCTGCACAAGTTCCTGACCCCGCTAGGATTTTCTTAAGCGTTTCAAAAAGTGGCAAGGTATCCAGCATGAAATATAAATCTGGGCCACACTCAGGTACTTGATCTTTGGGTAAGTTTTGTAACCAAATATGTCGAGAAGCTAACCCTATTCCAATCGAAGAAAGCAATATGCAGAGCACTCCATAAATTTTTGTAAAAATGGTTATGGGCCCATGCAGAAATGCAAGTGAAAATAACACACCTAAGGAAATAATTACTACTCTATCTAAAATGCATAGCGGACAAGGATCTAAAAACAATGTCCGTTCAAGATAAAGCACTGCGAACAACATGGATGCAATACAAATTACTAAGCCCAAAAAAGTTAAGGAACGATAACTAAACATAGATAATACTTTTATGCTTTTATGCTTTTATGCTTTTATGCTTTTATGAATTATTCTTCTGCATCTATAGGATTCTCTAGTACTAAATACAATTTCCGAATTTAGTCTTGCAGTATAGGTCGTTCATACGAAACTTCTGAATAACCTTCTGGTGGACCTTGTAACTGAAATTTATCTACAGTTTTACTCTCTTCAATATTTATCGAGCCTTGTCTTTGCGCAATATTGTATTCAAACCAATCTACTTTCACCGAAAAAACATCATACGTAGTCTTGATGCCATTACTATTAACTTCATAGTAAACACTATCTTCATATGTCCATACACCTGTATCTGATGATTGCTCAAATTGTTTTTCTCCATCATTAACAGCAAGGTAATCCACTTTATAAGTTCCATCTGATTCCCGGACCATTTTCCATGATTCAGCCCAGCCTGCATTCTCTTCATTTTTATACGTACCACCACCACGCCATACGCCCACCAACAAATCAGCTGCTTTAGTATCATCATCTCTAACTTCGGGATTGTTTGTGCATGACATCAAGGTCAATAGCAATGCCGCTAGAAATAAGCATCTAAAGAAAAACATTATTGATAAAGATTTCATATGGCTTAGCCAGCTAGTTACTAAAAATAAATTGCATGAGTTTAACCATTAGCAATCCATCTAACAATCTAAAGCTTTTAATTTTTGATACCAATCGATCAATGATCCTAATGAGTATGTCGCATTCGCAGAGCTTGGGTTGGGTGTGACAAATATAATAGACTTGTTTATCATAAAATTTTGTAACCCCCAATCAATTTCTCTTTTCTTGAGACTGCTATATTGCAAAAACTTATTAGTCGCCACTTTCCCGTGAAACCAACAAATCTTAGGTTGATACTCCAATATTTTGGACTCTAATTGCGGTGCATATTTCTTATAATCGGCCACAACCAGATCTTTCCCCATAGGCGAGTATCGCTTAACCACATCGGTAAAGCCCATTTTGTATTGCAGAAATAACTTTTCCTGTGCCTGTCCAGAAGGAATAAGTTCCTCAGAAATTAGTCCACTCGCATTTAAAGCTCTCCAGAAGCGATTTCTAGGATTAGCAAAATAATAACCACGCTCAGCAGAGATGGTTGAAGGATTGAGTCCAATAGATAAGATATCTAAATCAAAATCCACATAATCTTTAAGCGTCTTCATATTTAAACTTAATATCTTAATTCAAAGCTTGTTACAATTTAGTTGTCTTAATTTAACTTGAACTCTATTATGCCCTCTACAGAAGCAACTGCTAAACACACTATTCATGCATTGGAACTTGGTCCAATGGAAAATTTTGTTTATTTATTAGTTGATGAAAATACTAAATCAGCAGCAGTAGTTGACCCTGCATGGGACGTAAATAAAATTGTTGAGCGTGCCAAAACACTAAATGTCACTATTTCAGATATTTTATTAACACATAGTCATCATGATCATATCAATGGATTAGGAGGATTACTTAATCATTACGATGCCCAAATTCATATATTGAAAAGCGAAGCTGATTTTTGGGGAGAAAACCTAAGCAAACCCCAATTACACTATGGTGGAGACCCAATAAAACTCGGCAAAACCGAAATTGAAGTCATGCATACCCCCGGTCATACACCTGGCTCTGCATGTTATCGTGTAGGCAATGATTTAATTACAGGGGACACACTATTTGTATTTGGTTGTGGACGTTGTGACCTACATGGTGGTGATCCCGAACAAATGTACTCCACTCTCAAACGTTTCAAAAGTGACTTACCAGGCGATATTGTGATTCACCCTGGTCACAATTATGCAGTACAGAAATCCTCCACTTTAAAAGAAGAAATTGAAGGCAACCCTTTTATGCATTTTACTGAAGTTGATCAGTTCGTTCGCTATCGCATGAAGGTTCATGATCAAATTAGAAATTCACCTTACGCCGCTCAAAACGGAAAAGATTTGAAAAAAGAACTAGACAAGTTAAAAATCTAAAACATCTCAATTTGCAACTTTATTATCTCGTTGAATTGCAAATTTAAATTTATATAATACATATAGTTTTTGTTTCAGCTCGTGTTGTTTGCAAGCAAATTTTAAAAGGTTCTCTATTATTTTGCATGCTATACCGAACCTCGCATACGTTTTCCAAATTTAGATTGGCTCAGCCCCCATCATGCATTTCTTTTAATCGGTTTAAAATATGGTTAGCATTTAAGAGGAAATTCTTATCTAACCAATTAACAAAAAATGCTTTTGCTCAAAATCAAGGCCAGCCGAGTTATTATGATGTTATCGGCTACAAATGTTTTGCACTTGCTAGGTAAAGACAATTAGTAAAAAATCATGACGCTTGTTTACTTAGTCCAATTAAAATGTCACTAATACCTTGGGCCGACCCTAAATAAGGTGCAGTTTTTATGCTCAGTTGTGGATTTTGGCTTTGTGCTTTTTGTAATTCTTCAGGTATATCGGTTACCACATGACGCCCAGCCGAGAGGAAATATGGCAACACGGTTACGGATTCTGCACCCTTTTGTACACATGCACTTACACCATCCGGAATTGAAGGTTCTGCCAATTCAAGGAAGGCACATTCAATAATCGAAAATTCGTCACCGGCATACTGTTCTAAAACTTTGGTAAGCTTTCTAACTTCATCATTTGAGGCCTGTCGCCGGCTCCCATGAGCAATTAATAACAATGCGTGCATCATAATATGCTATCACAGCACAATTCGTAAAAAATATGAAGAATTCATCTTGCAGCAAAGATGTACATGACAGTGCTCTAATTTAAAAAGGCTATGGGATAAAAAACCCACGTTAGGGGCTAACTCAACGTGGGCCAGTTTCAGAAGGAGAGAAACTACAGACTGTATTATAGTCTTTGAATGATACTCAAAATTTGCAACTTATCTGTGAATACCAGCCATTTAGCTTAAATTGCTCTAAGATTGATACTAAATGCAGCTTTAGACTTCACCAAATTCTCGCTTCAGTTGTTGTTCTTCCGTCAATAAGTTCTTCTGGGAATTCATATTTCCTTTTTCATATGTCACAATCGCAGCACCCTGCGCATCGGTACGTATTATGATCCCCATCAACCTACTGATACGTCGCAGTGAGCCTTTTTTGCTGACCAGAACTATCTCAACTTTTTTACCCCGCTGTAGGTCATGCCCTGGAATCTCCACATATAAGCCACCCTCACTAATATTTCCTCTACTTGAACGCAAGGTAGATAGGCCTGTACGTTTAACGTAAACATCATCATTAATGAACATTCTTTCTTCGCGCGAATAAAATGAACTACGTAATGTTTTTTTACGAAATATGCCAAGCACTGCTTTAATATTGTCTGGAATTAACTATTTTTCAATAGAAATAAATGGATTAAATAAAACTACTTTCTACCATAGGCATCCTGATAGTTTTGTGACAGCTTACTCCGATGGCTCGTGAGTAATTTCTGTCAGACGGACGATAATTAATCTAGGTAATTACCCGCTATCTACGCTGCATCGCTAAATCACGAAAGTGCTTCCAATCGTAGCCAATAGCGGAACGTTTTTCAGAGTCATTCTTATATTTTTTCAGCATATATCGGTAACTGATATAGGGTATTTTATAAGTAAAAACAGCCAACATTATAAAGATTGCACCCATCATGCTGGTTCTTTTACCACCCACATCAATTCCAAAAAGCCAAATAATTATGGCTACCAAAGCTACCAAGCCAATGGTTGTATAGGTCAGATTTCGGTTGATTTGATGAAATTCACTATATAATTCATGTGTTAAACTACTTTCAATCATGTCTATAACTTTTTGTTTTTACTGCATATGTATATACAAGCCAAAATCAGTAATCCGCCCACAAATCCATATATATGCGCCTGCACTACCACCGGGGCCCCTGCTGTCGATTCACTTCCTGGTATTGGACCCATCATGCCTTCCCACACTAATTTTGTCATGACTACTAACAACAGTAGTATATTTAGCAGATGCCTGTTGTTTACATAATCAGCGATAATTAGCGTTATCAACAGACCATGCAAAGCTCCAGATAACCCTACATACCATTGCAATTCAGGACTAAATATCCAGATACCCAAAGTTACAGATAAACAGCTTAACAAAAATACTAAAACCATACTTTTTAGCTTCAAGCAATTCGAATATAGGGCATATATAGCCACCAGCGCCAAAGCATTCATGGCAAAATGACGCCAAGTTAAATGCACAAAATTACCGGTAAGAAATCGCCACCACTGCCCAGCATTAATATCAACTCTAGTAAACTGAAACCAATCAACCCCCGACACTAAGCTCAACTGCGCTAAAGCACTTAATACAATCACAGATAGTATAAAAATACTATTTTTATTCATCATCTTATAAGTTATATTTAAACTAGATTATTGTTAAATTTTGTGTTTAAACACTGCGTTGCCTAGAAGCGTTACACTATCAAATTATCATCAACTCTGTATGTATGGAATTAGTCGCTTGAATAAAAGAAATTTTCTTATTGTGGCAGGAGGATTTACACTATTCACCCTCCTTCAGCTGAATTCAAAACATAATCGTATCGCCATCAAGGCTAGCGCCGACATCAAGAAATGGGGGAAAGAGGATGCCTTCTGGCGCAAGAAATTAACCACATCCCAGTACGCGATTTTGAGAACTGGAGCTACCGAACCCCGCTATTCAAGCAAATACACCAATTTCTTTGGAAATGGCGTATATAGTTGTCAGGGATGCGATCTAGAATTATTCACCTCAGATATGAAATATGACAGTAACACGGGCTGGCCAAGCTTCAGTGACCACATACATGGTCATTTAGAAACTTATACCGATCTGAAAGGCATCTGGCCAAAACCGGGGTATCGATGTGCTCGATGCAGTGGACACCATGGGCACCTCATCATGGATGGACCCTTACCCACTGGGCAACGATGGTGCAATAACGGACAGGTGTTAAAGTTTAAAGGAGCCTAGAACTGATAAGTGCTAGATTGGTGACGGATTCGCTTTTATGAATAAAAAAGTAACCGACAATAATAAATTCAATATAGAGCCTATTGATGAATCCTCGATTCCTCTACTTAATGAGGAGTTAGATGAATTTCTCCAACCAGGCCTACATGAAGCTGTTGCAGAATTCACTACCCAAGCACAAATCTATTTCCCACAAATTCTAGATAACGAACGTGATCAAGCTGCAGCAAAAATTCATTTAGATAATTTACAAGAGCATATCAATCGAACCAATCAATTAAATAGTCTAACTTCCAAGCAAAATTCTGAAAAAGTTGTAACAGCATTAACTGCACTTTCAAAAATTGGAGGAGAGAAGAAAGACGACATGATGGCTTATGCCTTGCTCGACTATATTGATGAAATTTTAGAGATGTTAAACTCTGAGAGTTAACGCCTGAAGAGCCAGACTAGTTCTAGTATAATAAATTCAACATAGTTACTGAAACAATCAGAAATAGAATTGTCATAATTCCACCAGCCCGTATAAAGTCTGGAACTCGGTAACCACCAGGCCCCATAATCAAAGCATTGACTTGGTGTGTTGGAATAAGAAACGAGTTAGATGTAGCGATAGCAACGGTAAGTGCAAACAATGCTGGATTAGCTCCAACACCGATAGCTATATTCACCGCAAGCGGCACTAACAAAACTGTTGCACCGACGTTGGACATTACTAAGGTAAAGAACGTAGCCAGTATTGCCATTGCTGCTTGTATCACCCATATCGGCATGTCTCCTACAACTAATAGTGTTTGATCTGCAATCCATTTGGCCGTACCTGTTTGTTCGACGGCCATGCCCAGTGGAATCAAGCTTGCTAATAAAAACACCGTTTTCCAGGACACTGCCTCGTAAGCTTCATTGATACGCAAAACACCTGACAATACCATGCCAATAGCGCCAGTCAACAATGCAATCGATAACCGAATATCGGTAAACAACACTAATGAAAGTGCTATCAAAAAGAAAGCACCTGCCCACAATACTTTATTCGGACGTAATTCTTCATGCGGATATTCACTTGTTACAACCACGAAGTTACTATCTTTTTCGAGACGCATTAGTGCTTCCCATGTAGTGTGCACTACCAAAGTATCGCCAGAGTGATAAGGAATATTACGAATATCTTCAACTTCACGCATGGTATGGCCATCACGATGCAAAGTAATCATCGAAATACCATAGGTTTTACGTAACCAAATATCGCGCGCACTCTGTCCAATTAATTTTGAACTGGGTGGAATAACAATTTCTGCAATGCCCGCCTTATTACTCGCGAGATCTTCTGCAAAAGTGCGCAACTGTGAGCGCCTCCTCAAGTTATATTTTTGGATAAAGTGTTCTAGGTTTGCTGACTCGGCAATTATTCCAAGCACCATGCCTGCACTAAGACCAGTATCACGATCGAGCGCACCTGGCCCAACTCGTGTAGCGTGGCCTGATTGTTTGGTAGCAATAACACGTAGTTGATATTTATCCTCAAAGTCATCAAGACGCTTACCAATAATGTCACTATTATCAGGCACTACCACTTCATATAGATCGTAATCGACACCATACACATCATGAAAATAACTCATGGTGTTTCCGCTAGATGTTGTGCTTTCAGCTTTTGAAACCGGCAAAATAAATCGGCCAAATACCACAAAATACAAAATACCTGTAATTACTAAAGCAACACCTACAGGTGTTACTGAAAATAGACTCCAAGTATGCATCTGTTGATCTGCTGTGAGCGCAGAATTTGAGGTCATAATTAAATCGTTTAAAAGAATGAGTGGCGATGAACCAATCATAGTGACTGTACCACCCAAAATTGCGCAGAAGCCCATAGGCATCAATAAACGCGACATCGGCAAATTTGTGCGAGAAGAAATCCGCGACACGACGGGCAAAAATAGCGCTGCAGCGCCAACGTTTTGCATAAACGAAGAAATAAATGCAACGGTGCCAGAAATAATTGGAATAATACGTTTTTCTGATGTACCACCAGTGTTAAGAATGAACGCCGCAACCTTACTCATAATTCCAGTTTTATCCAAACCAGCACCAATAATCATTACCGCAATGATCGACATCACTGCATTACTCGAAAAGCCATCAAATAAATGCGCAGTGTCTACTAATCCCTGCTCTAAACCCATTATCGGCGCAAGCAAGCTCGTTAGACCAAGTACCACCATAATTGTGATCGCTGCAATATCAACGTCGACTACTTCAAACGCAAACAAATAAATTGTTAGTAATAATATTGCGGTTACCCAGGCAATTTCAATTGTAGGTTCTTCATAAATAAGAAAAGCACCAAGCATGACAAAGATTGCCACTGACGCCATACGCTTCTTGATAACACTTCGAGGGCTGGGCGGTATAGAAATTTTTTGCATTGTAACGCTTAAGTGTCTTACTGAATTAAAAACAGTCTTGAGTTATTGTTGCGTAAAATAAAACATTATCCGATTCAACCAATCTAAGAGCAACAATTTTGCCAGATCAATGTGGATAAAGAATGAGCACAGATAAGATACAATTCTAAAAACTAAATATTCTCAACAACCTATGGAATACTATTTCAACTACAGAATTAAATGAGAAGTTGTGCGGCTATGAGACAATGATAGTTATTTAAACTCTTTCGTAAACCGTAGCTATTCCTTGCCCTAAGCCAATACACATAGTAGCTAAACCTAATGACGCATCTTTGTCTTCCATTATATGTAACAAGGTTGTACTAATCCTGGCACCTGAACAACCTAGTGGATGGCCGAGAGCAATTGCACCACCATTTAAGTTAACTTTATCATCTATTTTATCTAACAACCCTAAATCTTTAAGCACAGGTAAAGATTGTGCAGCAAACGCTTCATTAAGTTCTGTATATTCAATGTCATCTATATTTAAGCCTGCACGCTTCAATGCTTTTTGCGTAGCTGGAACTGGACCGTAACCCATGATGGCAGGATCCACACCTGCAACTGCCATAGATTTAACTTTTGCTTTAGGTTTTAAATTTAATGCTTGTGCACGTTCAGCAGACATAATAATCATTGCCGAAGCACCATCTGAAAGTGCTGATGAAGTTCCGGCAGTAACTGTACCACCACTTGGTTTGAAAATAGGGCGCAGTGTAGCAAGTTTTTCTAATGAAGTTTCGGGTCGTATGACTTCATCAATTTCACATAGTTGCTTAAAGCCGTTTACATCATGACCTTCAATTGGAACGATCTCATTTTTAAACCGTCCTTCAATAGTTGCTTCATGCGCACATTGATGTGAACGTAACCCAAACTTATCTTGATCTTCACGGCTAATATCATGCTGCATAGCAAGTAACTCAGCAGTAAGCCCCATCATATTAGAAGCTTTAGCCGTGTATTTGCTTGAAGCTGGATTGTGATCCCAACCATGGGTCATACCAACATGCCCCATGTGTTCAACACCGCCAATTATAAATACATCTCCACAGTTTGCATAAATTGCTTGTGCCGCGGAGTGTATCGATTGCATAGAAGACCCACACAAGCGATTTACCGTTTGACCACCTGCAGTGTGTGGAACATTAGTCATTAGAGAGATATACCTTGCGATATTCCAACCTTGTTCTAACGTTTGATTTACACAGCCCCAAATAACATCTTCGACCTCAGCTGGATCTACATTAGGATTACGCTCAAATAATGCATTTACTAGTACAGCAGACATCATTTCTGCACGCACATAACGATACATACCATTTTTAGACTTTCCCATTGGAGTTCGCACACAATCGATTATGACAGCATCGCGAGATTGGAGACTCATAATTTTATCCTCATCAACCTATCCAACTTTTGGGTAGAAAGTTTCTTTTTTCTTAGCCATTTTCAGCAAACCCTTAGTTGGAATGTAGATGGGGCTAATATGCGAATATTTTTCTGCGCGGTCGCAAAATTCTTGCATGCCCATCTCTTCAATATAACGTAGTGCGCCACCCCTAAAAGTTGGGAAGGCTATACCTAAAATCAACCCCATGTCTGCATCTAATGGGTGATTTACAATGCCCTCTTCTACACAACGCACTGTTTCCATACACATGGGAATCATCATGCGGTCAACAATATCTTCGTCAGAAATTTCAATGGAATTCACGCAAACAGTTTCTATAATGTTAATTGCGTCTTCATCAGGAATTTTTTTCTGCTTCCCGCGCTTATCGAGCTCATATTTATAAAAACCAACATTATTTTTTTGCCCATAACGTTCACGTCTATACAAGGCATCAGTTGCAGATTTAAATTTTTTACTCATGCGATCTGGATACGCTTCTGCCATTACTTCTGATGCATGATGTGCAGTATCTATACCCACCACATCTAAAAGATAAGCCGGACCCATTGGCCAACCGAACTTTTCCATTACCTTATCAATACGTTGGATCCCTACACCGTCACGAACTAAAGCATCAAAGCCTGAAAAATATGGGAACAACACACGGTTCACCAAGAATCCTGCACAATCATTGACTACAATTGGCGTTTTACCCATCGCTCCAGCATAAGCAACCGTAGTGGCAATCGCTGCTTCACTGGTTTTTTCGCCACGAATGACCTCAACTAATGGCATGCGGTAAACAGGATTAAAAAAGTGCATGCCGCAAAATTGTTCTGGACGTTGTAATGTTTCGGCAAGCTCATTAATAGAAATTGTGGAAGTATTTGAAGTAAGAATGCAATCAGACTTTACTTGTTGCTCGACTTCAGCCAATACAGAAGACTTGATTTTTTTATTTTCTATAACAGCTTCAACGACTAAATCAGTATCACTAAAGTCGCCATAGCTTAATGTAGTATCTATTTTTGAGAGTATCTTAGTAACTTCTTCAATATTTATCTTACCTCGTGTTACTTGCTTAAGCAGTAATTTACCAGCCTCTTTTTTACCCAGCTCAAGTGCTTCTTGCCGGATATCTTTCATGATGATTGGAATATCTTTACAGGCTGATTGATATGCGATACCACCACCCATAATGCCTGCCCCTAACACTGCAGCCTGTTTTACTGGTTGCGCTTGTTTGCTATAACCTCTACTAGCTTTTTTAATGCGTTGATCATTTAAAAACAAACCGACCAAGTTACGCGCAACTTTAGTTTTTGCCATTTTGACAAAGCCATGCGCTTCTACTTTCATCGCTTCATCACGCAACATCGTCGCATGATGTTGTACAGTTTCTACTGCTGCTAATGGAGCAGGAAAATGACGACCCGCTTTAGCAGAAACAACTGCTTTAGCCGATTCAAAAGCCATAATGCTTTCTAATTGATTAAGCTGCAGAGGTTGACGTTTTTCTTGTTTGCGCTTTTGATAATCAAGCTTGCCAGCTAAACATTGTTGAATAATATGTATAGCAGAATCCATAAGCTGCTCAACATCAACAAGTGAATCCACTGCTTGAAACTTAAAAGCTTCTTGTGCTTTCTTCTGATCACCTGTGCAAATCCAATCCAATGCATTATCTGCACCAATCAGTCTCGGCAAACGCACACTACCTCCCCAGCCTGGGAAGATACCTAGTTTAACTTCTGGAAGACCTATACGCGCAGCATGTGCCATAACACGATAATCTGTAGTAAGCGCCAATTCACAACCACCACCCAAGGCATAACCATTGATCGCGGTTACGGTAGGAATAGGTAAATCTTCGATACGATTAAATAAAGCCTGTGTACTTTCTATCCTGTGAACAAATTCTTTTTCTGGTAATTTAAAAAAACCAAGAAACTCAGTGACGTCTGCACCAACAATAAATACATCTTTATTACTGGAGATGATTAAGGCACTAATATTTTCATTATCTTCAATCGCACCTACAGCTTCGTTCAATTGCTCCACCACAGCTTTACTAAGCTTGTTAATGCTCTCGCCTTCAATATCGAATACTAGATTCGCAATCGAGCCTTGAATAAAATCAACTTTGATGGCGTTGCCTGAAAATATCATGATGGAAAAATCACTTTGGTAAGACCAAGGGTAATAGCTAGCTATTCATATGCTTATTGTAGTTATAGGTTTTATTACTGTGACCATTTTACTAAGATGCAGAGCAAAAGCCTAACTCTAATATATAATCAAGAGTTGCATAATCTAATTACTAAGGTAGAAACATGTCTGAAATTACTCTGGAACAAGCGAATACAATAATTGAAGCCGCACATGTAGAAGGCAAAAAACGTAAATTAGCTCCACTAACAATCGTTATACTCGACACTGGTGGCCATGTAAAAGCACTCTCTAGGGCAGATGCAGCTAGTTTTATGCGCCCTCAAATCGCGATGGCAAAGGCCTGGGGAGCCATTGGGCTTGGTGTATCTTCACGTAAATTAGGAGAAATGGGAGAAGAAAGACCCATGTTCATGAATGCATTAATCAATATTGCAGATCAAAAATTGTTACCAGTACCTGGTGGAGTATTAGTAAGAGACGAAAATAACCTAGCTATAGGCTCAGTAGGAATCACTGGAGACTTATCCGATGAAGATGAGCATTGTGCAGTTACCGGCATCCAGGCAGCAGGCTTAGTAGCTGATACAAGTAAAAAATAGCGGACATCTATTTAAGGAATGTATTCCGCCGACTTAATGAGAGTTTTTTGGGTATATTCATAAATATCGTCGATGTCGACGTACAAGTTACGTCTATCTTCCTGTGAACATTGATCTTCGGCAATAATATTTCCACAATTATCATTAAGTTGAAAATGCTTAGCTTCTAAGCGTGGACGATCAATACCGGAGCGTGTGTCTTCGGTTGTAGGAATTTTTCAAATTCTTCTACAGCTTCATGAATCATAAGTATCAATGTTAATCTCCATGAGACTTTTTCTATCTAAAATTAATGGATAAATAGTCGCATAAGATAGAGGCAAAAATTGAGGAGTAGACCTGCAAAATATACAAATAAGCTTTGAATATACTTGATAAAATGATTATTAGTAATAATCAAAATAAGACAATTAATAGGTCTATTAAGAGAATCGACTAGCTAGTGTAAAGTTTTCGTACTGTAATTTACATATACCATAGAAATTTATGCGCTCTCGCGCAAAATAACTCAATTCAAATATCGTTCAGATAATCTTGGGAGAGAACAATGATTAAGCCGCATGGATCGGACACCTTAACGCCTTTATATGTTGAAGATGAAGTTACTCGAAAACAATTGAAAAAAGAAGCTGAAAGCTTACCCTCAATAGTAGTTAACTCCGCTGCTGCTTCAAATGCAGTGATGTTAGGCGCTGGTTACTTCACTCCTCTAAAAGGTTTTATGACCGCAGCAGATGCCGTTTCCGTTGCAGATAAAATGCAAACCAAAAGCGGCTTGTTTTGGCCCACTCCAGTTCTGAATTTAGTACGAGACGCTAACGTAATTAATGATGCTAAAAAGATTGCACTACGTGATCCAAACATTGAAGGCAATCCGATACTTGCGATACAAGATATAGAGACGATCGAAGAGCTAAGCGATGCACAAATCGCTAATATTACTGAAAAAGTCTATCGCACCACTGATCCAGAACACATTGGTGCGGCAACGTTTATGTCATTGGGAAAATTCGCTATTTCTGGACCTATACAAGTACTCAACTACAGTTACTTTAGCGAAGAATTCAAAGGCACTTTTAAAACTGCCGGTGAAATTCGAGATGAAATTAAAGAGCGCGGTTGGAATACAGTAGTTGGTTTCCAAACTCGTAATCCTATGCATCGTGCACATGAAGAACTTTGCAAAATGGCTCAAGAATCCGTTAACGCTGACGGTGTTTTAATTCACATGTTGCTTGGTAAATTGAAAAAAGGCGACATTCCTGCTCCAGTGCGTGATGCCGCAATTCGCAAAATGGTTGAAATGTATTTCCCACCAAATAGTGTGATGGTTACTGGTTATGGTTTTGACATGTTATATGCAGGGCCACGTGAAGGCGTTCTACATGCTGTATTTAGACAAAACTGTGGTTGCACACATTTCATTATTGGTCGTGACCATGCTGGCGTTGGTGATTATTATGGTGCTTTTGATGCACAAACCATCTTTGATGATGAGGTACCTGCAGATGCTCTAGATATTGAAATTTTCCGTGCAGATCACACTGCATATTCCAAGAAACTCAACAAAGTAATAATGATGCGTGATGCACCTGACCATTCTAAAGAAGACTTTGTGTTACTTTCAGGGACAAAAGTTCGGGAAATGCTGGCAGCAGGCGAAGACTTGCCTAAAGAATTTGCCAGGCCTGAAGTTGCTAAAATCTTAATGGAGTACTACCAGAGCATTAGCTAAAAGTGTTAACAGTACTTACTTTAGTTTATATAACAAATTAATCGTATGTAGTTAATTACTATGTGCGATTCAAACTAGCTTGATATTGCAGATAACTATTAGATTAGATATCTACTAGCTCAATCGAATTTAACACATAGTCTTGCATGTCTTTTGATAGCTTTTGATCACTAGAAAGAATCATAAAACTACCCTTTTCTGCACCAACTACTATCCCATCAAAACGATCATTATTAATGCTTCGCTTAGACGTAATTTCGCCCGGAAGATACGCAACTGTTAGAGAATGTCCATTAAAATCAAGCACAAAGTGAGGCACAGTTTTCCCATTTACAGGGCAGTTACCTGCATACTTTATAATACCAATTTGACTAGCTCCTTTGATACCGTGCGCTGAATACATTTTATTAAATGAAGCAAGCTGAATATTATCGTTTCGATCTAATGCATATAAATCTTCATTTACGTGTGCAAATACATGTTGTTCAAGGCCATGTGACTCACCTAATTGATAAGTACCAATTGACAAGCCAATTGCTAACACTAATCCTGCTGCTATCGATAGCCACTTATAACTATTATTTGAATTAGTTTTTGAAGGTTTAGAACGAGGCTTTAAAACATGAACATTACTTGTGTGTGCATCAGTCATGCGCTGCGCCATCAAAACACGAGACTCTAAGTCTTCAGGAACTTGTACTTCTATAGCATTTATAAGTTTTTTATCAAAACTAATATTAGCTAGAATATTAGATTCAAGGTTAGCAGGCACTTGTACTTTTAACGCCTTAGTTAAGTTTTCATAAAAAACTTTCATAGACTCATAATAATCTTTACAATTTTGGCAACCTAAAATATGCTGCAATGTAGTTGCGCTAGTGGTTGAGAAATCACTAGTTAACTCCTTTTTTACTTGCAAACATATTTTATCCATAGCTATTTCCCTACTAACTTTCATTACTTAAACTTCTATTGGCTTCCCCTCTAGACCTTCGTCTTCCAAAATTGCGCGTAATTTTTTACGCGCACGAAACACACGCGTCATAACTGCACCAGGCTTAATATTCATAATTTCACCAATCTCTTCACAGCTGTATCCACCTAGTACTTGCAGTAAAAGAGGCTCAAGATATTCATCCGGCAGTTCTTTCAAGCTTTCTCGTAACGCTATAACCTCTATTTTAGCAAAATCATCTTCTTGTTGCGCAAACTGATCAATATTCACATCATCGATAGGTGTAGTATCTGGCCGAATTTTTTCAAAACGTCTTGCATTCTCACGTCGATAAATCGTAAACAGCCAGCTTTTTACAGCCTTAGGGTCCTTTAAAGAGTCCAATGCTTTCCATGCACGTAAAAACGTTTCTTGCACCAAGTCTTCGGCCACTTGCGCATCTTTCGTTAACCATATTCCATAACGGTACAAGTCTTTTGAATAAGCATTAACAATCGTTTCGAACTGTATAGCTCTATCTTTCTCATTTATCAGACCAGTATTAGTTTCCATTACTTACACTTTATTTTCTATTTATTGAAAATCACAATTATTAGAGTATTTATTTACACACAAACTATCATATATGCTAGGTGATCATCATAAAACTAGCTCCTATGGCATTTCGTCCATAAGTAGATATGGATCTATACGCTGATCATACCAATTCATACGCCAATCTAGATGCGCACCCGTTACCCTTCCAGTTTCTCCAACTAATGCAATATTTTCTCCTTGAGCAATTCGGTCACCCACTTGAACTAAAATTTCATCAAGATGCAAAAATGATGAAGATAAGCGATGGCCATGGTCTAGCACTAAAGTACCCCCAGAAAAATACATATTATCAGCATAAGTCACCACACCTGCCGCAGGAGCCACAACTGACATGCCTACTGGAGCCGCAATGTCAACACCATAATGTGGTTGTCGAGGCTCTCCGTTGAGTATCCGTTGACTACCAAATACCCCTGTAATCGGCCCTTTGGTAGGCCAAATAAATTTGGCTTTAAAATCCATCCGCTCTTCATCCAAACGACGCGCTTGTGAGATGCTTTCACTTTCTTGTTTGATGCGGACTAAGGTTTTTTTATCAGGTTTAACTTGTGCATTGGGTAGACCATTTATATATTGAATCTTGTATTCACGCTGGGTAATCTGCATTGCGTGTTGATACTCAGTACCGTCCAGTTTTAATACTGTTAATTTTGCATTAGCTGGATAGTCACGCCCAAACCCAATAATAAATTCACCATTTGCAGAGACACGTATCATATAGTCATTAATTATCACTCTAGAACCGGGAGCCACTTTACCAACCACCAAACCTCCTTGAATAAAGTCACCTGATAACTGAGGAAACTCATCGTTCGCCAACAAACTGTTAGCAATAAAGCTAGCGAAGAAAAGTAAAAAGAGTAGTTGGAATGAACGCATATTGGAAAATACGTATTTAACTAAATACTAATTTTGCCATAAAGCCAGAGATTTATGAAAACTATAAATGCAGATTTAAATTACTAAAATGCCCATCTAGGCTAATTTGAAAAAACTTATATCAAAGAAATTCTTACGAAATAAAGACGAAGACTATGAAATTAGTATTTTATACCGGAGTTAGAAGTTGATAATTTAAGCTAAATACGATTAGGCGAATATTTTAACTATTACCCGGTTTTAGCTATCTTATCTGCTATCCGGTTGCGTAATATCTTCACATCAATTCTTGGATCTTTTTCTAATTTAGGATATTTAGCGTCGAGATCTTCTTTCATCCACAATTGATCCACTTGGCTTATCAGACTCTGATTCAACAGGTACAATCTCCTCAAGAATTATTTTACTTGTAATTTTATCTATAAAATAATTACATACCCATCTCGCCTCCATGGTTAGATGACTGATTTTGCTTTAAATTTAAAATAAATTAAAGGATTGCGATAATATACTCAACGGCAGATGTCTAAAATATTCAAGCAATTAATAAGCTTACTGAACCAGTGGCTATAAATATTGGATGAGTGGAATTGCTGTCAAGGTATATGCAGCATTCTTACTAATTTAAATTAGTTCTTGATTTACCCATAGATAAACTCCTAAAGTACACATTACCTTGTATTAGGTATAGAAAATTTAGAGGCTTTTTTAAATAACTTTAAGGAGAGGTTCGAATGACAACGAATGTTGGCGAAACTGATCGCATGTTAAGAATACTAGTTGGACTACTGTTAATTGGCTTAGCGCTCGCCTTTGGTGGGGGATGGTGGTTTGGCATGATTGGAATCATTCCAGTATTTACCGGAATAACGGGGTGGTGCCCGGGTTATCTTCAATTTAGAATTTCAACCTGTAATTAGCCGCACTTAGTCAACTAGGGTAGCCAATTGCCCTAAAAATTACTGAAAATTAGTACTTCAGACCAGTAGTTTCTGGTCTGAATATATTTAGTTTATAAGTATTTATCAATGGCTCTAAACACTGAAAAATTTCGCGATTATCTCGAGGGTGAGTATCCCATTGATGTGATTGGTATTTATATTAACCGATCAGGTATCCGCATTCAATATCGCGAGCAACTCGGTGATGAACAAATTGATCGCCAGCTTCGGAAAACACATCTATATGAATCTGCCGAAACTTTTATCAAAAAAGCAGCATACATGGATGCAAATTTAGATCGCAATAGTGAAATGATGATGCAACTAGCCGCAGGGAATGTTGATATTGCAGTGCAACGCGTAAGCCACATACCAAAAATAAATTCAAGCAATGAGTACCGGTTGAGACAAGATACAGTTAGAAACTCTGATAATCTATACGTATTTGCTACCAAGTATTATCATCTAAGCTGCAAAGAGGAAGCCGATGTGACTGCACAAACTCTTAAAAAATACATATGCTCAGAAGAAGAAAAAATATATATTTTAGAAGTCCAATTACTTAGTGCAACTGATCATTATTCATCTATGGTGAGATTTCATACAAAAGAATCTTACTCAGCAATTATGGAACTAGATACCCTTAAGTGACCTATATTTGAACCGTTAATTATTTACTGCAAATAACTTTCGCATCTTTGGCGTATTTGCTTTAAATTGTGGAGATTCAAAAAACTCAATTATCGGCATAGGGCGCCCGGCATGAAACCCTTGCGCAAAATCTACACCAATCTTTCAGAATAATTAGAATGTCTTCGTTCTCGACGTATTCTGCAATAGTTTTTTTCCCCAACACGTGACTCATTTCATTAATTGCTTTCACCATTCCCAATCTACATTAGCTCCATAAATTTACTACAAAATAATTCAGCAGATTTTTTAATTAAATACATTACCCTGCATATGCAATAACGACATTCTTAATTAAGTAAAAAAGGAAGTTAAGGTTGATAAATGAATATCAAATGAAAGAAAAACGTAATTATGTACTGTACTTAAAGTCATCTAATATTCTTCCTCCGCTTACAATCAGCACCCCACAGATGTAGTAACTTGATATAGATATATTGATCAAGGTTTGTATTAAACCTGGCAAGTAGATATATACAAATTTATATTATTTGGCGTTGTATTCTATACGTATCAGAACATTTTATACCTAAAATGTTCGACTTAAAGCCTGGAAGCGTTATGATTCAACTAGAGCTTAAATGCGAGCAATTCATAAATACCGCTCAACAACCCTTGCTACAGGAGGATTAAAAATGTTTGGATTAGGTGGGAAAAATAAAGATTTTAAAGTAACAATTAAAAACACTGGACAAACTTTCGAAGTCAAAGGTGGCATCAATCTTTTGCAGGCCGCTAAGAATGCTGGTATTGATTGGCCTTGTGATTGCAAAGTTGGCTCATGCGGCTCTTGTCGTGCGAAACTTGTTAGTGGAAAAGTTAAAGAATTAACAGATTTCGCCTATACATTGGATGGCGATATGTTAAAAAACAATTACATTCTAGCATGTCAGTCACGTTTAAAAACTGATTTAGAAGTTGAAGTGGATTTCGATCAAGGTGCAATCAATCCTGATTACAAATAATAACCAATACTTTACTATTTATAAGCGTGGCAAGTAAACTTGCCACGTTTTTTTATTGTCAGATGCATTCTTAAATATAATTGTTACTCATTAATGCTCTTTACAAACTTGAAAACAAATGCTTACAACACAAGATACGTGCTTAATGGGCTGTTCTATTAGTGATTTTGGTACTATTTCATTTTTTCAATATACCAGCTTAACTCGTAAACCATTTAATATGCTCTCGATAGCCATTATCAATGGTTTAATTAGCAGCGTAATTTTAGAAACTATTATACTTAGAATATAAGGTATGTAATTTAAAAGTATGTTGTAAACAACATTAAGTATAAGCTTTATTACCATGATCTCTATGGATGTAGATAAGAACATAACCAACTATATATCACTGGTGGAGAAAAAATAATTAGGTAGCTATACCTATTATGCTTTTAGTAGGGTTTTTAACCCCTTGGCCCTATAATTATTGACGTCTAAAAAAGTATGGCCAAGTTTGTTGCCACTAAAATAGTGTCTATAAAATCAGAAGACCATTCACATAGTCAATTTCAACTTCTCAAAGAGAGCCGATTTCGTCCCTTCTTTCTGACGCAGTTCTTTGGCGCTTTCAATGACAATGTATTCAAAAATGCATTATTTATACTCATCGCATTTCAAAGTAGCTATGCGGGTTCCGTAGACTCCACTAACATCATTAACCTAGCAGCTATTTTATTTATAACACCATATTTATTGTTTTCTTCAACGGCTGGACAGATTGCTGATCGCTATGAAAAATCATCTTTAATCAGACATATTAAATTAGTAGAAATTTTCATAATGCTTGCCGCAGCATTTGGGTTTTACTTTAAAAACATACCATTACTTTTATTCACATTGTTTTTAATGGGGACACAGTCGTCACTATTTGGCCCAATCAAATATTCGATTATTCCCCAACACCTTAAAAATAATGAACTCGTAGGTGGTAATGCGCTAGTTGAGAGCGCTACATTTGGCGCTATTTTACTTGGCACAATGTTAGGAGGAATATTAATTGGTTTTTCAGCGGGTGCCAAATTATTAGTCCCATTTACAATACTAATACTTGCAGGATTGGGTTTTCTAAGTAGTTTAAAAATCCCCCTTGCTCCCGCAGTAGATCCAAGTCTAAAACTTAAATGGAATCCCTTATCTGAGACATTCAATAACTTAAAAGCATTAAGAGAAAATAGAACGGTATTTAACTCAGTTTTGGGGGTTTCTTGGTTTTGGTTTCTTGGCTCAACCTACATTACACAATTACCGAATTACACACGTCTGTCATTAGATGCCAATGAACAAGTTGTCACTTTTTTCCTAGCGCTTTTTTGTATTGGTATAGGTACAGGATCATTAACCTGTGAACGTCTCTCCAACCGAACCATTGAATTGGGTCTTGTGCCTATTGGCTCCATTGGTCTCACAATATTCGGTGCAGACTTATTTTATGCTACCACAAGCCATGATGCTGTTGAACTAATCGGATTTAATGAATTTGTATTTAACCAAGCGAACTGGCGTCTAATTATTGATATATTTTTATTAGGCGTATTCGGCGGTATCTATATCGTACCTTTGTATGCATTAATTCAAGCGCGTTCCAATCCTAAGCGTAGGGCCCGCATCATCGCTGGAAACAATATTCTAAATGCGCTATTTATCATAATCGCAGGTGTCTATGCAATTGTGTTAACCAAAGCTGGGCTCACCATTCCGCAGCTGTTTTTAATTGCAGCTATATTAAATGCTATAGTCGCAATTTATATCTACAGTCTAATTCCAGAATTCTTTATGCGATTCATTGTGTGGATTTTAGTACATCTTATATATCGCGTTAAACATGTAGGTTTAGACAACATTCCCGAAGAAGGCCCAGCAGTAGTTGTATCTAATCACGTTAGTCTAATGGATGCTTTGATTATCGGTGGGTGCGTGCGTCGCCCTATTCGTTTTGTTATTTACCATAAAATATTTAATATTCCTTTTTTACATTTCATTTTCAAATCCTCAAACGCCATACCTATTGCATCAAAAAAAGAAGATCCAGAACTCTTAGAAAAAGCTTATAACCAGATAGCCATAGAACTGCAAATGGGAAACGTTGTTGGAATTTTCCCTGAAGGAAAACTAACCTTAGATGGTAAAGTAGATGAATTTAAATTTGGCATTGAACGCATAATTAAAGAAACGCCAGTTCCTGTTGTACCTATCGCGCTCGAAGGAATGTGGGGTAGTTTTTTTAGTAACAAACATGGCAAACCATTGAGCGGCATACCTCGTAGAATTTTAGCAAAAATAAAAATAACCGCAGATAATTCTTTGCCGGCAAATCAAGTTGACGCTGCCATGTTACAAACTATCGTAAGCAAATTACTTGATTAGTATGTATGCTCACTAAACAA